>Ga0307931_1002498_pt1 | contig 11758 bp, 10 predicted proteins | sample OrgLakmetageno47_FD_201816 | JGI IMG/M metagenome (GOLD analysis project Ga0307931, IMG submission 201816) | Saline water microbial communities from Organic Lake, Antarctica - #47 | ecosystem: Environmental > Aquatic > Non-marine Saline and Alkaline > Saline | place: Antarctica: Organic Lake... | reverse complement strand
CCTGCGGCGAGTCACTGCTAGGGGCTGAGGCAAGAATGTCTTCGCGGTGAAATTCAAACACTGAATCGTCTCCGAAATGCACTGATCGGTCGTTTGGCGAGCTTGCGCTACCATCACCACCGCTCCCGTCGTTAGTAGTGGCAAGATTCTGGTCCTGGTCTGCGCTGCGATGTTTCTTCAAAGCTGACTTGGGCGAGAAGAAAGTTTCTGTTGGTGCTGCTGCAGCATCAGTGCGAGGAGGCGGTGCAGGGGGTGCGACGGAAGGTGCCAGGCGCGCGCGCGTGTCGGCCATCGCCGCAGCAATGGCGGCGGCGGTCGTGTCGATGCTAGGAGAGCGGGCTGGCATAGGCGGCGAGTTCCGGTGAGAGGTGGTGGTAGTGTGGCGAAGGGGTTGTTCGAGCGGCGACGGCATCGAGTGCGACGCTTGCGTTGCCTGAGAAGCAAGGAATGACGTGGTCTGAGCAGCCACACCAACACTCTCACTGCTAGGTGCAGGGCCCCGAACAGCCTCACTGACTTGGCTGGAACGGTAGCGTTGCGTAGGAGTGAGCAGTTTCTCCGCGAGTTGGTCCGCCAGTTGTTGCGCACGCACTTTCTGACGCTGCTCCCGAGCGAGGTCGCCAGCAAGTGCAACGGCGCGCTCAGCGGCCTCAGCCAGGGCCAGGCGGGTAGCCGCCAGCGCAGCCGTGGTGTCTCGCAAAGCGTCAGCATCATTTGTTGACTTCTTCTCTTTGCCTTTAGGAGGAGAAGGAGCAGTTTGGTTGGTTGCTGCTTCTTCGGTTGCGTGGTGAGATGCATGCGGCTTCGGGGCTGCTGCTGCTGCGTCCGTGAGCAGCATTACCTGACGCATGAGCTCTTCGTTTTCCGCCGCAGTTTGCGCTTGAGTGGCGTTGGCTCGATCGAGGTCGCCCTCCAATTGTTCAATGGCGGAAACCCACCCAGCTCGTTTCTCACCATAGCCCGAGGCTACTCTCGCTGCTTCCAGCTCGACCGCAGCAGCGCGGGCACGCAACGACGCGCGCTCTGCCGCCTGAGCCCGCTCGGCTGAAGCCGAATGAGCAACCGCTTCAGCCAATTCTTTCTCGCAGGCAGCCGCCCGATTTTCCGCAGCGCGCAAACGCTCATGCTCGTCGAAGGCGTTTGTTGCGGTCGCCTCGTGGGTGGAGCAGCTGGCGTGCCGAACGCGCAATTCGGCGGCGTCACGAGCAGACTGAGCTTCGACCAGGTCGCGCTTGAGAGAGGCCACCGTGGCTTCGAGTCGCGCAATGTGGCAGCGGCTCGATTCGGACTCTTCAAAGCGCGCAGAGCGTTCGGCCCGTGCGGTGTTTTGCTTCAATGTCGCTAATTCGTGCCTCAATGAAGACAGCTGTGCCACGAGGACGAATAGAGGAGTTAGATGAACGAAAAAATTATACATCAAGAAGGAGTACATGTTGTCATCAAAAGTCGTCTAAATGCCAGTTGAAGGCTTCGTTCGTGCTGGAAAACAGCTAGAACAAAAGTCGAACCAAACAACCACTACAATTCATGAACACAGACATAAGGCACCTCGCTTTCAGCAGTAGTCAGCGCCTCAGCAACCGTTGCAACGCGCGATTTCAGAGCACGATTTTCTTCAGCGACCACTTGGAGCTTGCCTTGCGTCTCACGCGCGTACTGGTCTGACTTGATGCATTGCTCGACAAGGTCCTTCTTTTCTGCCATTTGCTCCTCAAATTGACGGGAAGCGTCAACTTCAGCAGCGCCACCACTCAGCATTTGAGCAGTTGTTGCTACTTGTACGTGACTGTCATTTGAAAGCCCGAGCTTTTGCAGTCAATGGGAAAGGCGGAGGGGCAGATAGTAAAGCGCAAGGTCACGTGAAGTGGATGCGGTAATTTGGTACTTATCAGTCAAAATGCATGTACCAGCTGTTCAGTGAGTGGTTAGAGTGACAAATTGGCTCAAGTCAAACCTGTTTGTTGACACGGGCAAAGAGTTCGTCGCGTTCGCTGGGCTGAATCGACGTTGCCAACGGCGGGCCGAAACCGCGTGTTGACGCCATCTTATTCAAACGGCTACGATTTTACTTTTCTGGTTTGGTTTCCCCAGATCGATTAGATTGATCTGATTGGATGATTTGTCTGCAACCATTTAAAATTCTGAAGTCAGAGATCGCACTAAAATGTGACGTGGCCTGCGCTTAATCCACACTAGCCTAAAAGTTCTCAATAGCGTTGACTTTCAAGGCCCTTGCGCCACTAATCTCTGTTGATTCATAATTGACCTGATCGAGTTATTTGAAGATGCAAGCCTTAGCGGCATCGCGCCTTCTGGCCTGCGTGCTTGTAGCCCTAGACTTGACGACATCACTGCAGCTTCCCACGCGACCCGCTACCAAGGTACCCGCGCGGCCTGCCGCCAAATCGTCCGTGCGGCCCATAGTAGTTCCTCCAGTGCAGCCAGAGACATCGTGGCCGCTTGCATCGGTAGCGTTCAGCCTGCTGCCGCTTGCTGCCGGTTCTCGCCGGAAGACGCTGGAAACAACGGTGGTGCCGGGACAAGTCTGGACGCATGACCAATTGCAAGGCATCGTGAATGTCAATGTGCCAGTGCGCAGCACAGTAGTGAAGCTGAAAGAAGGCGGGTTATGGGTTCACAACCCAGTGGCGCCCACACCTGAATACCTAGGCTTAATTCAAGCCCTGGAGGCCGCGCACGGTCCCGTGAAACACATCGTTCTCGGCACAGTAAGAATGTATAGCCAAATGCAGCATTGCTCATGGTTTTCTTGGAACAAAAGAAGCGTATGTTTCTTGTGTAACTTTATGTATCCATTCTATTTTCATGTGTATTAAGAGCTCTCTTGCGTAATGAGTTGTTACCTCTTGAAGGCGCAGTCATTCAACTAGATCACTAGCATGTCTCAGCCTCGAGTATTTTATGTTTGCTGCACTGTACAGGTGGGCTTAGAGCACAAAGCGCTTGCTGGGCCCTTCAGTCGATGCTTCCCCGAAGCTCAAGTGTGGATCCAACCGGGGCAGTGGAGTTTTCCCGTGCCACTGCCCAACTTCCTCTTCGGTTTCCCGCTCAACGCCCGCGAGTTGCCGACAGCCGCTGAAGACGCCCGCGCACGTGCAGCTCGTGCTGCGGCCCCTCAAAGCGCTGAGGCGGCCGCACGTGCAGATCTCTACCGTGGGAACCGCGTGCCGTGGCGCAACGAGATCAACTTCGAAGTGCTTGGCCCTCTGAAGTTCAAAGCAGTGGGGGCGTTTTCCGAGTCCGCGTTTGTGCACGCGGCCACGGGGACCCTGATCGTCACCGACACTGTTGTGAAGATTGACGCAGCGCCGCCCGCCATTCTGAGCGACGACCCGCGAGCGCTGCTGTTCCACGCCCGCGATGCTGTCGGCGATGAAGTGGTGGACGATGAGGTCACGCGAGCACGTGGCTGGCGCCGGATCGTGTTGTTTGGCCTCCTGTTTTTCCCGAGCGCGATTGCTGTGGAGCCACTTGGCGCTGCGCTCCTGTCCGCACTTGGGTTTAGTGGCCAGGATGACAACAGCAGCGGTAGCAGTAGAGCTAGAAGTAAGATTGGCCGACCGCCTACCGCAGAGATGCGAGCGCTAGGCGAGGGGGCTGTGCCCTTGGGGCTCTATCCCTGGACTTGGGTGAAGGATGCGGAGCCAAGTTTCGAAGCTTTACAGCAGTCTGGGGGCAACGCCGCAGGTTTATTGGTAGCACCCGTGCTGCGCAACTTGATTTTGGACCGCGAGCCAGAAGCGGTGCTGGCGTGGGCTGACAGAGTTGCGAACTTGGGGTTTTCCCGCGTCGTGCCTTGCCATTTGGCGAACAACGTGAAAGCCTCTCCAGCTGACTTCCGGCGAGCCTTTTCTTTTCTAGAAGCGTCAACTCCTGGAAGAGGACCTTCCATTCACCAAACTAGGAATGAAGCAGCTGGAGGAGTGGCTGCGCTGAACAACCTGCCTGTTTGGATACAAGGAGGATTGGGAGAAGGAAGCAGGAGTTCAGAAGCAGGCGTGGTGCCGTCAGCGAAGGCGGAAGATTTGGTGCTCTTGGAGACCGTTTCAGACATCTTAACGAAGTTAGGCGTGGTGGCTCCGTCGCGTGTGTCTAGCCGAAGGCAATGAAGAATGGGGCGTTTGACGTCTTTTTGGGGAAATGAGACTTCTCTGATGTACGCAACTGCGCTGAACATTAACCACGTCATTTTATACTGCTTATTGTGCGTTGCAAGTGACAATTGACTCCCTCTTCACTTGCATTAGCCCATCTGTACATTATACATTATAAGCGTTTTGAATTGAGTTTTTTGTTTGCCTAGTAGAAACAGAAACAACGAATAACGAATAAAAGAGACGAAGCAAAGGCATTTGCGGCTACAGCTAAATACTTAGCAACCGATTTCTCATTTCTGAGATGCAATTAAAGATCGCTCGTTTGCCAAAGTATACTAATGACCAATATCGAAAGCCCGTGCTTCTAGCTCCCATATTAATATATGAACCAGCCCTATAAATAAAAAATAAAAGAAAACCCGGATAGTGCATAGAAATATACGGACAATACAAGAGACCTTAACGCATGGGCTAAATGGGCCCTGGCCTTCTATCGAACTCGGGGCTGGAATTCAAATACCATCAACAGTCGACAGTACAAGTGAGTGATATTCACTGGCACGCCTCGCGCTCGGTGCCAAGTGCATGGTTGACGATGGTGCGGCATCGCACATCTGGCGGCAGTTTCGCCCTCAATTTACGGACAGTTTTCGACGACGCAAAGTCCGACGGTACTCCAGATTGGTGCGCTTTCCATTTATCAGTGCCACTGCTGCTTGCCTCACCGGCGTGACCAGTAAGTGCTTTGTTGTTATCATCGTCGTCGTCGTCACCCTGCCCACTGAAGCTGCCACGCGAATCGAAACTCGCACTGCGCGGGCTGGCTAAGCCTTCCGCTGGCTGGCTCACCCATCGCTCAAACTCGTCATAGACGATACCCTTGGCAGCTGTGGCCAAGACTTTCATCGACCGGGCGCCTTCATCGTCTGTTTGCGCTCCACGCTCGCCTACGGGGCTGCTACTTGTGCTGCTGGAAGATCCTCCGCGAGACGCCAGCCGATCGCCTACACCAAAGAGCCGTTCGCGCACCGCGTAGCACCCTACAGTTGGCTGCGGTTTCGAAGGTGAAAAAGAGGACGAGGATGGCGTGGTAGTTGTGGAGTGAGCCCAGGCGAGGAGGTCGGCGTCAGGCCACATGTGCTTGCAGCGCGGAGCGGACGTCACTTGCGACATGTAGTTCACCAGCCGCTTCAAGACCCGGCCTCGAATGAGCCGCGCGTGCGACCCCGCGTAGTAGTACTGCCAGGGCCCCTGAGTAGCACATGTAATATAATCACAAGGAGTTGAAAGAAAATAAAGACAGTAGACGAAAAGGGGGAAGATTGGGCGAATAGAACATCCTTAAAAAAACTCTTCGTCTTACTACGAAGACTGTGTTGTTCGCATGGGTGGAAGACTAATGCATCTTTTCATTCCTTTGAGACAAAGTCTGTAATATGCCTCCGAATTTGACGAATATCAAGAACCCACCAACACAAGTCCCTTATTGTGCCATACTACATTCGATACCTCGCCTTGGCGCCCTCCGTCGCGTTTGCGGAACGGCGGCCTCGCGTGGAACACCGCGCCGTTGCTCCCCTGTACGCGGTCGGCGCTCCTGGCGTGGCCCCACCAACCGAGCAACAGCACGTCCCAATCCTTGGGCACCTTTGTGTGCAGGGGTAATGCACAGAAGAAATGCACATTCAAGCAATGCATGATTGAAGAGAGAAAGAACAAGACAGAAAGGTGGTTTGAGTAGGGGCATGCTCACGAGAAACAAAGACGATAGAGCATTGGGATTACGAGAAAGAGAGCCACTACTGTAGGACCGAAGTATGAAACCGAAAGTCGTTCTCGAAGAAGAACAACCCATCATTCGCTCACCTTGGTCTCCAGGAGCTCCAAGGACTCGTGCCAGTTTTGCCTGGGCCTCGCTCCGTCGTCTAAAATCAGCAAGCGGCTGTCGCGATTGATATCCCGGTTCATTGCGAGCGACTCCCAGAGCGCCAAATGTGACACCTGAAGAAGGAAATAATGAAGTAACGCAGCTTGTAGTGTTAAGAGCAAAGATAAGAATCGGCGGTAAAATTTGCTGAAATAGATAAAATTGACAGCAAAAGCAAGTCCTTGAAATGATGGCCTTCTGGAGAACTGGCCAAACTCACCGCATAGCTGAGGGCTTCGACTGCGGTAGGGCCTTGCGCCACCGCCGAATTGCGACACTCCAGGGCCACGCGGCGTGCCTTGGGAGGCAGCACGTCCAATCGCCTCGCCCATGCGACTTTGGCAGAGGCTGCAAAGCTGCTGCCGCTTTCTGTACTACTGTCTGCAGCATCATCGCCGGCACCATCCATGCCATAATCGCTACCAGAGCTAGATACTCCACTGCTCCTTTTCCCGCCGCGTTTGGAGCTTATGGGTGCTCCTACTAAGTCGGCAGCCCGAAAGCGCACCGGGCTGAGCGCAGGGTTGGGCGCAGAATTGTTGCGGTGCACGTCCGACAGTTGGTGAACGATGGACCACCTGCCGCGGAATTGCACCCACTTGTCTACCTGCGCATCGCGGTTGATGACGTACACTGCCGTCGGCAACAAGCCGCCGTTTCCTGCGGCGGAGGCGGCTTTTTTCAGAGGCTGGTCGTTGACTAGGGAGCCGCCACGTGCACCTCTCGACATCGCACCTCCAGAAGCCCCTTCTTCACTGCCGTCTTCTTGTACAACAGACCACTCGTCGCCAGACGACTTCTTTTTCCGAGTCTTTGCCGAGGACTTCGATGCTCTTGCGTTCTTGGCATCTCTATTCTCTGAGCCTTTCTCACCTCTGCTTGCGCTAGCTTTGCCTTTAGTTTTCTTCGATGAGCTTTCAGCCTCCAATACATCTCCCGAAGAAGTATCGGATCCAGAAAAGACGTTGAAAAGAGACCACGTGTTCTTGGTAGCCACATAGTCCGACGGGTCCTTAAGCTGCTTGCCCAAGATGGACTCCAAGAAGTCTGCCGATTCCTTTCCGCCAGCTGGAATAGCTACCGAGACTAGCAACAGAACAATTTGCACAGAAGTGTACTGAAACCGCATTCAGCTGAACTGTAAATGAAAACACTGAGCAGGCTCGTTGCGACGCTCCTAAGTGTGTAATTGGGTCGTGTGGTAGGTTGTTTTGGCTTGCAATAGTCAAAACTTGAGCACCACTAAGAGACGAGTCGAAAGCACCATTTCAAACACATGCCCGCATGCCCATTTAAAATGCAAGGTACTTTCATTAAAAATGTGCTTTAACTTTTTACTTCGTGAAGTTTTCGACGAGAACCACGCGGTATTATAATTCCCTCTTATGCTAGCCTACAAAGCATACTTCAGGTGCTAAACTAGGAGGCGTAGATCTAGACAGGGGATCCTCAAAGTTTCTGTCGTTATCATTTCAAGCTTAGCATTGGCCTAGCTTGCTACACACACTGCTCAGATACTAGTCATTGTAACTGAACGTTGTATTGCTGCCTACCGTACGTTGCCTCTTCCTGCCTGCAATGCAGCAGCCAAAGGTGATTATCTGTAAACTACTTGATCACCCTTGGATGAGCTGCAGATCTTTTTAAAGGGTATTACAGGGAGGTATCCGAATGATATTGGCAAAAATACGCGAGCTCTCGCGAGCTCTCGTCATTTTCCGCACGAACACGAAAATCAACCAACATTTTTCTCTGACGTAAAAGTTCAACGGGCGGGCACACCATGTTGAGCAAGATCATCTTCATCCTAGCTGCCATTTTGGCCAGCGTAACTGCATTTTCGCCCGGCCCTGCTCTGGTAGCGTCAGATTTAACTCTAGCTAGACTACCTGTGTAGGACCTCATTTTGTTATTTTACACTGCAATGCGGTGGCGCTCTGACGGTGTTCCTACTTCCCTGACGCAGGCCCTGAGGTCACCCACTCTCGCTCGGACGCCTACGGCCCTCTCAGTGTTTGGCAAGAAAAAGGTAAAAATTATACCGCTCGCGATTCCAGATCGTACACATTAAGGTGGCCTTTTCAATTCTCGCAGGCTAAGAAGGTTGACCGGGCAACATTGGCGGAAGAAAAAGGCTACTGGCAGGGAGAGTGGATCTGCGCTGATTGCGGGTACATTTACGATCCGGACATCTTCCCCGGCCAACCATTTTTCGAGGAACAAACGAAAGGCTTCAAGTGCCCTCAGTGCTCAGGCCCTCGTCGCCGCTACGCCAAAAAGGTGGTCCATCAATGCACTTCTAGCCTTCACCTTTGGTTTTACTTTTTTCTGCCATCAACAAATGTCGGCAATGAGCATGTGATTTATACTCTTTCTTTCCGTTACAATAGGTTGGTGACACCGTTGGCGTGACTCTGGACGGTGGTGACGGCCCTATTCTTGCTGCAAGCTTCGTTGGTAGGTTATGCTCCTGCACTGCAGGCTACTTCGTGTGCCATTTGCGCGGTTATTTAAAGCTGCGAAAAGAGGCCTGAGACATGATTGATTCATCTTGCATTTCCCCAATAGCTTGTTGCTAATCTTTCTTTTTGACTTTTGTACAGGCATCGCCGTGACGTTCGCCCTGGGTTACTACTTTACTTTTTACGAATAAAGCTACACGCTACACGCAATTTAAGTCAATGGCTTGACGAAATAGCTACCGAGCAGCTACCTATGAACGCAGAGCATTCCACCTAGGGGCACGGACAATTCAAGAACTCGTGGGTTATGATTTGTTGCTGCCTTTCATCCCGGAATTGGGATATATGGGCACTTGCTGTTAGCTCGCACGTCCAATTTATAATTTTAAAGGCTTTTCCAGTCCCAAATAGCAAATGGCGCAGCACGGAGAAGCATGCACATCATAGCATTAAGGGGGTAATCAATAAGGCTATGCACAGGCAACAAAGGAATATATTCGCGAGTGAAAAGTAGCGAGGGGCGATAGGCCACGATAGCTCGGTGCTACAGTGGTCAGTGGTCTCCGCCTGTCGAATTATAATACATTTCTCAGATACAGATACATGAATTACTGATTTTTAATTTTAGATTTTAGAACAGCATTCACGCGGAGTTCAAGCCCGCACATCTAGTCTAGTCTCGTAAATACTTTCCAAATACAAAAAAACACTACCGTGGCATATAGCAACAGAAAATATAACCTTCAGAACAAGTCTGGCTGGGCTGAGTGTCTTTCTGCGTTATGCGTAATGCAATTTTAATTGTAATCATTTACTCTCGAGGTGTCTTTCAGCCAATTGGCATCAGGAGGTTTGGGAATGGATTGAGCCAGCTGTCTCCAATTCGACTTGTCCTTGGCAATTGGCAATGGCGACCCACTCATCGAATTTCTTCGAGATGCCCTTACTTTTGAGCGCGTTCTCCAACGCCCTGCCCCAAGTTATCTGTGAACAACCAACCAGTCGAGAATCAGATACAGAACCAGTCAGTGACTGCCGTGGCGCCCGGCTCGTAAACGTATGTTCAACGTGGCCAGCTCAACGAAGAATCCTATTACAAAAGTGACTGTCGACGTCAAAAATGCCCAAACGACGGATGACTGGAAGAGACTCGCGGAAGTGATATGATGGCAGAAGATACGATGTATGATGTAGATTCACACGGCACATAAACGATCACCTTTTCGGAATGGGCAACCCTGGCACAGGACCGCGCTGGCTGTCTGAAACTCGTCACGAAAGCGCCTTTCGGCATCGGGAAACCGCAGCTGCGGCCACCTCGGTGCGACACAAGAATTACACCAGAGGAGAAGCGGAGGTTCTTGGCGCAGCGTGCCCAGGAGACTGAACAACGGGTGTGCTCTCTTCAATGCAGAAACAGACGCAGAAACGACTTAAGTCTGGTTTCAAGATAATTTCGTGGCCCGCTTCCACTTTAGAGGGCATGGACGTATTATGCGTCCTGCCATCTACACACTATCCTCCTTACGATCGTGACCTGCGCGCAACGCGCAACGCTCGCGCGTACACAACTGCCCGCAGTTTTGACTATCCGTGTCACTTGGGTTTGTAAGTTCGTATTGGTCCTTAGTTTGACTTCATACTACAAGCACATCCGTTAGTCCACTGTTATGTTATGGAAATCGCGAAGGTGCTTAAATATTTCTTCACGCAAGAGAAATCTCCGAAAGTGCAAGAGCAAAGTAGGCATGATAAGAGCCTTGAATACTTCACCCCTAAGTACTTGAGTTCCTCCGAAAGATACCTGTTATCTTGTCAGCGCAGTCGAAGAATGTGTCTATGTATTAACATGAGGCAATTGGAATTCAGTAGCACACTGGAATTCAAGTATGAGGCCACTGCAGCAGAGCAAGGCAGCTGACGCAAAGGGGCTATCGAAAGCGGCTGAAAATGGAAATCAAGGAATAGGAAGTGCTTTGATGCTTAGAGCAAATGAAGAAGCACCGACGAAGTTCGGGCTGCAGCCGAACAAATTTAGAATTCGCCGCCAAGGAGAGGTGCACCAGTTTTCAATGTCTGCGCGATCATGCCCATTACTGCCACCATGGCCAAGCGGCAGTGCTTGATTTCCTTCACCTTCATTTCTTTGATTTGCGCCTCGGTCTTGCCCTCGAGCATTTTGGTGCCCCAGCCCAAGTTGCCAGGCTCGCCGTCGCCGTAGGTGCTCGCAGCAGTCGCCAGCTCCACGCATCCCGCTGCGAGCAAGATTTGAATGTTGGGGGCAAGCCCGACCGACGCAGACGCTAAGAGCGGGTTGCGTTCGTCGTAGCCTGGGCCAGGGATGTGTGGAAGGATCTCCTGGAAGAGGAAGCCCGCTGCCGCCAGCTGCGCAACTCGGCCTTGCTTCAATTCGAAAGTACGAAGCATGTTGATGTCTTGCATTTCGGAAATGCCCATGGGATCGAAACCATAGTCGCCCGCCAAGGTGCCATCAAGTTTGGCAGGCGCGTCAAGGAATGGGATCGCCTTCGACTTGGCTGCGAGCACCGTTGAACTGGATGTCCGCACACAAACACGAACAAATTGCGAGTACAATTATTTTCAAATCATGAATGGATTCAAGTGCTATCCATTTTCTAATCAATTCGTGCGTGTGTGTCATTTGATGCTACATTTGTATTTTTGTATATATTTGTGATGACATAAACATGACCAAGATCTTTCAATACACACAACCTGACTCCACAATGAGGAAGACAGATGCCAGGCAGCTTGTCCTTACCCACGAGCGCTGTTCTGAGCTGGGGCAAACGCGCTAGCGCTGGCCACGATAGAGGCGAGGACGACGGAACGGAAAGGCATGGTCAATTCACCGAGGCTTCAAGACTATTATTAGCAGGAGAAATGCCTGCCAGAAAGTTGATGCAAATCTTTTTGAGATTTTTGATGACGTCCCCAAAAAAATAAAGGTAAACTTCAAGACAGTCCCTATTTTTCATCGAAAAATCAAAACGGTCGTCACAATTTCAAAATAATCAAGATGGTCGTTTTGATGTACGAAATAATCAAGACGGTCGTTTTGCTTCTCTTTTAATCAAGACGGTCGTCTCAATTCTACTAATAAACAAGACGGTCGTTCGAACAAATTCATTTAATCAAGACGGTCGTAAACGTTCCAAAACAATCAAGATGGTCGTTTTGCAGTACTAAATAATCAAGACGGTCGTTTTGTAATACTAAATAATCAAGAC
>Ga0307931_1002493_pt1 | contig 11769 bp, 7 predicted proteins | sample OrgLakmetageno47_FD_201816 | JGI IMG/M metagenome (GOLD analysis project Ga0307931, IMG submission 201816) | Saline water microbial communities from Organic Lake, Antarctica - #47 | ecosystem: Environmental > Aquatic > Non-marine Saline and Alkaline > Saline | place: Antarctica: Organic Lake... | reverse complement strand
TGCAATCTCAAGCACTTATCTCACACGTCGCCCTGCATTGCGGGCAGGAAAAAGCTAGCCATGACGAGAAAAATAACAGGCACGAATGTACGAAATATCATATTAGCGATAGTTCCGATACCAAAAACTTGGCGGTCAGAAATCCAAGAACTTCAGAACCTTACATTGTTTATCCAAAGAATCAATAACAACTCTTCGTGCATTTGCCTCGGGGGAGCCGCACATCAAGTAAGCACTCGAGGCATCTCATGCGAGGCTGGCGGGATTCTGAAGACACACCTCTTTAAGATTGCTCTATTCCCCCGATATTCACCTTTGCATTTGACTGTCAACCCGCGCGCGTTCCCTTTTGTTACCAAGATTCAAACATGGCCCAACCGCCAGCGTGGACTGAGCAGCCAGGGAGTTGGCAAGTGGACGTGGCCACGCACATTGGAGGGCGCCCTCGCCAGGAAGACCGCTTCTGCGTGCGCCCGTCCATCCCTGTGGGCCCCAATTGTGCCGACGCGGCCTTCTTTGGCGTGTGGGACGGGACCGTGGATCCGCATGCCTCGGAGTACGTGCACACCCGCTGCGCCGACCACCACGCGCAGACGCCTGGATTTGCGCGCTACAAAGCTCAAGTGCAAGGACAACCGGCGGGCAGTGGGCACGCGCCAGCGCAAGAGCAAGGCTCACAAGAGGCGCTGGCCGAGAGCCTGGCGGCGGCGGTGCGCGAAGGCTACGCCGCGACGGACGCCGAGTGAGTTCCACACACCACTCCATGCACTTTGGCGGGCCTTGCTTTGATTGTTACATGTTTTGCCATGTTTGACCCTCAATATGCTTTGAGTTCGTGTGTGGACGCGCGCAAAACAAGCATTTATAAGCGAGTGTTTCAGAGGTTGTGCGCGGCAAACTTGAGCTTTTCGTATGTAAAGATCTTTTGTGCCTTCTAAAGGATCATTGCAAGGGTTCGCTGGCCTGACAGAAGGATGTTGTCTGAGCGAAATCCGCGCCTGAAACACGAACTATTCTTTCTGTATCTCCTCGCATATATGGTTGCGGTAGCGGAGCATACCTATCTTTACCTTATGCTTTCAACTGCCTCCTGCTTCAATGCATTCTATTCTATTTGTTTACCTGACCACTCAAGTCCCCCCTTCTTCTTCCTCCGCTACCGCACGCATATGCAGCCTCTTGGCAAGCTGCCGTGAGTTGTCCAACCATTACACGAGCTGCACGTCTGTGACGGTGCTCGTGGCCTCAGGCATCCTCAGCGTTGGTCACCTCGGGGACAGCCGCGCTTACCTGGTGAGAGAATTCACTCCAGTACTTACTGCCTGTTCGTCTGACCTTCCATCCATCCAGCCCTCTGTATACATATTGCGTGCTGCTCGTCCCTCTCTTTCGCTTTTTCGCGTAATCTTTTCGTCTATCTTTATCTGCCCCTCTCGCTGTACCTTTCGCTGCACCTTTTTTTCCTTTTGGTTTGCCTGCCCAAACTCTTAGGTGCTGCGCGACTCTCGCAACCCGGCCCAGCTCCGGGGCGCCAACTTAACCGTGGACCACAAGCCCGATGACCCGGTGGAGCGGCGCCGGATCGAGAGCAGCGGGGGCTCCATCCAGGTGCATGATATATTAGGGTTTTCTAGAGGAGGAGGAGGAGGAGGAGGAGGATACGCACTGAGTGCTGCTGGTGAAGCGTATTGCGAGAGCACCGTTAGAAGTAAGAGAAAAGACAACAGAGAGTGTTTGCGAACGAGATTTATAGCGCTTCATCGAACAATGCTGTATCCTTCTGTTTTTACTCCCTCCTTCTCCTTCTGCTTCTATGGCAACCTTCCTCTATGACCACCGCCAGCTGCTGCACCACCACAACAACAAGCCGTTCATCCGGGGCGGGGACTTCGACCGCCGCAAAGCGACGGGGGAGCGGGTCATGCAGCTGCAGTACTCCCGGGCGTTTGGCGGCAAAGACTTGAAGCCTTTCGGCCTGTCGGCGGACCCCAGCGTGCGGCAAGTGGCCCTCACGCAAGACATGGTAAGCGTATATATGTGTAGGTGTGTAGTAGGCCTGTGTGTGCGTGGGTGTGGATAGAGTAGGCGGGAGGAAGAAGTAGTGGATCCTTGCGCGCGTGGGTGTGTGTGTGTTCGCTCTCAGTGCCTCTTTTCCTGGTGCTTACTATCTCCACCTCCCTAGCTTTCTTTTTCTGTGTTTCTCTTTTTGCCTTGTCTTTATCTCCATCTACAGGAAGACCAGTGCATAATCCATCTGCTCTCCACAGCTCCCCTTTTTAAGCTTCGTCACCCTCTCTTGTTCTCTTCCTCTCATTCTCTCGCAACCAATCACCCAATCAACAGGTGGGCCTGGTTCTCTGCTCCGACGGCGTGTGTGATGTGGCGGAAGCCGACGACTGCGCAGCAGTGGTGGCCTCGGCCTGGGAGCGCGGTGAAGACGCGGCTGCCGTGCTTACTAACTGGGCTATGCAGGTACAGAAAGACTTAAATCATAAGCATTGCCCTTGCGCAAGCTGATCGAGTTCAATTTTTTTCTCCCTCTTGGTGGGACAAGAGTTATTGTGGGAGACAGGGTAGGGAGGGTGACTTGTCAAAGTAAAAAAAGAAATGTGCCAGATTTGATGTTGAATGCTTTCTTGGCATGCCTTCATATCCAAAAATAGAACAGCCCATTTTTTTGTAAGTTCAATCTCAAACGTTTTTTTTTGCGCATTGTGTTTGATTTTTGCCGTTCTCAGGAGCGCCAGCGCGTTGGCGTTGGGTTCGACAACGTCACAGCTGTGGTGATCAAGTTTGAGCCCGTGGCCTCGAGCAAAAGCAAAGGCAGCAGCGGTAGAGCTGCCGGCGGTTTAGATGCTTTGAGCCTCGGCCCGTGAGAGATATTTTTAAATCACACACGCATAATACCATTTTTACTACTTTTCTGCTGCGTTGTGCTATTTGCGCACCTTCCGCTACGCAAAAATATACATACGCACATGTGCATCTTCACCCATGGACTAGCCTACTGCAATCACCCTGCGCGATATGATTAAGGTGTACTGCCTTGAGCACAACCATATCTATCATATCTATAGAAAGTAAATCAGTACCGGATACCTAATGATCAGAATTTGTTCCCAGAGATCCAAGTAGATGACCAACGCAGGTGGCAGCTACCTCGTTTGAGCTTGAAGTGCCTACTTCCAAGTGCTCGTTGCCTCCTGAACTATCGCTCTCGGCCTCTTCGGCTCTTGAGTGGTAATTGTTATTGGCAAGTCGGAGTTGGAGTGCTGGAGTTGGAAATTGGAAAGTGGGATGTGCAATGAGCCCTTGGCCCTCGGCCCTCTGTAGTTTCCTGGCAGTTATGGCGCCTAGAATTCAATATTATTCCAATTCAGAGCAGTGTATTCCAAAACACCTGAAGGATTGACTTGAAATTTCACTGAAGCTTGCTGCTACATTATTTGTATAATTGAAGGTCTACAGGCTACTGATTTTGACGTATTTAGGCCATTTGAATGTCATATTTATTCGTAGAACGCACGCACACGGCGAAGACTTGGATTGACGGTCGACGTACTTTTAGTGGCGTGTTTTGAAGTACAGGTTGATAGAAGCTCAAAGGCAACTATGCTACACTTCAGGCTATATGTCCTATTACTGGCCTCATGGCAACATCTCTACGTTACAGAAGCACTTAGCATCCAGCCTAGAAGCCTAGCCTGTAAGCCGCACCGATATCGCCGAGTATTCGATACTTCCGATGCAGCTACCTTCAACCGTCGATTGCGATGGTGCCCTCACGCAACAGAGGGGACCATTGGGGCTGACGAAGCCTCATGGACGTGCAGTGGCACGTCGAATAACATAAAAGATGATTTCAGTTGGATGGGTGACGCAAACTTATTTCGGCTGGCCACATCTATAGGTGATAAGTTGATGTTGTCTTTGCGTGCGAATGGCTAGGTTCAAGGGGGGCGCCGCGAAGAACTAGTTAGCTAGTGTTATCATACTCTGATAACATTAAGCTTATATTCTTGTGCACAATCTAAAATATTATTAATTTTTACATATTCATCGTTATGTCTTATTCCAACCACCCGTAGAGACGGAGATTGCCAGTGTTCGCGAAGCCGCCTTGGGCATACAAGTATGGCGAGCAGCTCTATCAGAGGGGCGCGTGCCAGATCTCGACGAGGGTAAACCTTGGCCGGAAGAGCCTCTCCGATCTGCGTACGTAAAAGTGGTGTCTGAATTGGGCCTATCTCGGTTCACGGCCACGCACCCTACCCTAGCCAACTCCGCCATCGAGGCACTCGTGCGTATGGTTCGAGTGTTCAAGTTGAAACAACGGCAGCGAAATCAAAATTCAGAGAGTTCTTCCGACATTTCAGAAGAGAGCTACACGGACCTTTCGCCGGCTGAAGACGACGCTATAGCGCTTACATCAAAGCTCTCAAGTAAACTGGAGCTTCCGTTGCGTGCCATCAGTCTGCTTGACGGCCTCGTTGATAACAGCCAAAGCGCACAAGTGGACTTCAATGATCTGCTTGCGGACCTGTTTGTGGAAGGTGATACGGACGCTGAAAAGGATGGTAAGCGGAGTATTGGTGTCTATGGCACTGAAGACGGAATGTGGGCGCACACTGGGTGGTCTGTCATGGAAAACGTGCAAGCGAAACTGAAGGACATGCCAGAGCTCCGTGACTTGTTTAATTCTCTCGGCAGACGCCCCAATTTGAACGGCGACAAACGATGGCTGCCTCGCACGAAAGTGGCTCGAGACGTGCCACTCATTGGGGTGCGAAAGTCTGGCGTGCCAGGTGACATTGATGGGCTTTGCATGGCTGGATCATTGGCGCGCATGCTTCCAAGCGAAGCCTTGCTTCTCAAAGCCAAACTGAGATCAGCTTCAGGTGTCAGTGCAGAACCATCATCAACATCCTCTTCTTCGTCGTCATTGTTGTCTCAGCCCGGACGCGCGTATTTCATGTCCAAACTTGCCGAAGAGCGCCTCTTGTCAGTACAGTGGGGTGACTGGTGGGCCGAGCAAGCCGTTCCGGAGCTTATTGACGTTCGCCGGCCTCGGCGCTTGGAGAGGCGGCCTTCTGGGCGCGGAGGCCCTATTGTCATTTGCTTGGACACGTCGTGGTCCATGGCAGGCCCTCGCGAAGACCTGGCGAAAGCCGTTGTGTTGGAGGCGGCGAGAACTGCGCATGCCCAAAGTAGGCGCTGTTACGTAGCTGCGTTCTCGGGCGCGACTGACTTGAGGGAATGCGAAGTGTCGCTGGAGTTGACGAACTCCAACGAAGGCCTCTCGAATTTGTTAGATTTTCTGGGGTCGTCTTTTCGGGGAGGCACGGATGTATGCCGGCCAATGCGCTGGGCGATGAGCCACATTGCAGCTGACTACGAAAATACCTTAAATGGAGGCGCCATCGGTGAAGATGCTCAGGAGAGTGGTCGCTTTACGCGCAATCGAAAGGGAGCTGGCGCAGCATCTCGTAGCGACTGGAGTGATGCTGACATTTTACTGGTCACAGACGGGGAGTTACGCATGCCGCCCATAGACCCAACAGCGCTGGCCTCTCTAACCACCTTGCGTGAAGAAAGAGGAGTGGAAGTCCATGGCCTTCTGGTCGGCAAACCGTCATCGCCGCCACTTGACCTCCTGTGCTCCCCGGATTGCGTGCACACGTTCCTGTCACAGCACGATCCGTTGACGGTGATGGTAAGGCTCTCGCAGGAGCAGCGGGCACGCGACGAGAAAGCCAATTCAGGTTTCTCTTTGGATTCGTTATCCAACAAAGATGATGGTATTGTGCCGCCATCAGAGGCTGCTGCGCGAAGAGCAGTTGGCGGCACGGGCTACAGCGGTTGGAGTAGAAGCACTGCCGGTAGTGGTGTTCGAGGCCGCTCCATTATGGCGGCTGCACCATCTTTAAGGTCTGCACAAACAATCATGTCTGCGAAACGGAACAAATGGCTTGAAGAAAACGAAGAATATGACACGGACGAGGCTTGGTCTTACACGACCAGCATGCCAATAGGAAGTCGAGAGGATAGTTCAGTCTCAGAGGACGCAACTGCAGAAGCCGCACGTATCTGGGACCGTGTTGACACAGCTTTCATTGAACGACCTAAGTTCCTATCGAGTGAACAACCAAGTAGTCCAAATCATCCTGAGGAAGTGGAGGCTTGGGTTCAGGCTCTTGGCGCTGGTCTCGTGGAGCGTGACGTCGAAGTTCGTCTGTTAGTGCTCGCAGCGCTCTCGGGGCAGCATTTGTTGCTGTTGGGGCCTCCAGGAACCGCTAAAAGTGAACTCGCTCGTCGCCTGTCCGCTGTGGTTGATAAATCTTCCAGTGAGAGTGGTGGTGTGTACTTTGAACGCACTCTGACGCGCTTCTCGACACCTGATGAACTCTTTGGGCCTCTGAGCTTGAAAGCCCTGGAAGACGACCGGTACGAACGAAGAACAAACGGCTTCTTGCCGTCGGCCAGGGTAGCATTTTTGGACGAAATTTTCAAAGCTTCAAGTGCGATTCTGAACACTTTACTGGGCGTGCTGAACGAGCGCACCTTTGACCAAGGTCCACTGAAGGTGCAAGTGCCGTTGTTGTGCTGCGTGGCAGCTTCCAATGAGCTCCCAGACAGCGAAGACACGGAGGCGCTCTATGACCGCTTTCTGATTCGGCGACTCGTGAGTCCTGTGAGTGACGGCCGCCTCAGTGACCTATTACTGAGCCAAAGGCGAAATCAGAAAGAAAGGTCGGCAATGAGTACGGATGCACCTACCGAGGAGGCTGGCGCGAGCACAACACGTGGTGACACTACTCCTGCTGCTGCTGCCGCTATCAGTGCTTCTGCAGAAAGTTCATCTCTGGAAACACTGGCCTCGAAAGTAGCAATGGACTCTGATCGTGTTGAAGTCCCTACTTGGGTGGTGGGTTTACTGGGCGATTTGCGGCGGTACCTTCGCGATGACGCCAGCCCGCCTACGCTGCTCTCAGACCGCCGACTTTGCCAGGCGGTTGACCTCTTGCGCGTCGCCGCTGCTGCCAACGGGCGCGCCACTGTAAGCCTCTTTCTTGTGATCCATTTTTTAGTACCCGATTGGCATATAGCACTTTATTAGAATAATCCACCAAACCTGCGTTTGATGTTGAGATGCTCGCTATGGTTGCTTGCTTGCTTGCTTGTTTGTTTGTTTGTTTGTTTGTTTGTTCGTTTGGATATAATGTCGAGTATTACGACGTGCACATTTCTCTTTCCGCCTGCTGCACAAAACCTTGAGCTTCGTTGCATAGCATCTCTTTGCGTGCACCTGGGGTTATAATCTTGTTGTTCTTTTTTATTTTTCAGGTTTCTGCGTCCGACGTCTTTGTCTTGCAGCACGTTTTATGGGCCCACCCAGACGACGCACCCGTGCTGCGCAAATGGTTGTTGCAAGCATTAGAAGGGCCCTCTGACACGGGGGCTCGTGTGGAAGCAGCTGATCTGAACGATGCTGGCTCCGACGACCTTCTTCCAATGGACGCACTCGGTGGTGGAGGAGACAGCAGTAAAGGTACAGGGGGGACATCCGCAGGCATTGCTCAGGCTGCTTTCTTAGTCGAGGGCCTCTGGGCACAAGCTCGTGACTTGGCAGCTGAATTAGAAGAAGACGGTGGCGCCAGCGACAGCGGCAGCTTAGTAGAAAGCGGCAGTACAGTCAGTGATAGTAGTAATATTGAATGGCATGACCGTGCCACTGTATTGATTAACGAGGCAACAGCGCTAGAAGAATTGCTGCTGTCCGAAAATGACGCAGCGCTCGCAGCCGTGCAGGATCTTCAAAGTGACAGCAACTCTGGGAGCGGTAGCCTCGTTCATGGAAACGTGTTTCTGCCACCTGCTGACACGCGATTGCTGCGGCAGCGTTGTGTGTTCACGTTCCATGCCCGTGCATCTGCTGCGAGATCGACAGCCAATCAGGCCGCTGCCTTACGATCTGCTTTGAGCACTGTACTGACCACTCAATCAAGTCCTACTACTAGTACTAGCGATGTTGGCAACGTTGAGAGCAGCAGCAGCAGCAGCAGTGCTTTGAGTAATAGCACGTTTCCACTAAGCTCACTTTTGGCAGCTCTTCGTGTCAGAAGCCCGTCAAAAGATATGAGCGCTGGGGGGTTCTCGAACCCCGGTGCTCCCGCTACTTTGAGGAGTGCTAATCAGGCAATCGGGCTGTCTGCAGCAACTAGGGGTAAAACTGAGAGCAATTCCATTGCCTTTACCCCTGAAGAACTCGCCCTGAGCCGTAAAGCAGCTAAGGCGAGCATGAAGCCAGAAACGTTTCGTGCGTGGCGTGCCGCCAAAAAGCAGGGTGGTGAGGAGGATTAGGAGCGCCGATACGTTTTGATGAGCCAGTACGATTGTAGATAATACAATCTTACGGGGAGCTGAGTTGCTTCCTTCGTGGGCTGTTGGAGATATACATGGCAATTAGAACGACACAGAAGCGACAGAACTCAGGATTCAAAATTAATTTCGTGAACAAGTTCCACCTTAGAGAGGCCAGGTGAGGTCCCTTCCTGCACTTCGAAAACAACAAGGTTCCGTTTCTGCCTAGCCCGGGAGGCCCTGCAGGCACCAACTTAACTTGATAGAAACTACCTGTTACGTAGTTTTTAAATCCAACCCTCCCCTCTCAGGTGGGGTCGCGGGAGGCTCAGAAAATTTTGTAGCCTCGGAGTCGGATGGCCGGCTTAATTCATTACACGCGCAGACGAAGCCGAAGCCATGATTTGGCGCTAAAGTTAGCGAAATGCGAAATGCTGCGCAAGTAGTGCTCATCAGCAGGGCACCGTTGTGGCAAAGGCAGCGAAAAAATCTTGGTGCTTAGCCCGCGAGTATAAATTTGTACAGTTTGGTCTGAGCCTGCCCTGCTCTACAGGTCTGAAGAACAGGTGATTTTGACACAGCCCCGAAGGACGAAGGACCGGATTTAGAAGACCAATATGCTGGATAAAGACAAAGCAAAACAAAGCAGCTTATGCTACTGAAGTGGTTCTGATAAAGGTCCCAACGAGCCGGAATTAGAAGGCCAACAGGAAGAAATAAAAAGCAAAGGAGCTTATACGTAGTTGCTAGTAGTATATACCTGAGTGGCCATGTAAGTGATGGTGCAGCGGTCCGAAGTGGCTCGCGATTAGAGACAGCTGCTCGGGTATGGGCGATATTTTTCCTGGATCGCCTGATAGTCTTCGCAGTAGCCCCCTCCTCTACGGGCCAGTCTCCCCCGAGGGGAAAGCTCCTTCTCTTCTTTTTAAAGCACTCTCAGAGCATAAGGGGCGTGCTAATTAAAGCCGCTGCCATCACTTCCATGGCCACTCGGGCATGTGTGCCTGATTACCTCCTCTTCTAGTACTGGTTCCTCTCCCCTAGTATAAGCTACTTCGCTTTGTTTTGCTGCCTGTTAGCCTCCTACTTCCGGCCCCTCGGGGCCTGCGTCTTGAATGCCCGGGGGGGTAAGCGAAAATTTAAATGAAGCTCCTACTCGCCGCCTGGTGCTTACCTCTTTTCGCACCTCCTCCGAGGGGAGGACTGGTGTTGGAAGGGCGCCATTTAGGCGGCATCATAGGAATTCCTACTCACGTAGGTTTACGAATGATTGATACAGTAGGGAGTGAGACCGTCTTTGGCTTTCTTTGTCCCGCTGCGTGTTTTGTGTTTTGTGTTTTGTGGGTCTTGGGCTCTTGGGTTTTGGTACAGAATTCATGGCTGATGGTTGATATTATATCAAAACCTTCTTGTAGTGCTTATGAATCATTGCGCCCTCGTAGACACATGAATAACAACCTTCTTGTAAGAAACTGTCTAGTTGTATAAGATATGTCAAATGATGACGTTTTAGCGCGCGAAAGCCCACTGCACGAGTCGCAGCATGCCCGCGCCTCGAATAGCCGTCCGATCCATGACTTCGCCCTTTCCATGAGATTGAGTGACGCCTACTCGGTACGTCCCACCACATTGAGCTTCGAATAAAGTTACCTTGTCTGGCGCCCCTACAACACATTTATAATTTCATGTTTATATCTTGATGTCGTTCCCCCTTTAGGCTGCCCACGTTTCGAGCTCGATGTATGCATCAACACACGGCCCTCCTGGCGTGTCAGGCCTTATGGGCCCCCTGATTGAACCTGAACACGGAGATATCAGTGACAAAGAAACCCTCATGAGCTCAAACGATTTAAGAAGAGGTGCCGCGTCGGCTCCAGACTCGGCGGAGAGTAAGCCCAACCAGACAAGACGAGCTATAGTGTTGGTGCTCATGGCGGGCCTCGTGGCCTCTTTGCAGGGTGCCGCCATTCAATTGTGCGCACCCGTGGGGTTTCAGTGGAGCGCTTTGCTGCTCCAAACGTGTGCTCTCGGCTTTTTTGCGTCGGTACTCATCATGAGGGCAGCGGGCATCCCTTACCTCGTCAACCCATCAAACGCGTATTCCATGGGCAAGCGCGGCGTGCTGGGTGGCCTGGCTAACTTGTGCGCTTTTGTCGCGATATCGTACCTCGACTTGGGGGTCGCGAACTGCCTCATGTTTACCATGCCACTGTGGACGGCAGTACTCGCTTACTTCAGGCTGGGACAACCTTGGGGCTATGCCGACATCATGCTTGCAGGGGTAAGCCTCGGCGGTGTCGTTTTGGTGAGCGAATTGTGGCTCTCCTTCGACCACCGATCTTCCCTCATTGGGATCATCGCGGGTGTCGTCTTTGCCATGGTCAATGCGGATGCTGTGCTGGTTACCAACACGGAGCTGCGCGACGAGCACCCTTTGAGCATGACGGTGGCGATCATGGCGGCAGGAGTACTTTTCAGCGGTGCTGTCGTCATCGTGCAAGAAGTCTTCTACCAAGAGTCTACCTACACTTTCTCCGCTGGCCCTCAGTACCAATTCCTTGCAATCAGCGTCAGCTTTGGCCTGCCGCTCATGCTTGTGTTTCGCAACGCCGGCTTTGCGTGTTCCAAAGACACGTCCGTAGCACAAGTCCTTTACCTCGAAGTCGTGATGTCCTTCTGTTGGCAAATGCTTCTGATCGAAACTCCGCCAAATACTTATCAAATTGCCGGTGCAACGGTTATTATTGTTGGGTCGATTACTGCAATGTCGATCAAAGCGCGGATGATGAATAACAATGCCGTCGCTAGCAAGGGCAGTATTGCTCTTGAACGCGCTTGACGAGGACAGGAAACAAACCATTTCTTTCTTGTTTTTCCCAGAGGTGTTCAATATTGTACAAATATGAGGTGCCTCGTTGCTTGAATATGCGCATGATACCTGCCACTTCGAAGTGAATGGATATGTCATTTGGTGTATTCGATTTGAAATGCAGAGATTTATTTTTATAATAAGAACTCCGATTGCGAATTGCGAATGCTGGAATACCAATACCCTTAGGCTTAAGCCTAAGCCCTAAGATTTAGAATGCTGCATGTCCCTGCCCCTTTCCACTCCCACTTCCGGTTGCCAATTTCCAGAATTCGCAGGCGAACGCCAAAAGAATGAGCACACCGGCAAAAGGCCCGAATTGGGAATACATTCCAATTCCAAAATCGACGCCGAATTTTTATGACCATTAACAATATACTAGCTGGCTTACATCCGAAATCCCAAATGCCATACTTAGACCCCCCGGACAGGGTATACAGGGGGGTTCGTGGATGTAGTTTTTGAATTGAGCTAAAAAGTACGAGTAAATATTTGTTCGATTCGCTCGAGAGGTCCATTTGACGAGCTCTCGGAGTAGT
>Ga0307931_1002492_pt1 | contig 11770 bp, 12 predicted proteins | sample OrgLakmetageno47_FD_201816 | JGI IMG/M metagenome (GOLD analysis project Ga0307931, IMG submission 201816) | Saline water microbial communities from Organic Lake, Antarctica - #47 | ecosystem: Environmental > Aquatic > Non-marine Saline and Alkaline > Saline | place: Antarctica: Organic Lake... | reverse complement strand
TTGCCCCCACGGTTGTGCCCACCCCCGCTGGGCGCGACGGACTTGCGGTGCACGATTTTTTCGCCCTTGATGTTCATGGTGACAGCCCGCCCGCCGAGCCGCAAGAACAACTGCTTGTTGGTGACGTAATGCTCCAGCGACTCGTAAAATTGGTGCTGCAAGAATCGAATCAAAAACTCTTCGAACTATGTGTATTGAGAAGTTGTTGATGGTTGATGTTGTTGATCGGTGCAAGCGTGAGCAAGCAAGCACATCGCCGTAAAAAAAAGAAACAGAATGAGATGTATAATTGAAGGATTAGAAATAGTTCAACCAATCAACTGAAAAATAGCCACAACTTCCAACGGTAAAAATAAATAAATAAATAGGCACGAACTACTATGTAAAAGCTTCTTCTTTTCGTTAATTAGACGAGCATTTAAAAGCGACCCTATATCGTCATCATTTCAACTGCTATCTTTTCTATTCCGACAGCACTACGCAGGCTCACCTGAGGATAAGTCATGTCGTTTTCCATTTCCGTCAAGTTTTCTTCTTCCAGGACTCGGTCCAAAAACTCGGGGTCGTGGTTGCGGTCAAATCGAATAATCGCCGCAGCCAACTCCTCGCGATCGATGAGGCCACTGGCGGAAGTTTAAAGAAAAACAATTAAAAAAACACACAAAAGAAAATAGAAACATATTGTTGAGCAATAAAAGGCATCCCATTTACTTTTCCAATAGCAATGGCGGCCAAGTTTCTTTGGACTCCACTGGTCGTGAAATTAGCCCATGATTGGTGTAAGCGTGAGCACACATGCATTTCCTTTCAAGAGAACCAACAGGAAGACAAACAAGAAAAAAAATGCCCAAGGCACGCACCTCCCGTCCATGTCAATCGCGTCGAAGATTTTCTTGACCATGTTTTCTACATGGTTGCCCTCGGAAGCGTCTGCCAAGCCCCCTGTAAGCGACTGCAAGTTGCTGTGCGTCGCTTTCAGCGAAGCCAACAAATCGCCGAAATCGCCGGCCTGATAGTTGTGTTGTTGTTCGTTCGCGTGCAAACACATGTGTTAAACAGAGGAGATGAGCGGGACAAAGGGAGACTTTAGAAAGCACCGCACATCTGCAATAACAAGTACAACAATATTAAGAATCCAGCCGTTACAAAATTGTATGCAATGTCTTCTTCTACTTCTTTTCAGACACAGGCCTTACGTCAATTTCGAACAGTTCGCGGTTTTTCCAGTTGTTGCTTTGCTCGTGGGCGCGCAAGTGCTTGCCATCGGCCAGCGACGCGTCGTCCTTGTCATTGTGGTGCCCCAGATGCTCCACCGAGCTCAACATCTTGGTGCCTGCCACGCACGAAATCACGATCCGCGAGTAATTGGCCGCCAAAAGTTCGTCGACCGTCGTTTCGAAGTCCTCCAGGCCCAAATGCCCCACTTGCACCTAATATAATATACATACATATACAAGCATATTATACAAGAGGGACGAACGAAAGGATGTAGATGCAGTAAAAAAACAGCGAGAGATAACGAAGGAAAGCAGACGAGACACACGAAGGAGCAAAAAGAGGAGGAGAAGAAGAAGAAACTCAAGGTGGAAGGCACTTTTCAACAAAAACACCACCATCGCCTACCTGAATGCGGAAAGTCAGAGTAGTGCACATTTCCGCGCCGATAATGTTGGCCTGCGCGATGTCTTGCTTGATTTCGTTGATGCTGTCCACCAGCGCCTGCCGCTCCGGGGTCATTAACCCGTCATCGCCCGCACCTTCGGACGTAAATTCACGGAACGCGTACGAGTAGGTGAGCTTGCTCTTTTCGTCCACGGTGAGCGGCTGGGTAAGGTACAAGCACAGCATGCGGCACGGGCCAAACACCACGCGGTCCAAATGCTGCAGGGGGCTGGGGTTCGGCCAAGAGGAGCAAGAAAGAAGCAAGAAGCAAGAAAGGAAAAGAAAACATAAGACGAAAAAAAAAGAGGCGCGACGAGTCACAGGACATTGGTGTGAAGCTCGACCCTAAACTCTAAATCTTCGTCACATATCACTCTTCTTCATCGTCATTTCGACGAGTCATCTTCGGGGGGGCTGGTGTCAAATATTTTATCAGAAATACCGGTCTTCGTCCGTGGGGAGGGCGACCCCGTTCAGGGTGGTTTGCGCATTTTTGCTCATGGCCCGGATGGTGGCCTTGGCAGCGGCAGCAGTCGCGGCACCTTTCACGAGGCTCACTTCGCAGTGCTTGTCCTGGTGTGGCAAAATGGCAAAGGTTCAGTCCGACATCCCATCATGCGACCGCCACAGACAGAAGTAGAGTGAGTGTGCCAGGGCAATTTAACGGTAGCTCATTCATCCACACAACAATCGTTTTCATGCGCTGTGAAATAAGTTGAAATAAAAAAATCAAAAGTGCCTCAGGAAGTTGGGAGCACCTGAATGCCCATGCCGTCGAGTTCGAAGTCGTTTTCGTCTTCGGTGCCACTGCGGCCAACCATGAACGACTCGCGGGTTAAGCCAATCGGAATCACCATCGCGTGGCTCAGCATGTCGTCCTAATATATTAGAAGGAGAAAGAGAAGAAGAAGGAGCAGAATGAGAGAGAGGTATACTAGCAGAGAGAGAGAGAGAGAGAGAAAGAAGGAGCAGGTAACAAGAGAATGGAAACGTTTTACTTTAAAAAACACCGCGTAGTAAGAGACCACTAACACACTTTGTTCAAGCAGCTGAGCTGTGGAAAGATGTCCTTGTCGCGCACCACCGCCGCTTCTTCGGCGTCTTTTTCTTGGGCGACTTGCTCGAACCCCCCCTGTCCAAGCAGCTTCATTTGCTCTTCGATGTTTTTCATGTACGCGGCGCGCTCTTCGGCGCTCATGTGGCTCAGCGCTCCTTTCACTTTTTCTTTGCCCCCCCCACCTTTCACCAGGCTCAGCAAGCTGACTTCTTCGTCTTCTTCGTCCATCTCGTCCCCGAAGTCCCCACCGCCGCCTTCTGCCAGCTGCTTCTTCAACATCTCCACTTCCAGGGCGAGTTCCCGCACTTTCGCCTTGAGCGGGTCCTCCTGCTTCACCGCACTGGTTTTGATTTGCTTGGCGGAAGCGGCGTACCGCAGCGTAGACAAGGTTTCTTCTTCGTTGGACGCGGCAGGCGACACGCACGCAAGCATGGTGGTGCGCGCGTTCCCCGCGAGCGACTCGCGCAAGTACCAAGTCAGCACCGACTCACGGAACGGCACTTGAATTTTCTTTTTTGGGTTGTTGGCCTGCTCCACGAGGGCCTTGATGCAGCGGCCCAGCACGGTGAGGGACTTGTTGATGTTGTTGCCTTCCTGCAGAGCTTTCCCCACTGACCCGAGCTTGTCCGACCGCTCCGAGCCTGCCAAGTCAATCAGCGCAATCTTGGTCTTGGATTGCATGTCTTCACCGGTCACTTCGTCCTTGTACTTTTGAGTCACGTGCAGCTCAAACACGGCGTGAGACCGGGACGATTCCGAATTATACTTCGTAGCCGCCACCGTACGGTTACTCGTGCCGTCCTCAATCAGTTTCTCGCAATTGTCCGAGGTCTTCACTTGGTGTTTGGAGAGGCCCGCCACGTGCACGCCAAGCTGCGGCGATTCGCGGACCTTGAGGTCGTCACTGCCTTTGAGGTCGAGCAAATCCTTGATTTTTTCGTTGTAAATCTCCAAATACGAACCCTCGACGTAGAATTGCTTGGAAGTGTCCACTGTGATGGTGTAAAAGAGCAAGTGCGCAATGCGAGGGATGAGCCCAACGAGGGCAGTGCCACGCACGCCCATCATGCTGAACGACTTCCCACTTGAGGTTTGGCCGTACGCAAAGAGCGACGCTGTCATCGGCAAGAAAACCCAAGGCACATAAAAGGGTAGACAAATCAAGTTCGCGGCAAATATGAATGATGAATGCCCTTTTTCGGTCGGCCAGTTAGCCACTCTTCACACTTCAAGTGATTTCGGGCGGGACAAGCAAATTTTACTGGGGCAAGGGGGGGGGTAGCTACAGAAGCTTCTAGCGAATGTTTGACACGTACAGAACAGGACGACAAGCACGAATGAAAGAAAAGCAAAGCACAAGGCTTACCGTTGAAGCCCTGACAAGCTGTCTGGACAATGTTGACACCCACGTCCTGAAAGCACTTGAGCTGCGTAACCGTGGTAGGGAAAGTCACGTCGAGCTGAAACGCAGGCTTTCCTTCAACCACTACTTGGCCTGGTTGGTCTTCCGGAACCGACACGATGACACCCCCCGCCAGGGCCATCTCACGCTGGTTCGGCGGCCGCACGCGAATGCACACGCGAATGTTGCCGCCGCTGCCTTCGAGGGGGCTCCGAACAATTTTGCTCATTCCTTCTTCGTCGCCCCACTAACCACGCGCACGGAACATTTATACATCATTTTCATTTTAGTACGTTCCGTGGCAAGGGTTGAATTTTGTCAAGCAGAACGCAAAAGAAGGGGAAACAAACATTTGAGTGTCATCATAAATTAAAACCAATATACTAGGCGCCCAGGGTACTCACATCGGTGTTGTCGTCCACCTCGATCTCGCCCACCATCGTCTTAATGACGACCATTTTTTAGAAGCTATCAAACGCTCACGGCGCGCAACTTAGAAATAAAATACCTTAACCCTCTGATGTGTACACAACAGTGGCCGATAGCTACTATGAGCTACTCTTTATCTATAGCAAGGCAGCCAAGAACATCTCGGGGCTTCTCTTGTGCACCACGCCTGCCTCGAGCGTGACAAATATTATGAGACTTGTGAAAGTAATTCACAGTCTTCGCGAATTCGTGAATCACTCCATGGAGGTGTTTGAACCAATCATAAGGCAGCATGCGCTGAGAAATTCAGAACATTTAATAATTTTCTTGTGTTTGCTCACGCTCGCACCTCGCACTTATTTGGCACGCCGCAACAAATGAGAGTAAAAACTTATAATACTTCGGTGCCTTCAATGATGAAGCTTGATTCGAAACGGGTGTAAATTCAATAAAAGTATTCGCAGTACTGCCTTTACGAATAAATATATAGCGCTCAGGGCGTTCATTTATTAAGAAAGTACTGACACCGCAGAGGTGCCTTGCCTTTGTTATCTCGCGATAACTTTGTTGGGGGCAACTACCACTTCATCTCCAGTTTTTAAGCAGTGATAGCGACGAGGAGCCGCGTGCTCTTCAAATAAGTAAAGCAAGATGGTGGTCATCAAGACCATGGTGGGCGAGATGGAGATCGGCGAGACGAATTGGGGCGACGAAGACAAGTATGCCGAGTTATGCCGCTCCAAGCCTCCTGACCAATCGAACATCCGGTGAGTATTTCAATCAGCACCCTGTTTTGCTTCACGGCCTTATGCTAGGGCCAAGCTAAACTACTCAAAGCTTTCCATTCCCACCGCTTGCCACTTATTTGTGCGATTTGTGCTCCTTTCTCCTTACATTTCTTGCGCATGGGTGATGTCCCTCCCGAAACAGTGTTGTGGTGAAGATTCGCCCGCCGAACCAGCGCGAATTGGCGCTCCCTGGCGGCGTTGTCGTCAACGCGCTCGACGATGGCAAAACAGGTACACATAACCTCTAGGGGCTTAGAAGTTTATGACAGATAGTGCGTATATTGCCATCATCGTTAGGCTGGAGTGATCGCCTCCTGTCATGGCTGAAGTGAGGCAACCCTATTATCGTCGCACTAAATTATCTTCGTTTCCATAGCATTCCTCAGACCATCCCCACTGCGCACACCTCCTGCAGTTAAATCCCTTTTCCTCTGAACCCCCTGTATTTCTTATTTTTATTTTCTTCTTTTCCTTTTACAGTGGTGCTGGATGGCAAACCCCCTTTTGTGTACGACGTGGCGTTTCCGTTCAGCACTTCGCAGCTGGGCGTGTTTGAAATCGTTGGGGTGCCCATCGTGCAAACCGCCTACAACGGTTTTAATGCGTCCATGTTTGCGTACGGCCAAACCTCGAGTGGAAAGTCGTTTAGTATGATGGGCGTTCGCGGCACCGAACTCGTGGGGCTCATCCCGCGCATTGCGCACTTGCTCTTTCACGTGGTGACCACCACCCCGAACCACGAGTTTTACATCGAGGGCTCCTACCTGGAAATTTACAACGAAAAACTCAAGGACCTCATGTCCAAGAGCGGCGAAGAGCTGAAAGTGCGCGAAAACCCTGAGCTGGGCGTGCACGTGGCGGGTTTGACTAAAATTTTGGTGAAAACTTCGGACGACTGCGAGAAACTGATCGAGGACGGCACGAGCAGCCGTACGGTAGCGGCCACCAAGTACAACTCGGAATCGTCGCGGTCTCACGCCGTGTTTGAGCTGCACATTCAGCACAAGTACAAGGACGACAAGTCGGGCGAAGAGATGCAGGCGCGCACCAAGATTGCGCTGATTGACTTGGCAGGGTCGGAGCGGTCGGACAAGCTCGGGTCAGTGGGGAAAGCTCTGCAGGAAGGCAACAACATCAACAAGTCCCTCACCGTGCTGGGCCGCTGCATCAAGGCCCTCGTGGAGCAGGCCAACAACCCAAAAAAGAAAATTCAAGTGCCGTTCCGTGAGTCAGTGCTGACGTACTATTTGCGCGAGTCGCTCGCGGGGAACGCGCGCACCACCATGCTTGCCGCGTGCTCTCCAGCAGGCTCCAACGAAGAAGAAACCACCTCCACGCTGCGGTACGCCGCGTCCGCCAAGCAAATTAAAACGGCGGCCAAGAAGAGCGAAGACCCGCTGAAGGCGAAAGCGCGGGAGCTGAACGAGGAAGTGGAAAAACTCAAAGCGATGCTTGCCGGCAAGGGCGGGGGCGGCGGCGCCAAACGCAAACCACGCAAGTCGGTGATTGGCCAAGCCAGCACGTCGGAGCTGGAGAGTTTGTCAGAAGAAGACAAGGAAGCCTATTTGAAGCAGCTCGAAGAGCAAATGGAAATGATGGGCATGGGGGGTTATGCCAGAGCAGCGGCGAAATTCGACGACGCTGCGCCCAAAAAGAAGAAAGGCGCAGACCTCGACCCTCGGGACGTGTTTCCGCAGCTCAGCTGCTTGAACAAGGTCCGCACAAAACTTCCGCGCTTACCCGTCTTGGGTTCTTTCTTTGAACTTGGTTTCTGCCTCGAATCATTCGCAGTTCAATTTCAGTCAATTATGGGAGCCTATGCAGGCCGCTTCCCCCCCTCTTTTTCAGTGCTTTTCCAACAATCTTTTCCTTCTGCATCTTTAAACCCTATTTTTGTCTCTCTCTCTCTCTCTCTCGCTTTGTTTGTCTTACGTGCATGCCCCGATATGTAATATATTAGGACGACTTGCTGAGCCACGCGATGGTGATTCCGCTCAAGTTCGGGAAGCTGTCCATTGGCCGGAGCGACGCTCCCACCCCCAACGACTTCGAGATCGACGGCATGGGCATGTGCGAACGCCACTGCCTCGTTCAGGGAGCGACCGAAACCTCAGCCGCACCCACCGCTGCTAGTGGCGAAGGCGGCGAAGGCGGCGAAGGCGGTGAAGCAGCTGCGGCCGCTTCGTCAGGCGCGCTCACTACGGTAGGGGCCTCGGTTACTTTGCTGGACGACATGGCGGATTTGCACGTGAATGGGCAGCCGCTACAGGGGGTGAACGCGACGCAGCCGCTCAAGCATTTGGACCGCGTCATCATTGGCCCGTGCCGGATCGTGTGCTTGTACCTCACCCAGAAGTTGACAGGGCTGGAAAAAGCCCAGCACACCTACGACGCGGCCTTTCGGGAGTTCATGTCGGGGGACGACAACGCCGCGCGGCTGCTGATGTCACCGCGGCGACAAGCGCTCTTGGACGAAGTGCAAAGCATTGAGGGTTTGATGCTGAAAGAGGCCAACATCATTGCGTACGACCTGTGCACCAACATTGAGTTCGTGTCGCAGCTGCTGTTAGGCGCCGACGGCCTGAGCTCTTCCAGCGCCACTTTGGACGACTTGATTCAGCGCAACGAGTGCCGGGTCAAAGTCGTGTGCCACGCGTCCGCCAAACGCATTGGCACCTCGGCCGACTTGCAGGAAGCGCGGCGGTTGAAAAAGGAGGCTAATCGAGCTATCCAAGCGGCCAAATCGAAGAAGCACCTGTTGCGCACCCAGTCGGCTGCCAACGCAGCGGCGGGGGCTTCTTCAACGGACCTTTTGAAGGACGAAAGTTTGGGGGCTACGCCGGTGAAAGAGGGCGAAGGCAACGACCTCGACGACGAGGAAGCAGCCGAGACCAAGGCGCCGCTCAAAGTCCTGGCGGAAAACATTTTGTTCGAGATGGAAGCCGACAGTTTTTCTGACCTGTTGTCGGAGCTCAAGGCCACGCACCACGGCTTGAGCCAGCTGTTGGGCGGGGTGCAGTCCGCGGGCAAAGGGTTAGAGTCAGGCACGGCGTCGATGATTCGGAGCGTGTTTGACGCAGTGGACACCGACCGTTCCGGCGCCATCGACAAGTAAGCACGCAGTACAAGGGAAAAAGAGGGCAAGAGAGTGAGTGCTGAAAAAAAAATGTGGAGGGAATTAGGATACGTCTAAGAAGGCTGAAAAGGAGAAATTTGCGACTGAATGAGACTCTGCGTGGTTGAAACACAACGTGCCTTCTAAAGCTTCCGTTACTTTGAACTCGTTTTTTTTTTAAATTTGCCCTTCCATCTATGTGTCTCTGCAGGTACGAGCTACAAGCGTGTATCGAAAAGTTCAACGTGAACTCGGACCCCGAGTTTTTCAAGCACGTGCTGCGCGAAGAAGGCATCAAGGAAGACGACGAGCTCGACTTCGACCGCTTTGAAGGCTTTCTGCTCCGCTTCTTGCAGCACCAGGTACTTTGCTCGTACATTGCATTGGCGCAATTAGGTCACATATATATATGTGCCACGCCTGAGTCTGGTGTATAGAAGCAAACAAATTCCGGGAAAGCACGCACGTTCGCATTTTAGTGTTAACTTTTTTGCTCTTGCACGCAAGAATACCACTTTCTACCCTTTGAACTGCTGAACTCGCGCTCTTTCTCTTGCTGCGATACCTCACATTTTTTTTTGTTCTCTATTTTCCTTGTTCGTCAGTTCTACAAAAAGATTGAAGCTTATGTCTCCAACAAGCATTTGTTCATGATGCTGGGCGGGCGGTCGGTGAAGCTCAGCCACCGCGGCACCATTCTCGAAGTCAAATCCCGCGCCTCGGTGTTTGGTGGGATGGCCTCCGTGAACAGCGACGCTGCCGGCGCGAAATACGGCGAGGACGGCAAAGAACAGCGCAACAGCGGCGACCTCGAGGGCGGCGGCAGCGGTGACGGCCAAATCGGCGAAGGCGACGACGACGACGACGAAGACCCCGACGTGAAAGCCCGCCGCGAAGAAGCCGAAGCGCAGGCGGCGCGGGCCAAGAAAATGGGCCGGGAAGCGAAGCAAGCCCGGATCCGGCAACGGATGCGCCAAAACGCGGTGGTCACCAACTTCATCACGACGCTGAAAGGCGACCTCCAAAAAGCCATGAACGACTTGGACAGCTTGACCGAGCCGGCCAACGGTGGTGCCGCTGGCGGCGGGAAGGACGACGGCGCCGCCGCGGCTGACGGTGGCAGCGGTGGCGGCAAAAGCAGCGCAAAAGACAAAGGAGGCGGCCCGGTAGCGCCTCTGGGAAAACTGACGGGCGCGCTGCGAGTTGGGGGGCGACGGAACAAGAAGTCCGACAAGGACGTGTACGGAGCCATGGCGGACAAGGTGAAGAAAGCCATCAAAGACTTGGAGCAGCAGCACAAGCAAACCATGCACGTGTCGAAAGAGCGGGACAAGCTCGAAGAGTACCTCACCAACATGTTGGCGGCCCGGGACGCGTGCATTCCCGACGGGAACGACCAGGACCACGACGGTGGAGGGAACGGAGGCGGAGGCGGTGGCCCTGGTGGTGGAGGTGGCATGGGGGGCCTGCCTGGTCTAGGTGGTGGCGGTGGTGGTGGGGACACGGGCAGCATGATGGGCTTCATCGACTCCATCGGTGGGAAACCAGGCCGCGCACTCGACCTCTAACTCACTGAGGGGCCACAGACTACTCTTTGAAAGCCGCGTCAAAATTACTCTTTTTTAAAACGGCTGGGATGTACACAAGTCCGTTGAATGAAAGGAGGAGAAGCAGCCCCTCCCTGTGCTCGAACAGGGAGTTGTTCCTCTGCATAGCCGAAAAGTTTTTTAGTGCATTGTGAATCTTATGTCAATAAAAACCTGTTCTAGTTAATGCTTCTATAGAATTAAGTATAAGTGCGATTAATAATTGGCCCTGGCTTTGCAATTGCAATTCGCAGCTGGTTTTTTATTCATTCGTGTTGTGCTTTGTATTGTTTTATTTTGCTTTTCTACGTTTTTAAAATCCAAGTTTTAACTGAAGTTCATTACAACGCACAACGCAACCCGGCGGCTCAATCCAATCTAGCCCCAAATAAATCAGTTGATTTCCCCAGCGCAATGAAGCACGAAGGCAATTCAGATGTGCAATACATTCGAAAATGTAATAAGTAATATATATGAGCGCGCTTTGTCATGCCCTCCATGTGTCTACCGTGGGAAAGTTTTATAGCGTTCAGAGGTTCGCAGTCCGCAGGGTGCGTTGGGGCTTCTGGCTTCCTCCAAACAAGTCAACACTTTTGCCTCCATTCTTGATCCATATCGCGGGAGCCCACATTTCGCGTTGAGGGCACTGTTGAACAACTATAAGGGGAAGTTCGTCGCGTGGATAGCATGAAATCATGGTGACATGTACTCAAGTGAAAGTTTTATTTGACGGACCAATTCACTGGAATCCGGATGCTGACTTGGCATCAGCAGCTGCCGTTGCAAGGTTTAAAGGGTGCCATACACTTTGGGCTCTGGCGCAGAAGACTTCTGAGACTGCTTGGAACCGGACAAGGTGTTTGGTGACGCAGCCACGCCAGCAAACGAGGAAAAAGTGGAAGATAGCTCAAAACCCAGGTCGAGGTCTAACCCAGGAAGGTCAAAACTGAGAGGTGAAGTAGGAGCTGAAGCACCACTGCTACTGCTGCTGCTGCCGCCATCTCTTACTGCTCGTGCTGCTCGTGCTGTTGGTTTAGGGCTTCTCTTGTTCCGGCTGCTGCGGCTGTTGCTGCTGCTGTGATCAACGCTCGAACCTCCGAACATGCTGTCGTGCACAGCGCCTAACAACAAGCCGGCGCTGGAACTGCTGCTGTTGCTGTTGTCGACCGTGTTTTTAGAGCCAATTCTTCCCGTGGAATCAATAAATTCATCCTCATCCTCGTCGTCGTCATCCTCGTCATCGTCAAGGCATAACTCGGCTTCCAGCAGAGGCTCTTGCGAGTCCGCAGCGCGTCGCCAACAGCGCCGCAATTGCCCGGACAGCTCCACTGCCACCTGGCTTTGGCTTCCTCCTTGGCTTCCTCCTCCCCCATCCAATGGCGACCCTCCTCGTGTCTTTCTCTCGCCGAGTGGCACGACTGGCATCACCCATTGCGGCGCCGCTTCCGGCGCCGTTGAGACGCCGTTCGCCACTTTCTGCAAGAGCACAGCAGCACGCTTACCCCCGTCATTCCTCTGCACTGATAACGACGACGACGACGAGGACGACGCTAAATATTCCTTCTCTTTTTCATTCACAGATCCCCGTAGTCCTGCTGTTGCTCTTGCTGCTCCCGCCCTTCCGCTTGTACTGCTCTTGCTTTTGGGCTGATTCGGGTCCGACCCACCAGCCCAACCCCTGTAGTGGCTCGGGGCTTCGCGGGTTAAAAACGTGTCTACTTGAGCGGCTGC
>Ga0307931_1002491_pt1 | contig 11773 bp, 11 predicted proteins | sample OrgLakmetageno47_FD_201816 | JGI IMG/M metagenome (GOLD analysis project Ga0307931, IMG submission 201816) | Saline water microbial communities from Organic Lake, Antarctica - #47 | ecosystem: Environmental > Aquatic > Non-marine Saline and Alkaline > Saline | place: Antarctica: Organic Lake... | reverse complement strand
TGGTTATAAGAACCATTCCGTAATTTGGAATAAATAGGGTAAGCAGGTTTATCAACAATCAACGAACCAATACCAACCGAAGGAGATATAGCATAAAGAATACCTAATTTACTAAATTCATTTTCTACTTGATCGCATACAATCAAAATTGAATTATCAGGGGACACATTAGGAGCAATAGAACTGCTAAAAGTTAATATAGATGAACCCGCATCAGTTGTAAAATCTTCGACATATCCAAAAATTGCATTTATACCAGATGGAAGAGTAAGACGAGGATTTTTAGCAGTTCCTATAAATGTTATATTAGAGGTGTAACCATCAGGTAATGAAGCTGGGACGGGATAGGTCAATATATCAATAGAGTAATTAGTATTGCTAACCAAAAAATCAATAAAATAAATAGTTGAACCCGTTTCAGTATTTGTCATAACATGATTATTTTGACTCATCACGAATTGAAAATAACTTTTTATATCGCTAATTTCATATAAACCGATGGGAATCTCTACATTATATACAATATCATCTATCCAAGTATAAGAAAATTTATTATTTTGTGTGGTTATGTTACGCCATGAGAAATACATAGATGTAGAGGTTAAGGATATATGTTTATCTATTAAATTTACGCTACGCTCGAAATCTATTTGAAACACGGAATTTGTCACGGAATCCGTTATATTGTTCGCATTAATAATAATAGAACTCATTTGTTTTTATAATATATAGGATATATATTTATTTTTTTATTTATTTTTTATTTAAATTATTTTATTCGTATAATATATATATGAACTATTATCAAAAAAATAGAGACCAAAGATTAACCTACCAAAAGAATTATTATCGTGAGAACAAGGATATTATAATTCAATACACGAAGAGTTATTATTTAAAGAACAAAGATATATTAAAGCAAAAACGAAAGGATAAGTATAAGAATACACACAGACAACATAAGAAGACTGATGTATTAAAAATGATGGTTCATAACAAAGATATAATTTTAACTTTTTGAAGAATTAATAAATTTACACAAAAAAAATATAAATTTAATATAAATTTACACAAAAAAAATATAAATTTAATATAAATTTAATATATTTACATAATATATAGAATGTTCCATAAGGCAACCACGGAAAAAGAAAGACAGAAGATTTTTGATGATTATCTATTAGGTATTTTGAAACGAAAGAAAATAATCAAAACCAACCAAAAATTAATAGATGAAAGCGGTTTTAGTTATGACCCTGAAAATGAGAACAATCAAATCAAAGGAACATTTAATAGTTATGTGGATACATTAGTAATTAAAAATTACATGATAGAACAATTACAAAGCAGACTTAAAATAAGTAAGAGTTTATCAACAAACTTTATAAATAAATTGAATGGTAATGAGATATTGATATTATCTAAAAACCTAAATGATTTTATTAAGTATATTGATGAGAATCATAATAATGTCAATGATTATATATTAAAGTCTTCATTTAATGTCTTACAAAGTAATTATAATGTAGCACAACAACAAGAAAGAAATAATCAAATCATCAAGGATAATCAACAAGCACAAGGAGAGATTTTAAAGGAAAATATACCAGAGAAAGAATTAGGAGGAGCGGAAGAGGTAGAAACAGAGAAAGAAACACCCTCACCATTTGAAGAAGAGGAACAGAAATTTATAAGTTTTTTAAATAAAACCATATTCAAAATTAAAGGAACACGACCTTTTCCAGCAATCAGCACCAGGAAACTTTTATTAAGTGAACTTTTTAACCAACCCCCTAATACTTATTCATTTACTCAAAACGTCAATAAATTATATATAGATGAATTAAAACCTATTATACAAGATTCAATAGACGAAGATAAACGAGAGGTAAGAATACAATTACAAACCCAAATAAAAGAAACCTTTGAGACATCTATTAATATACCTGATAGCATTAAGGCGTTGAATGTTAATTTATTTACGGATAAGATTGTTGGAACAGGTTACGGAGTAGTGAATAATGACCCGTACATAAACATAGGAAAATATTTAGTTCATAAACCTCATCTATTAGGTGGAAAATTACAAGTAAGAAGTCCAGTAAATCATAACCAAATACACGGATTCAAAAGTCAAAACATAACTAACAATATTAAGAATATTTTATTGGAATTGAATAAAAATGAAACCATTAGTTTTAATGATGTAGATAATTTAAGTGAAACAGAAAAGAATCAATTATATACGATAGGTAAAAAATTACACATTACAGAATTATTTGACATTCCTTCAACCTTGAAGAGTAACGAAGATAAACTGAAAGACGAATTCTATTTATTGCGTGGTTCAATCATGGCTGGAAACAATAACCCCGACCTATTACGAAAATTCAAAATCGTTTTATTGAAGATGAAAAATAATAAATTAATTACACTACAAGAATATAATGAGGTTCTAAATATACTCTTGGAAATGGATATTTAAAAAATATAAATTAAATATATTATCTATTTTTATTATAATTATGGAGAATTTTTATGAGAAAAAAGACGTTAAAAAATATATAGTCAAAACGGAGAACCCAAATTATGATTTACATCATTTCGAAATACCTTTTAGAAGTTTAGTAGTCGCACCTTCTGGAAGTGGTAAAAGTAATTTCATTACTAATTTAATTAGTCTTTTTTGTAGAGGAAAAGGAACATTCGACCAAATACATATTTTCTGTAAATCAAAAGACGAACCTTTATACAGGTTTTTAAATGATAAAAGTAAAGGTTTGATTGAAGTTCATGAAGACCTTGAAAAACTACCACCTTTAAATGAATTGAAACCAAACGAACAAACCTTAATAATCTTCGATGATATGGTTACTGACATTAAAAAACACCCTGTAATTAGTGAATATTATATTCGTGGGAGAAAACGAGGAGCAAGTTTAATGTTTTTAAGTCAATCCTATTATAACACTCCAAAAATAATAAGACAAAATATTAATTATTGTATTATATTAAAACTTGGTGGAAGCCGTGATATTAATTCTTTACTGCGTGAAGTAAGTATTGGATTAACAAAGGAACAATTATTAGAAATGTATAACATTGCTACAAAAAAGAAATTTGATGTATTAATAATTAATATGGAGAAATCAGGTAATGAGAGATACAGGAAGAATTTTACTCAATACTTTGAAATTGAATAAATTTAATATTTTATTTTATAATAATATCTTATATATATCATATATAAAATGTTATTGTATGTAAAGGAAATAAATAAAGACAAGAGATTTGAAGCTTTTTTTTGTGATGGAACAAAAACGAAATTTGGGCAAACGAATAGTAAACAAGGCACATATACCGATCATATGGATAAAACCTTACGCAAAAACTATATCAAACGACATTTACGAGACCTACAAACAAATGACTATAAGAGACCAGGCTATTTAAGTATGTTTCTGCTTTGGAATAAAGAAACTATACCCGACAGTATTCGCAATTTTAATCGTCGTATTAAAAATAATGATTGGAATGTTGATAATTTAATGAATTAAAATATTATATTAGAAAAAAATATTAATACTTATATATAAAATGTTTTACAATCCATTAACAATATATAAAATAAATGGTAGTGGTTTAAAAGGAAACACTTTTAAAAGATTATTAGAAGCATCTTACACAGGAGAGGAAAATGTAGAAGGTTTTAAATTAGATAAATCAATTTCATCTAACACATCAAAAGTATATACACATCCAAGCGGTCAAGTTGTAGTAGCACATATGGGGACATCAGGAGTATTAGACTGGGGTAATAATGCCGTATATGGAGCGATTGGAGAAGTTGGATATAAACTAACACCAAGATATAAAGAAGCGTATTTAGTTCAACAAAACGCAGAGAAAAAATACGGAGCAAATAATATAACTACGATAGGGCATTCACAAGGTGGATTACAAGCACAATTATTAGGAGAAAATCAAGAGAAATAATTACATTAAATAAAGCAACACGACCACAAGAGGCAATTTTTGGAAGTAGTAAAAAGAAGAATCAATACGACGTAAGAGCGAAAGGCGATTTAGTTTCATTTTTTAGAAATCCATTACAAAGACAAAGAGATGAAACAATAAACAGTAAAGGAAATCCTTTAAAGCAACATTCAACAGATATATTAAATAAAAACAATATTATATATGGAGATAAAAGAGCCTTTGTAAATTAATTAAAATATAAAACACAAAATAAAATATTGTATATATCATATAATATAAAAATGGTTAATAGATGGGTGGAATTTGTTAAGAATTATTCAAAGGATAATAAAATGTCTTATACTTGTGCTATGTGTGATATAAAAACAAAGGGTCTATATACACCTTTAAAAACAATAAAGCAAAATGCCGAAGAAAAAAGAAGAATGTTAATAAATAATTATGAATCTGAATTAAAACAATACGAAAATGTGTATTATGAAACAATTTTTGCGTTTAATGTTTTAGAGAAAAGAATACCTCCGTCATTAGTTCGAAATATGAAAATAGCCAAAACAAAATATAACCAATATAAAAAAGAACTCGAAGAACTCACTGGAAACAAGTATCCTGAACTAACAGACGAAAAAACAATTAAAAAGGAAATGAAAAAAAATGATAAAGAATCAATTAAAACAGAAATGAAAAATTTTGATGAAGAACAAGAAACAAATTATTTTAACTTCGATTCAATTATAAAAAAGAAGAAGAAAGGCGTTATTTTAGATTAATGAAAAATGATTAAATATAAATAAAAAATATAATTAATATAATAATAATATATATATATATATAATAATAAAAATGGTTAATCAGTGGGTTGATTTTTTAAAAAACTACGCAAAAGATAATAATATGACCTATTCTTGTGCGATAAGCGATAAATCAGCATCCGTCGCATACCGAAATATGAAAAAAGAACTTAATGAAATGGATATGGAAGATTTCGACGCACCTAATATAGTAAAAATAAAAAAACAAGTTAAAAAACAACAACAACCAAAAACTAAAAACCCATGGATTCAATTCGTGAAAGAATTCAGCGAAGAAAATAATCTACCTTGGAATGTTGCTTTAAAAGAAGCAAAACAATTTTATAAGAAATAATCTTAATATCTCTATTGTTTTTATTTGTGTTTATAGAAATACGAATAAAAATAATTAGTTATGGTTTGGATATGGTTTATTTATGTTTGAATTCATTTTTAATATGATATGGTTTTTGAATGTGTTTATGTAAGTAATCTTTTCTTATTTGTTTTTGACAACAATCACATAATACTTTTTGTCCTACATCTTTTAAGATTTTTTCTCTGTTCGTTTTATAATAAACTGGGTTGTATTCCTTTAAATAATCTGGGTGTTTTTCGTGGAATTTCTCTTTATATTTATTCTTTTTTATAATAATAATTTCTTGTGTATTCATTTTTAAATCTTCTGTCATATTATATATATAATAATATTATATTTTTAAGTAATTTCAATTTTATTTATTTAATTAATTAATAATGATTAAATAAATAATTACTTCTTCAAAAATCAAAGAGAAATAATCACAAAATAAACAAGGAATATTAAATAATATATCGTATCATCTAAATTTAGTTGTCATGAAAATTGTAGTTATTATTAGTAATATAAATTACAATTTTCATGACAAGTAAAACCTCAATTAACTTATTTATTTTTGTTTCAAAACGTCTTTTTTAGAATTAAATCAAATTGCTTGAATAATTACTCGTCATCTTCTAACAAATATACAGGTTCTTTTATTGGTATATTTAAAGTATCTATTAGTGTTTTATTAAAATGGTTTCTTGTTGGGTTTTGTAATTCATCTAATTCAACAGATTTATTTAATACTTCTTGATTCATAGTATATATCATAATTGTATTTCTTTTTTCTTTTGTTCTTATTGTAATTTGTTTGCTTGTTAATAATTTAGGTGATAAGTTATTAATCATACTATAATATACTTTATAAAACCCTTGATAATTATAAGGTTTTTTCGTTGTGATTCTATACACTTTCTTAATACCTTCCCATAAAGTATTATCAATCTCAACAACTTCATTATAATCTTTTGTAAAATCAAATCTGTTAATATTTCCTTGTTCTTCATATAGAAATAAAGCGTTAATCTTTGTATAATTATTATTGATGTTAAATGATATGTAACTATTCATAATCTTTTGAACCTCCTTACTTTCTATATACTCTTTATCTTTTAGAATTCTCATTGTGTTTAAATGATTTTGTAATTCGTATTGACATAATATAATATCTTTGAATTTATTTTTTTCCTCTTTATAAATTATATTTAAAAATTCTGCTCGGTCTTCATATATTTTATTTGGTTGTTTTTCATCAATCCAGTTGTTAAATTTAATGTCTTTATCTTCTTCTACTTGTTGAATAATATTCTCTTCAATTGATTTCTCCATTTTCTTAAATTCTTCTTGTTCGTCAGTATGATTAAATCCATTATTTTTTAAGATATGAATTAAATGAGTTGCTTTATCCGTGTTAAAACAATCTGCTATATATTCATTAAAAGTAAATAGTTTGTGAAATGTGTTCTCTGTAAATACAAGTTCATCGTCTTCGTCTATATGATAACAACATTTAAAATATTTTTTATTGATAGTATTTGTTTGATTGACTTCATTCATAACACTTTCTAAATCTTTGTATTTTGGGTCGTGAGGTTTAGAGGCACAAAATAAATATAATTGGTTCATATTTCTTGTTCTTGTAATCTGTTGAAAACTCCCAGAGGGTAATATTGAGTTTCCGTTCATGTGACAATATACATTTTGTTTCGTATCAATATTAAAATCTACCCCATACTCTATGCGAGGAGAATAAAACACTCTTTTATTTTCCCATTCTTTTAAGTTATCAGGTATAGGCGTTTCAGTTTGTGAGGTGATTAAAATACAGTCTTCATTTTTTTCTTTAATAAATGTATAGTATTTCTCTGCGATAGTAGCACTATCAAAACAGGCAAAGAATCCGTTAGAGTCATCATTCATTTTATTCATAAATTCATTCTCATCAAAGTATCTATTACTTTTAACATCTTTAAATTTTTGATATGTATTTTTAATAAATATTGGTTTGGTTCGTTTATGTAGTAAATCAAATGTATTATTATATATGGTATGATCGCTCACAATAACTTTTTTACAGAATTTTATCATCTTCATTAAAACGGTATGTATGATTTTTATATTATCTTTTAAAATGGTTGAGTGTGTTAGATTTTCAATAAAACTACTTATTTCATCAATGTATAATATTTTATCTTCATAATATTCTTGTTCTTTATCCATCAATTTTAACAATGAATTAACACACATTACAAAAGATTTATTTAAGTCTAATGTTTCTTTATCTTGGTAGTTTTGTAAGTCGTAATGAAATGCTTTGAATTGTTGTATTTGAGCGTTAGCAAGAGAGATACGAGGTATAACAGAAATGACTTTATCATTATTTTTCTGTATGTATTCGGCGACGCTGTAAGTTTTTCCAGTCCCACAACAACTATTTAATATAATGGTGTCATTATTTAGATACATTTCATTAGTAAAAATATCTCCTAAATGATTTTTATTATCAATAATATCAGGTGTATAGTCTAATTCAGGTATATATTTAAAATCTCCTTCATCATTCTCTAATAAACTGAAATCAATATTCTCATCATCGTATTTTTTTATTTTGTATGTAATTTTAAAGTTCATTTTATCCATAATATATGTATTGAGTTTTTCAGTTAATTCATCTTCGTTATAGTCTTTTTGTGGTGGAAAACATAACCCGTCTTTTTCTAAACAACATTTTTTATATTTAATAAGTCCTTCTTTAACAAGGAATTTATAAGCGTGGTATAGTGCGTCATTTTCTATGATTTGAAGAAAGTAACTTATAACTGTATTCATTTTTTTGTATTTGTTTTTTTGTAAATATTCAGTTCCTTTCTTGTCATCTTGTTCTAATGCTTTCTTAATATCAGGGTTATTATCCCAGATTAATTTTTTAATTAAATTACATTCTTTGATAAATTGTAATTCAAATTTACGAGGTTTAGTATTTTTTAATTTGATTGGTTTATATCCTTTTTCTATATCTTCATCACTTGGATTAATTAAACCTTCAACCCATTTTTTATGACTACCTCCATAAATGGAAAGATTGAATAACCATTTTTTTTGGTGTTCTTCTAATTCTTCCCCATAATATAAAGTCATATCATTAAATATTTTGGTTGGATTTTTAACATATTCTTCAAATGCTTCTAATTTTAAGTTATTTCTTTTAGCAAGTTCAAGGCATATTGTAGGGTGTCCTTTCACTTGGTCTATATCAATATAATTATTCTTCTTAAACAGAGTATGCTTTATTTTTTTAGGGAAATTGATAATACTCTCCCCATAAAATCGTCCCATATTACAAGATTGATAATATTTAATCTTTTGTGTATCATTTTTTATTTTATTGGTGTATTCTTTCAAGCGTGATATAACGCTTTCATCAAATTCATTTTTATCAACAATTTTATTACATATTTTCTTATCTACCATCTCTTTAAAATAACCTGTTTTAAATTCTTCGTATTCAGGAACATCATTTAATTGAATCGTGTAGTCTTTTAGAAATTTCATAGTGTCTTAATATTATATATATATATATATTAATATATTTATTTTTTAAGTATTATTTTAATTTAATAATTAATTAATTTTATTTGATTACTTAAAGAATGCTTGAATTTATAACAATTGTCAAAATCTTTCAATTTTTTTTTAAGTAACAAATAATATTTATTTTTTATTATTTTTTTAATGCCTTAATATTTCAAAATATTTATGAAGTAACTTAAAATTACGGGTTATTTTTAATATATATTTGTCATAACTAAATAATTTTATTCGCTATGGCTGTCGTCTTCTTCGTCGTCTGTGTCATATATTAAACAGTCCTTGATATTGTATATGTTATAATAATTTAGGATTGTTTTTAACTGATGACCCTGGTAGTATTCCAACCTTTCTATTTGTTCTTTATTACCTTCATCGATTGCTTTACTACTTATCGCCTTTCGTAGGTCATAAACATTATGATTAGTGTATTTATTAAACAACTTACTAAATGAACTCGTCCCTTTAAACAATTCATTTTTTTGACTTAAAGTTAAATGTTTATCTAATCCAATTTTTAATATATTATTTAATTTATTATCAATATCAATAATTTTCGTTCCTTTTGACACTTCATTTTTATGTTTGTGAATGATAATCTGTTTCGTTTTTACATTGATATGGTTGTTTTCATCGTCGTTATAATCTATTATTTTACAATTTATTAGCTCACTTGGTCGAATCACGCCATAATTAAGGTATATGTATAATATACAATATAATTGAGCGTCTTGATGCCAGTTGGTAATTATAGATGTATCCTCTTTGATTTTATCCTGTAACTCTTTGAATTTCGTTTCGCAATCTGTTATAATTTGATTTCCTTCTTCTACACTTTCTTTTTTACTTTGTTTTTCTTTATCTTGCTTGATGGTTTCTTTTTGCCTGTAATAATCTACTTTATATTTAATATCATCACTATTAATATTTAATAATTGGTATGCTTTTAATAGACTGCTATATTTTGATTTAAGAGTTGATATATTTTTATATTCATTTTCTAAATGATTGATAATGTCATTTGTTTTAGTTTGGAATAGTTTATAAACATCATCCGCTTTGAAATGTGTATATATTTGTTTGATAGTTCTAAAATAAGTCTCCGCCGTATTTTTATTATCTACATTATCATGAAAAATTACTTTGAACTCATCTAAATTATAATGTTTTATTTCGGGTTCTTCTTCATTTAATGATTCATCTGTTTCTTTTAGTTCTTCTTTTAGTTCTTGAATAACCCATTTAATATTTGCTTGGTCGTCTTCTGTTTCTTTTAGTTCTACTTCTTCCACTTTAAAAAGGTTGTATTCTTCTATTATTTCAGGGGTTATATCTTCTTCAATAATTTCAATAGGTTTTTGAATGGTTTGTGTAATATTGGTTTCATCCATTTGAATCAAATTTAATGTAAATGTATTATCAATGAATGTATAATCAATTTTTTTAACATTGTCATAAGTCACTTCAATACTTCCAACCGTTTTTGAGACATAGTCAATATTAGTAACTTTAATCATTTTATATTATTATATAATATACTAAGATTTTATTTTTAAGTAGTTTTTTAAAATTAATTAAAAAATAAATATTTTTTTTAAAATCCCTTAATATTTCCATATCCACGAATAGATAAAAATATAATTTATTCAGTCCATATAAAATATCAGTATATAGTATTATATATGAGTCCACCTCTCTCAACAGCACATTTAAAAATATTAAATACTGAATTTTATATTAATAAAAATTTGTTTGGTCGTGATAAATTACATAAATTATTAAAAAATAAATATGACGACAGAGCACCATCACGCCGACAAATTGCGGACTGGTTAAAACTTCAAGAAATAAATCAAATATTTTATCCATCCAAAGGAAAAGCAAAAGACATTAAATCAACTATAACATCACCTCATAAAATATTAGGAATTGATATCGTTAATATGCAGAAGCACGAGGTAAGAGGATATAAATATTTATTAAATGGAATTGATTTATCCACTCGTTATTTATACAGTGTTGCTTTGAAAAGTAAAGACAAAAAAGAAGTTTTAAAAGGATTTGAGAAAATGTTAAAAGAAGTAAAGGACATTAGAACTATACGGAGTGATAATGGTAGTGAATTTATTAGTAAAGAATTTAAAGATTTTTTAAAAAAGAAAAATCTCAATCAAGTATTAAGTGAAGCGTATAAACCTCAATCTAATGGAGCAATTGAACGAGCAAATGGAATATTAAAGGAACTCATACAGAAAGCATTAGAATTAGATGAAGATTATGACTGGGTTAAAAATTTAAATAAATTAGTATCCAATATAAACAATACAGAACATAGCATTAAAAAAGCAACACCAAAAGAATTAGAAAAAGCATATAAAAATAACGATAAGGAAGCAATAGACACAGCAAAAGAAAACGAAATAAAAGCAAAAAAGAGAACCATATCTAAAATAACATTTGAGAAAGGGGATAAAGTTAGACTATTCCAACCAAGCGACAAGACACGCCAAAGATGGAGTAATGAAGTATATGAAATAGAGAAGGTTTATAAACCTAAAAAGTCTTATAGTGTATATGAGTATAAAGTAAAAGGTTTAACAGATAAATTTAAAGAGGAAGAGTTATTAAAAATAGCAGGAATACAAAATGAAATTGAGAAGGTAGATAAATATAGAATATCTCAATTGTTAAGACCATTGATTAAAAACAATAGAGCATTTTATGAAGTGAAATGGATAAACTACAATAAGAATACCATAGAGCCAAGGGAGAATTTATTATTAGATGTTCCAAAAATGTTAAGTCAATTTGAGAAGAAGAATAAAATAAACTTTTACCCTTCAAGAGATAAAAATAATAAAGTGAGATTACGAGTATATATAAGTTAGTTCATTTTTTAAGGAAGAAAACACTGAAAACAATAGTAGGTATTTCAAAATAAACGGAAGCATTTTTATAGTATAGATGATTTTGTATATGTTTGTTCGAAAGTTGAATAGAATTTAAGCGAATTTTATCTAATAAAGAATCA
>Ga0307931_1002489_pt1 | contig 11779 bp, 15 predicted proteins | sample OrgLakmetageno47_FD_201816 | JGI IMG/M metagenome (GOLD analysis project Ga0307931, IMG submission 201816) | Saline water microbial communities from Organic Lake, Antarctica - #47 | ecosystem: Environmental > Aquatic > Non-marine Saline and Alkaline > Saline | place: Antarctica: Organic Lake... | reverse complement strand
ACGGGCATCTTGGGCACATCAGGGTTGCTTCGTTCTACGCTACCATCCGGTCCCACCACGCAAATCACGCTGCTTGCTAGCCCCTTCAATGCCTCTTCAGCATTTGGGCCAGGAGGCGTTGGAGCAGGAGCCGAGGCCACAATTGCCGATTTGAAGATTGCAGCAACACCGCGCTTAGGCTCCTCAGGTTTTGGGGTTGTAACCATCTCTGGCGTTGGGAGGGTTACTTCTACGGTATCCCCTGGAATGGTTCCAATCGGCAAGTACACCGTGAATTTAAGAAAAATGCCGGCAGCCTTGTCCTCAACTGACATGTCAAGTTTCGGGGTTTCTGGAACGACCCCCCAGTCAGCCCACGTCGCGACCTTCGAATGCTTGTCCATTTGGATGCCAGGAGGCAACTCTTTGGCGCTTTCGGCGTCCTTTTGTGACGCATCGTAAGCTGCTTTCTGCTCCTTCACCAAGGTAATGATCGACTTTTGGTTGAATTCGGAAGCCAGCCGCGAGGGCGGCGGCCCGCCGTTGCGAATGCACTCGTCGCAAGTGCGCTGCCTCTTCCCAGAAGCTTCGTAAAAGAGCATCGAAGACGCACAGGCGTGGCACACCACACGGCCGCACATGCGGCAATGGTGCTTCTGCTCTTCCTTCCGAATGCGAGTCACAGCTAAAGTGTCGAACTTATCATGGCACACGCGGCAAGCAACCACGTCGCGTTTGTACTGTGTCATTACACGGAGCAGAGAAGGTTCAAATAAATACATGGAAGGAGGAGCGTGTGATCGAAGATAATTAATGTTTGACATTTGTAGATCAATAATTGATAGAGCCTTTCAAGTCATTTAGGTGCATGTGTATAATCAGGAATAGCAATCCAAAACCAACTTACGCGCACTATTTCGGTGGTATCATTCTTACCTCCCATTCAATGCCGTATTTCTTCTCGCGGTCGGCGTACTTGTTGGCGACATACACTTCGTTGATTGACTGGGTGATGATGAACGCGCTAATGATACGCGCAGGTGTGATAGCTATACCGCCCAAGTTGTATAACTGGTAGTTGAGGACTTTTGTTTGGAAGTACTCCGAGCGGTAGCCGAGGAGTAGCAGAGCGATCGCCATTTGAGCTGCCTTCCCGGAAGTCGCCCATGCAATGCGCTCGGCAAGGGTGAGCTTAATCGAGGGGATACCGCTTCCAAACTTGCGCCGAAAGCGAAGGCTCGCCCTCGCGAAGGCCACGTGGCGCGCAAAGGCAGCCACCACTGGAACAACGTGCTCATAAGCGACGGCTAGAACATAGCGGCGCTTCTTCGTAGTGGTAACTTTGAACACTACCAAATTCTCGGCGAGATCAGCGCTGGATTTCAATTCTCCGTCTTCGTCGAAGGCGGCCTCGATACATGCCTTCGTTACCGGCATACTCTTGCTCTTGTTACTTTCGCCCAACGCTTGTTTCTCTAAAGCTTGATAGTAAATTTTTGCACTAGAATTTGTAACGGCAGTTTTGATAGAGAGCTGAATGTCAACCACTTCAGCCATGTTGATAGCACCCTTCAGGGTCTTGTCTGTGAATTCCTCTTCGTCTTGCTCTGCAGCTAGCGCAATGGCACTCTCTGTCTCCGACAATACTTCACCCCTGGCACTTGCTTCAGCTTCAGCTTCCGCCAGACTGCCATACCGTCCTTCTTTGTTTACGACCACATTATCAACAGCCCACTTTCTCCCTGGCATTTTTTCGTAGTACACCAGCTCATCACCTTCAAGGCGAAAGTAACTGCAGCAACCAAAGCCACATACAGAGAGACTCAAAGCGTAAGCGTATACTGTACAAATACATATTCAGGGAATGCACTCTAGTTCATTGCGTACATTAGACTCTCCCACCATCGCAATTACTTTGCTTGATGCACCCTCATAGATCTCCTCACTCTTACCACAACTTTTTCAGTTTCCTGTATTCCATTTAATACCTTGATGGCTATCATATTCTCTGCCCTGCTCGATCGCTATCGTTATCAAATATACTCGTGCTTTACTTTTAATTTCTTTTAGTTGACAAACTTACCGCAACTTCCATGCATTCAGGTTGCCAATGCTGAAAGCATCTCCTCGCTTCAACATCCATCCTTCGAGGGGTGGCAGGTCGGCCTTGAGGGTTGCTGCTTCCCGCAGTGCCAAAAAAGTGTTGAGGCAAAACTCCTGCCGTCCCTTGTTGGCCACATACGCTGCTCCTGGCCCTGCGACATAGCCAACTATCGTGTCTGTGGCAGCAGCAGCTACTGTCATGCTAGTAGTAGCTGCTGCTTTGCTTGATAATGCTGGAGACACCGCAGCCGCCGCAACTGCCATGGTCATGGCACCATCAACTGCTTCTGGAGGCATAGGCACCCACAACTCTGAACCTGAAACATTCTTGTTATCCACTGGCGCAAAACCAACTTGGTTTCCAGGTAGAGGCACCGAGATTATAGATCCTTCCTTGGCGCCTGCAGGTACGGTTGCTGGAAAAAACCAAGCGTCGTCTTCGTTGTCTGAATCTGAGTCTTCGTCATCTTCATCAGGTGAGCGAGTTAAGTCCCGGAGCCTTCGGGCACGACCGCGGGCGTCGCCCTTCATGCTGCGGCGCATTTTGGCCACCATCGAGCAGAAATGCTCAAAGTTACTGCCTGCCTCTGGCAGTAGTTGGTCAACAGACTCCAAACCAAGCATACCCGCGATGACAGTAGAAGCCCACTCCATATTGACTTTGTCAGGGAGGAGAAGATCTCCGACATTGCGCGCGCATTCGAGCAGTTCTGCTGCTTGAATGAGACCATCGTCGTTGGCATCGCCTCCAGTAGCAAGCAAGACTTGAAACTGGCGCTTCAACTGAAATACTTCCACCGGGTCTTCAAATTCGGCCTATTTATTGCACAACCACAAGAGCAGCAGTATTCATAACAAATTGAAGAAAAATCAAGTCGAAGTCAAAGAAATAATCATTTAAGGATGCGCACGAAAGTTTCAAAGGAGTACTCGACTCGATACAACCATAACGCACATCGCATGCAAATATGCGATTAATACTGGCACTGTCCTCAAGGGCACTGTACATAAATTCTAGTATGCTTATGTACTAGTGGCGAATGCAACAGATCGCAAAAAAGCGTTTTTCTTGTTTTATACGGCTTGCCTGCAGTGAAGATGACATTTCGGCGCGGATTGCAGTCCCTTCCTCAAATGCATTAGGAGGCAGTTGTTTCGCATGGTCCAGTTCATCTTCAACAGCACGGCTCAGAGCTACTTCTAGCTCTGTTACATCAGGCGCTGGCAGTAACCGGCTCTTGGGGTCCAGATCGGAGTGCGTGTGGCAAAACGGCGACTCGCGCAAGTGGTACACCGAGCATGTGGCCTCTTGGCCTCCCCCGTCCATTGGCAGAGTGGCACAGCACTTGAGCGCGGTCACGCTGCGGCGCCGCGCCACCCGCCGCTCGGAGTGGCCCGTTTGCAGCGCGGCTTTGCCCGGCTGGTTCACGGCAGAACCCTTGGGTTTAAGGTGCTCTGGAACCACTTGGCGCTTCAACTCCTCTTTGGTCAACTACGTACAGTACGCATGACAAGCATCAAATTAGTATTTGTTCGTCTTGGAGCATGTTTATGCTGTTTCAACTCGCGTAGTATAGACTTAGAAGTCGGGCCTATAAGTCTATATTGTGAGGATTGCAATACGATAAAGAGGAGTAGCACTACGCACCTTGGCTGACAAGCTGTCTTTAGGCGGTATTTTAAGACCAAAACTTGGAGCTGCGGCTGCAACCATCGTGTCGCGTGCCGAAGCATCCGTGGGTCCGACGTCCAGCGCTGACTCAATCTGGGCATTTACTCCTTCGATAACATTGACACCACCGCTACTTATGCTCGAGCTACTTTTAGTAGCAGTTAAGCTTTTCGGCGCTGGTGGCGGTAGCAATGTAGGCTGCTTCATGGCGCCCACCTGACTCGAGTTAACATCCGCTTCTACTCCTCGGTCTGCACGCACTGTTGCTGTTCTTGGTGCTGGTACTGGAACTGTTGGTGCTGGTGCTGCTTTTGCTGCCGGTGCCTTCGTTGCTGCTGGTGCAGGTTTGAAATCTGGATTTGACTCGACTCGGTTGGTGAATTCGTTGTAGATGAGGGCTGTTGGCGGTGGCCCACCTGAGGATGATGGCACAGAAGCCTCGTAGATGCCATTAGTATTGCCACCGCTGTTAACAGCAATCACTGCGTCACCATTGCTTTCGTTGTCTTGTTGGGTACTTTCTTGCAAATCATCCTTGCACCTTCGAAGTGCTGCTACCCACGCTGTAGCGGCTGCGTCATCGGAGGCTTTTAAGCTCATTGTAGCCTTCGCCTTGGCATTGGGAACTACACTGAAACTTCGGCCCGCAGCGTCAGTGATTTCACACAAGTTCAAATCTACAGCTGCAAGGCAGTAATCTTTCTTGCCAGCAACTTTGAAGCTCTTGTAATACTTGAGGTAATGGCCGGTGACTTCAAACCATCGCGACTGCCAAGGAGACACCACGTTGTCGCCTTTCTTATGCAAATAACCAACCATACTATCATTGTCGCCACATTCGTCGTTGGAATCGCCAAAAACTGACTCCCGGAAAGATTCCGCGTCCTATTGGAATAAATTAGGTCATACATAAGGTAATTAATTCGAGACGTACTCGCTGAGTAAGCCCAAAGACTTCGATGTACTTAAGAATGATTGGGAAAGGTACATAGACTTGCTAAAAAGAGCTGAGGTCCAAAAGTCACGCTCATGATAATAATTGTTCAAGTCAATGTTTAAGTTCAGAGGAGTGCTGACTGCGCGACGCAAACAAAGTGACATTCATTTTAGGATGGGAAGGGTAAAATGTCTTCTACATTTCTCTATTCACGGACCTTGTTCACGGCTATTTCATTCACTTCATTTCGCACGAAAGAAAGCGAAGCCGTGGAAGCACCTTGCTCTTTGAATTGTTGCAATATTTCCACGAAGTCGTCAAAAGTTGACACTGGCTTAAAATTCAAACGGACTACACGCCACCTGATAGGGTTGACCAATATCATGAAGTGTCAAATGAATGCAACGGTCAAACGATAAGGAAAGAGAGGAAGGCATGAAGGCTCTGAATATGCATCGCGAGTCAGAAGTGAGGAGGGGGAATACGTGAAATTTTTAAGCATATCATCAGGACTAAATACGCGTGTAGAGCACGAACCCTTTAAAGACCCCAAGTTTATCCGCTTGGCCTCCAGGCGTTGTGGATCTCACTGAAAGGGTCAATTTCTCGAAGTCCATCCCTAAAGGAACATCCAGCGAAAAGTCCAGAGCAAGTTCGCCGAGAGACACCTTCAGTGGTATTCGTAATTTCAGGAGCACACATGTGGAACGAGGAATCACATATGGAGACATAGTAAGAGGCATGGCAATCGACTAGACGCACTCGTAATGATGTAAACTGAAACGCATCCGCACAAAGATGTGAAGGCTCACGTTCGAAAAACATGCGATTAAGAAGCAATGAAAACAAAAGAGAATTTCCTACTTAGCATATCCAAGAAACTTACCTGGAGGATACCAGAGTCACTCTTTCCATTGTAAACCTCGAGGTTGTCACTGCGAAAAGCAAATGTAGTGGGGCCAGCAGCAGTAGGGAAAACCACTTCAACATCACCATCGTCGTGCACGCAGAGCACCTAGTCATCAACACGCGTGTTCAAAGCAAAACACCGATATGATAGGGGGTGATACGAAGAGAACAAGAAGTCCAGCATGTAAGTGTGGAAGAAGTATTGGTGCCTCTGTCTTCTTCGAATAGAGTACGTATTTAAGGTTACCTGTTCGCAGGATCGAAAGGTTAATCTAAGGATAAAGGTGTTCGTGGTGAGGGCGGGGGCGACTAGCACGCACCTTCCCGACAGTGCCTGCAGGAAGGTCCTCGTCAGCACCCTTCCATGTCACGTCCATGCCTGGTTGAAGCGTGAGCCCCTTGCCCAGCATAGATCCCCGAAACTTCTTCTTGCTTTTCGCGCCGCCTTTGCCAAGACCGGTCACTTCCCCCTTGGCGACTAAAGAACACAGACGGATGAACTCAAATACATCGACTGCATTGTTCTTGTCCTGATCCGCAATGACAAATGCCGTATCGAGATCCTTGTCCGACGGCAAACCTTCAATAGTGATCGAATACACATGGATATAGGGGGCTCATTTAGGGAGGATGATGTCGTGTGTCGTGTAGTGTTGCAGGACTCCCAAGCAATGACTGCAAGAGCTACCTCATGCAGAAAATGGCAACGACCTATTCTGCATTACTTTTTCACTCTTCTAGTTGAGTTAAATTCATGCGTCATCAACTACCTTGGTTTGAATCTTTGTAGAGCTCCAGCACGAGGGTCTTGAAATGTTCCTTGTTGAGGCGATCCTTCTGCCCTGTTGCCCAACACCTACAATGATACATCTCGAGTTAGATAAAGGCTTCTGATATACCATAAGTAACAAAAGATTGCTTAACGACGAACTTCGCAGTGAACTTGGCTCTCAACTGATCGGCAGAGAGATCCATCTTGGCCAAGAAGGCGTGGGAGACGACTGATATATACAGTATGATTATATGATGGGACTCTGTGCCAGAAATCTCTCGGGTCACTTCATTTTTGATTGGTGCGTACCAGGTGCGTACAGTAATAGATCAACATAAGAGTTGATGTCCCTCTGTCCGTCACATCACAACGACAAAAAACCCTTGCGTGCTTGTTCTGACACGTTGTCACGTCACTGACATCAACCGTGTTCTGACACCTTGTCACGTCACTGAAATCAACTACGTTGATCGTGGCGTGGCGGCGCGCACGCCGCTGCAGTACACTTGGTAGTCTGATACTGAAACTACGGCTGAGGCCAAATTCCCCCGCCCTTATTGCCCGGAACTACCTGTGCAGTACAGACGACGACCGCACAAAAGCGCAATGTAAGGATTTCGTTGATCGTTTACAGAACTCTATCTCTCTCTCTCGGCAACATTCATGCTGCTGAGATAATCCTCCATGCAGGGTTTGTACGCTTGCTCACCTATGTGTCAGCCTTCGTCATGCCTTTCATCATCACATTAGTTCAGCCACTCTTTTTCAAAGGCTCAATGCCATGGACCTTGATAGCTACTGTCACAATCGGATTCTTCGTTGGGCTGGCCACGTCGCTCGGATGCCTATGACTCGGGCGCCGCGGCAGTTGCTTACTGGCTGGGTAGCACACTCAAGGCCGAATGGATGTCCTGAGATGACATGGGGTCGGACATTGAAGATGGCTCTAAAGTGCAAAGGACTACCGGCCAACTTCAAGGAATGGCGTGCCATAGCAGAAGATAGGTCGGAGTGGAGATCACGGACGTACTCGAAACCTATGCCTCCTTCCGAAAATTGATCCTACAGGGTTCATGAGAGTAAAGAAGAATATTGCATTGCGCAAAAGGACACTCAGCCCAGTCAGACTTGTTCTGGAGGATGCATCAAAACGCAGCTTTATGCTATTTGTTGTTGTTTCTGCCTTTGCAATTGGGGAGTATAATCTAATCTAATCTAATCTCACCTATGCCTCCTTCCGAGAATTGACCCTACAGGGTTCATGAGAGTAAAGATGAACATTGCATTACGCAAAAGGACACTCAGCCCAGTCAGACTTGTTCTGGAGGATGCATCAAAACGCAGCTTTATGCTATTTGTTGATGTTTCTTTGCAATTGGGGAGTATAATCTAATCTAATCTAATCTAGTCTACTCTAATCTCACATTTGCGTATCCTCGTTTCCTTACTATGAAAACAATCACGACTTCTAGTGTATGAGTTATGCAAAAAGCCGTAAAAATCATTTTCTTGACACTGTACCCACTGCTTTGCCTTCTTCGAGCCCCCGAGCTCGTAGTCTTCCAGGTCTGTAAATCATCATAATTGTGCCTGGTTAATTTTTGTTCCTGTGGCTACCTCTCAGTCATTTGCTTCACCCATTAAGTAAATTTTGAGGAAGGAGTCAGCATTGAGACGAGCAGACATGATCTTTATTAACTGTGTTGTTGTTCATTAAGACTTCCATACTTCAAATTAAGGCTGGCTTAAAAGATATCGAAGGGTGCCTCTTGTACTCGTTCAGAAGAGTATATTTTCACCGCAATGGAGCCGTGTGATCAACTCCTATATGTGACTGCAAAGCAGCATTTAAAACTCACGTATATGATTAAAATCACGAGAAACGAGAAATTCTCATTTATATTAATTTTATTTATTATAAACGAAATAGGTAATATCAATATATGAATATGCGCCTTGCTGTGTTCTGTGTACATATCTCATATCTCACCAGTAGCACTAGTACCAGTCACCAGCAGCCGCACAAGACATTCCACACGCAGATAAGACGTTCGCCTTTCGCTTTCGACTTCTACATTTTTGATATCCCAATTACTTAAGAACCCGCCGTGTTGTGATTTCCTATCTCTCTGGTCCTGATTCCTCATCTCTAGCAGTACAACTCGCCTCGCCATTCACAAGTTGAGATGCTTCTCACTACCACTAATCACCGGGCTCCGGATGTTCGAGTGGCACTTTTCGCATGCAGATATAGGTAAAGCAATCAAGGCTTGTTGGTCTTTGCTCCCTCCCCCCCCCTCCTCACCTTTATCCCTTATCTGCCTTGTAACTCTAGCTCTCTTGAACTCTGCTGCGAGTCGATTGTCGAAGTGGCATATAGAGATTCCAGTTTCTATTCGACTCCGAAGTTTCTGATCTCGCTGTGACTTCGATCCCTCGATTACCTGAAGATCATTGAATTATCGTTTTCTCTCTCAATGTCGGAATGGGAGAGCAACCACTTTAACTGGTTTAAAAGCCAACGCCCAAGTCTTTGGCGCCATCTAAGGCCTGCTTGCCCATTTTCACATAGCCCTCAGCTTGCTCCTTGCGCTTGCGTTCCTCGTGCTTCTCGGCAGCGGCAGCCATGGCGGCGATGTCGAAACCCTTCCAAGCATTGACAATACAAATAGAGAGAGAGGCTTAAGAAAGATGAAATACATGCTTCGAGCAAAATGTTCTTGACTTATGAAACGCGCACAAGAACAAAGAAATAATGAGGAATTCGTTCAAATATCGACGCGGTACATGAAAATCGAAAGGGTTGCTGGCAGGCAAGCCCTTTCAAAATCATTAGATTACCTGCTCAGGTGGTATGGCAAACACAATGCCGTCAACGCCAAGACCCACTTCGACTGGCATCTTGGGCACGTCAGGGTTGCTTCGGTCAACACTACCATCCGGCCCCACTACGCAGATCACGCTGTTCGCCAACCCCTTCAATGCATCTAGTGCATTTCCTGGGGTGCCGCGGCTGCCCGCGCTCTCGGCGACCATCTCTGGCGTTGGGAGAGTCACTTCTACGGTATCGCCCGGAGCGGCGTCCACCGGCAAGTACACCGTAAACTTGAGGAAAATGCCGGCAGCCTTTTCTTTTGATGACACGTCAATTTTCGTGGTATCCGGGATCACTCCCCAGTCAGCCCATACTGCGACCCTTGAATGCTTGTCCTTATCGATGCCAGGAGGCAAACCTTTGCCACTTTTGGCGCCCTGCTTAGCTGCATCATGGGCAGCCTTCTTCTCCATCACCAAGGTAACGATCGACTTTTGGTTGAATTCGGAAGCCAGCCGCGAGGGCGGCGGCCCACCGTTGCGAATGCACTCGTCGCAAGTGCGCTGCCTCTTCCCAGAAGCTTCGTAGAAGAGCATCGTTGACGCGCAAGCGTGGCACACCACGCGGCCGCACATGCGGCAATGGTGCTTCTGCTCCTCCTTTCGGAGGCGAGACACTGTTAGAGTGTTGAACTTGTCGTGGCAAATGCCGCACGCAATGACGTCGCGTTTGTACTGGCACCACGAAAAAAAATGGCAAAGAGAGAGGAAGAATGAAAAATAGCACATCCAATGCGATTATCGTTTGAGGATACAAAAAATAATGCTGAATAGACAAAATTGAGCCAGCATTGACAGTCATGGTAAGACGCTTGCTTACCTCCCACTGAACGCCGTATTTCTTCTCGCGGTCGGCGTACTTGTTGGCGACATACACTTCGTTGATGGCTTTGGAGATGATGAACGCTGTCATGATGCGCGCGGGCGTGATAGAAATGCCACCCAAGTTGTAAAGTTCGACATCAAGGACATACTTCTTGAAGGACTCTGAGCGGTAACCCACGAGCAAAACGGCGAGCGCCATTTGAGCGGATTCGCCGGAGGTTGCCCACGCAATGCGCTCAGCAAGGGTGAGCTTAATCGCGGGGATGCCACTCCCAAACTCGCGCCGAAAGCGAAGGCTCGCCCTCGCAAAGGCCACGTGGCGCGCGAAAGCGGCCATGGCAGGCACGACTTGCTCGTACGCAACCGCGAGGACGTAGCGGCGCTTCTTGGCAGTGGTAATCTTGAAGACCACCATGTTCTCCGCAAGCTCCGCGTTGGGCTTCAGCTGGCCGTCTCCTGAAGACACGGCTTCAACACACGCTTTTGCCGCCGCGATCCCGCTGGAGACGCTGCTTTCTCCCGATGCTTGCTTCTCTAGCGCTTGGTAATAAGTCTTTGCGCTGGACACAGCCACCGCAGTCTTGATAGAGAGTTGGATGTCAACAACTTCCGACATGTTAATAGCACCCTTGACGTTCTTGTCGGTGAACACTTCGACGTTTTGTTCCGCCGCCAATGCTTTTGCCCGATCTTTGTCGGAAAGCTCTTCGCCTTTGGCCATGGCGGCTGCTTCGGCGTCGGCCACGCTCCCTGGCCGACCTTCTTTCTTCACCGTAACGTTGTCTGCAGCCCACTTCTCACCCGGCTCGTTCTCGTAGTACACTAGTTCTGCACCTTCCAGGCGGAAGTAACTGGGAGGAACACATACACATAAATAATGCAAGCACATGCACACATGTAAATTCAATGTAAAATGTGTAAGCAATCATGGTGCACCAGAATGAGCGTAAGGAGGCAATACTTTATATCACCTTTGTTTCTCAACACTCTTCTCTGATGTTATTATTTGCTCTTGATCTTAGGGTGTTGTTTCCCACAAAAGGTCAACATCCGCTTTGATTCTTCATCTATTTTATATCTCCTTTCATAGGGTGAATCTCGTTCTTGATGTGCTACATAAGTAATCCTTACCGCAACTTCCAGGCGTTCAAGATGCCCACGTTCATGGCGTCGCCTCGCTTCAGCATCCATCCTTCGAGGGGTGGCAGGTCGGCCTTGAGGGTTGCTGCTTCCCGCAGTGCCAAAAAAGTGTTGAGGCAAAACTCCTGCCGTCCCTTGTTGGCCATATATGTGGCCCCCGGCCCTGCGACATAGCGTTCGATACTAGTTTCGCTGGATGGTCCCGCAGAGGCGACGGCTGCGGTAGTGGGAGCTGCTGCTTCACCTGCTTGAGATGGAGTGCCTGCAGCGGCTCCCAGGGCCATGCTGATCGCACCACTAAAGGCCTCTGGAGGCATGGGCACGTACTTTACTGAGCCGGGAACGTCGTGGTTTTCCACTGGCGCAAAAGCAATCTGGTTTCCAGGCATGGGCACCGAGAGCATCGACCCTTCCTTGGCGCCCGCGGGCACCGTGGCGGGGAAAAACCACGCGTCGTCTTCGTTGTCGGAGTCGGAGTCTGGGTCGTCTTCGTCCGGTGGGCGAGTCAAGTCCCGGAGCTTGCGGGCTCGGCATCGAGCGTCGCCCTTCATGCTGCGACGCATTTTCG
>Ga0307931_1002486_pt1 | contig 11785 bp, 13 predicted proteins | sample OrgLakmetageno47_FD_201816 | JGI IMG/M metagenome (GOLD analysis project Ga0307931, IMG submission 201816) | Saline water microbial communities from Organic Lake, Antarctica - #47 | ecosystem: Environmental > Aquatic > Non-marine Saline and Alkaline > Saline | place: Antarctica: Organic Lake... | reverse complement strand
CAGGATGTCGAATCGTAGACAGCACACCGCGAAGCACAACAGCAGGCACAAAAGCATAGACTACTTCCTCTAGCGTCTGACTCTGTTGCCACCTGAAGGCCGCCATCGACGCCATGCTGCTGCTGCTCTATTGCCAATGCCGCCAACTTAACGAGTGCTACCACTACACCAAACCTAGCCCTGCACCCTTCGACTGGTGAGCGCCAATAGGCACCGCAGCACCGTCACTGCCACCTCGCCCTGCATCCTTCGACTGGTGAGCGCCAATAGGCACCGCAGCACCGCCACCTAGCCCTGCCGCCTGCGCCAATAGGCACCGCAGCACCGTCACTGCCACCTAGCCCTGCACCCTTCGACTGGTGAGCACCAATAGGCACCGCAGCACCGTCACTGCCACCTAGCCCTGCATCCTTCGACTGGTGAGCACCAATAGGCACCGCAGCGCCGTCACTGCCACCTCGCCCTGCATCCTTCGACTGGTGAGCACCAATAGGCACCGCAGCACCGTCACTGTAACCTAGCCCTGCACCCTTCGACTGGTGAGCGCCAATAGGCACCGCAGCACCGTCACTGCCACCTCGCCCTGCATCCTTCGACTGGTGAGCGCCAATAGGCACCGCAGCACCGTCACTGCCACCTAGCCCTGCACCCTTCGACTGGTGAGCGTCAATAGGCACCGCAGCACCGTCACTGCCACCTCGCCCTGCATCCTTAGACTGGTGAGCGCCAATAGGCACCGCAGCACCGTCACTGCCACCTCGCCCTGCATCCTTCGACTGGTGAGCACCAATAGGCACCGCAGCACCGTCACTGTCACCTCGCCCTGCATCCTTCGACTGGTGAGCGCCAATAGGCACCGCAGCACCGTCACTGCCAACAAGCCCTGCACCCTTCGACTGGTGAGCGCCAATGGGCACCGCAGCACCGTCACTGCCACCTAGCCCTGCAGCCTTCGACTGGTGAGCGCCAATAGGCACCGCAGCGCCGTCACTGCCACCTAGCCTTGCACCCTTCAACTGGTGAGCGCCAATAGGCACCGCAGCACCGTCACTGTCACCTAGCCCTGCACCCTTCGACTGGTGAGCACCAATAGGCACCGCAGCACCGTCACTGCCACCTCGCCCTGCACCCTTCGACTGGTGAGCACCAATAGGCACCGCAGCGCCGTCACTGCCACCTAGCCTTGCACCCTTCGACTGGTGAGCGCCAATAGGCACCGCAGCACCGTCACTGCCACCTCGCCATGCAACCTTCGACTGGTGAGCGCCAATGGGCACCGCAACAACGCCACTGACACCTCGCCATGCAACCTTCGACTGGTGAGCGCCAATGGGCACCGCAACAACGCCACTGACACCTCGCCATGCAACCTTCAACTGGTGAGCGCCAATGGGCACCGCAGCGCCGCCTAGCATTGATGTTGCTCGCTGCCTTCAAAGTTATCAACCATTCATGCATTGGTCTCAATTGTTAGGGTGGCCGCGGGTTAACAACCGCCATTGAAGTGCCAGTATCTTCTAACTGCTCGGAGAGTGCTGCTGCGTCCGCTACGGGCAAGTCGGCATCATACACAGCCTCAGCAGATGATAGCGACGAGGATCACCTGCGTGGCGACAGAGGGGTGTAAGATAGACCCAGTTATTGCAACCGCTTGGTGCGCGCCTGGGCCATAGGCGGCAAAGAAGGCCAGGAGCGGACAAGAGGAGAGTGGCAGTTGCAAGGAAGCAAGCGCATGAACGGGCACAAAGAGATTACAAAACCAAGGGCAATCGCGCACCTTGCTCACTGTCTTCAAAGTTATCAACCATCCATGCATTGGTCTCGACTGTCAGGGTGGCCGCGGGTCAACAACCGCCATTGAAGAGCCAGTATCTTCTAACTGCTCGGAGAGCGCTGCTGCGTCCGCTACGGGCAAGTCGACATCATACACAGCCTCAGCAGATGATAGCGACGAGGATCACCTGCGTGGCGACAGAGGGGAGTAAGATAGACCCAATTATTGCAACAGCGCGGTGCTCGCCTGGGCCATAGGCGGCAAAGAAGGCCAGGAGCGGACAAGAGGAGAGTGGCAGTTGCAAGGAAGCAAGCGCATGAACGGGCACAAAGAGATTACAAAACCAAGAGCAATTACGCACCCTGCTCAATGCCTTCAAAGTTATCAACCATCCATGCATTGGTCTCGACTGTCAGGGTGGCCGCGGGTCAACAACCGCCATTGAAGAGCCAGTATCTTCTAACTGCTCGGAGAGCGCTGCTGCGCCCGCTACGGGCAAGTCGACATCAAAGTTCATTGCAAGTAGCCTTCCATATAGAGTAACGCTTCTCCGCCCAGCGGAATCCTTTCGCAACACTCAGAGCTGGTTCCGAAGCCGAAGCCCAAGTTGTATCGACGCAGAAAGCCTCAACGGTCCTGTGAAGGTCGAAGTCGGTAACGATACGACTACTAGCGCTTCGCACTCTTTGGTAATCAGCCCGCAAGTGCGTTCACATGCCCTGCACGCATCAGCCTGACCGTTGGAATTCTATATTTTCCCCAAGAAGCAGCACAATAGCGACTTTGAAGCCCACGGTTGCACTTTTGAATTGATGGGTTGATGTCCCGCCGCACGCCAAACATTATCACTGCTTCACTGTCTTTGGCAACACACTCGGCGGCGGCTCGCCCTCAAGAAGCTCTGCCGCTTGGTCTGCCAATGGAACGATCGGTGGCGACTCGATTGGCTGAGGCACTGCGTCTATGCGCCCACGCTTCGGTGGCGAGCCCCCGTCTTGTCTTTCCTTGGCATCATTTGAGCTCATGTCGACTCTACGAAATAAAAGCGGGTCAGAAAGGGCCAAGATTACGAATGCATCGCAATGAGGGCTTGTTGAGTAAACAGCAATGGTAACAGAAGACTTGACAATCTGAAAGAGGGGTCGCCCATACCGGAGAATCCCGCTCGCCCTACTGTTCCAGTCACGTCACACAGAGGCCCCTCCAGGTTGAGTGTAAACTGTCGTCCAGCAGGGTCGAACCATAATCGAGATCTCGATTATGCGTTTTTCAGTACCCAATCCTCCCAAAAAGTGAATGTTCTCTGGGGTTTCATTGGACTGATCACTAGCCATACGCCATATTACCATGTACCTAAGTACTGTAGCAAGGGTTTTCTGCCAAACAAACGCTAGCATTTTGTAGTCTTTGTAATCCCTGCTAAAGTCGCATCTTAACATAAGGCACATTTTACTCAAAGTGAGTCCTGCAGTGTGTAACTTTATTAGTTGATTCGGACGCATTCGTAGACGCTCAAAGTATCCATTATGTCGTCATTAGCTGCCGAAGAACCCGTCGTTGAGGATGCAGCGGCAGCGGCCAAGGAGGCGAAGCGGGCAGAAATTATGGCGAAGCTAGCCGCTGCCAAAATTGAACAAGAGAAGCTCGCTGAGCAGAGGACTGCATATTACGGCACTCACGAGGGCATTTCATGTGAGATTGATTGAACTTGTTATCGCTGAAACACTGAAACCCTTTTGAAGTTCATATCGCTTGGCTCTTTGTAACAATAGACGCTCACCGCACTAAGTCTGCCTGTACATGAAGACTAGTCTACGAAACAGAACCCATCAAATTAATTTGGACACGAAAATTGTATACTCATTGCCCTAGGGTTGCCCTAATTCGCTCTTCTACGGTTGTCCTCGATGCTTTTACAGGCGACGGATGCGGGGCCTCGGCGCCTCTCATTGGTTATCGCTACAAATGCTCCAAATGCCCGAACCACGACATTTGCGAGCAGTGCTTTGATGCATGGGCGGGTGGCACTGGTGTGATCACGAACAAATTGTCGGAGCAGAAACTGTCGAGCGACCCGAAGGAGCACAACTTCAAAGTGCACAAAGACAAAAACTATAAGGTAAAATATCCGTGGATGTTGAGCATCAGTGTTGCATTTGGCCACATATTCTCTTACCTTTTTCCGCATTGGTAAACACGGAATGTTTAAGGAGTTAATGTGATTAATGCATGTTCGTAGTCGGAAGGAACACTGTAGTTAGCTCGGTTTAGTAGGCGCAAATGCATAATTTCCCTTGTGCTTTTCCTTGCTATCGCTAGCTCGTAAAGTGCGTTTGTCTCTCCTCAAACGCTCTATCGTTTCGTTCTGCATGCTTCCAGGGATTAGTGAAGCAGCAAGGCCCAACTTTAGCGGCGGCGAAGAAACCGAAACCCAACGAGCCTTGCTCCTGCGGCTCTGGGAAAAAGTTCAAGAAGTGCTGCGCTGACAAGTAAGCGACAGCTCCCATGTTCTACGAAGAAGGGTGCTTATCGGTTCACTGCTATGCTACAGCACCGTTTGAAACCACCGCCCAGGCGCCTAGTGGCCTAGGCCGCATGCCCTGAAGTTGCTGCGAGGAGCTTGCCTTCTTCTTCTGCTTCTGCCTCCCGGGTCCTCAACGGGACAGGGCTCGGGTTGCTAGTTGAATGATGTCCCAAGAAAGAAGAGACGAATCCGCTGCGATAAAACTTCCCACTTCTTCTTGACTTGCACATCGATTTTTGCTCAGGATAGCCAATCCTAAATGCAAGTAGCACCAAACGAACAAAACGACGCACCGGGTATAATTTCCGAATTCCGAGATTTTAGCTTTTTTAGTTGCCAATTATTTGTTTTCCATGCCGCAAATATCGCGACGGAACCCTGTTTTCATAAAAGCACGCCAACGTTGAAGGTATTCGCCTGCACCAGACCTCCGCCATTGCGATGTGGCTACGGGTCCGTCTCCAATCTCCTGTTACTGTTGTTACTTAACTGAAATCTATTCATCTTTTCCTTTGCCCCTCCTGTAGTTTTTTTGTCAACAAGGGGACACTTCAACCCATCTCAATAAATCTCAGCGCGGTTTAGTTACATAAGCACAGAGATCCACAACCCCTTTTCCATTATACAAGAGTATAACGGAAGTCTCTTGAGGATAAGAAGCGGGCTGGAAAACAAAAATGAGTGTTGGTAGTTGGCTCTCGTGAAGGAACACGCGCGCCAACACATGGTGCGGCTCTGTTCTCTTCTTAGTTGATGTACGAGATGGAGCGGGTCTTGAGGGGTGCCCAGCGGAAGCGCTTGTAGAAGCCAGTGATGGCCGCGCCCACGCTCAGCGCAAAGATCCACTTCATGCCGGCCTGGTTTTATGGGGTGAAGGAAGGAGGTGCAAGATGAGAGGACACGAGGAGAATTCGTTCATAGTCAAAGAATACAAAGAATACACGAGACAAGACTTCATACGGACAAGACTGGCGAGGTAGCGTATCCATCAAAACACTGCCCGCCTTGCAAAGAGCAAATTCAGCCCGATCAAAAGCATAACGGGGAGCGCTTGTGGCGATATGGGCTCGTATCTTTCATGGCTTGGTTGGGCACCTTCTTGCGGTCGTCGTGCTCGGGCTCGGAGCACCACGCCAAAAACACCGACACGTCCTTGGCCATTTGCGACACCGTAGCCGGGGTGCCGTCCGGGTAGTCCACCTGCCCGTCCTGCAGCGGTGGCGGCATCGCAATGGCCGCGCCCGTGAAGTACGGGTTGTAGTACAGACCTAGTCAGCACACGAGAGCAGAAGGGGTAAGTGGATGAAAAAGTTGACTGCGCTGCTTTTCAGTTGCCGAACCCCTATGCTGGCCCAGATCATTCCTTAAAATTCTCTATATGCCATCTTTCCTCCATATGCCTGGTAATTTCCAGGCCTCACCGCTGAGGACTTCCTTGCCAGCAGGCGGCTCGCAGTAGCCGGTGAGGAGCGAGAAAATGTAGTCCACGCCCGCGTGCCGAGCCTTGACCATGAGGGACAAGTCAGGCGGGTACGCGCCACCGTTAGCCGCACGGGCGGCCTGCTCGTTGCTGCATGGTAGAAAAAAATAGCATCCACAGGGTGATAAGAGAGGGTGGCATAGGTGAGAGGAAAGGTGGATTTAGTCCAAGCAGAAACAAAAAAACGAGTATATCCAGGAACTGTTCGGAACATAATGTAGAAGCAGGACGGCAAGTCACAGCAGCACTCACGCGTATGGCCGAGGCAAAGGGTCAGAGAGCTTGCCAGGGCGCTCGAACATTTCTCCTTGGTCGTTGGGACCATCCACCACGTCCTCGTCCTCCGCCATGGCCTTCACTTCAGCCTCCGACCACGCGCCGTACTCCACCAGGTTGCGGAACGAAATGAGCTGCAAGGAGTGGCACGAAGCGCACACCTCCTTGTAAACTTGGAAGCCGCGGCGCACTCCCTTAGCGTCGTAAGCGGACATGGCGCCGTGGTGGTCCCAACCGAGGTCGATGGAAGGCACGTGATCGTCGCTGACACACAAGAGCGAATCAAGGCACGGCTTAGACGCAATTGAACTCAGGAATGCATACAGACGTATTCAGCCATCTAAATAAACGTCTGCATTATTGGCATTACCTGCACGATGCCTTGGTTGCGAGGACGGTGGTCGCCGCCGCCGTCGCCACCGGCATCTGAAAGTGCACATTTGAACACAGAAAAATGAAAGAGAATTTAACACATTTTCGAACTGCGCACAGCACACCGAGCGCTACTGCCTGTATGATCCAGGGGCCTGCATGATTAGTGAATTCAAAGCCGCTTACACTGCTCCGAATCATGCGCAACGCTGCCATTTTGTAGTGTCCACCACGTTTTATGGACAAATACGAAGAAACCGTTGATTTACGCGTTCAGGTAGAACAAAAAGCTCGAAAAAGATCTCAAAGCTCGAAGCAGGATCTAATCTATCGACAGCAGACAGAAGAGTAGAGAAAGATACAACTGCTAGCAAGAGGGCGTACTTTAGCCATCAGCAATCAGCATTTGTCGCTTCGGAAGTCCTCTGGGTCCTGAATCTATCTAGACTAGCAAAGCCTTCTTAAGCGACCCTCAGAACTCCCTGAGACTTTGTCACGGATTGACACTACCGCCGTGACAGACTTCTTGAAAATAGCTTGTGCAATCGGCAGTGATGAACGAACGTCAAGCAAGCTGGCAGGCGCGGACAGGTGCTCGTACCACTAGGCAGTCTCAACGTAAGCGCGGTATTGCTCCGACGCCTGAACTTTCAGAGCGTGTCGTCCGCCCGAAGCCTAGGAACAAGAAGCTTGAAGCTGCCAACCTTGCCACACTTATGCATTGGCACGACCAGAGCACTGATGTCGGATTTATGGAAGGAACGGCCGATGCTGGATGTTCCGTCGCTTCTTGTCCAGGGGTAAATATTAAGGAACTAGAATTAGTCACTGCTAGTGATTAGGAAAGCAAGTGCTTAAGGGAGGTGTGTGTACGCAGCTTTTGCAAGTAAGTAAGGCGGTGGAGTTGCTCTGGATATTGCGTTTCCAACAATCAATTTCCTAATTGGAATTGCTGTCTGCAGTAACTAGTTTTTTTTTTCTGCAGCTCTGTCAGTTTGGGGTTTCATCGGCTAGTTTCGAAGCTCTGAACGATCTAGGGCGTATAATTGAGGCAGCCAGCAGCACTAGAGCACCTTGGTGAGTGCGCTGAGCTTGTTAAGGTGACAGTGTGCATGAATTCGGCTCTTCAATTGACAATCAAGAACCGCTTCCACGTGTACTATTGCAGGAACGGGTGCGACGACGATGCTCGCGAGCGGTGCTACGGGTTTTCCCCGCCTCTTGCTAGAGATACTCCTTCCTCAGCCCAGGGCCTTGAGCGTCTCTCTGCTGCTGGCGTGTCGTTTCACATGCAAGAGTTTACAGGGGAGGTGGCGGCCAACGACGAAGCCCGCAATCGCCTGGCCTCGGTGCAGTTGACGAGAGAAGTAGATCACGGGAGAGAAGCGGGTGCAAGAGCTGGAGATGCTGAAAAAGAGGAAACAGGAGAAAAGGAACCAAGAAGAGGTGGCGTATGGACGGAGGCAGCCGAAGCAGCGGTAGGCGAGGTAGTGGCACTGGTGAATGCTCTGGTGGAGCCGAAATACCGCCCGTACGTCACGCGAGACAACCTCATTGCTCTCCAGCCTAATTCACACAACAGTGCGGTAATGATTCAAGAAGATCAGCTTGGTGCATCTCTGTGTATTCCCTATGGTACGCCTTCTCGTATTCCACGACTTTATCCCATGCCAAAGCCTTTTACTCCGAACACACCAATTTTCCGGTTCGCTCCACGTTTTTGTTGTGTAACGTCTATCTGGACAGGAGCACCTCACGCTGCACCTCGACCAACCCCGGTACGAGGGCTTCGGCGTTGTGATTGTCACAGTTGCCCTCGAAGGCGCGGCCACGGTAAACTTTATGGACTTTTTCAAACACTTTTAGCCCGTGTTAAACATGAGGGTTCCTTCTTGTGTGTGTACCCGTGACGGCCCCCCTTGCCCGCCCTATTTTCTCCTGACTCGGTCTAATCAATCACTTGTACATGACCTGCAGATTGTGGTGGTGGACGAAGGCGATGAAGGGGAATCGGAAAGAGCGTGGCGGTTTCGACTGGAGAAAGGCCAGGGCTGTGAGTCATCAGCACACACCCGGCTCTTGCTTGGGCTTTTCCAATTTGAAGTGCCTTCAATCCTTGCATTGTCCTCATGTTCATGCTTCTCTTCCTTTAACCTTTGAATACAGATGTTTTGTCAGGAGATGCGCGCAACAAATGTTTGCATGGCGTGAAAGCAGACGGTGAGGATCCCTGTTCTATAATACCCAAGTCCTGTGCTTGAATGATTTTTAATTCTGGTCCGTAGATCTTGCTTTACCTCCAATACTTATAATTGGTTCCTCGCGGGTGCCTAGGGTCTGGGCGGCGGTCTCTGAACTTGCGCTTTGGGCTGCACGCCCCAAGGGGGGAAATGTCTGCGGAACAGGAAGTGGAGCGCCACTGGCCGAGCGGCGCCGCGGGCTACTGATTGATGTGGAAGCACGCGACATCTCCATTTCAAAGCGAGGGCACTCCTGTACATATATCTGGAGTATAGCTCATCACGAGCCATATCCTGCAAATAAAAAATGCATTGGAAAATCCGATGTTCGTATTTGTTTTGCTCTTATTACTTTTAGCGTAAGTCGGTTCGTCGTTCTGAGTGCCGGGGTTTGCGGTTTTGATTTTGGTGTATGCCATATGTAATCGCCACTAATTCGAAAAGTTTCATGCCTCTTCAAGGTATAGTATTTCTTTGCGGTGGATTAGAAACAAATGTAGTAAAACAACAGCAAAAAGATGCGCATGGCGCATTGGTCTACTGTGGCGATCCCGGTCGTCATTGGCTGCTTTTTACGGCGGCCAACGAGATATATTACGTAATCCGTTTCGATTTCAATTTCGTTCGGCGAAATTTCGTTTGCGGAAATCTACTAAACTTTAATAGACAGCCGAAATGGGAGGAGAAGGGGGGTCGAAGGCACAGAAGGCACAGAACGAAGGTAAGGTATTACCTAGCCCCCCTGCCTGCGCCGCAGTATCTTTTCGAGGCACTTCCTTGCACAGGTCTAATTCCTTAAGATGCCTCTTTGCGACGAGCCTTGGATGGTTGCGCCTTGGCGTTGTCCCTATAAATGTCGCTGTCGTTGTCGCTGTTGTCGTCCACATCAACATTCCATATTCCCGAGGCCATTTTGCTGATGACCGCAATGTAAACTGCTCAGCTGCTGTCTCAACGTCTCAACAGGGGCCTCAGCAGGTCAGAAAGAGCACAAAGCCGAAGTATGGCGAAATCGTGTGAAAAACCGATTTTTCCAATCAGGGAGCCGCAACAAATTTTCGTAAATTTCGGAAAATTTAGACGAAACGAAATCCCCATAACAAGCAGCCAGGCGGCCGCCCGGTTCCCTATTCATCACCTCGCACCTCGCACTCACACTCGAACTCTCGCCTTGTGCCTGCCTTGCGAGAGTTGCGAGTTGTGTTAATGAGCTATCACGCGAGATCATCCGAATTATACATACAATGACTTCGTTGTAGTCCCCTCCTCTGCGGGCGAAAACTCTTCTTTTGAGCTGCACTCTCGAGCTCTCAAGGCACGGAGGCGCGAGCCACTTTGGACCGCCACAATCACTTCCTTGGCCACTCGAGCGTGTGCGCCTGCCTGATTCCACCTGCTAGCCTTCTGACTCCGGCCCTTCGGGGCCTGTCTCAAACATGGATTAACCCTAAATGTTTTTTGAAGCGCATACTTCTGAGAGCTGTTCAGGCAGATGTTCAAATTATTTTATACCGATTATGGAGCCTTGATTGGTTTCTCAGGGCAAGTTTTTGCTGCTTTCCTTTTTGCCTCTACCTGTTAGCCTTCTAGTTCCGGCCCCTCGGGGCCTGTGTCAAGAGCGCAATGGCAAATGACACGGGCAACTTCTTGATGAATAAAGTGTCCTGGAAGTACAGAGAAAGCACACTTGAGCACGAAAAAAAACTAAGGGTGTTCTGGGTGTTTCTGAATGGTGCCTCATTACAAAGCCAGTTACCTATATACGGACAGGGAGGTAGAGATTCCGGTGCGGCATCTTGCTTGAAATAATTGGAATAATTTGGACAATTTGGACGTCCGTTCTGAATATTACATTAGTGCACACCAGTACATGCTAAAAAAATGTCGAAATAGCGGCATCTTCTGTGTTTAGTGCTAAGCAATTGCTAGCTGAGTAACCAGTAGGTTCTTAGCCACTTCACTTCGTAGCTATCTCTTCGAGATTCAGTTTGGTCTTTTCTTGAAACTGCTGCTCATTAGCCAGTGGCGCATAGAACAGGATCCGTTTTCAACGGAATCTTCTCTCTATCAACTTTGAAATTGCATTCAAGCGCTCATTAGCTTAGTCTCATATTTGCCGTGTTTGTCCACGATGTTGGGCCTAGTCTTGAAGCTGGGTGCGCTTGGAGTTCTTACTGGTTCCACAGTAAACATCGGCCAAGGCATTGCGCCATTAATCGTTCCGCCGCTCTCTGATGCCAAACTATCTGATCTGCGAAAGAACACTCCAGAGGCACTCGAGTCATTATCGCGGTTTGAGCTCGTTCGCCTCTGGCATTCCCTTCCCCCGCCAACCACAACGATCCAAATGGAAGGATTCTACCAGGGCACCATTCTTCCAGCCGGCCCACTGGCTCCTGTCAGTAGCTTTATCACGCACCGACTCTTCGGGCCAGGCGAATGGGCTGGGAAATGCTTCAAGAACGGTGGCAAAGCTGGCAACAACGTGTTTGCTTTGCGCAGACAGTCTCAAGCGAAACTCCGAGGATCGAGGGACTTTGCCGTGTCACTACGCAGCAGCATGCTCGACCGTCGGCCGTGCTGCTCACTAGACTACGGTGTTGCCGGCAATTCGTTTCCATGGTGTGGCATGCGAGACGAGCTTCGGGAAGTGAGACCTGGACTTTGGCTCGGGCTTGGAAGCATGATAGCAACGGGAGGTCCATTAAACAGCGCTGCCTTCACTTTACAGAAACAGCGGAACCCTTGAATCGGCTTGATCTGTCAGTTTCCTTCGTTTGCATAGTGAAAGGTGCAAGCAAGCGGTGTTTTAGTTTTAGTTCCCCAGATATTGCTTACCGCTTACCTACCTGTTTATGCGTGTTATATGTGGCCGTGGTCCTCGTCTTTAATCCCCAATGCCACTATTCCACACTAACTACGTACCACCAACACTGTTAGTGCGTGTAATGAAGCAGAGGAAACGGGAATTCCTACCACGCACCACAACTCACTACTAGTCTAGTCTAGTTAATACTCTCCCAAAAACAAAGAAAGACAAGTACACAGCAGTCACAGAGGCACATAAAGAATGCACTTGAGCTGCAAATGCGCTAGCGAATTCGCTCCAGAAGGCCAAT
>Ga0307931_1002483_pt1 | contig 11791 bp, 9 predicted proteins | sample OrgLakmetageno47_FD_201816 | JGI IMG/M metagenome (GOLD analysis project Ga0307931, IMG submission 201816) | Saline water microbial communities from Organic Lake, Antarctica - #47 | ecosystem: Environmental > Aquatic > Non-marine Saline and Alkaline > Saline | place: Antarctica: Organic Lake... | reverse complement strand
GTTAGCCTTCAAATTCCGGCCCCTCGAGGCCTGTGTCAAAACAGGGGCTTCCAATACTTCACTACCTTTAACCCACTAATTCCCGTCTATGAATGTATGGTATACGCGGCACATAGAGAAGACTTGCGAAATATCTCGAAAGGGGGAGGAGGAGTTGCGCTTTGTTCGCTACTGAGAACTAAATCAAGTTTATTTTGGGAGGGGCTCAGAAAAACGGGCCCGCACCTCGTTCTTCGTTCCGAGCCAGATTAGATCACACACTTCAATTACAAAGAAACGCCAAGAAACAGGGCGGAGCTGCATAGCGCAATGATTAAAGCCACTTTGGTCCGCTACTACCATATCCATGGCCACTTGGGTATGTGTGCCTGATAAGCTTCTCTTCTATTGCCAGTTGCGGGTGGTCAATATTTGCGAATACGGCCGATCCTCTTGCCTCGTAGCTCGTTTCTTGGATCCCCACGTAAGGCCCCCTAAGTTCCTTGGGCGACTGGCAGACTGGCAGGGCAGAAAGGCCTCAATTTCTAGAAATCTGAGCCCAAACCGCTCAGTTTCCTTCAAAAATTTCTCAATACCCCCCTCGAAGTGTTTACTTTTCACCCGCAGAAACTCGATCTGTAAATTCGGCACTTTGGGGCCTGTATGCTGTATTTGAATCTTTTGAGCAAATCTGACTGGGCTGAGTGTCCTTTCCCTCTTCCAGCAGCTAAATTTGAAACGAACGCATGCATCTTTACCGCGATCCTCAAGCAAGCATCGATTGCTGCGCTGCTGAATCTAATTTCTATATATAATAACATATTTTTCATCGAAGAAGGGCTAGACTACTAGTAGGCGGGCTTCAGAGAACAGAAAATACTTTCCAAGCGAAGGACGGACATCCAGGAGCCCAATATAGGAAAAACGACGTAAAGTACACAAGCAGATACCTTGATGCTATCATAAAAAACTGTCGGACTGGCGATGAAATTTATTGCGGTACAAAGTTATACTTGGAGGATATTAATTTCGATTTATTTTTATTTTTTATTATTATAATTCTTGAATTGATCAATTGTCTACCTTGATGCTATCATAAAAAACTGTCGGACTGGCGATGAAATTTATTGCGGTACAGAGCTATACTTGGAGGATATTAATTTCGATTTATTTTTATTTTTTATTATTATAATTCTTGAATTAATCAATTGTCTAATCAAATTGTGAAGTATGAAATGTCATAATTATGTGAAATGCTCACTGCGTTGTTCATTCAAGGACCCAAGGACAAGGACGGACCGAGTATAAAATTACAGGCTCTGTAATGTATTTGAGCTCGAACTCGAACTAATACAAACCCAAATGACACAGAAGCCAATTCTGCGGGCAGAAGTGTACGCGCGTGCGTTGCGCGCAAGTCAAAATCGTAAAGAGGATAGTGTTAGTCCTCTTACGTTTTGACCAGTGAGTCGGGAGGCCGAGCGGCTCATACGGCCATAGAGCGTTCCTTTCATCTTGAATCAAACATACCTAGAACTTCTTTTTCTTATTTAATCTTATTCGAAGAAGTAAAAATCCTTGACACGCGCGGTTGACAACTGTTGATATTTGATATGCAGACTAAATTCCAGTGCCGAGAGCAAAGACGAATTTGCCTTCTTCTTCGTCATGGCCCACACTATCAATTTCAGGACGCGCTCGATTGAGACGCCCCGCCGTCGAAGCCTCGAGCGCTTCCTGTTCTCGCATCTTCGCCTGCAAACGATTCGCCGTCATTGAATGAGTACTACTGGTATAATTCTCGCCACTTATCAGACCGTTGGATGCTGCACCCTTGGCTGCAGCATCAGCTGCATCGACACTGAAATTCGCTTGGCGGTGGAGATTGCCTTGAATTCCTCGCAAGCGCCGAATATCAAGCTTGCTCATGCCGATACCGGGCCCAAGAAGAGTACCGTCATCAAGCAGGTCCTGGTCGTTGAATAGCTGGAGATCGTCTCCGAAACCTAGATCCGCAATTTGAGGGGCATATTTCCACAGCCTCGCGCTGTGCAATAGAACTTGCACTTCCGGGTCCATGCGCTCGACCAGCGTGAAAATAGCGGCATCATTATTACCTCCGGTGAATCTCCTACTACCATTTTCGTCTGATGGTTTACCAGGAACAGCGGCGAGGCCATTTTGCGATCCGTCAGCTTGACCTATCGATGCACAGAACCCTTCAAAAGCAATGACAGTGTCGTCAATGAGAAGCCGTTGAGTAGGTACCTGTGCCCAGCACTTCTTCACCAGATCACTCAAAGCCTCAGGCATAGCTGGAGCAGGTCGAAGAGCACCGACTGATAAAGAATCAGCGGGCACGTCTTGAAACGGCAACCGCGAGCCACCGCACACATGCTTGACCACTTGAGAGCGGCTGAGGCCAGCAAATGGTGATGCACGGAACCAGAGCTCCCAGAGTGTGACACCGAGGGCATACATGTCTGATGCTCGTGCGATAGCCAGCTTGTTAGCCCCATCGTCTCCAGATGCCTCAGCTTTCCTAGCTTCGAACTGCTCCGGTGACATGTACGGCACTCGCTTTGGATCCTCAAACATACCAAGCTTCTTGGCACCTCCACTCTTCGAATCGGATGCTGCACTGGGCGACGAATGCAGTGCTGCAACGCCGTAGTCGGCGAGCTTCACCCGATAGCCGTGCCGATGGCGCCTCTCGACAAGCACGGTGGATGGGCGGAGGTTGCCGTGGGCAACGCCATGTGCGTGCAAGTGCGCCAAGCCGCTGAGCAACTCGCGCCCAACCCGCGCAAACTCAGCGAGGGTAAATTGGTCACCAGAGCGACAATACGAGGCTAAGTCACTCACCGTATCGCTACTGTTGATGCTACTATTCGTTCTTCTATCCATGACGATGTCTGTCACCAGCAGCAACGTCGCTGAGGACGCGTCAGCTCCTTCGCTCAACTCTGGCGCCGACCAAGAAAGTGGCGTTGCCATTGCAAACACACCGTAGACTGTGAGCACATGAGGATGAGTAGCCAGCGCTGCAAGTTGCGCTACCTCAAGGCCGGCTTCATCCAGGGCAGCATCTCTTTTAGATGATTTTGGCGGGGCAAGTCCACCTTTAGCGGGTCTCGCGCCCGCCGTAGAGTGGGAAGAGACCGAAATTCGCAATTGGAGTGCTGCTACAGGCCGCCATGCCATACGACCTTTAAACACTGGCCGGCCACCACGCCATGTGTACGCAACAGGGACATTGTTACCGCTGCTCTGATGATCACCATCGAGCAGGTGAATTGCACCGACTGGTAAGACGCCAGGCTGGGCTAGCGATGCCGCTGACAGAACTTGCTTTGATTCGGCTTCAACTGCCAGCTTAATGGCAGGTGCAGTGCGCGAGGTGAAAGCAGCATGCAGACCATGTGCGAGCAGCCGACTTGCTGGAGCATGAGCCCAGCTCGCGTGTACTAACGCTGTGAGCCGCTGAGGTGCCTTGAACGGAGCGCCCGGGGCTAGCACCTCTGCTTCTGAATTAAGCTTAAGATCAGGCAGCGTGAAGGCCGGTCGATCACCATTGCGCACTCGCTCTGCCACATCGCGCGGTGCTACCCCTTGGAATGGCTCACTCTTGTGCCAGAGCTCCCACAAGGTCACTGCAGCTGCGTACACGTCCGCTTGTTGGTGTTCTTCCAGTGACATGATATCAGAGCCAGCTTGCGCTGTAGACTTAGTCTCACGTGCTGCTGCCCAAAACTCAGGGGGTACATATGCTGGCGCTGGGTAACGGCTTGAAAGGCCGGCTGGAGCTGCAGCATCGCTTTTGGCGAGGTACTTATTAACATTGAAAGGTTCAGCAGAACTGAAACCAGTCAGACGCACAGCCCCGCTATTGTCAAGAAGCACATGCTCTGGACGAAGGTCGCCGTGCCAGTGGCTGCACGCGTGGATGTGTGCCAGTGCTCCCAGTAGCTGCTGAACGCAACGCACAAAGTCCAGAGGTCCAAATGACGCCAAACGGCATTGAAGACCAAGTGTACCACGACCACAGAAGCCTCCAATCAGATACAGTGCGCTGTTGTCGACGGAAGTGCCATCAGAGTTGTCTCCAAGCTGGGCAACTCCGAATAATGAGAGCAAGTGCGGGTGTGCTGGCAGCGAGCTGAGCAAGGTGACTTCCCGTTTGAATGCATCAAGATCGTCAGCGATAGCGCGCTTGGCCATCACAGTGCGACCCTTGAGCCTGCTCTTGAAAAGCTTGGTACCTCCACTCTTCGCAAACGGCTTCGGCTTCAGCGAAAGCACGGATGGAGGAATCAGCGCAACACCTTCAGGCAAGTTCACTCGCTCCAATAAAGTCATGTGCTCAGTTGAAGCATGTGCCGTAGCCAACTTGTTCGAATGACCGTAAACTGGTGCCTTTGCCTTTGCCTTTGCCTTCGAGTGAGAATCTGCTTGCGCTACCATCTCAACCTCGATGTTTTTCGTTTGATTTGAATATGTCTCAGCAGCTGATGCCAAAGAGTTGCCTATCATGGCAGCATGCTTCATGGCAGAATCATCATCCTTGGCTGGTTGACTTGCGCTAAACTGTGCCGATTGTGCGCGCCGGGCTCGCAACCGTAACATATATTGCTCCTTTGCGTTCCCAATAACACTGCTACCTTCAGTGGCACCTTCGTCAATTTCATCTTCATCATCATCGAGTACTGCGAGAACTGGTTCACTCCAAAGGTCGACATCGGCCACATTTTGTAAACGAGGTAGGAGTTTGAAATCACTGCTTGGCTTTTCCTTGGACAATTCAACTAGCTCGAGATCTCGAGAGGTCCTAACGCCACCGCCGCTTCCAGGATCACTTAAGTGCAGTGATGACTTCCCGCTGGACTCAGACTTACCATTCGACAACCAATCGTCTTCGGCGAGCCCACTGCCGCTTTCAGGGTGCTTCTTTCGTTTGAGCGCCCACACCACGCCGGCCACTCCCATTGCCACCGTAAGCACAACGCCAAGAAGGAATGACGTAGATGCATTGGCTATGGCGCCAGGCTCGGAGCCAGGCTTAGGCTGGGGAGACGGTGCTTGCGTGGGCGAGTTCGTCAAGAAGATGCAAACCACATCCGATACCACCACTGATTCCATCATCAAGCCTTCCTGAAGGGACACTTCAAAGCTGCCAGTCTCGAGTACTGACGTCATAGACAACGCCCAATCCCCTCCAGTGTTAAAGCCTACACCACTCAAGCTTGAAACGGCTACAAAGGACGTTGACCACAGATATGAAGCGTTTGTACCGTTGACGTCGGTTGCCAAGAGGCTGCGGCGCCTATTGCTGTCACCACCACTCTCCACTACAGCAGTAGCGATGTCAATATTCTTCAGGTCGCCAGCGCTGCAACCAATAGAGGCGCCAGTTACACTCTTGAATCTATCGTAGCGAGCCCGCGTCACCTCCCCTGGGTCGGTCGACATGGTCATTTTGAACGATACTGCCACAGACACAGCATCATATGCTGATGGAACCAGGGTGGGGACAGGCGTGGGCGCTGGCGAAGGAACTGGCGATGGCAATGGCGATGGTACTGACGTTGGTACCAGCGTGGGCGCTGGCGAAGGAACTGGCGATGGCAATGGCGATGGTACTGACGTTGGTACCAGCGTAGGCACTAGTGATGGTATCGGTGATGGCAATGGCGTTGGCACAAAGGTCGGTACAGAGCTCGGTTCAGGCGATGGCAGCGGTGTTGGGGAGCTTGAGGGAAGCGGAGTTGGCACGCTCGAAGGCAATGGTGAAGGTGAGCTCGATGGAAGAGGGCTCGGGAGCCCTGAGGGCAATGGTGAAGGTTCTGGCGAAGGCAGTGGTGTAGGAGATGGTGTAGGAAGCCCTGATGGTGATGCTGACGGTACCGGCGAAGGCACTGGTGTTGGCAATAGTGTAGGCAGTCCTGTTGGTGACGGAGACGGTTGTGGCGAAGGCACTGGTGTCGGAGATGGTGTAGGAAGCCCTGTTGGTGATGCTGACGGTACCGGCGAAGGCAGTGGTGTTGGCAATAGTGTAGGCAGTCCCGTTGGTGACGGAGACGGTACCGGCGAAGGCAATGGTGTTGGCAATAGTGTGGGGAGCCCTGTTGGCGATGGAGAAGGTTGTGGCGAAGGCAATGGTGTTGGAGATGGCGTGGGCAGTCCTGTTGGCGATGGTAACGGTACCGGCGAAGGCAGTGGTGTTGGCAATAGTGTAGGCAATCCTGTTGGCAATGGAGAAGGTTGTGGCGAAGGCGGTGGTGTTGGTGACGGCGTGGGCAGTCTTGTTGGCGATGGGGAAGGTTGTGGCGAAGGCAGTGGTGTTGGCAATGGTGTGGGCAATCCTGATGGCGATAATGATGGTTCTGGTGAAGGCAGCGGTGTTGGTGGCGGCGTGGGGCGTCCTGTTGGCGATGGTGATGGTTCTGGTGAAGGCACAGAAGATGGAAGAGGGGTAGGAATCCCTGTTGGTGATGGTGAAGGTACCAATGAAGGCTGCGGTGTTGGCAGTGGCGTCGGGTAAGTGGAGGGTGCAGAGCTGGGTACAATTGTCGGCATTGAGGTCGGAGACGGTGTAGGGAGTGGAGATGGGACGGGCGTGGGAGACGACGTGGGGCTTGGAGTTGGAATGGGTGACGGAATCTGAAAAGACATCATATTTAGATCTTAAGGTAGACTGACAGGCAGAAGTGATAAAGAGAGGACATAAAGGTGAAAATGACAGCATACTATATTTTTATTTGGGTTCGATGGGATTTGTGATGAGGCGAGGAGATGTAATACCGCCACCTTACACAGGGCACATAGTAGTCTCAATGACATTCGTACTTGAGTAGGTGGGGCAGATGGTGAAGGAGTTGCTGATGGTGCAGGCGTAGGCTTTGGCAATGGCCTCGGAGTTGGTTCGGGTGTCGGAGATGCTGATGGCGCAGGTGTAGGCTTTGGCAATGGCCTTGGAGTTGGTTCGGGTGTCGGAGATGCTGATGGCGTAGGTGTAGGCTTTGGCAATGGCCTCGGAGTTGGTTCGGGTGTCGGAGATGCTGATGGCGTAGGTGTAGGCTTTGACAATGGCCTTGGAGTTGGTTCGGGTGTCGGAGATGTTGATGGCGTAGGCGTAGGCTTCGGTGTAGGAATCGATGTCGGCTCCGGGGTCGGAATTGAAGATGGCGTAGGAGTAGGCTTCGGCGTAGGAATCGATGTCGGCTCCGGGGTCGGAATTGAAGATGGCGTAGGAGTAGGCTTCGGCGTAGGAATCGATGTTGGCTCCGAGGTCGGAGATGCTGATGGCGTAGGAGTAGGCTTCGGTGTAGGAATCGATGTCGGCTCCGGGGTCGGAATTGAAGATGGCGTAGGAGTAGGCTTCGGCGTAGGAATCGATGTCGGCTCCGGGGTCGGAATTGCAGATGGCGTAGGAGTAGGCTTCGGCGTAGGAATCGTTGTCGGCTCCGGGGTCGGAATTGCTGATGGCGTAAGCGTAGGCTTCGGTGCAGGAATAGATGTTGGCTCGAGGGTCGGCATGTAAGTAGGCAATGGCGTCGGGCTATATGTCGGCACCTACCACAACATTTCCACAACAAGCAATTGATGAAAGCACAGCAAGCAAGGTTGATTGAATATTGCAAACTTGAGAAGAAAAAATATGAAGAGATGCTTGATCTTACTCGAGTAGGCTCTGCGGAAGGCCTAGGTGTTGGCACTGGCGTGGGGCCAAACGTCGAAGCGCAAAAGGTTTGACCAGTGTTCAGAGCCCATTGGCCAGATGGGCACGCAACGCAGCTTGATGCTCCACTGCTAGCACCATACTTGCCGGATTCGCAGCTCGTGCAGCTCGTGGAAGCTGTGTTGCCGCTGTACTTTCCAGCGGAACAATCCGTACAACTCACTTCGCCACTATTTGAGTAGGTGCCAGTCGAGCACGCTGTGTACGCTGAAAGGCCAGTAGTGACACAGTAATAGCCGCTGGGGCATGTTTTACAACCGGTTTGACCTGACGATGCTTGGTATTGGCCCGAGTTGCACGCGTTGCAGGCTGCCTGAGCGGAGCTAGAGCTGTACCTCCCAGAGCTACATGAGCTGCAGGTTGACGCACCCGAGCTTGCATAGGAACCAGCGGCGCAGCTTGAATAGGTCGAGACCGAGGCCGGGCAGTAGTAGCCTAAGTAGTAATCAAATTGAAACCGAAGATGAAGAATCAATTCACATGTCCTAGACTAGGACTTATATTCAAGTAGAAAAAACAAGAGATTCCTAGATGATATGGTTTGCTATCATCTACCTGCCGGGCAAGTCTTGGAGCTGCAAGAGCCGCTAGGGCAGTAGTATCCAGACGGGCAGCTCTTGCAACTCGATTGGGCTGCGGAACCTTGGTATTGACCTCCGGGGCAAGTGGAGCATGATGACGCGGAGCCTGTAGAATAACTGCCGCAAGCGCACGACGAGCACGACGACGACGTCGATGAGCTATAATACCTGCATCATGTAGAACACGCGATCAAAAATCTGAAACCTTACTTCATGTTTCACAAATACAGTCCTACCCTATGTAAGATAGAAGAAGCTGCGCCTTCATTCTCGTTCGTGCTAAGGATGCGGGTAAATATGAGAATGGCAATCATCGCTACAGAGGTAATTAGAGTGGACACTCTTGAATCGATTCTCACTTAGATTGCTCTCCATTAGACCTCGCCAACTATAATGGAGATACTTCTTACCCTGGAGGACACGCTTTGTAACTCGAAGAACCTGACGGGCAATAGTACCTGCGAAATAAAGCCAGTTAGCTTATAACATGTTTGAGATGCAACAATTAGGCACAACCTGAGCTTACTTGCTAGGACACGTTGTGTAGCTACACGTGCCGCTTGGGCAATAGTATCCAGACGGGCAGCTCTTGCAACTCGATTGGGCTGCGGAGCCTTGGTATTGACCTCCGGGGCAAGTGGAACAAGATGACGCGGAGCCTGTAGAATAACTGCCGCAAGCGCACGACGAGCACGACGACGACGTCGATGAGCTATAATACCTGCATCAACATAGCACGTAACATAATAAATAAGAAATACGAAGGTATGACCGACGGAATAAAATGATTACACCCTAAAAACAATCAATCTTACAACAGTACTTGCCATGACAAGCCCAAGGGACGTGCATCATGGGGTAAACCGAATACTGTACTAAGGTATTGTAATTAGTATGCATTTTTGTTACTCATCGATCAAGCAGTTTTAGAGCTTGATACAATGCGTAAAAGTATACTATATATTATAATTCTTACCCCGATGGACAAGCTTTGTAACTTGAAGAATACGACGGGCAGTAGTACCTGAGAAGCAATTAGTATTTGAGACGAGATGATTTGATGCTCCATCTAGCAGAAGCTTACAGACATAATACGTCTTGTATGGTACTCTTTGCAGCTTCATGGGACTATTATCAATTTGAAATTAATTTCATTTGGAACTTACCCGCTTGGACAATTCTTATAGCTTGAAGAACCAGCAGGGCAGTAGTACCTGTGTCAAGCCAGTGTGTTGATGATTACTTTGAGATGCCACTTAAAGTTCAACGAAAAATCGTCAGGCACATGTTAAACTCACCCGCTTGGGCATGCCTTCGTGCTGAAAGCGCCCGCCGGGCAGTAGTACCCCTGAGATACAAAAATCAAAAATATTTATTTCAGTAATGCAACAAAAGACCACGAGTACACCAAACACTAGAATTTGTCATACCCCTGGGCAAGTCTTGCAGTCTGTTTGTGCACCCGAGTCTTGATACTGGCCAGCAGGGCAAGATGTACAGCCTGTGTTACCGGTACCACTACTGTATTGGCCGCTTGGACAGCTGCTACAAGTACCAGTAGAAGCAGCAATGCCGTACGGGCTGTAGTATCCACCAGCACAATAACATACATCGCAGGTGGCAGTCGCATAGGCTGTCGAGTATTTGGTGGCATAAGCAGTGGCATAAGCAGTCACATACTTCGTCGCGTAATTAGTTGCATACGAAGTAGCATAAGCGGTATTGTATTTGGTTGCATATCGGGTGCCGTAACCAGTTGCATATTTAGTGCCGTAACCTGTCGCGTAGGCAGTGTAGTAGCGTCTCCCATACCCAGTCGCGTACACCGTCGCGTACTTCGTGGTGTACGCAGACCCATAACCAGTCCCTGAGCATGTCGAGTAACGAGTCCCATAGCACGTGCGTCTACAACCTTTGCCACAACTACAGCTGTAAGAATAACGGTAGGAACATGTGTAGTAGTACGTATAGCTGTAGGTGTACATAGTTTTGTAACTGTAAGTGTAAGAATAAGTATAGGAATATGTATACGAGGAGGTGTAGGCGTAGGTGTAAGAGTATGTGTAGCCGTAAGTGTAGCTGAAGGTGTAAGAGTAAGTGGTGGCGTACGAGTAGCTGTAGCTATAACTGTACGTGTACGAGTACTTGACGGAGTACGTGTAGCTGTAGCGGTAGGAATATCTGGTGGCATAAGTATAGGCGTATTTGCCGCAGAAGGTGGTTGAGGTGGTGCTGTAGCACGAGCTCGAGGTCGACGGCGCAGTTAGGGACCGCACGGCATGGGCATAACTTTGAAAATGTTTCGAATTGGATGGCAAAATAGTCACAGCAGACGACGATAAAGATAGTGGATCCGAGTACTGTGTGCTCGTTGGATTTGGGAGCTCTCGCGGTGCCCCCACAGACACGTTGAGAAGGTCATCGGTAAATTCAGTGGCCTCGGAAGGTGAAAGCGATTCTTGAGCCCCCATTTGCGGTGAGAATTGTGAAGATGAATCTTTTTGTCGCCAACATAAGCAAGTTGAAGGTCATCAAGTACGCTGAACCTGTTTCTCAAACTTCTTGCGCTACTATCAGCTACCAGTATGTCTTCAGCAAAACTCGAAGTTGAGGAGACGACGGGCAACCCACGCGACGCAGGTGTCGTAGAATTGGTCTGTGATATCGTTGTTTTGCTTGGATCATACTCATGTGTGATATCATCAGCCTCCTGCATAATGCTTCGTTCTATGATACGAGCCTCCTCATTGGCTTCGAGAGCACTTTTGCTGATAATAGTTTTACTTCTGGGGTCCAAGCTTGCAGCTTTCGTGAAGTTCATCATCACACCGCTTACGGAATCGTCCACGTACTCGCCTAATTCATTGTGAATGAAATTGTTTCTATCTCCGTTAACAATGGTGTCACGCCCACGCTCTTCTTCGAGAGTTGTGCCGTTGTGTTGCGACGCCTGCGGGGATAATGAAGCACCTAAAACATGTGCAAGCGCCAATAAAAATAGGAGGCACGGGATCCGCGAGTGCATCGTGGAGTTTGAGCTCGCAACTTTAAAAGGGTGTGTCTGAGGCTTCAAGTTGCTCAAACGACGGAGCCCGGAACAGAACTGTACGTCGTGCCCATTCACAGCCGATAGTCGCAACAAGATTCATACTTAATTTTTGGTTCCATGGATTTTCTAGAACTCCTGACGTCGACGTCGTCTGCACACTCTGCAATTCTGCAAGTAATTCTGCAAGTAAGGCCGTTCCTTATGGGGCCCCGAAAATCGAAAAACGAGAAACGAAAAGTTCGAGAGTGCTCTCGACCAATAGGAGAGCGAATATTTTTTCGTGAAATTCTCAGAATTGTGGGATTCTCCGAAAAAAGTAAACTTTTTCGTGAGCCCACGAAAAAATATATGTTCCCACGAAAAAATATATCGTAACCATGGCTTGCCCCTCAAATGACCCCTTGCGCAGCGCACAGTGCTCCCCCTCAATTTTTCTTGCTTCCA
>Ga0307931_1002482_pt1 | contig 11791 bp, 8 predicted proteins | sample OrgLakmetageno47_FD_201816 | JGI IMG/M metagenome (GOLD analysis project Ga0307931, IMG submission 201816) | Saline water microbial communities from Organic Lake, Antarctica - #47 | ecosystem: Environmental > Aquatic > Non-marine Saline and Alkaline > Saline | place: Antarctica: Organic Lake... | reverse complement strand
CAAATACGACAGCTGCCGCTGGTGTTACTAGCACCGTAGATGGGGTAGAAGTGAGGCGAGAGTCGTACGACGTCGAAAGCATGGATGTGGTAAAAAAGAGGCACGGTTTCACCCTGGGCGACTCAAGCGGCGAAGGGGGTGCTGGCGAAGGCGATGCATTGATCGAAGCAACTGCGCCTGCAGAAGGTTCATCGGCCAATCTAAACTCCTCAGTGTTGTCTTCTGTAGAAGAAGAGCTTACATGTGCAGTATGCCGGGAGCTCCTTTATGAACCCACTTTGTTGGCCTGCGGCCACGCTTACTGCCGCCCCTGCTTGAAAGAAGCGCTTAGCGCCGCGTCCGCAGCAGCAGGTGATGCCGGCTTACTCCGGCGTTGCCTCGTATGCCGAGCGAATTTGTGTGGGTGCACGCTGCAGTTACCAGTGAACATCGTCCTCTGGAACACCATCAAGCTTCTCTTCCCCGCTGCCGTCGCCCGCCGTCGCTCGGCTCACCATGCCGCTGTGGCCACAGCTCGCCTCATGAGCAAAGGCGAAGACAACGGCCGCCACAACGGATGTTACGCGCTGATTCAGGCACTCGGTGACCAATGGCACGCGCTCGGCCGAAAGCACATGTACGCGCATGCCACTCGATCAGTGGTGCTGGATGCTGACGATCAAAGAAGGCAGATTGCCCTCTGCTTTGGCTTGAAGTTGGTGCCTCGGTCTTCGGAAGAGGACGGTAGCGACCATGAAGAAGATGCTGGTAGCAAAAAGCAGCGAGTCGTATGCCTTGGGGACACTTTAACGGTAGTGTGCAGCCTTTAAAATTAAGTCTTTGCTACATCATTGCTCGAATTTCAGTTGGTTTTTCAGCAATGCTAGCCGATGTGAGCTTACCAGTTCCCGTTGGAGGATAGCTTACACTCCTATTTTCTTCTTTGAACTCAGGTGACGGTTTATGTGATGAATTTAGAAGAAGATGAAGCCGTTGAAGAGCCTCCAGGAGGGTTCCCCTTCATCTTCAAGAACAACAAAGCAGCCTCCTCCTCTGCCATCGAGACCCTGGGCGATGACGACGACGACAGCGATGCTGCACTGGTGATGCGCGAACACGCCGGGCAGATAGACGTGTCTGTCGCGGGACCAGGCGTAGCGTGGAGTGGCACGATCACCAGCGTGAACGGCCAATCGTCGCATGAGTTTACGGTGCCTTGGGGGGATGCACCGGGAGAGTTCCTTCTGAGTGCCACCGATCAACTGACTGGCGCTGCCTGCCGCTTGAAGCTCCCTGTTGCCCCCACTGGCATGCGAAGGCATTGCGATGCTTCCATCACACGCCGCCACCGTCATAATGCCTACGAAGAAGGTAACAGTGCGAACTACGGTGGTGATGGCGACAGCTCGTCGTCCTCGTCCTCGAGTGAAGAAGATGAAGAACTCGACGAATTTGAAGACGATGGCTTTCTAGTGCGGTCAGACGAAGAGGAAGAAGAGTCACAGCACAGTGATGATGACGATGAAGATGACGATGGGTTGCATTTCGACGACAGCAGAAATTGTCACCATGGTTCGAGGCACGGAAGGCAGAGAGCAAGCACCGAAAGAGGAGGAAGAAATGCCCCGGAGATTGTGAACGACAGCGACGACAATAACGACGACGAGGACGAGGCTATATGCGCGGTGTGCTGGGAGTCTACGGACTCTGACTCTGCCATCGTGCTCTTGTGCGAGGGCTGCGAGGACGAGGTGCACCTTACATGTGCCGGCCTGGAGGCAGTGCCCGACGGGGATTGGTACTGCAAAGCGTGTCAGCCGTCGGCGTCGGCGAAAGCGGCAGCTCGGATCCTGGCAGCGGCGGAACAAGTTGACGATGAGGCTGAAGAAGGAGGGAAAAAGCAAGAGGAGAAAGACAAAGAAGCTGAGGAGGATGAAGACGACGACGACAAAGAAGACGACGATTGTCGAGTTGGGAAGCCGAAGCAAAAATCAGGACGCCGGCGGAGCGCAAAACTTTTAGACAGCGATAGCGAATGAGTTAGAGGAGAGGAGGAGAGGGGAAGGCGGCTTATTGAGAATATATAAAAAGGGTGCTGCGCGTGCTTCGTGTCGGAAGGGACCTAGTAAAAATATGGTTCATAGCTGGCAGATTTTTTTGTGCCCATTAGCTTACTGCTTTCTGTTGACTGTTTGTTCTAGCGTTATACCTTAGACGGTTCTAGACTTCGCATGCACATACACTAATTCGCATGTTTCCCCATCACTTTGCACTATGAAGTTTGGATAGACGAACTTCTTGTTTCCTATTTTGTGAGTTTGGACTGCAGTACCATAGTGCTGGTGCTGGCTCGGTTACCGACTACCGACTCGTTAGCTGCACTGAATTATCTCGGTAGAGTAAAGTGAAGGTCACAGGAGCCCCCCAAACCCAGAAGAGGCGACCCAAAGTGCAATTCAATCACAACAAGTAAGAGCACTGAACCCCCTCCGAAAAACACAAGCCTCACCGAGGAAGCCACGAAGCAAGCACCCGGCGGTCGCTTGAGGCGATCATTTCAGCGCTGCCCGGAGCAAAGCGGTACGGTACAGGGGGGCGCTGCTGGGACAGGGACTGCCACATGTAAAGCCACCGCCGCGGCGACAGGCACCACGCGCAGAGCCGGACCAGCAACGCGCAGGATGCTAGGAGGTGATTCTTTGCATCCGTCGTCATCACCGTCTGCTTTTCTGATGATGTCATTGCCACAGTCGCTGCTGAGGAAGCAGTTGAGCGCGCACTGACCACACTACTACTACCGTTATCATCATTATTGGAGTGGGCAACGGCATGCATTTTACTCGCAATGCGAAGTGCTGCAGATGGCACTTCATCGCGCACTTTGTGGAACGAGCTCGCGAAGCGCAGGCAATGCGATGTGAGCTGAAGCAACCAATGAGGAGCATGGCCTAGCATTGCGAGCACGAAGGCTAGAGGAGGAGGAGGAGGAGGTGGCGGAGGCTCCTTTTCTTTATCATGGTTCAAGTTTGTGGTGATCGTCGTCAAGAGTTGCCACGACCCACTCACTCTCGCGGCTTCACATAGATCCACCATTCTTGCCACCCCCCGAGCGGTGGCTTGTTCCTGATTACTTGGCAAGGCCGCATAGACTGCAGAGGCCATAGGATCAGTCCCGTCGAGAAGCGGCTTTACAGAGGTCGCCACTGCAGACCAGCACAAGGTCTGAACCTGCACAGACACACAAGAGCACAAACGATGGAGCAAATTCAAAGTGCTGTTAATCAGGCAGTCAAAATTAAGATATCGTTACTCATAATTAGCTTATATATATACATATAGTGCAGATCAGGAGTATTTCTCAGCTATCAACTCACTTGACTGCGCAAGTACTCATTGAGGCGGCCGTGGCGCACCAGTGCCACACGTGACTCCATACTGTCGTAGGCCCACACGCGCTGCCACGCCTGCGCTCCCAAATAGAAAGAATCTTCAGTGCGAGGCTCCTGCGATGGCAGAGACACAATTGGTGGCAACGAAGTCACATTCGCCAAAGCACCTCCTAGTAACACGTCTTGGGCCAAACGATACGACAAGAGCTCCCACCACGACATCGATGGCGATGATGATGATGCTTCTTCTTCGCCTGATGGCGATTGTGGGTCCACGTGACGCGGCCACGCAAGGCGGCCAGATTGCCAGAGCCAGTTTTGAAGGCCGCACAGGGCCCAAAGAGGCTGATCTTTGCGATCGCCACCATTCAAAGCCGTCATCGCTTCGACGGCAAACTTCAAGCTCGCAAAGCGGTGATTTAAGCGGGTACCGTTCACACCTTCAGCACATATCTCTAAACTAAGCGCTACAGGCACTTGAGCCCAAAAAGCATCAGTGTCATGGCCACTATCAGAAGCTTGGTCTTGCTTCAAGGGTGGCATAGTCAAATGCTTCGAAATGGACTCGGGAATATCCCGTGGCGCTTCTTCGAATGCTCCGATATCCCAAATGCCATAATCAGCTTCTACCGACGCACTACTGCCTTTGGAATCGAACTTTTTCCCTGTGAAATTTTCCTCCTGGCTGTTAGTATCTAACCCTAGTGGTTCACCACTCCGCGCTCCACCAGCTCCATCAACGTCACTGCTCTTTGAAGCGTGTACCATGCTTTGACCGAAAGCTGCTCTTCCCCTCCTCAAGGTCGTTGAATCAATTGGAGTGCGAGAATAATCATTCAGCGAAGAAGTGAACCTCTTGTTGCGCTTATGATTCATCCGAATGCTTTGCCATTGTTGTAGACCTTCGCATCTGCCAACCCATAAAACTAAAAGAACTCCTAGCATTTCAGAGCTGCTAATTTAAGAGCTGGAGTGTGTTACTAGACGGCGTCAGAACTTGGTTCTATAGCTAGTGAAGGCAAGATACTAAATCATTGTAGCCTCGCCGAGCTCTTAAATCGGAAAGAGGCCTGCTCTAGAGACACCTTCGCTGCCTGATCAAGCTCATAGGAAAGAGTTAAACGTAAAGCACACAAACGTCCAGTGATTGCGCCGATTAACATACACGTTGCGCAGCGCACTCCTCTAGATAGCAAAAGTATGGCCCACTTCAGATGACTGTCTTGTCTTGAAGCTGAAGAGCTGAAGCTGGTGGAGGCTAGCTAGCTAGAGCTACAGTAGCGTAGGGGCGTAGGGAGGAACTGATGAACAACTGAAGCCGAAACGCTAAACCTCAACGTCTCAAGGTCCGGCCTCAACGAGTCCAACATCATCTTCTCAATTCTCAATTTCCTCAATAATATATCATTTGTGGCTAGTACAACGCGCTTGAATAGGTGCCTTAGTTGTTGTCTCCTGCCAACTTATATAGAAGCGTGCAAGCTGCATTATCAACGAGTGGTCCGTTCATCATATGCCAGAGTCGTTCAATATGACGCAGTATTCATTTCACAAAAAACTGAGGCCATTATAAAATGTGTCGCAACAGCTGAACAACTCAGTCTCGTGAGCCGAAAGAGCACATAATGAACGGGGCGCAAAGCAGCGCACTGAAGAATACCAGGGGGCAGCGATAAATCGGCGGCGGTCTGTTCATATAACATATCTCTCTGCTCCTATTCTTAAGCTCTCGAGAAGCGCAAAAAAAGATGCGACCCCGAATCTATAGACTGAGTACTATCATAAGAGCGCTTAGTCTTGGGTGGGTTCTATACTTATCGAAGACCACCACTCTGACAGTTACTGCACTTGAAGTAACTAGCCCGCAGTCTCTCGTTACTGGCCATGTCTTTGATTCCGCTACCTTTGCTTACTACGGGCCGCAGGCTGATGTCAACCTGCGGGCTCCTGGCGTGTTTCTCGACATCTCAATGCAATGTACTCCCGACCTCGAATCAGTGAAAGGGAAAATAGTATTACTTGGTGAGCGTTGGCCCCTCCTGAGCGCATCAAGCGAATGTGGAGCAACGCAAACTTTGGGGGACATGTATGAGATTATGAATCGCGCTGGTGCCGTTGCCCTCGTATTTGTGTCACATCTTGACTTGTTTCTGGTGGGCAGCCTGACATATCACTTCGAGACATGGGACCGATGCAGACATTGCAGTGAACCAATGGCGCTTGTTCATGTGAGCACAGACGCATTGGATTTCATGGAGGAGTGGCGCAATCAGCCTGAATTAGAGTTCAACCTGTATCCTACAAAGCATCGCGCGTTCCGTTCCCTCTTTTACGGTTTTTGGTGGACGCTAAGTTTTCGCGTGTTCCTACCGGCAGTTGCACTTATCACATCGTTAGAAGCATTTCTAGAGATCTACCGAGTCTACATGGTAGGCCCATCAAGCAGAGAGGCGGAGGTGAATCGCGGCATTGCCGTCGCTGTGTGCTGTATTGAGGGGCCTTGCATGCTGCTTATGGGCCTAGGCTCTTTGTTGGGCCTTTACGGGCCGTATGCCATTCCTGTGCAAGTTGCCAACACTGCATTCGCATGTTTACAAGGCGCCGGCATTCTATCGACCTTTCTTTTGGGCCTTCACCTAGCAGAAGAGTGTCGAGTGGTGAAGGGTGTAGGGCTCGAACGTCGACCGATCTTTGTGAAGTATCGCAATTTTATTACAGTCATGGGCGTGCTCACTCTCGGCCCCGACGCAGTTACATTATTTCTAGCAGGCTTCTGTTACTACCTTACGCACCGCTTGAAATCAGTGGTCGTCTTCTTGATGATCCTCTATACTGTGCTTCAGGGAATTGCGGGTTGGCTCTTTATTTCGTATGCCATTACGGTTGAGCAGCCCATGCTGGAATATCTCAGGAATGTTCGGGTCCTTGGCACATTGAATTCACAGAGTCGCCGTAAGATTGGGCACTTGGTGTTTTGGCTCTCTGCAAGTGCAGTGATCATGGTGCTCGCCTCGGCAGGGATGATGATCAGTTCCATTTTCATGAGTCGAGGTGTGCGCGATTGGGGCGTGAGCGCATGGTCTTTTGTGGTCTTTTACGTAGCAATTGCAAGAGTACTCGTTGCGGCTGCTCAAGTAAACGCGGTCAGACCAGTTGACGCCACCACGCCGCTCAGTCGACTTCTGGTTGCTGTTTTCGTGAGGCCGATTGAGTTTTTGCTGAAGTGTGATGCTTTTACTTTTTGCAAACGGCCAGTTACTACAGTCGAACCTCGTGCCACCACGTCCTCGGCGAACAGCGAGTTCCACCAGCCAGACATCGAAATTCGGACAATGCCCTCAAAATGGCATCATATCGGCGGGGCTGCCCCAGGTGGAAGCGTCAATTTATAGCATTCGATTTCTGTCTGCGACCACCATCCGGCTGATGTCGTAGTAGAAATATATATTGCTTATAGAAGTTTGGCGCTGTATTGCGATCGTTTCGATTGTTCTTCATGGTTTCTGTAAAAAATGGCCCACACATTTTTGCGCTTAATTTACCCATTTTCACCACACAATAATTCCATAATGCGACGCGAAGTCGCGTTTAATATTAATAGGGCCAACCCCCACCCTGCCGATTGCCTGGGAGATGGAAAGAGCCAAGAACGTGCCGCCCGCCGCCCTCTTGCTAAACAGCTAAGCACTACGTCAAAGTCGAACCACCCCCGCAAAGAGGAAATTGGAAATTCCTAGATAACACTTAGCACAGCACCCCATAAAATGTCAGCAGTTCGTGTGAGAAGCGTAAGATACAGACCTGAAATTTACTCTGTCTCAGGTCTTAGGTAAAAAGAACAAGCCCTGGCAATTCGAGAAGCCACTATTCACTAGAATTGTTCTCAAGGTGGCTAGTTTAACTGTTGACTGTTGAAGTGTGTGCTTCGTGGACTCCCACTTGTATGCGGCCAGAGTGCGGCAGAACGGGTCAACAGAGATTCCGCCCCCTTGAAGCTTACAGAGTAACAAGGGCCACAGGGGAAATCGGTCTCGGTCCTGGGATCCCTTAATATCTTGCGCAATTCCAATGGGCACGTTACAACCCAGTGGAAGCGCTGTGCGTATGCGGCTCCTGGGCCATTCTTTTAAAGCCACCTATATAGCGACAGTAACTTACCCTGCGTAGGTAAGATCCCATATAACTGCCCTTGCAATTGCATTGCAGTACAGGTAGTTTCGGATGATAAGAGGTTGTCACGTTAAGATGATTTGGGGAAAATTTTTGGTAATTTTTGATATGAAAACGAGGGTGCTCAAATTTTCTGCTCGGGTCAGTTGTTTAAGTAGGCGCAGTCGCCGCTCGCCTCAGTGCGGGTTTGTGTTGATTTCTAATAAGAATAAATGGGTTCCACGTTAGATGTTGGCTAAGCCAACTCGAACTCGGACTTATCCAAATCCAAATGACACAGAAGCCAATGCTGCGGGCAGAAGTGTAACTATGGGAGCTACTTAGGGGTCGGAGCATATTTCGGCCTCCATTTTCACCTAGAACCGGTTGTAACGCACGAAGCCACTCCAAGGGTGAAGGGCGAAGGGTGAAGGGTGAAGATTAAATCAAGGGTATAAACCCTTGATCAAATGGTCAAGGGTAAAAAAAAAATTGCACTAGTATGGTATAAAAAGGAAAAAGAGGGAAAAAACACACTCAGTAAATCCGAGAGGCTAACTGTGCTGCTTTTAGCTAGCTTTATCCCGGGTTGAATGGGGGTTCCGGCATTGCGCAAAAGGACACTCAGCCCAGTCAGACTTGTTCTGGAGGATTCATCAAAACGCAGCTTTATGCTATTTGTTGTTGTTTCTTTGCAATTGGGGAGTATAATCTAATCTAATCTAATCCGGTAATTACAAGATCGCCGGTTTAGCTTGGGGTCGTAGTAGTAGAATCGAGGATAAGGTGACGCCTTGGCAATAGAAGGGCCATCTTGCTGAAAAACAGAATCCCTCTGTAGGATGCGGTTAACGAAGGCCGCATTTGTAGCTGTAACTGTAGAGGAAATCCGTTGACGCCAGAATGTCGAGAACCATGTGGTGTTCCAAGTCGAGTCAGTGTCCTGATGGCTATGGCGCATACTGAACATATCAGAAGCCTTCACGTGTTTAAAGACCACGGTGAGGAATTTCGACGCTTCCGGTCCAAGAGCTCCATTCGTCGACATGGCAAAGGGGATAAAAAGAGTGTCGTAAGCCTTGGCAATGGACTGAATGTGAGGGTCTCTTTTCTTCCTGTTTTCAGCTGCTTTCAAGCCCGCTATTGTTCGTCCTTGGGAATCGGCCACGCGACTATTCAAGTTGGACTGGCTAGAGAGGCAAGTAATCGTAGTGTCGATGAGGACCGTACGATTTTTGTTATCGACACCAATCATATCAGTGCGCCAGCTGGTGCCATCCTCAGATTTTAACAAGCGTTTTTCAAGACGCCAACTGTGACCAAAATTGGCCGCGATGAGACAGCCACGCAATTGCTCGAGGCCAGCGCCGTGCGTGTGGATGGCGCGTCCTTGCTGTTTACAGTGGTCAAAGGGGCAAAGTCATACAGAGGGCAGGCACAGCAACACAACAAGAGTCCGTCGGGTGCTAAAAATATTGCTCCGACCCAACTCCGCTCCGAAAAGATAAAAATCCGGGAATAACCAGTTGTTCAACAGTCAAAACGCCGGTGCATTGCTCACTCAATTCGCGGTTCTCGATTCTTACATCTCGCGTGCTCGTCTCGTCGTTACTAGTAGTACGTAGACCACAGGGCTCAGCGACGCGACGCTATTTCATTCGAGTACTTTTTGCAAATGGCGAGGGATACTCATGCAGATTTTTTGTCTTAGATGGACCGGTGTTACATTAATGAATGAAGGAAATTACATAGTGCGGCAATGCAGCCAGAGCAATTGTGGTCAACAGACTATATGGACTAAGTTAGCAATCAATTTAATGAGCTGAGTGCACCAAATGTACGCATAATTGTGAACAGTTCGCATCTAGTGTGCGGCGACACATAATCTGCCATTCCCTTGAATTTTACGCTCACGTACCCGCGAGCTCAATTATTTCAGTTGCTATTTTTCCACCTTGGAATGCGACCTCGAACCTATAGACAGAGAATCCCCTTAAGAGCACTTAGTCTTGGGTGGCTACTTTTCCTCTTTTCGACCATCTCATTGAAAGCTTTAGCACTTGAAGTAACTAGCCCGCAGTCTCTCGTTACAGGCCGCGTCTTTGATTCCGCTACCTTTGCTTACTACGGGCCGCAGGCTGATGTCAACCTGCGAGCTCCTGGCATTGTTATTCTCGAAAGATCGGCCCGATGTACTCCCGATCTGGGATTAGTGAAAGGGAAAATAGTATTACTTGGTGAGCGTTGGCCCCTCCTTAGCGCATCAAGCGAATGTGGAGCAATGCAATCGCTGGGGGACATGTATGAAGTCATGAATCGCGCTGGTGCCATTGCCCTCGTATTTGTGTCACACCTGGACTACTTACCCGTGGGAACTTTGACGTACCACTTCGAGACATGGGACCGATGCAGATATTGCGGGGAGTCAATGGTGCTTGTTCACGTGAGCACTGAAGCACTGGCCTTACTAGAGGAGTGGCACCAGCAGCCTGAAGCCTGAATTAGAGTTCAATCTGTATCCCACAAAGCATCGCGCGTTTCGTTCGCTTTTCTATGGTTTTTGGTGGACACTGCTGTATCGCGTGCTCCTTCCGACCGTTGCATTCATGACTTCTTTGGAGGCGTTCTTAGAGGTGTGTCGTTTTTACTCGATGATACCGTCCAGCAGAGAGGCAGAATTTAATCGTAGCATAGCCATCGCTGTGTGCTGCATCGAGGCGCCTTGCATGTTACTTATGGGCCTTGGCTCTTTGTTGGGACTGTATGGGCCGTATGCTATTCCTGTGCAGATTGCTAACATGGTCTTTGGTGCTATGCAAGGAGCTGGTATCCTAACGACCTTTCTTTTGGGTCTTCACCTTGCAGAAGAGTGCCGGATGATGAAGGGTGTAGGGCTCGAACGTCGACCAATCTTTGTGAAGAACCGCAAGGTTATTGCTGCCATGGGTGTCTTAGCTCTCGGCCCTGATATACTAACGATAATCCTTTCAGGCCTTTGTTACTATCTCGTGCACCGCTTAAAGACTGTGACAGTGTTTATGATGATCCTCTACACCGTGCTTCAAGGAATTGCGGGATGCATCTTTATTTCGTACTCAGTTACTGTCAAACAGCCTATGCTGGAGTATCTCAGGAACGTACGTGTTGTTGGCACTATAAATTCACAGAGTCGTCGTAAGATTGGGCACTTGGTATTTTGGCTTTCAGCAAGTGCAGTGATCATGGTGCTTGCCTCAATAGCGATGATGATCAGTTCCACTTACATGATCCGAGGCATCAGTGACTGGGGCGAGAGTATATGGCCCTTCGGAGTCTTTTACGTTATCTTCGCGAGAGTGCTCGTTGCAGCAGCACAAGTGCATGCAGTTAGACCAGTTGACGCGACTACGTTGTTCAGCCGAATATTCACCGCCCTCTTTTCTAGACCAATAGGGTGTTTGCTGAAAGTGAACGCCTCCAGTGTGTGCACAAGGCAGACTGCAGTCACACCTCAAGCCTCGGACAGTGCTGCTCATGGGCACAACATCGAAATTCGGACCATGCCTTCAAAATGGAACCGTGTCGGCGTAGCACCAGGCCCAAGAAGCAATGTTTAGACCATGTGCCATGTTTTTGCTCTTGTAGCTAGTACCTTCACTTGCAGAGCCCCCAACCCCGAAGAACCGTTTGCTGCTTCAAGAGCAGTAGCTGGACTTTGATTCTGGCTGCAGCAAGGGTCCTTCTTGAGTCTGCAGCATAGCAAAGTTCTTGTTGGCTGTTTGTATGCCCCGTTTAGTTTTGTCCTTCTAGTAGTTACAAGCAACGAAAGGCAGCTGACTGCGAAATCGCAAAAGGCGAATCGGTATTGCGATAGCAGGGTTTCGGTTTCAGTTCGCCGGTTCCAGATTCCTGTGCCTTACGAAACCAGTTGCCAGAAGAAACATCTGGCATTAGCTAGGGATCAGGGATCCTCGATGGAACGGACTAGAAATTAAAATCATGAATGAAAAAGGCAGGTACAGGTTGCCATAGGCATAGTAGAAAACATGTTTGCACTTTACACTTTGCTTTGCTCCTCATTAATCACGTAGCATATCGCATTGTGTAGATTAAATATGGACATGGACATAGGCACGCCAGTGAAATGATCAGTGATCAGGACAAGTTGCAACGAACCTAAGAATATGAGTGAACTTTATAATTATTTCTTATCATATGATAATAGTAAGTATGAAATTGGAGTTGATAGAGTGATTATGACAGCTTATAAAAAGCAACTAGCCTACGAAAATACC
>Ga0307931_1002476_pt1 | contig 11816 bp, 9 predicted proteins | sample OrgLakmetageno47_FD_201816 | JGI IMG/M metagenome (GOLD analysis project Ga0307931, IMG submission 201816) | Saline water microbial communities from Organic Lake, Antarctica - #47 | ecosystem: Environmental > Aquatic > Non-marine Saline and Alkaline > Saline | place: Antarctica: Organic Lake... | reverse complement strand
AAGTGCTGAAAGAGATCAGCTGCACACAACCGCGGCAACCGCCCTAGGATAGACACGAAGTGCTGCGCTTTGTGTCCGAATTTCATATCAACTTCGACCTTTCCTTCGCCAACCTCAGAGTGCAGCATAATACCTTGCCTGGGAAATGCAAAGTTGCGTGGGCTCGCGCTGCCTTGGCCTCGTGCTCACTGCACCGCATGCTACCGACTACAGTCACATCTTTAATTTTCACATCGTGCCTGAATTCATCAGTCGAATGCATCTCAGACGAAAGCAAGGCAGCAGCCTCCTGAGCTGTTGTAACATACTGCATTTTTTTGCTTTTTCGGATCGAATGTGAATTTGAACAGATCATGTTTCGGTAGCATCAGCATCATCAACTGACTGTACTGTACCATCTCTTCTAGTACGCCCAAGAGACGGCACGGCAACATGATTGCCAACATAGATACTCGCTCGCGTGCTTACCAACGAAGTCAAATTCAAATTTGGCATAGTTAGGGCCAACGTTGAGAGAAAGGCCTTCGCCAAAGCACCATTCTTCTGGAACTTGTAGACCTGGTAAAGTGCAAAGGAATCAGAAGAATTTGATCAGGTATGGCAATTTCTGTGATCATGTATGGTATTCACCCACCTGGTAAGCTCGAATAACGTTCGCACAAAGCTCAGCAAGCTTGGAATCTTCTTCTTGCTGGTGCACCAAGGATAGCTGAGAGTTTGCCGCTGTCATGCAAGAGCTTACCCAAGCCGTCCACGTCTCCATTGGGCGCAGCCATTTCCACTATTTTCACACTACACTCCGTAGCACTCTGAACTCTGAAGAATGATTGACCTTTCATTCCGGCCACGATCAAAAGTACTCGAACTTTGCGCGCCTATCTTTGGTGTTAGGCGCGGCCGCACCTTAGCTCCGAGAACTCGAGCTGCACGCTCTAAGTTGTCTACCACCTTCTCGTTTTCGGCGGCAGCAGCACGAAGCTCCGCAACTTGGCCTTCAACTTCAACAACCGCTGTCTTGGCAGTATCTTCAAGCATATTGGCCACTGCGCCTTCGAGCCGAGCACGAGCTGCTGTCGCATCTCGCTCCACACTCTTAAGTGCTTTAACTTCTTGTGCGTGCTTCTTCTGCTGTTCTGCAATAATTCGCTTCGCTTTTCATGCTCCCTGTTGCCAGTTGACGCAGCCTCACTTTCTGCTTCAGACTTAACTTCGGCAAGTAAATCAACAACATTTTTCTGCATAAGCTCAAATTGAGCCGTCATCTTCACTGATAGCTCTTCGTTTTTTTTGCCCAGCTCGTAGGCTGCTCGCTGAGACGCCTTGAACTCTGCCCGTAGCTCCTCCATTTTCAGTTTAGTGCGCGTTGCTTCTGCCTCTAGGTTGCGATGTCACTTAATACGCGGTGGCCGACGTTGCGCTTCACTGAATAAAAAACAACATGATTTCCTCCTAATCGATTACTCCGAAAGCTCAAGACTTGACCAACACCGGCATCCTCGTTGACATCCGCGTGCTTGCGCCGGGGTAAAACAACAGAATCGCCAACGGCATATACATTCTCGCGTGGCGCAGGTGCTACGGTTTCGTCAGGAAAGTTGAAAGTCACAGAGCACTGACCACTTGCAATAGAGTTGAATAATTCAACAAGAGACTGCCCTTGAGAAGCGAAGGCGATTTGTAAAATTTCAATCGGTTGTTTTGTCTTCATCTGCATGGTACTTCTCAAGTATTCTTTTGATGAAGAGCTAGAGTGGCACAAAGAAATTTGCTCGCCTGTAAAACACTAGATGAGCACGGCTTGCATATCCGGAAAGAGTGAAACGAAGAGTTGACATCCTGGCTCTCGAATAGAGTGCTCGTATCGGGATCAGCATGCCTTGCGATGACAACTGCACGATAATTGGCTGTGTGGCTAATTTCCTTCGTTACCCAACACAACGGGCAAACGCCGTGAAAAGTTTACGCGGACGCTTACTTACGGAGCCATATTCGTCAACATTACTGCTGCTGTCGTCCCTTTCTGTGTGCGTGCTCTCGCGCGCGCTCCCGGCAGTATCCATAGTTGGGCACAACTGCGGTTGTTCGAGCTTCGTTGGCAGCGGCGTCGTGGATAATTGCAAATCTAAATGTAAATTCAGTTGCGGCTTCGACGAGGCGGCTAGCGCAATAGACCAAATGAAAGAAATAATGACAGCGTTGTGATATAGGCTCATTAGCTGTGTGTGCCTGGGAGAGTTTCAACGCGAGAGCAGTGCAACTGCCAAGGACAACCTCTATAAAATAAGATTTTGTGAGAGGCTTCAGTAGTAAAACAGGCCAGAATATGCAGTAATATAGTATTTTCGGGTGAGTGTGGATTCCACAACTCCGTAGTGGTATAGTTACCGGTATTGTTAGCTAATTTTTATCGTGTTTCTCGTCTCTAAGTCCCACATGACGGCATAGCCACCACGCGACCTCGCGCACTTCAATTGGCTGTGTAAACTAGCCAGACGTGAATATGATTCATTAATTAAACATGCGAGCAGGTTTTGTTTCGTACTGTTCCGAATTGAGTTCACAGTGAGGACCCAAAGATGGCACATAATTGTGCTTATTTTTGCGGCGGTATTTGACCTCAAAATAGGCAAAAAAATGTGCATAGAGGCTTCGTGAACCCTCGAAACCCGCGCAATGTGCTTATAATGATAGTACGCGAAATCTTATTCAATTCCAGGGCGATTTAACCCCCAAACGCTTCCGAAAAGTTCCATGTGCACTCACCAGGTGAATGGTATTGGACCTCGGTCTATTTCAACATGTCCGTAGAAGGCCTGAAATGTAATACTCTGCGTGTGCTTGAAATACGACGACGAAGCCAAGTACCTTCGTTTGTTTGGATAAGTTGCGATCCCTGCACACGGGTTTTATCTTTGAGTTAATAAGAACTACAGATACAGATAAGTGCATCGTAAATCGGCCATAATAAAACAAATCCCCCTGTAGAGGAGCTTACGGGCTTTATTATTGGTATTAAAAAAACTTTTCGATGGGGATTTAGTTCTCAGATATGGCCAATCACAGAGCTGACCAATACTTGATCATGAGGGAAGTGCCATACTAATAACAAGAGCACAACAAGACGCCGCCAAGGATTCACTCGCAAGTGAGAGGTCCTCCGACTCTGCCTCTGCTATATTGCCGTCGCATGCGCGACTCGCGATCAATTTGATTCTACGGAATGACATCCGCTCCCCACGGAGTTGCAAAATAGTTGTGGGCTTCAAACTTCTTCTTAATAGACGCCATTTCTACGGGAGCACTCGTTGCTTGGCGTAATGTAAAGCCGTACTGGCCTTGAGCAGCAACAAGCTCTTCAGCCCGTGCGATCATTGACGCCTTGACCTTCAGAACATCGTCGTCGTCCGAGTAGTACAAATTGTCGCGCTCGGTGGGGTCCACAGTGAGGTCAAACAAATAGTTGTCGTACTTGCAAAAATTGTTTGTACTGTAGGTGTCAACATCGTATTGGCACTGAGCCGCCATCATGTTGGAACTCAGGGAATTCGGGCTGGGCTCAAACCATTCGTCATACACATGATTGATCAACAGCTTGTACTTCCCCACCCGCAACGCAACCCCTTGCTCCGTGTTGTTCCAATGCCCAATCTTCCAGTCTTGGTTGCGGGGCAAGTTGAGAACCAGCTCTAAGCGTGGGCTAGTGCTGAGGCCCTGGAGAGCGGGCCAGTGGTCAAGTCCATCCAAATCAACACCTTTAGCTGTGGCCTTGAGGACACCAACATCGCCACCGCCCATAGAATACAACGTTGTCAACAGGTCCACGTGGTGCATGAGGCCGTGGTAGGTTGTGCCTTGGCGAGACTCAGCCATGCGGCCAGGGGCAAAGACAAATGCAGGCACTCGGATACCGCCTTCAAAGTAGGACCACTTGAGAGAGCGCATCGGGAAGTTGTTCCCCGGGTGCCCTTTCACGTAGTTGGTGCTGCCGCCGTTGTCCGAGTGCACAAACACAATCGAGTTGCTCAACATGCTTGCATCTTCCAACGAATCGACGACGGCCTTGAGAGAATTGTCCACCGACATGAGCACAGAGGCCGTGATGTAGCGCTTCTTGTAGAACTCGTGATTTCCCATGGACTTCTTGAGCGATTCGAGGTAGGCTTTGTTTTCCTCCGTCAAGAGAGATGAAGGTGGCTCTGGGTCCGCATCAAATTCGCCGTGGATTCCGTGCTGCGCAAGCCACATGAAGAGCGGCACGCTGTTTGGATCTGCACGGTATGACTTAGCGTGCTTCTTCACCGCTGCCACCGCAGCTGTGGTGTACAGTTCGGTGTCGTAAGTCCCCAAGTACTTTTCACCTGTGGCCCAAGCATACGTCACCTCTCCCGTAGTCGCATCAATAGTAGCGGAGCCTTCGAGCAGATCCCGGAGACCGGCATTCAGGTCTGCTTGGTAGTCAGTGTAACCGTGGCCGGCGCCCATGTAACCAATGAAGTGATCAAAACCCCGCTCGTTCGGCAAGTACTTCGAGTTGCAGTGGCCTATGTTCCACTTCCCGTACATCACCGTGCGGTAGCCTAGCGACTGGAGATGTTCAGACATGAGCTGGTTCGAAAGCGGAACTCCGTATTGATTGTACAGCTGAACTTCTAGGTTCTGGAAGCCGTTCTTGTACGGAAATTTGCCCGTCATGATGGCAACCCGAGATGGCGTGCACGTAGGCTGCCCGTAGAAGTGTGTCAGTTTAACACCCTTCTCCGCGTAAGCTCGCATATTCGGGGTAGCTCCAGGAAGATCTGTGGACTGGTAGCCGATGTCATTCCACCCCATATCGTCCACTGTGAAGAGAAAAATGTGCGGGGCCTGTTGTACATGAGTAAAGCAACAGCAGGCGTCGCAGCAATAGAAAGAATGAGCGTACAAGGTGTCAACGCACACATGTGCACGGCACACTACAAAAGCTTAATGCAAGGCATTTAGGCGAAAGCAACAGTCTGATGAATTAAGCATAGGTGCAAATAACATGGGGAGGGGTACGTTGCTAGGGCGTTGAGCATGACAGCGCAAGAAACAGGACCAACAAGAAGATAGGATAACGACGGAAGTTAAAGAACTAGAGAAAAGAAGCATGGTGGTCCTTATACACTCTCAAAAGCGGGCGATGGCTGATCGCTTCCTCGGAGTGTTCAGTTGTGTCAACGGACCGGGGAGGAGGCCTTTTCTGATGAAGTGTCGCGAGTGCTCGCAAGAGAAAGGCCACTCGACTGAGAGGAGGCGTCAAGCTGTACTACTGGGGCTTGCTGACTCGGCCGTAGCCCCACAATAGCCAGCGCACCAAGCACTAGCGTCGCGGGCACTGCCCATTTGCTAGAAGAGCATCCTTGGTCTTCAGCGCCCCGATGCGACGGAAGCTCGCCATCGACAGTACGGCCCATGTGGCCTTACATGAAAAAGGCAATAATAGCAAGAGACGCGTAAAGAATTCAAAAACAACAGATGAATTGCTGCTCTTTAGAATATACCTGGCATATGAAGAGGCGGCGCCAAGTGCGCTACTCTAAGCCGTCGTGCTGTGCCCCACGTCTCACCTTTTCTCCTTGCACCCACCGTCCTGTTGTCCTCCAGTCGTCTGTCGTTGAGAGCCGTTGCACTGTTGCATTGCTTCGATAGCTGATTGGCCAATATTTCATCACGTGAAAGACTGGTGGAGCGCGCCTTGTGGCTGGCCGGCCTCGCGACAAGCATGCGGTCGGTCGTGCTTCTGGCGATATCCGGGATAATGACCCTTGATGTTGTTAGATCAACTTCATCGCCGACGGCACTGTCGTCTTTAACTTCGCACGGGTGTGTTTGCGCGTGTGACCGAGAGTACAGAGCTTATAAGCACCACTTGAGATCGTGCCAGCCGTTGGCAACCTCGCAACACGATAGCTTACTCGCCGAGCGGCATATATTCTTAGGACGGGGTTCTTTAAGGATCCTATTTCTGGCGAAGTTAGCCTGAGTGCAGCGTTAGGGTCGAAGAGAGTTTAGTCGGCTGTCTCAGCGTCCTTTTCAATGTGGCATTCATCTCATCACGAACACCTTTCTTTGCTGTGTGCCCGCACTCTCTTGTGTGAATCAAACAAACCGTGCACGACCAGGCATTCTGTGAGCACCGATTTGCTTCGACGGAGGCGGCGGCTCTTTGAAACGGCTTTCCCTTCGGCAACCCCGTCCAGTGAACCGTCAGCAGCTCCGTCAGAAAAGCCGACGACTCCGCCTACGCTACCCCCTTCGCCGCTGCCCACGCCGCATCCAACCCTGGGGCCAACTCTGGTGCCCACCTCGTTGCCAATACCGGCGCCCACGTTTTTACCGACGTTGTCGCCAACGTCATTGCCTACGCTTCCTCCTTCGCCGCTGCCGAGCTCAACTCCGACCTATGTGCCCAGCGCCTCGCCTACCCCGCTGCCCTCCGCATCACCTACGTCGAGGCCTTCGCTTAGCCCCACGCCCACGCCTACTTTCATTCCTTCCATGACGCATCGTCCCACGGCCACTCCTGTGCCGACCTATTCTCCTTCATTGCCACCTTCGCCTCAACCTTCACCGGTAATTACTCCAAACTGCTCTGCTGGTGCAGGTTGCATCGTTTTGTACAACCCTTCACAGCTCACATCCCAACCCTTGCAATCACTAATTGGTGTATGCAGGTACCCACCCAGCGACCCACCGCGATTCCGTCGCCTCTGCCAACGGCAGTGCCGTCGCAGCCCGGCGCCCTCAAGGCGAAGCTCTCGTTCAAGCTGTACCTCAACTTTGAGACCACGGTATGAGATGAATCCCTTGTTGTCACCCTCATTGATCCTCAGTTGCTCTTAAGGCGAATCTTTTCGTATATTTTCATCTCTTTTTGCGTACGTTGGTTGGCTTGGGTGCCTATTCTCACGTTCTTCACCTCTCCTCATGTGTCTCTCTCATTAGGCCTCGGCGCCAACAGAGGACCAGGCTGCGTCTCTGAAGAAACAATTGGCCAACGCAACAGGCGTGCCCGTGTCAAGCATGTTCAACTTCAAGGTGGCGTTAGACTCCGAGCCTGCCCCCACGCCATACCCGACCCCGGTGCCCTCGCCCTCGCCCACCCCAGTGCCCACCGGCCTCTGCGGCTGCCCCAACGCCTACAGGACCTACATCACCAGCACCCTGGGCATCGCCTACGACCAAACGGACGTCTTGTGCAACCGCTTGTCGCCCACGACCACCACCAGCACCTTCGAAGTGTGCTGCGACTACTGCTGCGTGATTGTGGACGGGAAGTGCGACACCCACTACTCCGATGCCGCGTACGACATTTACGGTTTCGTGCGACGAAATCGTATGTTGCGGGGTCAGCCTGTAGAGGAGGAGCAGAGCAGTCTCAGTAGCTCCTCGCTTTCAGCGGGTCTCACAGCGGTGGCGGCACCTGAAAGCCGATTAACCTCGAGCATTCCTCACGGGCGGCGCCTCGAGTCGGTGTTCTGGGATGTGCAATACACGATTTTAGTGCTGCCCGAGGACACCTCCCTGGGAGTCACCACCCCAACGGAGCTCGCCACGTCCGTGACCACCTCGCTTGCTACTTCGAGCCTAAAGCTGGCCGGCGTCAGCTCCGTGGCCCCTGAGCCTGCGACCTTAGCCACGGCGGTGGAGGGCATCACGCGCGCGCCCACTCCTCAGCCGTCGAGCCCTGCTCCTACCAAGCAACCCACGCATTTGCCCACCCAATCGGTGCAGCCCACCATAGCGCCCTCCCCTGCCCCCTTCATTTCCCCTACCCCGCCTCCCACCTGGCGCCCCTCCCACGCCCCCACTTTTTACTTCGTGGAGCACTCGTCGGAGTTCGTGTTCGGCACGCCTGCGACCACCTTCCGGCTCAAAGCCATGGCGCTCGCGGTGCCCGTGCTACTCGTGCTCCTCGCCTTGCTTGGGTCTGCCTGCTGCCGATTGAAGCCCCGGTTCTGCTCCATCTGCTTCCCGGAAGAAAGCGAGCGCCCTCTGGTGATGTTTTCTAACTTCGTGACGGGATCCGAGGAGGCTGCCAAGGCGGAGGACGAGAAGTTCGATGATGCTCACAAGAGCGCGCCCGTGTACACATGGGCCAAATCGTTCCACGCCAAATTCTTAGTGCAAGCCACCCCCACCGGCAATGCCCTTCGGAACACCATTTCTACCATGGAGGCAAAACAAATGTTGGGCCTGTCCAAATATGCCCCCGTCACAGTGGGAGGGCCGCAAATGATGCGATCCGATGAGGACGGCTGGAACGAGGAAGAAGAGGGCAAGTTTGAGGCGTCTTCCTTTTCAAGGTATGTGACGGCAGTGGACGAAGGAGTAGTTGTGTCGCCGGATGTTTACGGTAACACTCTGAAATTAGGAGAAGCAGGCCCCACTGAAGAAGAGCGATTGGTGCAGATGGAGCAGGTAGCAGTGGCGATGGCGCGGAAGCAACAGGAGTTAGTGGATGCGTTAACCGTGGCAGAGGAGAAGCAAACGGGGTTGCAGTTGGAGTTGACAACCTTGAAGAGCGCCAAGGGCAAGACCGGTAAGCTGGCGGCGATTCGGGACGCCACAGAGACGCTCGGCCGGGGGGAGCACGCCACCTTCCTTGAGGATTGGGTGAAAAACGGGGCTTTGGTCGATGCACAGGTACTCGATGCGCCTCTTCCGCCGCCTGGCTACCAAACGCCGTCAGAGGCAGCAGCAACTGCCAAGCTAGAGGCCGCCGCGAAGGCCAAGAGGAAGGCCAAGAAGGCCAAAAGGAAGCAGGCAGACGCAGCTCGACGAGCAGAGGAAGAAGCTGAGGAGGAAGAAGACGACGAGGCGGAGAGTGGCACCTTCAGCAGCTTAGTGCCAGTTGGCAGTGCGTCATGGGCACTTCCGTCGAGTTTGGGCTTCGGGGCCCTTCAGGAAGAGTCCACTCAGATATCGCCACTGCAAGAAAGAAACAGCGGCAGCGGTGGTGTGAACCTGTAATCGCGGTCGAGTTACTCTTATCCTGCCATGCCCATAGCTAAATAATTACTTCGGGATGCTCCATTGGCCTTAAAATTTTTGGATTTAGCTATGAGTATACTATACTATGTAGTATATAGGCGGCGGAAACGATAATGGTCGATGACTGTGATAAGCAAATACAGTAACCAAGAAAACCTACGAGGCTGCTTGGTTTGGTATTTCTTTAGGTTTCCATTCAGCGTAATTAGCAATCACCAGATCTTCTGCTGTTCTGCTAGCTGCTAGCCCGAAGTGGGCAATGGGCAAAAACCCGGAAAATCCGCGGTTTTCTTGGTTACTGAGAAAACCCTCTCCCTTGAATTACCAGCTGGAAGCTTCAGAAAGGTGGGTCACTTCCCATTTCCAGAGCTATACCAAGCTCATACTAATATGGGCATGGGCTTCCTACCGATGGCAAGAAAAGCATAAATTTTCATTGTATTTGTAGCGTAGAATATGCTAATATCCCTCACATTCCGAACTCGAACTCGAACTAATACAAATCCAAATGATACAACAGAAGCCAATGCTTCAGGCAGAAGTGTACGCGCGTGCGTTGCGCGCAAGTCAAAACCGTAAAGAGGATAGTGTGTAGAGGACAGGAAGCATAATACTTCCACCCCTTCCTCTAAAGTGGAAACTGTTCATGAAATAATTTTGAAACCGGACTTGAGTCGTTTCTGCGTCTGTTTCTGCGTTGCAGAGAGCACGCCGCCGTTGTTCAGTCTTTTGGGCACGCCGCGCCAGGAACCTCCGCTTTTCCTCTGGTGTCACTCTGGTGTCGCACCGAGGTGGCCGCAGCTGCGATTTTCCAATGTTGAAAGGCGCTTTCGTGACGAGCTTCGGCCAGCCAGCGCCGTCCTGCGCCAGGGTTGCCCATTCCGAAAAGGCGATTGCTTTGCCGCCGTCTTCCACGAGGCCGAAGTACTTCAGATGATGTTCTAGAGATCTGCCATAAGGCATCTCTTGACCGCCCGCTATCCTCGGCTCGTGTACCCACGAAAGCATGAGCCTTTGGGTAGCCGACTCATAGGCATGCGTGCGACGTGGCCAGCCCAGAGTAGAGTGCGGCTTGCGAGGTAATACTCAATCGAGAAGACACCCGTGCGCTTCTGTAAGCTCAATTTTCCGCATTTGCGTAAAGTGGCCTCCCTTTGGCTGCCAATTAGACTGATGCTTATGTCTATTGGGGCCCAAAACCAAAAACGCACCTACTCCAAGAACAAAAAAATCCTCACAGAAGTCTTCGCCAATAGGGAATAGGGATCGGAGGCTAAGAGGGCGTGGGGGGAGCGGGGAGCGCCGTACTTTTTGCGTCTCTGGCCTCTGGCTCAGGAAACGAAAAATCGCTGAGGAAAAATCGCTGGGCGTTCTTGTATGCCACACCACCACACCCAAAATCCCTCCGTTTGAGCAGCACTCCCAAGGCTCGAAAGAGCGTGCCACTTTGGACCGCTACCATCACTTCCGTGGCCACACGGGCATTGTTTGCCTGATTACTGACTAGCTTTTCTTGCTATATCTGTAGTATGAGTTGTTCTGCTTTTTGATTTTCTGCCTGTTAGCCTTCAAATTCTGTGGCCCCTCGGGGCCTGTGTGCCAAACAGCACAAACGCCATCCAGGCCCTTGGGCCTGCCCCTTTGGCGCCCTTTCTCGCGGGACGCAGCACTTCGTTTCACGCTTCAATAGGTCGCTTTCGAAATATTAAGAAAGCCTAAGCGACACGATCTACCAATTTAGGGCCACTTCTTTCTCCTTCCTTCGTCTTCTTATCCATGCCATGTACCCATGTTCTTTGCTGCATTGTAACAATATAACAGGCCCGTCTCGCATTCAAGATTAATTCGTTAGCCTTAGGCTCTGAAGATCCGGTGCCTTCGCCTCTTTTGTTTCACCGCCTGCACTGAACAACGCTATCCTTGCTCTGTTCTGCTCCTATATTGAGTTGTTGTACGTTGCAGTATGGTGCTTGCAGGCTACAATTTATTTTATTGAAGATCGAAGTGTGCTACAGACGCCTCCTAGTGAAGCCTGTGCATCACTGACTTCGGTGGTCACGTCTGGTAATCTCAGCGCTCTGGCTTATACCCCATTAGCATGTTTTATCTCCTCTACAGTACGAAGTACTGTTAGTAGGACACTACCCGCTTTATCTCCTCTACGGTACGTAGTACGGTAGTAGGACACTACCCGCTTTATCTCCTCTACGGTACGTAGTACGGTAGTAGGACACTACCCGTTTTATCTCCTCTACGGTACGTAGTGCGGTAGTAGGACACTACCCGCTTTATCTCCTCTACGGTACGTAGTACGGTAGTAGGACACTACCCGCTTTATCTCCTCTACGGTACGTAGTACGGTAGTAGGACACTACCCGCTTTTTTGTCTGTTTGTCTGTCCTGTCGTCGTGGATGATAGGCGTGAGAGACAAAATATCGCACGTGCTTACGGAACGGGCGTGGGTGCGCGGCGTGGGCATTGATTTAACATTGCAATCATGTTGTTGTTGGTGCTACGTCATCCAACCTGTGCATCATGTGTTGCATGAATGTGTTGTAGGATGTCCAATTCCATCAAGCATGTATGAGCATGTCCCGATCTATCATTTGATCGACATTGACTCTACACCTTCTTGCACTCTTTGCGCTCTAACTTCTTGTCGCCGTCCATTCTGACGATAACTATAGTTATCGTCGGAATGGACGGCGACAGACCCCTCCAAAAATCGTCAGCATATCTGCTCTCATATAATCATAACAATAATGTAAATTGAAACGGAATAGTCATAACCGCCATAACT
>Ga0307931_1002475_pt1 | contig 11818 bp, 14 predicted proteins | sample OrgLakmetageno47_FD_201816 | JGI IMG/M metagenome (GOLD analysis project Ga0307931, IMG submission 201816) | Saline water microbial communities from Organic Lake, Antarctica - #47 | ecosystem: Environmental > Aquatic > Non-marine Saline and Alkaline > Saline | place: Antarctica: Organic Lake... | reverse complement strand
CGATGGCTGCGTCGCGAACGATTGGGGTGTCAAAGTAGCGCTACTCGAATCTTTTCGTGGCCTTTTTCGCGCAGGAGCAGGATGCTCAACCTGCGAAATCAGCGCCGAACCGCACATCTGCACCAGATAAATGTTTAAAGAAAAGCACGAAAAGACAGCGTTACGTAGAGCAGGATTGCGCGTGCGAATTCACGTTTATACGCATTACAATTTCCGCGACAAGAATCTCAGCTATACCAGGATTTTTTAGTGAGAGAGGAGAGAGAGAGAAGGCGAACGCAAATGAGTGAACGAACGAACGAAACAAGGGTCAATCGGCTTGAAATCACCAACACAAAAGGTATGAAGCTGAAGTCTTTGAGGCGACTTACAGTACACTTCTTGGTGCTTGGCTCATTGACAAAAGTGCACAGCTTGCATGGTTTATGCTCGGCATAACTGTTGCCGCTTGTAACCCCGTCCACCAGATTTGCAGCTTCGCAATTTTCGTCCACTGAAATCACATGATCAGCTTTAGGCTGCGCCCATTCCTTTCCTGATTTCCGTTTCGATGTACCAGCTGCATCAAGAAACTCAAGCTCGTCACTGCTGTCGGAGTGATCAACGGCTAGCGCTTCTGTTGTGGTATTGGATTCATCCGAACTTTTAGGTTCCCAATTTATCGCAGAAAGGTTAAAGTCATCTTCCTCTTCATCATCCTCGTCTCCTTTGTTGTCGTCCTCCTCCGTTCCTTCGTCTCCATCGCCAGCACTCTTGGACAGAGACATTGGACTCGCATTCGCATGAGCATCGCTTTTGTTCAAAAACGGGTTGACACGCTTGAACTTGCCGGTATCTCTTCTAGTCCTGGAAGCTCTTCGGGTCTTGCTCTGCTCGTTTCTCACGCCGTCAGCTTCCTCTTCCTCTCCTGCCGCAGAAGGAACCACGGTGAATGCGGCCGACGATCGCAGCGCTTTCGCGAGCCTTCGCTCGGCCGCGATTTTGCCCGCGCGCAACTCGACCAACAAGCGCTGCTGCACTGCCACCACTTCCTCGAGCGAGCACACGCGCGAAGCGGCTCCAAGCGCTGCTTGCCGTTGCAGAGTAGTCGACGACGACAACGACAACGACAACGACGATGTGGTTGGTCCGTGCCCTCGGGTTCCCATGAGACCCTTCGAGTCACTGCCGTCGCCCTTGCAACTGCTGCTAATGCTATGGCTATGGTTACTCAATTGGTCAGAAGCATTGGTTGACGTGGATGTGCCTGCTAGCATGGCGTTGACGTAAGCCCCGAGCGCCGATTTGCTCTCCGCAGTCAGTCGTTTTTGCGTCTCAAGCTCGAGCAGCCTAGTCACTTCGCCTAGCCGCCGCTTCAAGTCTGACACTTCGTTGGCAGCTCGCATTTCAGCCGCACGGCCGCGGGCTTTGAGGTCCACCTCTCGTTCAGCTGCAGCAGATGCCGCGTCCTCCGCGGCCTCGACTGTTGCTTCGGCGTCAGCCAGCTGTTGCTTCAACCCACGCACGGTTTCTTGCAATAACTCCAACGTGTTGTAAATATCGTCATCGATGGGCGCACGGGTGCCTTGGAAACTCAGGAACAGCCGCGTGATCGTGCTAGGCTTGCAACCTGAAGAACTGAGGTGCTGCTTCGCTTTGCAGGTTGGGCAACAAGAATTGATTCGTAGCCAGTGCCGAAGGCAACCTGTGTGAAATACATGGCCGCAAGAGCAGGCTGATGCAGTGCGACTTTCATCGTAGACCTGTTGTAGGGCGGTGAAAATGACCAATTTAGCCATAGTTTTGAGTCAACTAGTGGCAAAAGAGAGAGAGCTTCGTACCTCAAGGGGGCTCTGTCCCAAATCTTCAATGCAAATACTACACTGGTCAACATTTTCGTCATCGCCAGTCGACTCTTCAATATTTGAATCCATCATGAATTCATATGTCAGATTCCTCGCGATGGCACGTCCTGAAAGAGTAGCAAGAACGGGCTCTTCACATACTTTTCGCTTGCGTGCTTACATTTTCCTCTTGATGATCCCCCTGCCCCCAACCCTCTGCTGTCCCCTATAATGACGGTTAACATTTCATATTTTTCATGATGATACTACATTAGCACATAAAGACTTTTTCGGGGAAACAGAGGAGTCAATTTACATGGGAGGTACAAAATAGAAAATCCGCCGCATTTGAGCGATCAATTCATCGGCGTCCTGCTCAATGTGCGTCCTCAGAGCAAGCATCTTACGTAGTAGAGACTCAGAAGGGCCAAGTATCTGACCAGTAGACATCGCCATTCCATATAGACAATGTATTCTTTGGCGACTGCCCTTTACTTTTTTCGTTTGCGCTTGTCTTCTAACCCTACCCAACCTTGTCTGCTGCTCGACGTTCCCTCTGTCTCCACCCGTCGCCCGCTACGTGCCTTGCCTCTGCAGTTCTAGATTAAAAGATGGGCATCGATCTCGTAGCCGGCGGCCGTCGTGTGGGGCACAAGGCCCGCACGGCCCCTAAGTCGGACAACGTATACTTGAAGCTGCTCGTCAAGCTGTACTCCTTCTTGGCACGCCGCACGGACTCGAGCTTTTGCAAGACTGTGCTCAAGCGAATGTACATGTCAAAGATTAACAAGCCGCCTATTTCAGTGTCGAAAGTGGCTCGGCACATGACAAAGAATGCTGACAAGGTAGCCGTGATTGTGGGCACCGTGACCGACGACGTGCGGTTGACGGAGCTCCCGAAGCTCAAGGTGTGCGCTCTCCGCTTCACCGCTGGCGCTCGGGCCCGCATCGTGAAGGCAGGCGGCGAGTGCATGACTTTCGACCAGCTGGCTTTGGCGGCGCCTAAGGGCTCAGGCACCGTGCTGCTCCGTGGCTCCAAGAACCGCGAAGCCCTCAAGCACTTCGGCCACCGGGCTACCGTCAAAAACCCCCACACCCACGACAACGTCAAGCCGTACGTGCGCACCAAGGGACGCAAGTTCGAGCGCGCCCGCGGCCGCCGGCGCACCAACGGCTTCAAGGTTTAAGCAGTGGTTGTCTTGGACTCGGAAGCGTAGTAGGATTGGTGGTGAGGCGCTTGTGCAGTGGAGTGTCGCTACTGTGGGAGTGTTTTTGGTTGCCTTAGCGAAAGGCATTGAATTGGTTGCTGGGATTGCGCTACACAAGAGCGCACATACGGGGAAGGTGTCTCCGGTTCTTGCGCGCTGGTCGCTTAGTAATTAATTATATTTCGTTGCGCTCGCTGTGGTGTCGCCACGAACCAGTAACAGTAACCAGTAGCTTATATCGCCACAGTCTTCAAAGTATAGCAATATCATACTCATATTCAGATATTGTCGATGTATGTGGGAGGTGTTGTATTATTCAGGAATTTCCCCTTTGTGGGGGAGGTTCGACCTACCGCATTAACGAGATTTAGAGCGCGGGCGATGCGTTCTTACCGGACAATCGACAGGGTGGGCCCTAGTAAACGCGACTTCACGTCGCAGTCTGAGATTATTGTGTGCTAAATATCTGGGTAAATTAAGCGCAACAATTTCTGTGCCATTCGACAGAAATAAGCCCTCCATGAGACCCCGCATCAATAATTTTACGCGAAGTATAACAACTTACCGTTTCCGAGATCTACATTTGCCCAGCCCCGTCTCGCGTCTCGCGTCTCCAATTACAAATTACAAATTACAATGCCGCAATGCCATTTTTTTGTCATGAGTGAGTTATCAAGTTATGAAGGGCGAAGGGTGCTAATCGATAATCATAATCTTACATACCACATCCCAGCATCCCAGTCGGACGGGTGGGGTTAGGGTTGGTGTTTATTTCTGCCTAAATTCGACTACATTTGGCTTGAATTAAGCGCTTTATTGATTTTAAGCGCGACAGGGGTGTGCTCTCTACTCCGATTTACATCTCACTTTTCAGCTTTATAAAGGCCCTCTCTCTTGGTTTTAGTTGGTCGGTACACAGAAACCAGCCAAGAGCCAGCTACCTCAGACAGCAGCAAAAAAATGTCAATCAAGCAGGTCAACCAAGCGTCCTCGAAAGGGCCCGGCACTCGAAGCGCGATCTGCCAGGGCGCTCGGACCGTTGAGCGCCCTCATCGCTCCCCCCCCTCTCTCTTCATCGCCTTTTTACTTGAGGCGCCTCACGCCCCCCATGGCCCCGGCTCCACCTTTGGCCATGGCCCGCTGCATCTTTTGCGCCTGCTGCTGCTGGGTCATGCCGTTGGCCTGCGCGCCCGGCTGCTCCGACTGCGGGTTCTTGACCGTTTCGTCGATGCTCAAAATCACGCACGCGGCCTCGGTGGCCGCCACGAACGAGTTCACCTTGTTGGCCGCCGGCTCCCACACGTTGGCTTCCATGGTGTCGGTGGCGCCCTCCGTGTCAAGGTCCACGCCGTACCACTTCTTGCCCTCCGCGTGGGCCTGAACACACACACAAAAAACAAATTTCGTCGCAAAAAAAAAACACAAGAAAGAGACACACAAGTCAAATGAATTGCTTGGTTTGAACGAGGGAAAGGCATGGCCCGAAATGTTCTCTGCAGCGCTCAACACGCCCGCCCTTATTGCTGCGAATTACCTTGCGCAGCTGCTGCAGCACGTTGGTGGGGTCGAACCCGGCGTTTTCGCAGAGCTGTTTGGGGACCACTTCGAGGGCTTTCGCAAAGGCGTTCACAATGTGCTGCTGCTTGCCGCTGATGGTCAACGCGTAGTCCCGGAGGGCCTTGGACACGTCCATTTCAATGGCGCCGCCCCCCGCCACCACTTGGCGGCCCATGAGGCCGCGCTTCACGATGCACAGCGCGTCGTGCACGCTCCGGTGCGACTCTTCGATGAACTGCTCGGACCCCCCCCGCAGGACAATGGTGGCGGTTTGGGCGTGCGGGCAGCCGGTGAACACGTTGAACCGCTCTTCGCCCACCTTAAAAAGATTGATTGTCGCAAAGACAGAACAAAGATAGAAGTGAAAACACAGGCACGGCCAAGGGACGAAGAAGAGAAACAGAAAAAGAAGAAAGGAATAAGAGAGCTAGGTAATTGTCTAAGTAAATGTTTACTCACGCGCACAGAGGGCCATCTTTGGACCTCATCGAACATACAAACTCTCTCGACCTCTCTACTTGGAAGGCAAACAAGAACACAAGCAAAATCAAGGCCATCGATTGCATGGCGCAATCCAATAACAGTACCTGTTGCTCTTGGAAGTAGCCTGCCGAGCCCAGCACCGCTGGGTCCATGTCGTTCACTGACGACTGCATGCGGCCGCCCGTCGCCTGTGGACAGCAACACATTGAAGAGTGCAAATGGGATTTAAATGGCTTTTAAGTGTATTCAAATGCAGACGGTGGACAGTACTTCAAGAACGGTAGAGAACACGCCCATAGCTGCCAGAGGTGCAGCCATCTCATGGAGAAAAACAAAAGAGAAAGAAGTACTCAGAGAGCTTGAGAGACGGGGAACCACAGTTGCCAAAAAAAATGATGCCCTGTTTTCAACCATCCTAATCCATCTACCAACACCGCCTATACCTTCGCCACTCGCTCCATGTCGGGGCCCTCGACACGCCCCGCGCAAAACAGGCCCCGGTCCGCGAAGTACTGGGTGGCCAAGTCGCCAATGGGCAGTTTGGACAAAATGATTTGGGCCCCGGACGCCACGCACTTGTCGAGCTTGTCGTAAATGATGGACCACTCGGCGTCGACGATGGACTGGTACATGGCCGGGTCGGAAATTCGCACTTCCGCGTTTTCCTTCTCGGACTTGAGCTCAAGCTCCACGTTCAGCAACAGTACTTTGCAGTTTTCGAACCTGAAGATACACAGAAGAGGAGGAAAAGAAGAGATAACGTCTTAGTTATGAGCGACATAAACAAAAAATAGAGCTGTGGGTGCTTGCGAAAGAGGAAACCAAAATTGTGCTCGCCCAAAGCAAATGCGAACTTAGACGACCATAGACGAGTACACTGTGAGCAGGTGCTAGCAAGAAAAAGGACTTCAAGAAAAGCAAGCAAGCCAGCAAGGATACACAACAAGAAGGCCCCTTACGTCTTGGTCATTTGCTCGAAACCCGCGTAAGAGAAAGTCTTCTTGAAGGCCACGCCCGGCACCAGGAAGGATTGGGTCACGGACCCTCCAGGCACTTTCTTCACCCCGACCAGGCTCAAGTCGAGCAGCTGCGGGTCCAGCATCGAAATCGCGTCCACCACCTGAGCAAAGGGTTCACGATATCACGAGTGAGCACAGCGGAGAAGGCCAATCACGAAAGCATGGAGCTCGATAAGGAATATATTGGTAGCGCAAGATAAAAAAAAAGAACTCCGAAGAACGCGCAGGGGCGAGAGCACACCCATCCGAAAAGACCACAGAAATCTCGACGGGAAGAGGCGAATAAAAACTGTCAATTACCATGGGGGCGAAGAGGTCTTTCTGGTTGGAAATGAGTTTGGAGTTGAGGGCGGTGCCCGCAAACACTTCGAGCATCGCGCGGGACCCTTCCAAGTTCACGTCCACCGCGATGCTCTAATATGAAGAAGGAAAAGACGAAGATGGTGAAGCGACAAGAGGAATTCGTCAGAAAGCCAGAGATACGGGCAAACAACATCGCGTATTCCTCGAGACAGTTTAAAGGTAATTTTGCTGCACATCGTGCCAATACAGATGATTCATTCTTTTTCTTGTGTCTGCGCGCGTAAGCACTGATGCACAGCTCTCGAAAGAAGCGCGCACAACTCATGCCGCTAAATTGCGACACCCTTTTGCTCTTCTCTCTCGTATCGACGCAACTCACGCTGCGACATGTGCCTGCTGTGCACGCGATGCACTTACCCGAAGGTGCGCCAGGGCCACTTTAGCACCGGTGCGGAGGCCCGCCATGATGATCTGCGGGTGAAGGCCTTCTTCCACGAAAGGCTTCACTTGCTTGAGCAACTCCCCTGCCAGCAGCACCACCGAGGTGGTGCCGTCCCCCACTTCCGAGTCCTGATGATTGCGAAAATGAAAGAGAAAAGAAAAAGGACCATCAACTTTTGCGACGATCTCATACTTTCGATCGCTTTTTCACTGCCGGTTATTTTTGAAGTAGGGCCTACCTACCAAATCCACGATTCTCACGCTCTTGAAGAAACGCATCAATTATTGTAGCAAGCGCTTCTTGTTTCTCATCCACTATTTTCTTGAAGGAACCGCCAGGAAGCATTCATTGAGCCTTCCGCTTACCTGCGACATGGAAATGTCGACCAGCGTTTTGGCGGCCGGGTGCACCACATCGAGAAGGCGCATGATGGTGGCGCCGTCGTTGGAAATCGTCACACGCTTGCCGTCGTAGACCAGCTTGTCCATGCCACGGGGGCCCAGAGTGGTCCGCACCGTGTCAGCCACAGCCTGGATGGAATGATTCAGCAACACCAGAGGTTTTGGGTTCAAGCGAGGGTGCGGAAGGGTATGGAAAGAGAGAGAGAGAGTGGGAGATAACAGGTGTACTGAGCAAAGCAAGAGGTGGACGACGATGTTCAGGAGGGGGGGGGGTTCTGGAGAATGCAGAAGGCCAGCTAGAAAAGATGAATAAATGCGGCTCTATGTCAAACTCAATAATCGCTAATTTTCCCAAGTTTAAGCCTTGCATGGGCGGATTGCGCAGACCAAGAGAAAAATGAAACTGCTGTCCCCTTTGCCAAGGTACAGTTGTATGCGCTTAAGTACGGTAGCCGACTTCTGTAGAGAAGTGTAGACACTATCGTATAGAACTAACCATGCATGCATTGATGTTCGAAAGCAATTGCGCCTTGCCCTGCGAGGTGTCCGTGCCCTCACGAAGGAGAATGACGCCCGGCTGTAGACAACATATGTGAGCGAGAGTGATCAAAACGAGGTCCATAGGCGAAAACAATAAAGCCACTAAGCGGCATGCGATAGGAATAGGAAAAAACATGCATATCCACGTAAAGAAAACTATCGTTCAAAGACGCGTACTTGTTGATACATGGCGCCGGCGACGAGACGGTGCTAAAGAAGGCTATACAGATGATGAAAATTGAATGGGCGGTGAAAAACTCGAAACCGAATTCGAAAAAGTATCAAATTAGAGGAAGATTCCAGGTGCCCTGAGCGTATTTTTACGAACCCGACAGGCCTTCGTGCTGATAGTGATAGTGCACGAATCGTGCTTCATGCCAAAAGCGAAACCCAAGACTTCTCGGTGGACTTTGAGGAGCTGAAGAGACAATGAGCGCAGCTTCGCCAGGGGTGCGTTCGCTTCGCCGTATGAAATGATGCTACTTCACCTAAGAACCACCATATGATTCGTCGAGGATGTGGCGATACTCGAGAATCTTAAGCTTTTCCATTTGCTTTGCTCGTGATGGTAATGATCTCGCGGCTCCCAAATGAATGCATATCTTATCCCACTTGCGCCTCTGGGTGGTGTTTTTCCATCGCTATTGTTCGCCTATCTCTATACATATGCCAGGGCGAGGCGGGCTCCGACCCAAACGAGGCATATGTGGCCAAGTACACGGCGACCAAGGTAACTAATCCATGCGATTTTGTTGTGTTGACACTTCGTAGACTCACCTATCTCCGCCGGTGCGAGAGCTACCCTTGACTTCCTAATCGCTCCTGTCAACTCGTCAACTGAATGCTTGTTTTGAAATTATCACCTATTTTTGCTAGTTGGCTTTTTGCTGAACTCCTGACTCACTTTTGTTTTATTTTATATGTCTTTTATGAAAAAAAAAAAACAAACGAATACAATGCACAGGTCCGCACGTTCAAGATGAACTACCGGCGCATCTTCGGCCTGAAGTTGTCGTGCTTCGTGACCATCGACCCGTCCACCTTCGAAGTGACCAATACCTTCGACTACGCGGACGTGAAAAAGCTCAAGCCCAAGGACGGAGACGCCGACGCGTTCTCGTTCACTTGCTCGAAAAACGGCGCCATGGAGTGGAAGTCCGAGTTTCGCAACCAGCTGCTGACCGAGTTCGTGCGGCTCCGTGGCATGCGGCTCGACGACGCCACGCTAGGCTTGCCCGCGCCCTTTGGCTGCGAGCGCATCAAGCGCAACTCGCTGCGGGAGCCTGGCTGCTTGCTCGTGCGGCCCCACGCGCTCTGCGAGACTGCCCCCGATGGGACGGTCATCTCCGAGTACCGGTTCTTGCAGGTGGCGGCCGTGCAAGACGCCGCCGAAGACCCAACGGTGCTGGTCTTGCACGTCGCGGGCCGCGCGCGGGTGTGGGCCGTGAACCCTGCGAATGGAGGCAAAGCCAATCTGGTGGCGAAAATGAAGGAGCAAGCGGCCCTGATTGGCTTAGACCTCAAACAGGGCCCCCCGACGTCGATCGAACAGGTAAATAGAAATACACGGCGGGCTGAATGCTGAATGCAAGAGCAAGGAAAAAGAATCAATAAGGGCACTTCCTCTGCACTCTGCATTGTTTCTTCTTCTAGGGCTTGCCTTTCAAGTCATGTGCGCAAATTGTATGCCTCAAACTGTGCCAATGCTCACATGTTTGTGTTTTCATGCCCCAAAACTGAAACAAAGGTGCAAGTGGAGCGAGCCAAGTACGGCACGGGGACTGGCGTGCCCCTGGCCACCTATGCCGTCTCCAAGGTGACCCGGCGGCACCCGAGCATGCCAGTAGGGCGCAAGCTCACGGTGACGGACGAATGGCTCGTGGAGCGGGACGCCGCCACCTTCAAGGTACTGTAGTGGTGGTGGTGGTGGTTGGCGCTAAGCAGAGCTGTAGGTAGTCAGCTCGTGCTTCAGTATGTGTGTGACTATGCTATAGCTAGCAAGAGGAAACCTTCGAAGAGGAGAGAGCTGAGACCACTCTGATGTACTAATGGGTACTCTTTTTAAGCGCCTTCGTTTTTATAACCATTCTATATGTGTTGTAAAACCATGAACGTCTCAGGTGGTGTCTGCGAGGCCTTTGAGCTCGGTGTTTAGCATCGTGCGGCCTTGGGGCGAGCCACGGGCATTTCAGGTACTGCTTTTTCGTTGTGCATTACGTTGGATGACCATTTTGGAGATGCGTTCGTTTAGTTTAGCTTAAGAAGAGACGGAGAATGGTAGTGTTGTGTGCAATCGCGGGCTAACCCCCAACAATTCTCTCTCACTCGCACCCCCCTAGATCGAGTTCGACGACAACGCGGCGCGCTCGTACGAGTCGGGGGAGCGGGACATGGTGATTGGCTCGTTGTTGGACGCGGTGCACCGCAGCGGGAACCGGCGGGTGGAGGTGAGCGCGCGCGGCAGCAGCGACGGCCTGCGGCTCACGCCGCGTTTCTACACCGAAGAGGTAGGCGTGTGATTGACACCGTTTTATGAAGAGTCTAGATCATTCGCGAAATTGAAGAAGTGTACAGTGGTGCAGGATTTAAGTCAGGAAGAGATCGAGGGCAGGTGTGATTTTTTAATCGGAGTTTTCATGACACCGCAGCCCGTAACCCAACACGGCCGACAGATCTGCGTAGACTGCTTCTCTCATCTTCTCAGATTTGCGTTGAAAACGGATAGAGAAATGAGTAAATTTTGAAGTAACAACCCTTTGAATACCACGCAAACAGGTCAAGAAAACGGGATTCTTCAAGGAGGCGTTCTTCGGTCCAGACACCATTGAAGGCTGGCACTTGAACCAACTCGCGGCCAAAGCGGGCGCTTTGACTACCCTGGAGCCGACCAAGAAAGACGTGAAAGGCGGCTACGTGGTCACGGGCTCGGTGGGCACTGACGCCTCGGAGGGCTTCACGGAACTGATGCAAGCGGCTGCCGCGTTTAACGCAAATGTCCCTGTAACGGGCTGCGAACCCAACACCGACAAGGACAAGGTGAGGAGACAGCAGGAAGGCAGTGCGAAAAGTGCGCTCCGCGTTTGCTGCACTGCTTTGTTTTTCCTTTGCATTGTTTGATTTCTGTTCATGCCAGCGGTAGCGATGCTTGTGGAATTCCTGTTACCGTACTTGTTGACTCGCTTCTCACCCCAGCTTCTTAGTTCTCATTCGTTCAACCTTATGCCCTCTTCTTCTTTTGTGCACCAAGGTGGTCAAAGCGTGCGGCCCTTTGTTGGCGATTCTCAACACTTTGGGGGGCCACACCGAGCGCGCGCCGGACGTGGCGGCCATCCGCACCCTGGCTGGCCACACTGTGACCTTGCTCCAGAGCCTCATGCGCCTCGCGTTGACGGTAGGAGAGCTGGTGTGGGGCGTGTGTAATGTGGAGTGTAAATGTGATACAACAGAGGTGCCGTGCCTTGTTTTTAAATAAGCTTTCCATGTTCTTCCTATGCCCTACACCACCTTTCTGTATCATTTCGTTTTTACCTCTTATCTTGTACTCTCACTGTCTCTCTTTTCCTGCTTGCTACCCCTTCTCAACCAGACCCAAGCCATGAAGTTGATGCCCGCCCTGCCCATGGGCCCAACCACCGACGTGTCCACCATCTTGTTGCGCCTCTTGAAGTCCCGCGAGCCGTTCGTGGCCTATTGGGCAACGCTGGTGCTGGCAGTCCCACTGAAGCACCCTCTGCAAGGGGGATTGCGGAACAGCAAGCAAGAGTACGAAAACAAGCAGGCGATGCTCTCGAATCAGCTCAACGTGGCGTTGGTAAGTGGCACGAGGCAGAAACAGTAAGTGAGCGTGTAAATTGGTACCATACTTGTGTTCTCTTGTCGTTGCCACTTTTCGCTGCTGCGAAGAACAATGTCACTACTCAACTTTTGCTCCTTCTTCTTATTTATTTACTTTTTTCTCTTCTTTGTTCTTTTGAATCGAAAAGGTGAGCCTGCTGAACGACAATCGCGTCGCGCTGCTGGTGAAGAAAAGCCGCGAGGGAAA
>Ga0307931_1002473_pt1 | contig 11821 bp, 11 predicted proteins | sample OrgLakmetageno47_FD_201816 | JGI IMG/M metagenome (GOLD analysis project Ga0307931, IMG submission 201816) | Saline water microbial communities from Organic Lake, Antarctica - #47 | ecosystem: Environmental > Aquatic > Non-marine Saline and Alkaline > Saline | place: Antarctica: Organic Lake... | reverse complement strand
GTCAACAACTTCTCGTCGATCCCGACGTCCCGAAGAAGCCGATGACCAATTCGCTCCTGAAAGGGGGGTTTACCACTCCCGCACGTACGTAGATTTACACGAACGATGGGGAGTATTATGGAGTATTCATTCTTCTGTTTTGAGACAGGCCCCGAAGGGCCGGAATTAGAAGACTAACAGGTAGAGAAGAAAAGCAAAGCAGCGCAAACTAGACCTAAGAAGCTAATCAGGCGCACATGCCCGAGTGGCCATGGAAGTGATGGTAGCGGTCCAAAGTGGCACGCTCCTCCATGCTCTGAGAGTGCCGCTCAAAAGAAGAGTTTCCGCCCGCAGAGGAGGGGACTACAACGAAGTCCCTCAGGCGATCCAGAAGAAGAGTCGCCCATCCCCGAGCAATTGCGTGGCCCCATTTGCGTGCAAGCTTCTGTCTGAACAAGGCTTTGGCTTCTGAAAAGCCAATGTTGTAAAAAGCCGTGTGTTTGCGAGCCATTTCCCGAGCGACGAGGTCCAAAATGAGTTTCGCAGACAAGAAGGTCGAGTGCGGAGAGTACAGGGAACTTCGTTGACTTTCATTTCTGTCTTTTTTGTGCATCATCTTCTTTCTGTGCTGTATCATCATCTAATCTGTAGCTTTTAGCGCCATCACGCCATCCGTGCACCATGCACCTCGACGGCATGATGAAAGCATAACGTCGAAATTCGAAGCAAAGGGAACTGTATCTAACTCGATAGATGTATTCTCGTTGACGTCGTTTCAAGCTGACGGACGCGTTGTCAGGTAGCGCCATGAACTCTGGATCAACTCAACGGGACCTGAAATCGCGAGAGTTCAATGAATCTATTCAAAGTGAGGTGAACGCCATGAGTGCAAGCGCTGGAGTGCACCATAAGTCTCTCGATGAAAACAGCGTTTCGTTGGTAGCCCAAGCAAATGGATTACTGGATAGCGAAGATGAAGAGAAGCTCCAGACTGAAGAGGAGGCGCTAGACGCTGAGTTGCAGCAACGACCTCTCACCGAGGAAGAAGTTGCGCTCAAAGCAACCGAGGTACGCGAGGTGTTTAGCAGTGCTTTAAACTTATATAATATGCACGTTGTTAGCTGATTATTTCCTGTGTGGACACTTCTTTTACAAGGAATATTGGAATACCAAAGCTGACCAATTCATGAAAGCAGCAGATCGCTTCAACCGCAACGGCTTGTTGAGCAGAGCCGAGATTCAAAGCTTTGCGGTGGGCAACACGTCTGGCGACGACGATGACAAGTGGTGCGTGGAAATTGTTCTTCTGTAGTAGTTTTAGTCGTAGTAGCAGTACTAGTAGTAGTCGCTGTACTCGGCTCGAGAGCTTCAGATGCTATCCTTACGCAGCAACCTCGTCTGACACCCGCGCCTTGTGTTACTAGGTTTGTGGAATGGTTTATCATCGACGACTACGGCGCAAACTTTACGAGGTACGACGTTGACAACAGCGGCGAAGTTGACATCCACGAGTTGCGCACTGCAATCGCCGAATGGGCGCTTTATGCCCGTGAGGCAACGGCTGCAGCTGCGGTACGGCAAGCAGCAGCGCGTGAGCGGAAGTTGCAACTGAAGGAAGACCGTCGCTTGATGCTTGAGAACGCTGACGCGCGCGCTGCTGAAATCATGGAGCTGTGCTTGTTGAACGGCGCATCCTCGCTGACCATCACGGTGTTTGGGATGCGAACTCATTTGGAACCTGTTCCGCGACTCAAGCCCTTCGTGGATTGGATGCTCAAAGATCGCATGCGGGTCTGGAAAAAATACGACGTCGACAAGAGTGGCACCATCGGTAAGCTGCGTTCCTCATCTTTCGCACCTTCTTCTGGTAGAAGCGTCTCACACTAGGGTCTCGTTTTTTGTTAAACAATTGAAATCATGTATTTTGACCCTAGAATCCTTTACGTATGTTCTATACTATAATGCTCGAACCAGAGTTGGGCGAATTGGAGTCAGCGCTTGATGAGTACTTCGACGAAATCGCGTCTGAGTTTGACCCTTCGCTGAAAGGAGACGGGGGGCGGGTGCAGAGTGAAGGTGCTCGTCGAGAAGGGCTCCTGAGGCCACCGCCCCCGGTGCTCAAAGTCAGCGACACCAGCGAAGGCGGGGCCCACCAGATCGTGCTGGAGTGGGCTCGCCACTGGAAGCAGCGCCGACTCGTGTTGCAGAGTGTTCGTGTCACTGCCACCACGGTGGAAGGTGCCGCCGGTGCTCAGGCTGAAGGTGGGCCAGGCAGCGAATGGACCACCATCTACGACGGCGCCTACCCTCGTCGGATGCTTGCGTTGACCGAGCCTTCGGCGCTTTACCTCTTCCGCCTCAAAGCCCTCCCATTGGCGGAGAGCAACGCCGAAAATGCCGAGGCGGGTACCGATAGCGCCGAAGCGGTGTCGAGGGAAGTGTATTGGCTAGCCCAGCCAGCAGCGCCGTCGATTTGTGGTCTCGGTCGTAATTTGCTTGTCAGCTGGTCCTTTCCGGTGCTGCCACCTTTACTGGCCGCCTCTCTACGCCCGCCTGCTCCCTTTTGGCGCATTCACACGCGGCGCACGGATGACGTAGCCCCTAAGGCCAGTGATGATGGAGTGACAGTTGTTGGGCAGGATGGAGTGACAGTGGTTGGGCAGGGGCGGTCGTGGGGAGTGGTGTCGAATCTGTCAGAAGAAGCCACTTACGAGGTTAGCGTTTCTGTGGAGTTACCAACTGGAGCTTCGAAGTTGTCTGCACCCATGATTTGGCAGACTCACTTGGCTCCCGTAGGAGTCAATGTGGGCGCTAGTGATGCGATCAGCCTTGCGATGCCGCCTGTAGTTGATCCGGAAGGCGCTCTCACTGCGGCAGGCGTGACTCCGAGTTATCGGCTAGAAGCCAATGCTTGCGGTAATGAGGAATGGCGCTGCGTGTACGAGGGCATTGCGGCGATGGTAACAATGAGAGGCTTGCCGCGAGATGTAGTCGGATCTGTGCGTGTGGCTGCTGCCTTGGATCTGAGTGGGTGCAGCCGCCATAGCGACGGTCCTGTTACTAGAGCACCGTGTGAGGCCTCAACTCTGTTGTTATCATCCCCTGAGGAAAAAGAGGCCACCCCTGCTCTTTCCTCGGAGCTTGATGCGGGAGCCAATGGAACAGCAGTTGAAATTGTGAAAGAAGCACCTAACGAAGATTCCTCGCATTCTTCTTTTCCCATTCAAACAAGCCTGGAATTAGCCACCACAGTGGCGACTAGCCCTCCTCGACCTGCTTTTGGTGCTGCCTCCTCTGACAAGACTTTAGCCAGAGACAGCGAAGTGCCGTTACCGGGTACCAACAAAGCGAGGTCGCGAGCCTTCCGCGCTATGCTCCGAGAAGAACACGAGGCAATGGCTGACTTTTGGCCTCTTGCTTCCACCTGGGATTGGAGCCCTACTGCTCAGGTGCTCTTGCCACCCTCGGTGCCGTCTTTTGTCGGCGACGCCGCTGCATACATTGCACGTGTAAAAAGTGTTGTACCGCGGCTGGAAGTGATGTGGGCACCGCGCGTTGTCACCGACGCACCGAATCGACAATTCATCTTTTGTTGTGAGCTCTGGGAAGCAGGAGAGTGGCGTCGCGTTTACACTGGGCCGGAGCCATTCTGTGACCTCATGGCTTCAGACACGATCAAAAGCCCATCGTGTGGCGCTTTCGTATATGTTCGCTCCGGCCGGTGAGTCGTGGGCAACCTGATGTGACTATATGTGCCTTTCTGTGTGTAGGTGAGATGAGCTGTCTGAACAGATGTATAACCTTTCTTGTTGTTGTGTGCTCTTGGTTATTCTCCCCCCCCTTTCGGTCGTATGGTGTTTGCAGTGTGGATGCCTCCCTTCCTGCTGAGTCAGCGACACCGTCTGAGGTAGACTGGAGCTACGGGGAAGGCGCTGCTGTGCTCTTGGCACCGCAACCACCCACCTGCTCGAGTGAACCCTCAAATAGCATGCTACTAGTCGAATGGCCTGACCAATCAGCGACCTTGGACCAAGACTCGTGCCTCCCTGCTTCCGTGTCCCCCTGTATACTTGGCACAGTACTGGAAGTGGCTCGAGGCCCTCTGTTGGAAAAGCCGCACCGCACTCAGGAATCCGTGGCGCCACTGCAAGACTTTCAAGAAGTAGCCAGGTCACAAGCGCAAGGGAGTGCGCGTGTGCCTTTTTCTCCCGGTTACCGCTATGCTTTTCGGCTCAAAGTCTTAACGGCCAAGGGCAGCGCTACCTCTGCTCCTTTGTACCTCGAAGCCAGCCCTACGCCTCCGCTAACGCCGTTAGGATTACAGGCGCGCATTGCTACCTTTAAGTCGGGCACTTCGAGGGAAGCAGGGAAGCATGTCGAGCTCGAATGGAGAGAGCCTCGGAGCACAGGTCTGCCGATTGACCGTTACATATTGCAAGCGCGCGCATCAAGTGTGTCATCATCATCATCGCGTGAGGTGGAGCAACGACACTCTCAAGATAGAAGTGAGGTCGAAGCTGAGGAAGGAGAAGGAGCCATAGTAATTCGAGGAGAAGATGGTGAAGGCAAGAACGATGAATTGGCCGAGTGGGTCACGATCTATATTGGTTCCAACACTATCGTCGGTGACTCCTCCACCCTACGCCGGACACGAGTGCAGAAAGAGTACAGGGTAGCCGCTGGCAACGGCCTCGGATGGTCCGACTGGTCTCAGGTGCTTCCTGTCATCGGTGAACTTGCCGCTATATCGAGTAGAAGTAGCGGCGGCGATGGTGGTGTGCTCTCAAGTGTGGATGCACCTAAAGAGATGGAGCCTTCTCTTGATGAACTTCGGCCTATTTTTTCAGAGGTGCTTCTGGTGCAGACTGTAGATGATGCAGGCACGCGGCGTCTTCGTGTCATTGCTACCCCTACAGAAAGTGGCAAATTGGCCTTGAACGCCTCTATAGAATCATTTCCAAACCATCACCAGCAAGAAGCTTTGTACCTCTGCAGTGAGGACTTCGTCACGAAGGGCAGTGAGCCTGCTTGGATACCCAATGCGACGGTTCAGACAAGTTCAAAAGGAGCAGAAGATACGGAGGCTGCGACGAGTCAAGCATTGATAGTGAGGTCTACTCGAGGTTCGTCTTTCTCAGAAGGTAAAGGTGGCTTCGATCTTACTCAATTTCGAAGCGTATTAGAGCAAAGGCTACGCGTCGACGCCAGCGGTGCTTTAACATGGGCGCCATCATCCCCCATGGACTATGATGATGCACCAAATGTGCTGACGAGAATAGAGTATGTGGATGCGGCGCCGCTGCATCTGGTGCTGAGCTTGATGCCTGGAAGAAGAAGAGAAGAAGGCGAAAGTGGTGAATTGGAGTCTGCAAAAGAAGAGACAGCATCACCAAGTAGAAGTAAGGAAGCTTCATGCCGTAAATTGCTCGTAAAAATCTTGAGCAGAGCTAATGGCGATATTGCGCTCGAGACGACGGACTTCATCAATGATCGCAACCAAACTTACTCTTTCAAATCAGAGGAGCTTTCAGCTGTTGGACTAGATTTGAAGAGTAGCAGTGAAGGGTTGAGCGAGGAAAACGCCATGCTCCTCTTGAATCGACTCACGTTCACAGCTGGTGGTGTAATCATTTTGCTTCCTCGCCAATCTTCAAAGGAGTCGTCTCCATTGGAATCGAAGTCAAAAAGCAAAATCAAGCCTGCTGCTGATAGTGGTAGTGGTGCTGTCAGCTCACCTATTGTAATGTGGCCATTTTCTGCGGTTGAAAGTACTCCTACGATAATTGAAACTCGAGACACTGCGCTCGAGTCTCGTGTAATAGCGGAAGCTTCGCGGTGGGTTCCTGTCTCTGACGAAGTGCTTCAACATGTAACGAATGGGTTCTTTACCGCACCTCGCCTAGCACCTCCCTATCATTCGAAATTCATGAGCATGCTCGCTGAGATAACGGCCACTGAAGCGAAGAACTTAGCAGCTTTACGTGGGCTTGTACGGCCGCCGTCACGCTTTCTCAACACCGTTCAAGGGCCCATTTATTCGAGGCCTCCGTCTCAGAGCCCCAAGAATGTTCGCAACTCTGACTGGGCACTTCAAACCACCCGAAATGATGACAAACCCGTGTCAGGAGTCGTCACTCGACCAAAATCAGTTTCCAAGAAAGCGTTGCGTTTATCTGATAAGAACGTTTTTACGCTTAAGTCCACTGGCGGATCTGTAGGAAGTAGAAGCGGCAGTGGTAGCAACGATGTGAATGACATGCAATTATTGCTCCTTGGGAACCAATCAGCTTCCAAGGTTTATGCATTTTCATCATCGTCCTCTAGACCTACGTCTTCCAGTAGACCTGGTTCTTCTCATACTGCGCGTTTACGAACTCCGAAATTGCCGCCCTTGAACTACCAGCCGCATAAATGGGGGCCTACCACGCCGCCGCGCCACCGCACTCACAGGATGCCCCCTTTTGCTGCCAAGCTTCCTGGTGCTTCCTCCTCTGACCGAAATCCGGAGGTGCAAGAGGAACTCGAGCGCGATGAATTAGGGCTTCTGTGGCGAACATGAGCAGGCTTCCTCTTCGCTGCCTTTTTGGATATGATTAACGTCAGCACTTTTTGAACAGTTCACCCTTTTGTCAGTCGTACTTCTCGCCACCAGCTAAGGCTGAGGTGAAGTTAAAGTACGTGGCTATTGAAATCGAAACATAGCTAGATGGCACTGCGCACCGCATTAAGGAGGCCAATATGCTGATTATGCTATTATTCTGATATGTGCTATATGCTATAGCAGCTTTGTGCTTTGATATATTAAAATTAATAAGAGCACAAATTTTTATGTCCAGGATGCAGGATGCGTTTGTATTTTGGTTATATTCCACCGAAATCCAGACAACCAAATGGAGGCGAAAGGCGGAAGTAATAAGTAAGCTTCAAGTGAAAATTAAATGTCAAGACTAGTAAGCACTAGCTGAAGACGAAGGGTGCTCTTTCCTTTGGTGGGCAGAAAACCCGCCCTCTCCCGCTCTCTCTTTCTCTCTAAATTAGTTCACAAGCGCAGGTCGCATGCGCCCTGAAAACTCAATACAGAGCAGCGCACTTGGGGCTTTTGATGAGCTGCCACACTTTTTCGTGCTCCACCACCCATCCCCAGCCGAGGGCCTGCATGGCAGCTGTCTTCTCGTTGCGCAGCATTTCACCCACAGTACCGTCATCAGCAGCTGCCAATTCGCCGAGAGCGGCATTGCAGTACTTGAGAACAGCGCCGTGGCCTTTGGCTTTCGCCAGCTCGAGCGCTAGCGGTGCCAGGTCCTTCGCTTTCCCTGGCGAGGACACGTCCTCCCACTGTTGCAGGGCTTTGAGCGCACCAGCAGCTGCAGCCTTGTTCGCTTCTTGGTCCTCTCCCGAGGAGGCTGCTGCTTTTCCGTGCAATGCTTTGGCTTTTTGCGTCAGTGCTTCCAAGAGGGCGGCCTTTTGGTCGGCGAGTTTCTTGCGTTCTTCGCTCTCTGCTTCCTCGTCCACTACCTTGAGGTTCAAGGCCGCAGACAGCGCTGTGGCATCGATAGCGCCGAGAACGGCGTCACAGGCAGCTGCGATGGCGTCGGGCGATTGCTTGCAGAGGAGAGCGCGTGCCAGCAGAGCTCGCAGCAACGGCAAGTGTTGAGGCGGTGCTTCGGATTGGAGGGCTGCGCACAAGGGTTCGAAGTCAGCATCGTCCTTCATGGTGGCCAAGGTCTTGATCTTGAGCTCGAGCACGGCTGCCGCCAGTTTGGAAGTCTCGGACTCTGCCTTCTCCTTGCTGGAAGTGGTGGCCTTGGCAGGGTCAGGCGTGTTGCTTTCTTTCTTTGGAGGCGGTGCTCCCACGAGATACGTGATGGGCCATCCTTTGGGGCGGCTCAAGTCAAACGCTTTCTTGACGCAGGTCAAAGAGCCAGTTAGCACGTCTCCCTGTATGCACCCCTCGGGCACCTTGTTGTTCTTGGGCACACCCATCCAGCACGCGAGAGTGGAGCCTTGCCGCAAGATGGTCGAGGCACTGGTGGTGGCCCCACTGATGCTTGCTTCATGGGGATCCACATACAGGGGCAGGGTGACTGAATCCTTGAGCTTGGTTTCCACCCACAGCACGCATGCAGCCTCGAGGGCTGTGAGCTTGGCGAGAGAGTCGTGGCGGACCTGTTTGAGTCATACGACGAACACACACACACAAGATGTGAAATTAAAGGTGGTTTGAAAGTAAGCGGTACGTTCGCACCTACTTCCAAGGGGGGGAGTTGTACTAATCAATCTCACCTGGCAACGAATGCGGTGCTTTCCCTTGCCCAGTTTGATGGCATCCGGCCAGGCATCCGACACTCCTAGCAGCTTCCCTTTGTCATCTTCCACGAGCACCAGCTGTGAGTCAAACGCCGCCTCATAGAGCACTCCTTGCAGCATTGGGATGAGGAAAGTGGCTTCTTCGCCGGCTGCCTCGGTGGTGTAGGTCCACTCCAAGTCCAGCTTCAGGAGCTGCTTTCCCGAGGGAAGCACGTCCCGGTCCGAGTGCAGTGGGGCAATCTTGGTCGTGACTGGCATCACTGGCCGGCGGCGATGGGTCAAACTCGCATTAGGGGCTACTTCTTCCCGGCGCAGCAGAGCCCGGAGGCGAAGCGGCACGTGGCCTTGCCCGGCTGCCAGACACAGCGACGAAGGGGACACTTCCACCCCCCGAAAGTCGACTTTGAGGCTGTACTTGGCGCCTACCCCCCGGGTCGACCAGTACTGCGCGGCGCACACCTCCAGCGTGAGACCAGGCTCTAGGCACAGGCTCAGGGTCTTGGAGCCCCCCGGCAAGAGCCGCATGAAGGCTTTGGCTTCCTGGTCGCGGTACGGGGTCTTGGGCACCAGCTGCACCAAATGCAGGGCCATGATCCGAGACGAGCCGTCGGGATCGCTTCCTTCGCGCTGGTCTTGGATGGTCACGTCCACCCAGGTGGCACCAGGAGGCGGCGCGTAAAAGTGGCGGTGCACGCTCCCTAGGCCACAGGTGATGTCTTGGTTTACAGTAGGCACGCGTGGCACCTGCGGCTTGACCACAGTGATGGGCACTTGAAAGAGGGACCCGGCAGAGGAAGAAGAGTCGCTGCCTGTCGGTAGAGTGCCGGTGATGGTCGCGCAGTGCAGGCCAGGAGCGAGGCTTGAAGGGTCGATCACCACACTGAAGCCGCGGCCTCCGCTCGCCATGTGCAAATGAGAAGGAACCCGGCACCACGGCGCGTCCGAGGTCAGGTTGAGGTGCAAGTCGAGGCTTGTCTTCGCTTCCGGAGGCGTGTCTTCGTGCCATTTGGGCGTTACGCTCACTTCGTGGGTGGATACCGCCGCGGTCGCGTCCGCCTCCCGTAAATATACGCCTCGCGCCACGCCATTCACCTTGACGCCAAACCCGCACGATGGTGTGGTGGCGGCATGCGCTTTCAGCCACTCGACCGAAGGCCCCACCTGGACCATGCCGTGGCCCTGCGACAAGAGCAGCACCCCTTCCATCGGCTTGCAGCTGTTCTCCAGGGCACGCCGCAAGATGGCGGGTGTGGGCTTGGCGCCCATGCTTGCTTGAGCCCCGGCGAGAATCAAGGCCACGCAACCAGCGGCGTTGGGGGAGCTCATGGAGGTGCCGTTCATGAGCTGCTTGCCGTTGAGAGTCCAAGTAGGCACGGGCGAGATGGCCCCACCAGGCGCCGTGATGGCCACACCGCGGTCACCATCAGCTGCTGGCCCCACGCTGCTCCAAGTATAGGTGGTTCCCTCAGGCAGTGCCATCGGGCTAGCTTCGTCCTTGGCGCCTCCCAGAGCCGAGTACTGCGCCGCCATCATGCCAGGGGACACCATGGCGGCCACGCTGAGCAGTGCAGAAGACGTGCCGCCGGGAGTGCCGACGGTGGTGAGGGCGGGGCCGTTGTTGCCTGCCGAGCTCACGAACACAATCCCGTGCTTGTTGACCACTTCTTCGGCCAACTCCACGAAGCGCCCTTTGTCGCAGAGGCACGCCGCCTCCCCGTAGGACATGTTGATCACGTCCACCTTGTGCCTCACCGCCTCGATGAGGGCCCGCTGTAAGCCCGTGCCGGTCTCCATGCTCCCCAAGCGGCTGTCACCAATCTTGAGGTTCACGATCTGAGCGCCGGGCGCAACCCCGTTGAGCTCGGGTTGGTCCTGGTGAAGCAGGGCCAATATCAAGAGAGGAATTTGAGGAGAGTTTCACGAAGGCATTATCTGAGGTACTAGAACGAACGACTGGCACCTATTGTATCAACTGGATGAGTTTATTGGGCATTTAGAGTAAGGATCGAACAGTTGTACCAAAAATCATGGGAGCGAATGAGAAGTTACCGGGTGGTAAGCCGCTACGATGCCTGCCACGTGGGTGCCGTGAGCGCCCGCGTCGACGCAGATGCTGAGCACGTCGCCCTCCTGGAAGATGGTGACGCTAAAGTTGAAGTTGTCGACGGAACTGAAGCGCCGGCACTGGCGGTCCACCTTGAAGCTACGCATAGCCTCAAGAGTGGTCATATCGCCGCCTTCGTCACAGTCTACGGCTGCACACCTAGAGACAAGACGGACATAAAAGGCGTCATAAGAAGAGACCACGGAGCTTGTGATGGTTGGGTTTAAGGAGGCGATCGTAGAAGGGATGGAGAAAAATGGGTTTGGGAAAAATGAGAAAAAAATAGACGAGTAGAGTGCAGATATTTGAAGTGTCCTCTTGCATGGGTGATCAGATTTCACCGTGTACTAGAATGCAGCTCAATGCTCACCATTGTTCACCATCGTGCCACACAACACAATCGTAGACTGGTCCAGGGTCATCGTATCCGTCTCCAATTCCCTTCAAGATCTCTAGCGCAGCCGTGGCATCTTTGGCTGCGGTGTCGCTCTTGTTGGCGCCTAGGGCTTCTGCCTCTGCTTGTTTAAGGGCCACTTCAGCCGAGTGCATTTGCGAAGCCCATGCTTTGTTCCGCTTTTCCTTGACACGCCCCTTAAGTTGCCCTGGAAAAAGTTCAAAAGCCCGCTTCACTCCAATTCGCCACTCACCGCTCGGGTTATTCCAGGCAGGATTGAGCTTGAGGATGCGGCCAGTGAGGCCTTGTAGAGTGCGGCCACCGCTCTCTTCGGTGGTGTGGGACACTTTAGTCGATGTATCCACATCACCAGAGCCAGTGCAATCAATGCAGTCAATCACCTAACAATAGATCGGATCGCGCAGGAAGTTTAGATGGTATACTTCTGGTGAATAGATTTTCCTCTTAATGCTCGTCAGCTCACCTTCGGGCGACCGTCTGGGCATACGAGCAAGCCAGCAGCGCCTGGATCTACGCCAGTGTCTAGAATTGCAACCACGATGCCTGTGCCATCAATGCCCGAATTCGCAATGAAATCAGCAGCTCCAGTTTCGCTCTTCGGCTGCAGTGATGTCCACGTTGATTCCATGAGTTCTAGAGAGCACTCTCTGTGCAAAGCCTCAGTCTCAAGCTATAGGTCCCGATGCAAAGGGGCTACTCGGGTTACTAAGTTACTAACTAAAAGCTTCGCAGCTACTCAAATTACTCAAGTCGTCTTCTTATTCTCATGAGCTCCATACATACGAGCTACTGTACAGGGGGAGCTGAGTTTTAAAAATTGGATTTACGGTAGTCTAGAGAGCAGAAAAATATCTGCAAGAGCGCAACGCAACAACAGCAAAACCACCAACAGCTAGGGAAGAAGTTGAAACACGGAAAATAGGAAGAAACGAAACATGGACTTTTCAGGGATTGTTTCCCAGGTGCTACGGAGTGGAGGAGAAACCGGGGAAAAAGCACGTTATAATTGTTTCGTT
>Ga0307931_1002471_pt1 | contig 11824 bp, 19 predicted proteins | sample OrgLakmetageno47_FD_201816 | JGI IMG/M metagenome (GOLD analysis project Ga0307931, IMG submission 201816) | Saline water microbial communities from Organic Lake, Antarctica - #47 | ecosystem: Environmental > Aquatic > Non-marine Saline and Alkaline > Saline | place: Antarctica: Organic Lake... | reverse complement strand
GAAGCAGACGCAGAAGGGACTTAAGGCTGGCCCCACATTTATTTCATGAACAGTTTCCACTTTAGAGGGGGGTGGGAGTATTATGCTTCCTGCCCTCTACACACGCCCTATTTACGATTTTGACTTGCGCGCAACGCACGCGCGTACACTTCTGCCCGCAGCATTGGCTTCTGTGTCATTTGGGTTTGTATTAGTTCGAGTTCGAGTTCAATTTATCCCTATCCTTCAGTATGGAGCGAGCAGCAGTTACGCGGCAGTCAGGGTGTAGAAGAACGGCCATGAACTGTAATTTTAAAGGTCGTAGATATATAACTACATCAGCACAGCGATTAAGCCATTAAACTGAAACTAGGATGGCTCAGCTTTGTCTTAGCTTTGTTGTACTTGTCACTGTCTAGTGGCCTGGCCCATAAACTACTTCTCTTATCGCGAGGGCACGGCGGTGGAATGGCTCGGCTTCGTCGTACTTGCCCTGGCCTTCGAAAAATCTCGCCAAGTTGTTCAGCGTGCCAGCCACTTCCGGGTGATCCGGCCCATGAATCTCTTCTAAAATCGCAAGAGCGCGGATGAGGAGTTGCTCGGCTTCGTCGTACTTACCCATGCCGTAGAGTAATCTAGCCAAGTTATCGAGCGCGCCAGCCACTTCCGGGTGGTCCGGCCCATGCACCTTCTCCACAATCGCGAGAGCACATCGAAAGTATGGCTCTGCTGCGTCGAATTTGCCTTGACCGTAGAGTGAAGTCGCCAAGTTTCTGCGAGTGTTAGCCACTTCTGGGTGGTCTGGCCCATGAACGACCTCCTCAATTGCGAGGGCGCGGCGATAGAATGGCTCGGATGCGTCGTACTTGCCCTGGTCGTAGAAGAATCTCGCCAAGTTATTGAGCGCGCCAGCCACACTTGGGTGATCTGGCCCGTGAATTACCTCAATAATCGCGAGTGCTCGATGACTAAGTGGCTCAGCTTCATCGTACTCGCCCTGGACCTCGAGCAATCTCGCCAGGTTGTTGAGCGTGCTGGCCACATCCGGGTGGCGTGGCCCAAGAGTTGTCTCATGAATTGCGAGAGTGCGGCGGTAGAATAACTCAGCTTCGTCAAACTTGTCCTGCCCGTAGAGCAGCAAAGCCAATGGGCCGAGCGTGCTAGCCACATCCGGGTGGTCCGGCCCACAAACCGCTTCCGTAATCGCGAGTGCACGGCGAAAGAGATGCTCGGCTTCGCCGTCCTTGCCCTGGTGGAAGAGCAATCTCGCCAAATTGTCGAGCGTAATGGCCACATCCTGGTGATCTTGCCCATGAACTGCCTCCCGAATTGCGAGAGCACGGTGGTAGGCTTGCTCGGCTTCGTCGCACTTGCCCTGGTGTAGGAGCACTCTCGCAAAGTTGTTGAGCGTCATGGCCACTTCGGGGTGATCTGGCCCGTGAATTGCCTCAACAATCGAGAGTGCGCGGCGACACAATGGCTCAGCTTCGTCGCACTTGCCCTGGCCCTGGAACACATTTGCCAACATGTTGAGCGAAAAGCCTACTTTCGGGTGACCTGGCCCATGAACCACCTCCATAATCGCGAGTGCACGGTGGCAAAGTAGCTCGGCTTCGTCGTACTTGCCCTGGTCTATGAGCAAAATCGCCATGTGGTTGAGCGTGCTGGCCAATTCAGAGTGCTCTGGCCCATGAATTGCCTCTCTTATCGCGAGTGCACGGCGGTAGAATGGCTCGGCTTCGTCGTACTTGCCCTGACATTCACGCAATCTCGCCAAGTTGTCGAGCGTGTTGGCCACATTTGGGTGGTCTGGCGTATGAACCCTCTCCATAATCGCAAGGGCGCGGACGAGGAGTGGCTCGGCTTCGTCGTACTTGCCTTGGTCTTTAAGCGAACTCGCCAAATTGTTGAGCGTGATGGCCACATCCGGGTGGTCTAATTCATGCATCGCCTCCTCAATCGCGAGAGCACGTCGAAAGTATGGCTCTGCTTCCTTGAATTGAGCGAGGTTGCTTAAGAGTCGCCCCGCCGAGGTCTGGAGGTCAGTGTCTTCGCTTTCCGTGGCAAACTTAGCGCTAGTCTCGGCCATCCATTCTCGCATCCCGCGGCTTACCACGTCATCGAGCTTGTTGAACCCGTTGGTTCCGAGGTTGTCGCGTATCCATCCAAAGATCATCACGCGATCTGCTTCATGTGTCGCCTCTGCATTCTCGCTCTTGATGGAGGAAAACATCGTCACTATGCGATCAAAGTCATTCGATATGAGTGCTTTCAGTCCCTTACGATCCTTTCCGCTCAACCCCACAAGCAATTTTTTTTTGTACACGATGGTCATCATGATCTCAAACAAGCACCATGCTCGCGAAAGCGCTGAGGGCTGAAGTAGCGGAGATGCGTAAAAGACAGTGCGATTGCACACGCGGATGACTTCATCAAACTTGTTGCAGTCAACATTATTTGGGCACGTCCCATCGGGCCGGATATTTCGGTGCTGAGCACATACAAGTACGTCAAGGAACACCGCACAGTCCACCTGAAAAACGAAAGAGAAGTTGATGAAAAAGTGACATGAAGAACTTTTTGTGTTGTGTGTCGCATCTTACCCCAATTCCATTAGTGGAGAGAGTATCTTCAACAGACACTATAAGAGCGCCCAAGGAGGCACTTGGCCCACGCCACGTGTAGCTGACAAAAGTGTCAATATCCGCGAAATAATCTTCGCCAGAATTTGGGTCATTTGTCATTCCCGCGATTACCATTGTCTCCACAAAACTTAGACCCGTGTGCAGGCAGCACGCCTTCCCTGAGTATTCGTCGCGCTCACGGCTGAATTCTTTCCAGTCTGTAGCCGAGTCCTTCGTATGAATGCCATTCAGAAACTGGCCGCTATTGATATCGTCACGCTCAAGCTCCTTCAAGTCAGAAAGTAGATTCCGCAACATAACGAGCCTTACCCCACGATGAAGCATAGGCAAGCGTTTTTCTTCGCAGGGTGCAACGACAGCTACGGTGTCACTCCCAGCATGCTTTTGACGGCTGATTTCTGCAAGCTTTCTGATTATCAAGGACATATTTTCTGCAGTTTTAGCTGACTAAAAGGGTGAGTAGAAACCACGAGCCGCGCCACCACGACTTGGCATCCAAGATGGCTCTCACAGGTACAGAGACTATTACTGTACCACAGTACCGCCTTAAGCACAGATCTGCACAACGGCGACGCCACGGCTAAGAAAAAGGATCTATACTGTCATACGTTATAGAAGGGGACCTTAAGCCATCTCCTGCTTATATAGGGCATGTACTTCAAGCTTCACGGTGGTGAGTGAGGTGATGATGTTATGAGTTATGAGGTTATCTTTTTTTTTACCGTCCGGCATCCGGCATCCGGCATCCGGCACCCACGCACAACGCACAACACACAAAACACAAAACTGAACAACAGTACGCTACAGCTGTAAAATAATTACATACTTTTATGTACCAAAACTTTTTCACTCCACTTCTCGTTATTACTTGCCCACTGCAGTACAAACAAACAGCCAACTCCTAGCTAGAGACCTCTCCTGATCATATACTACATCTGTCGTGAATTCAGCATGCCCAGTAATCAAAACAGCGCTCAAGAACGAGTCCTGCACGGACCTTTGGAGCCTGCGAAGCATTTGGAGCCTGCTGTTGGCACAGAGCTCGGTGACGTTACATTGACAGAACCCCTGCAATGCCACGGCCACGGCTACGATCCAAACAACCACGGTGCTTCCATCGCTGAACTTTACAATAGGACTGATAGAATGCTAGTACTGCTCGAGGACTTGCATGCTGGCGCGGCCGCCACGGCTCGTCATAGTGCACAAGGCTCGCCCCAGCAGCCTAGTGCCAGCATGGGGCTGCCCTCCGCTTTGCCACAGCTACCAGCGGTGCCACTTCGCGATGAGTTGGTCCGCGACGCGCAAGTAACTCGCCAACGTGCTGAAGCTGCAACCAGAGAGGCAGCGGACCTTGAGGCGGTGGCGTATTCCCAAGTAAATCCATTGGTTGAGGGCTCCGCATTACCTGATAGTGGTCCTCGTGGGACAAAGCGCGCAAGAACAGACCACTCAGATACCTCGTCTTCGTCTTCGTCTTCATTATCATCATCATCATCATCATCGTCGTCGTCGTCGTCATCATCGTCGTCGCCATTTATGCCTACAGTTCCAACGCAAGTGTCCGCTAGCATTCAAACTGCCGCGGCGGCAGCACACACACACAGAGAGCGACAACTCTTTCGTGGGCGCAGAAGATGCATTCCGAAACATTGTGGCTGCTAAGAAAGGTACGCATCCTGAATTTGGTCTTGTACATGCATGCGAAGTCGAACATGCGAAAGATACTGAAGAGATAGACAAGGGGCACTACTCTTATCTTCAATCCAGGATTACAGCCAAAAAGCTATCCATGAAGAAGCGCGATGCCGACATCGATTTGGCTCTCTTGAAAGCCTTGGGCAGCCGGCTTGTGACCATTCGAGGCAGCGTTTAAGATATTCCAGGAGATAGCCTGCCAGAATGCGAGGCTGCGCTGCAACTTTTGAATCGTATGATCGACGATCGTGAGGATCGAAGTCTCGTGCTCTCTGGCAGGCAGCTTATGGTCCAGTACGCTGATGCGTGCAAAAGCATCGAAGACTACAACGGTGCAGTGATCCGACACTGGATGTCTGACGAATGCGACCCCAAGAAGCTCCATGCTGTCATTGACAGCTTCCAGCGCGGGTCAGAGCTTGAGCCCCTACTGCACACTCCCGCAGGTGAGAGCTCCTTGAAAAGCGCGGAGGCCACGGATGCTCAAGGATTTGCTCCAAGTACTGCAAGTGCCTCCACCGGCAACAAGACTCAGCGTGATTACGATTTCGGGAATTCTACATCAAGCGCAGCTCCAACCCAACTACGTATAGAAGCAAGCTCAAAAATTGCGACGGTGATGAAAACTACTGATTATTCGATAAAGCATTCTAACAATTATAGATGCTTTGATTTCGATGTAATTTTGCTTCTTAAGGGATGACGGCTTCTGAATTCATGAAGTGGTATTGGCAGACATTTAAGTTACGCGCAGTAGAATAGCAAGCTTGCTGTACCTAATGTCCAACCTCTTTTCATTCTAGATGATACCAGAATCGTCAGAACCTTCGGGAAAGAAAGCGCGCATCGATCACTCCGCGAGTGCTGGAACAGCAGGTGAAGCTTTGAGCTTTACCGCAGCATCTACCTTCGTGGTATGCCGGTTGGCCCTGGCGAGAAGTCCGGCTACATGCCGCGCTGTCCTTGCAAAACATCGAGAATTCATCAACTCGGAACTAATAAAAGCTCTTGAAACCGTGGGAAGCTATTCGATAAAGGTTGTCAGTAGCACTCCCCTCTCTCCCTTCGGAAGGCATATCATCCGATTTCTTTTTATCTTGATTTCATCAGACTGATCGTAAGTTTGTTTATCTTACGTGAATGCTTACTCTTTTCAATATGTAGCATGGGCGCACACCGCTTCATGTGGCCGCGACAACTGGAGATGCAGAAACTGTGGGATCACTCATTATGGCTGGCGCTAAAATAGGCGTCAAGGATACGGTGGGGAACGATTATTATGGTAGCTTCAATATCTTTTGATCAGTGAAATTCATATATTTTTTCTTTTTTGGATAATTGTCAACGACACTAGAATGGTACTACACCCCTCGACCTGGCCTCCGATGATACTTGCCGCAAGATACTCGAGCATCATGTCGCAGCCTATGCTTTCATTAGTGACGATCCGGCCACTCTCGTCGCCTCTGCTAGAGCTCATTGTTCTACTCTGTCGTCTTCGGAGGATCCTGTGTTAACTCCCGCACATTTCCTTCGTGCACATCACCTCGACCCTTGTTTTCTCTGGGCCCCACCCGCTGCCCGCGCTACAGTCGTTGCTTGGGCAAGAAATGTTTACCTAATCCAGGTTGCTACCACTACCCAGCCATTTGGAATACTTCCCGAAGAATGTGCTGGTGATGTCTTGGGGTTCCTCGGGGTGGTAATGTCACTGGCAGAGGTGTTGCACATCCTTAAACACTGCTCATCGCCAGCGACGTGCTCTTGGGTCCGCATGGTGGTTACAGCAGCGACTGCGGCTGCTACTGCGGTGAGTCCTATTGCTTCTTTGCCTTCATAACAGCACAGTTCCTAGCGTTTTATCATCATATGCAATATGATAATAACGCCATCGTTCAACGACTTCGTTACACAGGCAACGGCTGGCCAGTTGTCTTCAGCTATTGCTGAAGGTAAATTACAGGATGAGGCGACGGCTGGTCTGTTATCTGCTGCTGAAGAAGGCGACTTCGCCACTGTGCAGGAATACCTTGCGAACGGCGCCGACATCGAGGCTTTCGAACCAGAGGTTTGTCAATGTGTCGTTGGTTATTCGGTGTCGAGAATTTGATTTGAACTTAGACTTACTTTGTAAAAAGAAGCTTATCTTTTGACTTATCTTTTAGCCTTCGGCATGTATTAGCTGCTCCTTGCAGGCACAGAGACTTCCTTACAAACCTCGAGAAGATTTATTTTTCGTACCGATTCATTCGCTCATGAGTCTTCCCTCTTATCCTTTTGTACCTCTTTTTGTATGGTGTGTCTTCGTACACATAAAGAATGGTTGCACAGCGCTCATGAAAGCCTCGCAAGAAGGTCGCACAGCAATCGTGCGGGTCCTCTTAAAAGCAGGCGCTGATAAGGACGCCAAGGATAAGGTCAGAGAAAGTATTTATATAAACATTTTTAATTGGTAAGGGTCGTCAAAATAATATCATTCTTCCTCTCTTCTCTCAAAGACGTGAGTACAAGTTGTACTTGCTTGTCTCCTCTCTTCACATCTTTGTATATGGTGAATGTATACAGCATGATTCAACAGCGCTCATGATGACCTCGCATGAAGGTCATACTGCAATTGCGCAGCTTCTTTTGGAAGCAGGCGCTAATAACTACGCTAAAGATAAGGTAAGGATATTCGTATGTATCAGATGCATATAATAGAGGAGTTTAGAGTTGCGAGACTTGTCTCCTACTTCCTTACATCCCATACATGTGCTTTAAATGTCGTGCATTATACAATGCGTATTTTTTGCTGAGTTTTGTTTGTACTTCTTGGAGCTGTGTATGATTGCATGCAGCTGCCGCCAGGATGTATACATTCATATAAGATAGAATATACTTTCCTCTGTTTCCTCTGCTCATCTGCTTGCCACTTAATTTTTATTATCTTTTTCATTGCGTCAAATCCGTGTGTGTGTTTCCTTGGTTGTGCGTTCACACTATTAGTACGGCGTAAGTGCGCTCATGGAGGCTTCAGGGGGAGGTCACATTGCAATCGTACGGCTTCTCCTCGAAGCTGGGTCTGATAAGGCGACCAAGGACAAGGTAAGAGAGAAAAATGGAGAGTCAGATAGAGATTGAGAAGATAAGCGCGCTCGCTTAGTGACAATATGTTGAAGGAGTTGTAAAGGTTATGAGAATGGCCTTTTTTCGGAATGTATCCTTTTCACTTTCGTTGCAATGTGAGTGAGCGTGTTTCATTTCTTTTGTCTTTCTTGACATGTATTGGGCTGTTTGAAAATTAGAATAGGCAGAACTATTGATAGCTTTCCTGCTTGGTTTCACGAACATTTCAGCCTGGTGGAGTTGAGAGTCCATAGAAGCTGTTATTGTGCGTGTGCGCGTTGCGTCGAATTAACTCAAGAGTCGACAAATCGAAAATGATTATTTTAGTTCGTTGTAAATTTATCCTATTCGTTTCAACTTTTTTAATGTTGTTGTCTAATCATGATTAGTATGGCTTATCAGCGCTCAAGTATGCTTCACGTAACGGCCACAAAGCAATTGCACAACTCCTCGCAAAAGACGGCACTCATGAGGATGCGAGGGCCAAGGTAGTATAATGCATGTATATACATATCGATTAGAGTAAATGTTTTAAAGTCAGGGAGGATTAATTGCTTTTGGGCTTCTCCTTCCTAACTTCCTATTCGTTTTCTTTAGATGCAGTGTCTACGAAAGCTACTATTGAGCACCCTTTCACTCGTCGCTTTTGATCTGAAGAATAGTCTCAGAAATTTTACTGGGCTATAAGCCTTTTGATTTTACTGATTTATGCGCGGAGAATTCTATGCATTTCTTTGAGTTTTTTTTTGCATCGTCTTCTATGTCGATGTATATGTGTATATAGGATGGTGACACAACGCTCATGCACGCCTTGGGTGAAGGTCACACCGCAATATCACAGCTTCCTCTGAATGCTGGGGCTGTGATTGACATAGATGATGTAAAGGAGATAGAAAGGGTATTTGCATGCGCTTTGTTGGCCATCATATACATGCGTATACCTACAGGATGGAAACATAACGCCCATGGAGGCCCTGCGTCGAGATCATCCTAAAACTGCGGAGCTTCCTCTGAATGATGATACAGCAGTGATTGTCGTAGATGATGTAAGAGACAGAGAAAGGGCGTTACTAACTTTCTTGTTTTATGTTTTATTTCATTTGCATGGTTTTCTTTCGCCATCTTGTACATGTGTATATAGGATGTCAACACAACACCAATGGAGGCCTTGAACGAATGTCAAGCCGCAACTGCGCAGCACAATGCTGGGGCTTCCAGTAGAAATGTAAGGAAATGACAGAGAGAGAAAGATAGGAAAGCGCTTGTTTTGTAGGAGCGCAACATACACCGCACAATAGAGCATGCAGGAGGGTTATGTTGATGGTCTTCTTCTGGCCTCCTCCTGCATTCTTTCCCGTACGATGGGTGTGCACTTGCTTGGTTTCAAACGTATAATTTGAAGGAGACAAGCTGGTTTCACAGCTGTTACACCTAATGGAGTGAAGACTTAATACGATACGTTCTTTCTTTTCGCGTGCGTGTATCTTGTTGAATGATCAGTAGTGTAAGATTGTGTTACTTGCAGTTAGTTGGTATAGATGTCAAATTTGTCTCAGTGCAATAACTGGAACACGCCTCATATCTTGTGTATTCTAACTTTGTACTTTTTTTTGTTCTATAAACTTGTCATTTAGAATAAGGCTACGGCTGGCCTGTTACGCGCTGCCTATAGTGGAAACTTCGCAGCTGTGCAGAAATGCCTTGCGAATGGCGCCGACATCGAGGCTATCGACGAGGAGGTGTTTGCCGATGCTTCATTGAGTACATGATTTCAGGTTCACTTTTAACATGTTTTACACACTCATATCTGTCTTATGCGCCTTCTTCCTCGCATATTTTCTATCTTCCTCCTTTGCTTTTTCTTTGTATGGTGTGTTTTTCTTCATATATCTGTAGTGGGACGCAACAGCCCTCGTGAGGGCCTCGCAAGAAGGTCATACTGCAATTGTGCAGGCCCTCCTAGATGCAGGCGCTGACAAAGAGGCCAAAGATGAGGTTAGAGAGAGAGAGAGAGAGAGTTATTTTATACACATTCAAAATAAAGAGGTGTAAGGATCGCGAGAAAAGCTTTCCTTCGGCCTCCTCATCTTGAACCTTCATTGCACATGTGTTCTTATTATCTCGACAACCTTCACTCGATAAAAGTGGTTTGAGAGGTGGTACCAGGATACATTTTAACCTTTTAAATAAATACTTAAGTGCATAAAGTGATTACCTATATGAGTTGAGAGTCACGAGAAGCTAAGAGGATGCGTACATGTGGGTGTTATGGAACAAACAAGGGTATTGTTATCTTTTTCTTTGCATACAGTGTTAAGCAGTCTAGTGAGGTTGAGAGTCGCGAGGAGCTCGACGTGCGTTTCTATTTAGGGCTGAGAGCCGATGCAACCTCTTTGATTGTTACTTTGTATGCGCGTTTGTGACTTTTTCTTTGTTGCGTGGTGTTCGTCATGTCTGCGTAAAAATACACAGGATAACCACACAGCACTCGTTATTGCCTCGCAAGGACGTCACACTTCAATTGTGAATCTCCTTTTGAAAGCAGGGGCTGACATGGAGGCCAGAAAATATGTAAGAATGTTGAGAGTAACAGTGCGTGCGTTTGTAGGCGCCCATGAAAGCGTAACATTAAGAGTTATGAGGATGTGTTTCTCTTGGTTTTCTTGGCTATAACTAGACTTTCATAAATGGTGGGGTTGAGAGCCACAAGTATGCATACTTACATAAGGGCGTTCTGTCTGATATCTTTACGGATCAAAGAATTCTTCGCGACTATTTGAAGCCTTTATCGTGTCGAATGTGAAATAATAATTTTTCATTTGTAATTGATCCGCAATTTGAGGGCTGATATCATTTTATGCTTTTACCGTTTTTTTTGTTTGATCTTTATTTAATCTGTATACGCGTAGGATGGTCAAACGGCGCTCATAGAGGCCGCAGGCGCAACGTATGTTTTGAGAATTGCATCGAAGATGCATTCAAGTTTGATTGGTTCATCTTGCTCATGGTCTAATTTCAATTTATGTCGAGCTACAGTAGTATAGTGAGTGTAGGAAGTCATGCTTTCTATTCGATTTTATGAACGTTTCCCAGGAAAATGAGCAATTATTCGAAGCATATTTCGAGCAGTGTGCTTGTATTTGTAAATTTGTGTGTATACGCTCATTCTTGGTGCTTGTTTTTCATGGTGTATGTTTTTATTTGTAAATTTGTGTTTATACGCTCATTTTTGGTGCTTGTTTTTCATGGTGTTTGAATGCGTCTAGGATGGCGAAACAGTGCTCATGAAGGCCTTGGCGTATGGTAACTATTCACACGCGCAGCTCCTTCTTGATGCTGGAGCTGATATGGAGGCCAAAAATAATGTAAGAGAGCTTAAGGAAATGCGTGCAATTTCATAAACTATTGTATTAAAAGGACATGTATGGGTCGCGGGGTTGGCTGCCTTTCGGCCTTTTACTTTAAGAAGACGTTTTGAGTGGTGTAACTACTTCGAGTATTTAGTGTTCAACCTGGTTGAATGAGAGTCAAGAGGAGCTGGGTGTGTGCGCTTGTTTCGATGTGTTTCATGATGCAAGCTTTAGTAAAGATGGTTATCTTTATTTTGTCGTGAGCTTATTTTCTTTCAAGATCAAATCTTGTTGAGCCGCAAGTGGAATTAAAGCCTTGACCTTGATTATTCTACCTTGAATGTACCTCTGGTTAGTATTGCTAATTGGTTAAAAGAAAATCTATTACGAGAAAAATCATTGTTTATGATCACCTCTGAGAGATATTTGTAAAGTTTTTGCCCTCTTTTCTATAATATCTTCTATGCCTTAACATGTATAGGATGGCAACACAGCGCTCATAAAGAGAATACACCGTGGTGATTCGCGCACTCGGCTCGCTACTGTGAAGTTTCTCCTGGAAGCAGGGGCTAACAAGGACGCAAGGGCAAGAGACAAGGTAAGAAAGAAACCTCATGCCGTAGGCTCATTTAATGTAGGAGATTCCTCTCGATTATCTTGATGTGGGTTAGAGTCCCAATGAGCTTGTTTTGTGCCTGCGTGTGAAATTTTATAAAAAATGGTATTCGTTTCATTTTTTTTTGTAGTTTCGAGTGTATCCTTTCAAAAATTTTGAGTCTCCATTCGGAATCGTAAATCTCATGCTCAGCCTATGAGATAATGGCAGCAATTTTTAAGATTGATTTCGGAGATATTACTTATGAATGCGGTCAATTTTGTGTCTCTTTTGAAGGAAAGACTAGTCTTTGCAACTACACAATTCGAACTCGAACTCGAACTAATACAAACCCGAATGGCACAGAAGCCAATGCTGCGGGCAGAAGTGGGAATGCGCGTGCGTTGCGCAAACAAAGCAAGTGCGGAATGATTCAGGAGGGAGAGGGGCAT
>Ga0307931_1002468_pt1 | contig 11830 bp, 10 predicted proteins | sample OrgLakmetageno47_FD_201816 | JGI IMG/M metagenome (GOLD analysis project Ga0307931, IMG submission 201816) | Saline water microbial communities from Organic Lake, Antarctica - #47 | ecosystem: Environmental > Aquatic > Non-marine Saline and Alkaline > Saline | place: Antarctica: Organic Lake... | reverse complement strand
TTTTTACCGCAAGAGGGATGATGCGAATAGAAATTAGGGTAAATAAATTCAAGAGAGAAAAGTAAGTTTGCATATACTAAAGAGAACGCATGTTGTTAATTCACTACTGAGGGAACATCGAGATTAACAGATGTTATACCTAAGTACTGCAACTGCTTTCTTGTTTTCTACGTAAGTCGATCACATAATGTACGAAATGCAAGCAGCCGAACAAACACAGATGGGCACATACCGAGTCGCGGAGAGCTGCTCCTTTGATTCCGTCCATTTCCATTCCATTTTTGCGCGCTTTGAAGGCTTGCACTGGGCTCACCTTCATAATTGAGAGAGTTTAGGAAGGGAAGACATAACACTAAGGAAGAGAACAGTCATCAGTGATCAAAACCAACAATAAGGCTGAAAAGCATACAACTCTAAAGTACAAAGCAAGCACTGTAGGAGGAGCCAAAATACTAGAGAGGAAAAAAAAATAGAACTTTTGAAACGTTGCGCGCACTGCACTCACGTCTGCTTCGATTATTCGGGCTCCGGATGCTTCCACGGCTGCTTCGACGGCGAGGGAGCAGCACCCTTTGTCGACCAGCACCGCTACCGCTGGTTCGGCGGAGGATGACGCCGCGCGACTTTTCTTCGCCCCCACATCCACCAATTGGGCCAAATCGGTCTCGAATGCCTGGTAAGGCCGCAAAGTAACGTTCGAATCAGCCATTGCTTCAATGACGCCTTCTCCGAGCCACGACCAGTCCACGTCACCGCTGCCACTGCTGCTGCTGGTGCCGCTCTTGTCAATACCACTGCTGCTGCTGCTGCCGCTGCTATTGGCAACGATACTTCCAGTACCGCGCCCCAGGAACAAAGACACTCGGTTGTGGGTGCCCACTAGTGCGTACGCGAAAAACACCGGGTTGCAGGCAATGTCAGAGCCGCGCAAGTTGAAGAGCCACGCCACCTGATCCAAAGCCGTCACTACCAGCACAGCGCAACCCGCGTCCACCATGGCTTCGCGCACCCGCACCACTTTGCTGGCCACCGTTTCGCCTGCGTACATGTCTGGGTGCACTTGAATGGGCTGCCGCGGCACCGGTGGCCTTCGGCTCCCCCACAGGAGATCCACCAAGTTATCTCCGGGGACCCCAATGAGCACAGGTCCACCACTCGAAGCACTGCCGCTGCCACTGCCGCTGTCATGCACACCACTCGTAGCGCCATCCCCAGCGCTCGTTGCACCAGCAGCACCAGCAGCGCTAGCACCAACCGCTCCACTCTTCGCGCCATCCTTCATATTGGCCCACTCCGCTTTCCACGCTCGTGCTTTCGAAGCATCCAGCACTGTTGGGTCTACGCCCACTTTAGCGCCACTCGGTAAATTGGCTGCGAGCCAAGCTTGCACTTCTGGCACGCCCAGTTCAAACGCTTTCATAAGCACCCATTCCGACCCTTTCAATTGTTCGGCGGCCTGCTGAAAGTACCTTCGAAGTAAATGAAGGAAGAAAACATTAGATACTCAGATACCACAAGTAAATATCTTTTCAATTCGATAGAAAAGTTTAACGTTTCGGGAGAAATGTATGATTGTAGCTCAATCGTTCTTACTCATTACAAAACTAACTACGAGTTGCATTTGATTTGAAGTGATTCTTACCGGCTGTCAGTCCACACTAGAGCCTCATTTTGAGTCACGACAGCTGTGCCAGCAGAGCCCGTAAATCCACACAAATGCCGGCGCCGCTCGTCGCATTCACTCACGTATTCGGACCCGTGAGCATCTTCCGAGGGCACCTGCGATCATTGCGATTCGTTAGAATCATGTGGTTAAAGTTACCTACTGCCTAAATGTGTAGCAATGTGCCAACACTCAACACGAATTTCTGGAGAACGCGGCACGCAGCGTGGTGATGAGAGTACTCTAGTTTAAAGAAATGTACATTGGTCTTCGATACTCTAGATGGTACTGCATTGCCATGGTGTTACCAAGTAAGCGTCGAGCTCTCGCTGTTGCATCAGGCCTCGTAGAGCAGTTAGCTTTTGCGCCGTGCTCAAATCTCCCGGAGCTGCACATAAAGGAATACCCGGCTTGAAGCAGCATGGGCAACTCATCTGCGCGAAAGCGCCTGGAATGTTGGACATCGTGAATTCCTTGATATGTCTGTTTCTCAACACGGGTCTAGAATTAGGAAGATAATATATATTATCGGCTGATGACTCGGCTGACTGACTTATGTCTGTATCTGTAACTACAGATGTAGCTTTAGCTAGCTAGCTAGCTAGCTACAGATAGAACAGACTACATAGACGACTCCAGTAGCTAAATTCGTGCTGTTCTCACGAGTCCCGAGCAAGTGTTGACACGTTGACACGAACGAGAAACGACGAGAAAGATCGAAAGATCGTGCAGCCGAGCGAGAGCCACAGAGCTACAGTAGCTTATCTTAGCTACTATGCAGTAAGCTCACAGCTCCTTATGATATCATAACCGGCCATACCCAACAATCTTCTACGAGCGGGTTCTGTATGTTGTTGAGTGCGATCGGCGCAGTTTTCGCTCTTTTCTTGACTACTACGCTGCAGGCACAGCTGCATGGTTCCAACCATTCACAGTCACAACTCCTGGCAAATCAACATGCAAGAAGTTTAAATCATAGCTTCATTCAAAATTCTTCGACTAGTAGGCGACAGCTGGCAATTCAAAGTACTCGTAGTGCTAGCAATGGCAATGCAATTTCACAACTACAGGCCGTTCAAATCGAATGGAGCCGTTCGCTCAACACTATAAGCTGGTCAGGGTCCGTTGACCCTAAGCATGACGGTACCTTGGGCTGCATTAATCCAGCACCTTTTGGTCGTCAATGCACCAGTCATCGAGTAGACGCGCTCTACAGCTGCCTTGAAACAGGCTGCAAAGTTGTTTTGTGCCCTGACCAGCGCCAGTATACCTACGACCCTGCTGGCTGGTTGAAAAAGAAAGGCATTGAAGGACCGATATGCATGCTGCGCAACCATGTCAATTCCGACACAAACAAGAATCACGGCGTGTGTGAACCCAGCGGATGCACGAAGTGGGTATTGCAACGCGGCACACTAGGCTCGTTTGTTAGCAGTGAGGTTGTGCAGCAGTTTATGGGCGATTTCTTACCCAGCTTAGCAGTTCTTGCCATTGTGCTCCCTAACAGACTCCTGGAATACGAGTGCCGTGGGGCAAAAGTCAACCCCAAAGTCCCTACCTATTGCGGTTGTTTGGACATCGGCGGTCAGGTTCTCTCTCAAAGATCTTTTGGCACGAAGACCACAGGCGGCGTTGTTTGCGTTACCGGGCAACGACGCCAACCAACCCCAGTCTTACGCACTTGGTGAAGGGAAAGTAGCCGATAGTTCAAAGTTCCTATCCTGCTCTCCGAAGTTGCAATGCTTCATCGTGTGAATTTCCGTGCCCTTTGTGATACATTCGTGGTTAGCGAGCGACGCTCCAGGTTTCCAGCTTTTGAACTCACGATAGTGGCTCATGGAATGCCGGTGAAGCTAATCAGATGGCGACACCCTCTCAAGGATTCGCCAGCTCTGTAAATAATTTCTATCTATTTTTCGTTGGTCTTAAGGAATTCGTTCTTGTGAAGAGACTAAGCCGTTTCGTTTGTTGTCTTTGGGGACCACGGCAAATCGCAGAGCTGATGATGCTTTCATTGGCCCTTTGAGAAAGCAGTTGCTGAGCGGCCTCCAGAAATCTGTGCGCTAGTCACTTACTCAGCAGGTTAAGTGGTTCTAGGTGTTTGGAGGTCACAGAAGTGGGGGTGTGAGATACTTACTAGTATATGCCATGCGCATGATGCCAGTATACCTCCATTATTAGTTTTTGGTCCTGTCTAGAGATATCGCACCTGTACCTGTCTTCGAGCTAACTCTCACTCCGATGCCTCCCAATAGGAACTTATTATCCAGTCTCAAGTTTTCATTTTCATAGGAGTAAAAGATAAACACTGCATTGCAAAAACTTACAGCTAGCTAAAGAAGACTCGGGCTTTGCGATTTTTAATGGTGTTTCTCTGCAATTGGGAAGTGCATATTTAGTTGAGATATGCTTCGGGCGCATCTTCGGTTACTCGGCCGTGCGAGTTGCACATTCAAAAAAATGGCCGCACTTGAACAACCAGGCGAGTAGGCATGTGTGAGCAGCGTGTGTGCGCATGTGAAGGATCCCTAAGATTTGGGCTTGATGCGAGCAATGCACTCGATTTCTACTGCGACACCAAGGGGTAAAGCGTTTGTGCCAATGGCCGACCGCGCGTGTTGCCCACCCACCTTGGAATGAAAAAACAGGAAGAACGTGACTTGACGCTGAATTCTTCATTCGGACATATGGTCTTAAAATTATAATTTCAAGCAATTTTACCTCTTTTCCAAAGACTTCGCCTAAAACGTCGGAGCAGCCGTTTACCACGAGATGCTGCTCATGAAAGTTGTCAGCGCTGGCTACGATTCCAAACACTTTCACAATCTGGGACAGGTGCAGTAGTATAATCAAACTTTGTAGAATAGTATGCTGAGAATCATATAAATGTTTTTTTTCAAGGGTTAATGTGAGAGTGAGTCCTTTCAAAGCAATCAAGTTTGTCTCATTGTTCAAATAACCTTTTCGACGCGGTCGAGATCACCGTCAAGCGACTCCTTTAGTGAAGCTACCAAGTTTAAGCCACACCACCGAGCTGCCTCATAGCCTTGAGAAACTACCAAGCCAACTTCATCGTTTGAATCTGCTTCTGGAACAAGCTTACCCTTAATCAGGTCGCCAGCGCCGTCCTTCGCAGGTAAATGGCCACTGAGGTACAACAAGTCGCCGTCCTGGCTCACTAAATTGTAGTTTGCCTACCGGCGCATGCACCAAGTCTTAGAAGAACGTAGAGAACTAAAAACTCATCAGCCTGATATGCTAGTGTTGAATCGAGCAAGATTTCACGAGACGCCTACAAGTAGTACTGGTCATCGGTAGTTCATCACCTTCGGCAAGCCAGGTGGAGGAAGCACAATGCCAGCATCATTCATGCGCTCATCCACGACACCCGCCCGGATCACAGTGGTGAGACCAAATGTTCTTTTCATCGGAAGGAAGGCTGAAGCTGGCGAAAGCAACACGAGTGCGAGTACTTGCTTCATTGTTCAAGCTAGCTTCGTCGAATCTTGAAGCGGAAAACGCAGGAACACGACGACCGACGACGGGAACACCGGAACAAGGACCGGAAGAAGAAAATAAATTCGAGGGGGGGGATAAAAAAACCCAGTCCTTCTTGGCACCCCTTTTTTTCTTCGTCGGACCATCCGCATCGCCACGAAGGACACAAGACAAAATGGCGTCCATTGACGACAAGCGGAGTGGGATGGACGAGGACAAGAAGGAAGATGAATATTCGACGGGGCCATTATCTGTTCTCATGCACTCGGTCAAGCACAATTCACAGGTATGGATGTATGCGAGTGTTTATAGCTGCTTATAGCTGCGCACCTTAGCACTGGCGTTTCGTACACTTCGACTACTCTGAAGCTAATCTGGTGCGCACACACATAGGTGCTCATCAACGTTCGCAACAACCACAAACTGCTGGCTCGGGTGAAAGCTTTTGATCGCCACTGCAACATGTAAGCTTTCCCCGCCATTCTGCGCCTTGTGAGATGAAGCTGCGCACAGAGTCTATCACGCGTGGGGTGCTTATATCGTAGCTAGCATGAAAGACATGTACCAAATAAGGAAGCATTTTTTTCATGACATATAGCAAATTTTGCCTAGGTTACTCTGGTCGTTACTGCGCCTGACTGAACCGCTCCATGCATGAGTCGTTTGGTTTCTCCTCTTACTCTCTCTCTCTCTCTCTCTCTCTCTCTCCCGTTGCACTGCCCACCCCTGAATATGCCCTACCCTTTACCGCGGCAGGGTGCTGGAGAATGTGAAAGAGATCTGGACAGAAGTGCCCAAATCTGGCAAGGGCAAGTCGAAAGCTGCCCCGGTAAGTTCCCGCATTTGTGTTTATGTTGCGGCCTGAGGCATTCGTCCGTGTAGGTCTCAGTGCCCGCTCCTGAACTGCTATTGAAGGCTTCGGAGCTCATGATTTGATGAGCTCACCGCCCTTCTCTCCCTCTCTCTCGATGTGATATTCCAGATCAACAAAGAGCGGTACATCAGCAAAATGTTTTTACGCGGCGACTCGGTGATTATTGTTTTGCGAAACCCGTCGGGCATGGGAGACAGCAAATAGAGCACTTACCTTCGAAGAACCACAAACACGTAGCGTGCCAAGATGCAGCCGTGGTGGCAGTGGCCAGGATAGCATTTTGTGCATGGCTTCGTTGCACGCGCGGAAGGAGCAGCTTCAGGCTTGTACGCATCTGACATGGCGCCTGCAGTGGCCTTCTTAGCAAACAAAGGAGACGAGAAAGATTGAACTCATTTCAACCAATTACCACCCATTTCTTATTTTAAGCCTCTATTTCTCTCTTTTTATTTATGCGCTTGCTTTTGTTCTTTTTCATTTTTTCCGTGTGCCTACTCATGGGCACTTAGCACACAAACGGAGAAACATCACCCGGGTAATTATACCGAAAAATATGGGTAATTTCGTTTAGAGTTTCGCATTGCGCATTTGAATAAATGGATTATAATTCGGGCCACCAGTAGAAGTAGGAGCAATCGAGCAATCCCGAAGCCTATAACGGATAACGGAACTCGAACTCGGAACTAAGAAGCACATGGCCAAATGAGCGCGAAGCCACAAGTCTGCACCCCAGGTAAAGTAAAGATTAGATTAGATTATACTCCCCAATTGCAAAGAAACAACAACAAATAGCATAAAGCTGCGTTTTGATGAATCCTCCAGAACAAGTCTGACTGGGCTGAGTGTCCTTTTGCGCAATGCAATATTCATCTTTACTCTCATGAACCCTGTAAAGTAAAGGAAAAAGGGCAACGCCTCGTAGTCCTTGGCTGGGTATTACGATAAACCGTATCGTCAAAATTTGCCGTATTTTTCGTTATTTCGCTGAATAACGCCCGATTTCGCGTTATTTCGGCGTTATTACGTGCTCTCTTTTGACGAAATCGAAACGAAATCTCGTATCGTTTACGAAAAACGGGCGTAATTCTCAGCCAAGTCGTAGTCCTCGCGCCTCGGCACTTCTAAAATTTGATGCGGCGTTAGAATTGGAGAGCGCAGATTCAAACTTCGACAACAAACGGACTATAGAGCAAAGAGGTCACTAGATAGGCAGGTTTTTTAAGCTTACTGCTGGCGCCTATTCCGCGTTTCAATCTGCTGGGGAGTGTGGCCTGCCCTACTTAAAACATGTTTCCGTCGTCTTCTGCGTCGTGCTCGGGCATTGGGGGCATGCTTTGCGCGCCTCCACCACCACCCTCTGCTCCACCGTCCTCACCACCTCCGTCTCCACCTTGCAGCTTGCGGATCACTTGGTCGGCGTCGTGGGGGGCAAAGATGAGCCGGCCGTCGTCGAGCTGAATCTGGTAGGGCGCAAACACCCCGGGCGGCCAGTTCGCTTCGCGGTACCTGGAGGTAGAATAGAACACATGCACGCGTGTGATCGCTTGTCCATAAGTACGAGGAAAATCCAAGTATTAAGAAGTAGGAGTAGATAGTGATGAATCTCAGACCTAAATGAGAAAATTGGGGTAGTGTATTTTCAAGGTAAAGATGGTACAGGGTGTGGTCATGTGAGCATACTGTTGCTTCACGACGGTGCCCGCGCCCCAGCCGGTGACGGGGTCTGCCCCAATGCGGCACTCCACCCGGCTGCCCACTTCAAAGCGCAGCACGACCACGTGCTCTTTCCCCGCGGACCACGCTTCCAAATCTACCGACTCTTCCGCGAACACGTCCTGTGTGACGTTGTCACCCGAAGAGACGAAAGAGATAACGAAGTAACATACAACGAACCGAGCAATTACCTCAGTCCATTAAAAAAGTGAATTATTCTAGATGTGTTGGTTGGTGCTCAAAGATAGATACACTGATCCTCAGTTCTGCTGTAGGACAGCTGTACAATAAACGGATCGCGCCCGTCTTGGCCAAGCTCCTTCTCGGGTTCCTTCAACTTCGAAGAAAATTGTCACCATACAGAATCTCACTGGCACAAAAAGGTGCCAATACATGAAAATTCACGTGGAGAATGCAGCACCTAGGGCGCTGTCACAAACTCCACTTAGTTTTTGCCTCACCTCGACGTCTTCTTCGGTAACCTCTGCCGAGCTTTTGGGTATCCCTAGTGGCTTGCTTAAGCCGGCTTGCCATGTGAGCTGAATCATTGTGTCAATGGGCGCGCAAGTAGGGTCGCCGCAGACCACCTAATAGAGCAAATACACATAAGGAATATCAGAAGTTTCCACTCCCTGATACACTCCTTTTCATCTCCACAACCTTTCTCGACCTCTAGTCCATTCGTCTTCTCCAAAGCGTCAGAAAGTAAAATCAAATAGTCGCCAACGCACCGCTAGCCACAAAAAGGTCTGACTAAACAAAAGAAGAGCTACGCACCTCCGTTACGTTCACATGAAGTCCTTCCTGGAACTCGGCTGGAATGTGACCCAAAGCGAGCTGCCTCACGCGCTCGCATTCGCGCCGAATTGCGACCTTTTCCTGGTCCTGATTTTTCTTTGCATCCGGATTGAAGAGGTTACCAAAAGACATCTTTTAATGATACTATTCGCTCTAGATGCTGCACGTAGCTTCGTCAGGCAATCAGAAAGCTTGAATTTGGGAACACGTCGAGGAGATTAATACTGAAGTCGTCTACAAAAGGACGATTTACTTCGTAGAAAATTACGAGGCGAGCCTGAGGCGAGCAGAGACGAGCTACACTTTTGTGCAGAGAAATGACGCACACTATACCTTTGGAAGGGATTTACGATTATTTTACGGCTCGGCCACCTCGTACAACACACAACACACAACACTCTTCAACAGCTCTTCAGCAAATATCAACATCAGATAGATCATCAATAATCACAAGAAGATTATGAAGGCTAGGGGCCCTGCTGAGAAGCCTGGCTTTAACTGCTTTCGTTAGGATCGAACGTGCTCGCTGCCATCTTGCACTTTCAGAGCAATCCATTGCATTTCTCAGCAGTTGCAGAAGATGCTAACGATTGCGTCATTATTCACTAGCCGTAGCTGCTTATAACATTGAACAAAATAAGAATCGCGATGTATCTAATGGCACAAATCAAGACTGCGATGGTCATGAAATTGATGTGCTTTTTCTGCTTGTTCCATGCTTCGAGCACATTTCAAGTGCAGTGTGGTTCATCACTTTCAAGGCTAGTGCCTAGGAGCACCCCTAGTAGTAGCATCGACTCGTCAGGGCTGCCGATAGATGCTATACTGCCCGACGTCCTACGCACACTCGACGAATCCTCAGCGCTAGTACTTGAAGCACCTCCCGGAGCCGGCAAGGTCGAAATACAACTTAAGTCATCGAAAGTGTATACGAATCTATAGACCACATTGCTAGCGTTCCTAATCATATTGTGTAGGCCTCTTTACAAAGCATCTACCTAACCCTCGCAAGTCGCGAAAGCCCATATGATATCTTTCACTCCTGATATGCATACATCCATGCATATTCCTCGAAATGACTTTTTAAAAAATCATTCTTGAATTTATTTTGTACTGCTCTGATGGTAGACAACGCGGGTGCCACTCGAGCTTTTGTTGGCGGAGCCAACGTGGCTTCAAGGCCGAAACATCGTTGTGCTTGAGCCGAGGCGGCTGGCAGCAAAAGCAGCTGCACAACGCATGGCCAGCGCTTTAGCTGAACCCGTAGGAAAGCGCGTAGGTTACCGAGTGAGGTTTGACAGCAAAGTGTCGCGGGCTACTAGAATAGAATGCGTTACCGAAGGGGTGCTCTTGCAACGCCTGCGGCGAGGAGGAGCCAGCAATGGTTTAACTGGAGTGGGCTGCGTCGTACTAGACGAATTTCACGAGCGTTCTCTTGATGCTGACCTTTGCTTAGCACTCCTCCTAGACTCACAACGTCGTGGTACATGTGTGCACACTCTGTTTTATCGAAGTTCTCTAACACTATCCTTGTATAATGCGTACTCATGCGTGCATTCCTGTCTTTGAGAGAGCACGAACGCCAACCCAAAGACCAGTGATCTCAACAACCGCGCATTTCCTTTGCTTGCAATACTTTTGTTTTGTGCCTTGGGCCGATTTTGAAAGGTAACTGCCAAGGTCTGCGCGTGGTTGTGATGTCAGCCACCATTGGTGATACTCTCGCCACTAGGCTCGTTGGCAAGAAAAGTGACTCAACCACCACCGATACCACCACCACCACAAGTAGAACCCTGGAAGCTGCCTCAGACGAAGAAAGCAACAACGCAGCAGAGGAGAGGTCTGTTGCAGCATCAGCTGGGGTAAAAGCAAAAGAGGAGGAAACGGAAGCATGCTTGATGCCGGAGGGCCGGCTTCTCACATCTTTGGGGCGTGCCTACCCTGTAGACATCAAGTATTTAGGCCGCGGCGGGGCTCCTATGGCAGCTACTTCCTTAAAGCCGAGGGAGCTTGAAGCACAGGTATGCTCGTGTTGGCTTGAAGAGACTTCTTGAAATATAAATTGAAGGGGTAACAAGGTTTCTTCTACATATCATCCTGACCTGTCCCTATCTATTTATTTGTACATTAGGTAGCCTCCGCGTGCCTAACTGCCCTAGCTGCGCATCCAGACGGCGACGTGCTCTGCTTTATGCCAGGCGAAGGAGAGGTGAGACAAAAGAATAAGCTCTAATATAGCAATGACGTGTGAAATTAACGCAAATCAGGAGCTTTATTTGAGTGGAAGGCGGGATCTTTGTTTAAAAGATGGAATCTCTATTTCTTTTGTTTCATCTCGATTGGCCGTACTTTAAGCCACTAGCTGACTTGCTTCTCGGTGTAGGCCTCACTGACTTGATTCTCAGCGTGCGGGGAATTGATTGTGCTACAGGTCAAACACACCGTGCGGCTGCTGCAGGACCAACTGCGCCACCGTCGCTCAAGTTCATCAGCCGTTGAAGTCTTGCCTCTCTATGGAGCGTTACCATTCCAGCAACAACAGCTCGTAGTGGCACCTCAAGAACCACTCAAGGTACAATCATTGTGCAGCCTAAATATTGTAGCTTAATTCGCATGATTTTATATTATTCAAATCTTACAAGCTTGCAATTATCTCCCATCAATTTCGCAGGGGCAACGCATTGTGGTGTCTACACCGATTGCTGAAGCGTCCTTGACCCTGCCGAGAGTGAAAGCAGTGGTGGACAGTGGCCTGAGGCGCACGCCTACTTTTGACTCGTCCACGGGGCTCAATGCATTGGTGCGGACCTGTCTATGGATGCACGCTCATGCACTAGACATCGTCTTCAGCTTCGTATTCGTTTTCTTTCTTCCTCATTGGATTGTTCATCTCCTGGCAATTAATATCTTGATGTATATTAGCTTTTTTATGACGTGATCTGCGATGGTAATTTCTTCCTGAGACCTTTCTCTTTAATACAACAGGCTACGAAAGTCATCAGCCGTGCTTCTGCTGAACAGCGGGCAGGTCGCGCGGGTCGGGTCGCACCTGGCACGTGAGTTTGCTTACCTACAATGTAGTACAAGAGAATATTTCCGCGAAGAGCACGAGCACACGCACATAATTTCCCGCATATGCCTGTATGTAAACCTCACTGAACTGTAGTTTATTAAAATGGAATTGCTTTTGCTCTTTTCAACTCGTTACTTTCATATTTAGTTGTTTCTTTGGTTGGTTCATAAAAGGTGCTACCGCCTATGGACTGAAGGCGAGCAGAAAACTC
>Ga0307931_1002466_pt1 | contig 11836 bp, 10 predicted proteins | sample OrgLakmetageno47_FD_201816 | JGI IMG/M metagenome (GOLD analysis project Ga0307931, IMG submission 201816) | Saline water microbial communities from Organic Lake, Antarctica - #47 | ecosystem: Environmental > Aquatic > Non-marine Saline and Alkaline > Saline | place: Antarctica: Organic Lake... | reverse complement strand
GAAGCTGCGAGCTGGGGACATCACCATCGATGAATTTGAGGCGATTTTGGGGTCGCATGCCGCTCTTCTGGGCGTCAATTCTGACGACCCAAGCACTACGCCTGCTCCTGCTGTTGCTATTGCTGATCCTGCTCTCGACGTGGAAGCTCCCTCTGCTGTAGGGAGGCCTCGAAGCAGCAGGGGTGAAGGCAGAGAGGATGCTGAAGGCAGCGGCAGCCACACCGAAAACACTGCCGCCGCTGAAGGCAATGCACATAATGCACCGTCTGCGCCTGAAGCGACAAGAGGCAATGGCGACTAGCTATAGGGGACTTGGCACGGCATTCGCCCATTCATCAGCCCGGGAATGAAGAACGATACTCGCAATATTTAAATTCAACGAACTTGCGTATTTTTGCATATCCCCGGTGTTCAGATTAAGTTTTCTTCCTGCTTTCAGACTTTCAGTTGCCTCTACGTACACCATAATTTCATATGAAACAAATGATAATGAGAAATGAATGTGGAATACAGCCAAAAGAAGGCCCCTGAGTCAGATTTTCCTTGGTAAATTCATGTGGTGTTAATAGAAGATGGCCTGGCATCTATCTTGCATTGTTTTTTTAGTTCACTTGCACTTACATTAGGTGGACTGGGGAACCCCATCCACCACCACAAGACCGCCATGCGCCATGGCCGATGTGATTTAGTTCACTATATAAGAAGTAGATGGTGGTATGTCATCATATGTTGGGGCGAACGGAATGAGCAGACAGAACGACAGAACGACCGAACGCGCACGTCGCACGTCCGCACGTGCCAATATCCAATATTACAGAACACAGAACGAATGGCGGAATGGCCGAATAATGACTAATTTAATAGTTAATAGCGCTGAAGTGCCCACCCAGTAGGCGGGCCTTACTTGTACCTCTTTCCACCGCGAAATGCACGGTTAGCTGAATAAGTGGCTGTCCTCATGAGGAAGCGCCTTTCCTTGTACTGAACCTTGCTGTAGTTAATGTTGAGTGTTAAGTTTGAATTTGAAAGTTTGAAGCACCGTTTAGCCTTGACACCCAGGACCCCAAACCCATACAAAATGCATAAGATTCAGTGGATTGTTATATCAATTCAATAAAAGTCGAAACATACATCTCCGTGTGGAGGCTTGTGCTGGTTCCCTTGGCTTCCCAAAGGCGCTAAAAGCGCTCGGAAGTTGGACTCTTTGAGAAGACGAAAGAGAAGGAAGGGCGGATTCTTGATGGGTACCGCGTTCTACGTATCTTGATCTGAATGGCCGCTCTCACTTGGATTTTTTACGTCGAAACAGCAACATCACTGACATTCCCATGGCTTAGGGCTCGAAATAGCGTCTGGATCAGTGCGGTGCGGGATGATTTTAACGCCGTTGTAGGGCGAGAACAAGAGGCTTTTTCGTCGTCCGTTGTCCCTGTCGAGCAGAACGCACCAGTGCGAAGTCGATCAGATGCTCAAGTATCTAAGAAATGCAAACTAAGGAAACGTACTTGTTTTTCATGGCAGACTTCGGGGTTGGGCACGAAACCGATCGCTTCAGCGGGTTCAGAAGTCGAGGCGAAACGCATTCCACGTTATTTTCTTCGCCGCCAATGATGGAATGACGGCGTTTTTTAGTCGCTGACTTCAGCACTGGGAAGCTCTGGCCGCCACCAGGGCTTGTCTCTCCACAATATGCAGCCAAGAGACCGTTGGGGCTCGAGAAATTCGGCGAGAGTGGGGCTGCTGCGACATGCACGTTGAGTAAGTTGAACCGCTGGCCCGCCACATTCATTTCGTGAGCCTCAGAAGAAGGCGAGGTAGGTGCAGACCTCATTGGGGAACGGCCGCGGTGCCACTTCATCAACTTAGCAACGAGACTTACGCGACTGCCTTTGCCGCCGAGTTTCAGGCGCACACATAAGCGCTGCAAATCTGTACATGAATTTCCGAGTGTATCGCAGAGGACAGCCGGCAACAGTCCAATGTAAATTCCTCAAATCGATATCATTTCAGCAGTTGAAAAGAAAGTTAAGGAGATGATTGAAGCTACACACCTCTATATAAGAAGGAGTCTGGATTGTCAAGAAGGTCTGGATTGATGGTCACGAGCGTGTCCGTCATGGTGGCCTCTCTCTACACTCAACAAGCAGAAGAAGTGAGTATCTTCTAGCTGGTCTTGGATGAGAAAGTGCGAAAAAAAACGAACACTTCTACCTACGGAAGTTCTACCAGGGAGGTTCTACGAGAGCAGTTACAGAGTGAATAAAACGGTATTACTGGTTCCTGCTTTACGTGTACTGCGAAGTTGCTGCTTGTCGCTCTGTGCTCTGCTGTTAACTAGATTGCGAAAGCTTTTCGGCGGTTTATCCAACTAGGCGTTATTGAGGCTCCTTAGCATGGAACGGCAGGCCGGTAAGCCTAGATACGCGGAGAAAGGAGACGGACTGCAGGACTGCAGTACATAATTCGATACTTATCCCCCTGTAGTACAAAGGTCTGGAGAACAGCAACAGCAACACCTTTCTCAGCTTTCAGCATCGACCGTGAGCAGAGTCTTATGAGGATCATACCGCGAGTACAACAGCAGAAGTATAAAAATGCCGAGTAGGTTCCATCCTGCATTGTAGTATTAAGGTTGTTTCGGGAACCATACTTGCCACATTTGTGGTGTTTTACGCCTCCTTGTTTTTCCCATTCCCAAGCTGGTAGCTTCCAAGTCGCTGAGGCTATCTCAACTAACTCGGGATAGTGAAACAACCCACATCAGCCTAGATTGCATTCTTTAATTTGGTGCTGAACAGCTTTTTAAGTATGAAAGTATTACGCGCATTGATGACTTGGACAGTGGTGCACGTTGCTGACGGGCTAACGTGTCCAAAGGGCACGCAGGTCATTCAGGACGGCACAGCGTGTGAAGATTGTCCTTCTGGGCAGTTTACCTGGCGCGAGCATTCGCCAGCATGTAACAAATGCCCAAGCGGCAGTACCTCCAATGCTGCGCGAACTAGTTGCGAGGCCTGCCCTGCAGGTACTTTCAACAACGAAGAAGGCGGCGCCTGCAGACCCTGCTTCGAAGGCGAAGTTGCGAAGCGTCCCCGAGCAGTCACCTGCTTTGCGTGTCCCCCGGGCACTACATCCGAACCGCTTGTGGGCGGCACGCAGTGCGTTAACTGCCCAGCCGGCCGCTTTAGCCATCCAAATAACGAAGGCTGCTTTGACTGCCCTGAAGGCCAATTTAGTGCAACTGAAGGCAGCGCGAAGTGCGAACCGTGCCTCGGTGGTGAGACGGCGTGCAACCGAGAGACCGGTAACGTCGAGGTTGAGGTGGAAGCAGCATCCTAGAATGTCTAATGAGGGCCTTGTCTGGTTTCATAGAGGCTGCTACAGGATGTGGAGGAAGATGAGGCGGCGGAGGAAGTGAATACGATGACGATGGCAATACAAGTGGTGTCGGTTATGATCTGGCCAAGCAACAAAACCAAAGTAAAAAGTGATTTGGAATCTGATGCCGCAACGCAAAAGTACAAAAGAGTATGAATATAAATCGATGCACATGTAGTAGATTTCGAAACGTAGATCTTAGGTCCCCATACCACATCCCAGTCGAGCTAATTTTGGTTTGGGGCGGGTTTGCAGGGTGAGGTTAGGGCTAGGGTTGGTGTTTATTTTTGCTTAAATTCGACTACATGTGGATAAAATTAAGTACTTAATATTTAAATGATTTTTAAGCGCGACTGGGGTGTGCTCTCCCCCGACCCCCCCCCAATGACCCCCCCCCCCCCCATAGTTAAAAACAGCAGCGTTCCTTGGCTGAAACAACTTATAGATACCCGGATTTCCATCTTTCTCGTCTTCTTCAGCTTTTTTTAAATTACATCACATGCATTTAATTCGGGCATTTTATACAAAACACAAAAATTGGACTTGGCAAGTGGCAGAGCGGGCCTCTTGGAGTTGAGATGCGATTCGCCTCGGCTCTACTGGCATGCTGCGCGCTGAGAACCAGAACTACGCAGCTTAAAAGTACATCTCAAAGAAACTAATGAACCGGCCCCGCATCACGCCTTAGGTACCGACGAGGATCTTGTTTTCTTCAATGAATTTATATGGAGGGACTTCGAGATTAAGCGGTGCAGGGCCTTTTCGTGCGCGGCCACTGGAGTCGTAATGAGAGCCGTGGCAGGGGCAAAAGAATCCGCCAACTCCTCCAAAGTCACCCGAACCTGAAATCGGTACACAGCCGAGATGAGTGCATATGCCTTTGCAAACAAGCCACTCACTCTTCATCACACGGTCAGCGTCTGCTTCAGGATCTCTCAAAGTTGAAGTGTCCACTTTTTCGGCATCTGCAATTGCCTCTGGTGTTCGATGCGATAGAAAGACGGGCAAACCACGCCATTTCACAACCACTGTGCTTCCAAGCAGAATGCTCGATAAGTCAAACTCTGCTGAAGATAAGGCCATGACGTCCTTCGAGGGAGCCATCGATGCGATGAAAGTAATTATGGTGAGCCGTATGGCGGAAGCATAAACAAAGCGCGTGCCTCCGAGAAGCAAATACGCAAATTCGCGCGAATCTGTACCCTCGGACTTCTGCTTGTCGATTTTGTTAGACTTGAACAAGTCATCGACTGAGTTTGGTTTTGAGTCGGTAGTCGGAAGAGTCGAAGTTTCTGATTTAAACCGCCATGAGAAAGGGACCTTAGAGCGTTCCCGTCGAAGTAGAGGAACGAATAGTTTACGCATCATTCTCTCGTCGCGAGCTCGTGAATGATGTGTTTTGCTGTTGACAGTTTGCGACTCTACCTTGATTTTACTGCTACTGCGTAACAACTCTTAGACTGTCGTGATAGGTGCAAGAAATGGTTGAATTATTCTCGCGCGTCAACCTGCATTTACTCCTCTTTTTATCATCCATAGAATTATAAGACGCATATTTTACACATTGATTGAAATACTGCATCATCTTGGTCAATGCATGTAAGTTTAAATTTAATATAACTTACTTTCTTGTTAATTTTCAGATAACTTGATTCAGTGTTGAGATACCTTTTCCCAATCAATCATCTATTCATAATTGCGCAGTAATATGTATCCTACCCATGTTGTAATATACGCTATATTTGCCGCTTGCGCAATCATAAATGATCAATGATACGGGCGAATTCGCGACGTATACTTCCAATACGATGTACTGGATCATATCCCTATATTCTCAATTCGATCACACAGCGACAGCGACAGCAGCAGGCAGCGAGTGGCGTCAAATGGACTCCAATAACAGAACTCAGTATCATTGTCCTATCGTTTTGTGCGAAAACATGGCTGCTTCCGAGTTGACGTAGCTTTGACATTGGGTTTCCGAAGGGTTACTGCACAAGAGCTGCGTTGTTTGTCAACAGCCGCGTGCTGGTTATCGAATTTAAACGGGGCCCTCTGGATGATCTGTTCACAAGGGATTTCGCGTCTTAGTAACGACAATGGCGCCATGACTTATGACTTAAGAGCGAGCCGCTATCTACTGTACAATATTCCAACTGGGAGGATTATGTCTGGTTAACTAGGTTCTACGAAATTTACTGCAAAACGCAAGGGTTCTATTGCTATTGCCCTTGTATTTATGCCTCACTCCACTCTTAAGATATGTGGACAGAGCCAAATGCGTGGACTTTTGCACATCTAGCTATAAGCTATTCAAAAACGAAATCGAGTCGCACGGGGATAATTTGAATACAATCAGGAGCGCGGATGAATTGCTTATGCACGCCAAAAGAGCGAATTTCTCTATAAGCCCTCTTGCATTTCAGTGCTTCCCAACTCAACCTGCATCAACAAGAAGTCGGAAATGGTTACCAGTGCACAAGCAAACAAGAGAAAACACCGGGAACTTATTAAGATTTGATCGTCTTCAAGCAATCTCGGTAGGGGCGTCGTATATTTTCGGTTTTTTTCTGTACTCAAATCAATTCCAGGAGAAAATAAATGCGTGGTCAAGCTTCACTAGCAAACCTGTTTGAGAGCATCGAGTGCGTCGGAGTATTCTCCGAGAAGCCGCTGCAAGTCACGGTTCGACGCAATCGCGGGAAACACCTGATTCGAACACACACAACGAAGTAATGGCAACAAGGATGGAGGCGCTCTTTCTTAGAAAAATGCAGAGGTTAGAAAAATAAAATAAGAAAGGAGGATGCCAAAGAGAGTGAGTGAAATCCAAGAGAGGAAACAGAGACAGAGATGATAAACATGGAAGCAACGTGTACATACAATTGTAAGTAGTGTATACCGTGCTTGCAAGGAGACCGCGTTTGGAGAGCAAACCACCGCAGCAAGTAGGGCCAGCTTCGGCAGACCACCAGGGCAAAGGCGGGTGCGGGCGAAGAGGAGTCGCAGCAGCAGCCAATTCCTCGATTTGCCCTGAGGAGGAAGCGCTTCCACTCCCCTTGGTGGCTCTTTCTTTTGGAGTGGCTGCTGCTGCACTTGGTGCGGTAGGGCCAAGCAGGCGGTCGCAGAGAAGCCTCAGCCGTGGGACGTCCGCTGCTGCCGCCAGCCAGCGAGCATACAGCTGCATTGGGTAGTGAGAAAAAGTAGAAAGTAGAAAATATTACGCTTACGATACGTCAGGTTAACAACAAGCAAAGCAAACAAAATAGCGAAATTCGTAGATACACAACTACGAAACAATGAGATGGGTCGACCTGATGGGAAGACGTGGGATTGCATATTCAAGAGATTTAGACAGAGAAAGGAAATAAAATGAAAAGAGTCAGAATGCGTCGCATCAAGTCATAAACGTGTACCCCAAGCCAGTGCTGAAACTCGCTCGCAGCACCTAGCGCAGCTGCGCACGCGATCCGGTCTTCTAAATGAGCCTGAGTCGCCAATCGCTGCCACGGCCCTGCTCGCGCGAGTGCTGTGACCTGTGCGATGCTGCCTGCAGTTGTTGCTGCTGTAGCACTGGAAGCACCAAAGCCACTGGTGCTATTGCTACTGCTACTCGCGGGAGGTTCCAACGCTAAGAGAGTTGCTGCGGTGAGGCCTCCTGGTTGGCTCATGCCTGCCTGTCTTTGAGGCATCGAACCCAAAACAGGTTGAGTAGGTGTAGGAGTCGTGACTGCCCAGTGCAATTGCGCAAGGGGTTGCTCGTTCAAGTGGCGTGCCGACCAAAGGTCGTTTATTGACAGAGTGTTCGAGAGCGCATTTGCCTGTAATTCTGGTGAAGCATAATGATGTGGCTGCGGTAATGGTGACGGTGCGCCTGCTGCTGCTGCTGTAGTCGGTGGCGCTACGGTGAAGAAGTCCGAAGCGGCAAATCTTGCGTCTGCCAACCTCACCCATGCACCGAGCCCGCAATGCAACCCGAAAGCTTCCAAGCGACTACTGCTGCTACTGCTTGGTGCAGAAGTTTGTCCATTGGCTGTTGTTGTCGTTGCTGCTCCTTCGTTGCGGTTGTTGATGTTTGTGGTGCCATTACTGCCGTCGTGGCTGCCTGGGCTATGATTCATTTGGGCAGTAGCACCACCAGCGGCAGCGGCTACGGGCACCGAGAGGATCGTGACAGCAACACGAGGACGGTTGTCAGGGCCACGCCCTACGATGAGAGCTTCGAGCCGACTCAAACATTGACCTGAAGAGTCAGCTGAGTGCATACTGGCGGTGCTCGTTGTTGTTGCTGCTGAGCCTGTTCGCCCTCCACCATCTATATCTCCGGTACCTAAAGCAGCACCTGAAGCACCAGCTGTACTAGCGCTAGCATCTGTGCTGTTGCTCGCACCGAGAGTAGCGATTAAGGCCCGGCTAGACGCCAACAAGGGTGACAGCGATGCCTGGCCAACTTTCACGAGAGAGCTGAGATCCCACACGCACACTTCACCATCGGCTGACACCACGCCCAACAACCCTCCCAATAGCAGGCTACTGCTGCTACGACTGCTGCCACAGCTATTGCCACTGCTACTGCTATTACCTGCCCCAGAAAGCTGCTCTAATGTAAGCCGCGCCACCCCGCCGCTGCCAGGGGCAAAAAGAGCGGGCAAGAGGCGCACGCCCTGGACAACGAGGGGAAGAAGAGCAATGAAGAAGAATCATAAGGATAGGGAGTTTGAATGCAGCTACATGAAATGGAAAGAACAGCTCTGCACAAATGATCGCACTCTCATGTCAAGTTCAGAATATCTGCCAGGATGTTAATAACGCACAACCCGTACATACAACTGGGCCTTGATGCAAGGATCCTTAGTTCCTTAGCAACATATCAGGACTTGCATGAGAGTCTACAAAAGATAGCCTGAAAGTAAGGCATTTGAGTGCATGTTTCTTCAGTATTCTCACCGTGTTTGCGTCGAAGACATGCACGCTGCCTTCTGCAGTGCCGCAAACTGCCAAATGGCTGTTGCCGCACACGGTGGTTGGTTTGCCGTGCACCAGCGTGCGCCACTGAGTCGCTTTCGAAGCATTTCCCCCCTTGGGGGCAGCGGCCCCCATCCCACTGCTACTGCTGCCATTACCAACCACCATGGAGCACACCAGCTGAAAGGTGGCCTCCACAGCTGATGCCGCAGCGGCAACAGCTGTTGTGGTTGCACCGCTAGTACCCATTGTTCTGTCGGCTGTTGTGCCGACGGCCCGATGAGGTCGCACAGCGCCAGGCAAGCACTCCAGCCAGGAGGACGGCGTCATGTTGTTTGAAGAGGAAAGTGAGGAGGAAGAAGCAGCAATCTGGCAGGCGACAGGCCGAGAGGGCAGCGGCAGCGGCACCAGAGGCGGCGGCGGCACCCATGATCTAACCACACCTGCTGCATCAGCTCCTCTGCTGCCGCGGTAGTCGCTGGTGGTGCGGTGCAATAGGCGTTGTTTTTTCGACGAAGACGACGACGATGAAGACGACGACATCAGCGGCTGCTGACTCCTCCTTGTAAGGAGGTCGGCTGAGAGTCCCTCGGCGGTTGTGGTGTTGTTTGCGCCTTGAAGCTCTGCATGTGAAGCAGCTTGAAAAGGAGTCATTGTGGCACCATCGCCACCACTGCCAGCAGCACCGCCAACACCGGCAACATTACCCGTAGAGGACAGGAATGCACTGCTAGAGTTCGCCGTTGGTGCAGCACCAGCACCGCCGCCAAGAGTGATGCGTTTCTTGCCGTCCGCTCGCCTTGATACTACTTGTAGACGGGGCGGTGCGGCTGCTGCAGCAACACTGGCTACACCTGTTCCTCCCGTTGCAGTTGCTGGCATCCCCACATTACTTGTACCTGCTGGTTGAGCAGCTGCAGTATTCGCAGCAGGCTTGGTAGTGCTGGCTGCGCTAGTAGGTTGGCTGTCCGCTTGCCTTTCATCGTTCTCGTTATCGTGGTCGTAGCCTTCTTCGAAATCCATCTGTCGCACGTCTTCAACGACGGCGCGACCGACTCCATGAGCTCTCATTAGGCCTACCCCGTGAGCTCCTGGCAGGCTATCGTTGCTGTTATAATAGCCATTACTGCCGTTGTGCCCACCGCGTAGGCCGCCACCTACCATGGAGCCCAATTCAGCACCGTAAAGTTTACGGCACGCAGCTTTACGAGCCTTTACACAGACGAAGAGAAAAGAGCAAGGGCAGGAGACGAAAGAAGGAGAAAACGGGAAGACAAATTAAGAAAAGAATTCATTGAACGCCAGTACCACAGGAAAAGGAAAACACAGCGGACGGTTGATCAGTCCTACAGTTGTGTATTCATTTATTCTTCTCTTTTCTTCTTTTCTTGTTCTCCAATCATAGCAAAAAAGGCAAGAACCTGTAAGCCGAGCGCGTGGCCGAGCTCTTCCGGGTCGAACCGCAAGGCAACGACACCTCCTTCGCGGCTCGCTAACAGCAAGCCGTACCTACGAAAGCAAGGAGAGTGTCATATAATATTATAAACACCGAGCTAAGCCAGAGGAACACACGCGTGTCTATTGCATGAAAAAGGAAGTGCTTAGCAAGGAGCGAATAAGTCGGGAGTGACTTGAGCTGTTTCATTCAAGAGTTAAGGTACTCGGCAACGATCGAGAGCGAGCAGGCAACGGCAGCAGCGGCTTGAGTAGGCTCGAGCAATGTAATGCATATACATAAACACATTTTGCGTTCATCTATATCATCTCACCCGTCCGGCGTCCAGGCCAGGTCAGTAATGGCGTCGTGGAAGCAGTCTCGAAGCACCACTACAGGGCGGGGTTTGTCGGTCCGCCACACCGTGACTACGCCGTCAGCGCTCCCGAGGGCCACGGCGCTGAGGTGCTTGGTGCTGGCACTGGGAGCACTGACCGAAGATGAAGAGGAAGCAGCTGCAGCATTCGTGGTAGCAGAAGCCGAGGACGACGGCGAAGTTAACCCGGTAGCATTGTAAATCTGGCTGGAAAAGCGCGAGGTCGCAACGGGAGCGTTGTGGCCAGCAAGTTCCGCGGACGATGACCAGGCGGGGCTTAAGCCATCGCCACTGGGAGTGCGCCGCAGCATCGCCGCCACCTAGGAGTTTGAATGGCGAAAGAAAAAAGCTTAATGTAAGTTAGGAAGAGACGCGAAATGAGGCTTTAAAAAAAGAAAAGAAGGAGAACGAAATGAAACACTACAAGCTTGGGTCATTTGAAAGACGAAAACATCGACTGAGCAACAATTCAAAAATACATCTTCGAGTGGAGAGGCCTTCTTAAAAGCCTCCTTTGCTCACCGGTTTCCGGGATTTCGTTGCGTTCACTGCACACAATACCCCACCATCAGCAGACCACGCAGGCCGCAAGAACAAGGTTTGAGTCGAGGTTTTCTGGAAGGGCTCAGTAACCGAATGCTCGGGCTGCCAGTCAGAAGTGCGCCACAAAATGACCTGACGCAGAGCGAGCAAACGAAACAGGGCTGAAGTAAATATATTGCACAAGCCTCCGAGCAGTGAGAGAAATCAACTCCATGTTTTATGTTTGCCACAAGCCTTTAAGCTCACCCAAGCAAAACTTCCACCGTCAAGTTTTAGGTGTACTAGTGAAATAAAATGAACCCAAACGTGCAAGAAGTGTAAAGCAATGTGGCTTCAAATGAACAAGCACGCCTTATTGCACACCGTTTTATCTTCGGCGGCCGAGGCCAAGTAAGTGCCCATGGGGTCCCATGCGAGCCCTTTCACCCACGATGAGTGCCGGCTCAGCCGTCGCTCTGGGGACAGCAACAGCGGCGGCGGCTGCCCCGCACCAGCACCAGCTCCAGCTCCAAACCCCGAAGGAGACGAAGGCGCGTAGGAAGAAGAAGAATGAGGTGCGCCAGCTAGGTAAGAAGCACCCGAGCTGGTCAAAATCGGCACCCGCCAGATCAAAATGGAGTTGTCAACGGAGCAGGACGCGAGTAGAGAGTTGTCGGGCGCCCACGCTAAATCGTGCACGTCCATGCTGTGGAGTAGGAGAAAGAATACGAGGGCGGGATGAGGCAAATTTATGAGTGGCAAAAGGAAAAGGAATAAGAAGGATTGAAGTTTCGAGGCCTGAGACAGAGACGGTTTTGAAGTTTCGCGACGTTCGAGAGTACTGCATTCTATGAAAAGCACTCAGACAAACAGCTCACATCGGTCTACGTTCACCGAACTGCTATGCCAAACACAACACATGTACATTGAATGCACCACCACCATCTCCACTACGCGTAATTTCCTCACCTGTGCCCCCGCAACACGTGGGCGCGCGCCCACGGGTCAACGGTGGGAAACGACAAACCGTTGCCGCTGCTGCCAAACCCACCACCACCACTGCCACCGCCGCCTCCGCCACTGCCTGCGCCCATGCCACTGAACGCAGCCCTAGCGCCACCCTCTGCTTCGGCTGCAGCTCCTAATCCCGCTCCACCTGC
>Ga0307931_1002464_pt1 | contig 11836 bp, 4 predicted proteins | sample OrgLakmetageno47_FD_201816 | JGI IMG/M metagenome (GOLD analysis project Ga0307931, IMG submission 201816) | Saline water microbial communities from Organic Lake, Antarctica - #47 | ecosystem: Environmental > Aquatic > Non-marine Saline and Alkaline > Saline | place: Antarctica: Organic Lake... | reverse complement strand
TGCTGCTGCTAACACTACTACTGCTGCCGCCAAGAACACTGTTGCTGGAGGTGCTGCGGCCTCGGGTGCCCGCTCCTTGAAGTGATGGCGTCATGGAGCGAGACCCACTGGGGCGCTTCAAAACGCCTCCGTGGTAAGGTCTGCTACTGCTACCACTTCGACTGCTACTAGTGCTACTAATCGATGAGGAAGGCGAGGTCCGACCTAACGACACACTCGAACGTTCCGCAAGTAAAGGACGCTTTGCGGCAACGTGCAAGCGAGAAACTTCTTCTTGAAGCTTGCTGGACGCGAACGACGACGACGATGATGACGACGATGACGACGTCACGTCTCCCGAGCTTCTCGCTCGCATCGCACGGGGCTGCCTGTGGCTGCGAGGTGTAGACGGCGCTACCTCTGCCCGGCCTCCACCTCCCGCTGCGCCTGCTGCTTTCTTCTGCTGCACTGTCGCCTTTTGATTGGCCAGGGCTCGTGCTTGCCGCGCGCGCTGCACTCTGGCCATGGACTCCTGGTTGGCACGCTCCAAAGCTGCCGCCTGCTTCTGAGCGGCCTCCTCGTCACGCTGCCGCTGCAATTCTAGAGCTTCGGCGCGTTCTGCTTCTTGCTTCGCGCGCAATTCTGCTGCCTCTTGCACCTCTTTGGCTCGCTTGGCTTTGAGTGCTTCGAGTCGAGCGGCGTCTTCCTTGTCCTTCAGCGCTTTCGCGGCCGCCAACTCCTGCATGCGCTGCTTGTTGGCTTTCTCGCGACGGGCCGCAGCAGCTGCGTCTTCTTCCAACTGCACCGCTGACACCAACAGCCAATCCGCCACTGCGTCTAGGGCTAGGTTGGTGGGCACCTCGGCTTCGCGCCACGCTTTGGCGTTTGACTCCGCTTCAGCTCGGGCCTTTCGTGCAGCCACGACGCGCTGCATGGCCTCCGTCGCCTCATCCGCGACCTTGCGCCGAGCGTCGGCTTCAGCGGTGAGCTGAGCCTGCTCAGCCGCGCGCGCGGCAGCGGCCTCCTGAGCGATGCGTTCGCGCTCCTGGGCTTCCAGGTCAGCCGCTTCGGCCGCTCGAGCTGCCGCGGCTGCGGCTTCTGCTGCGGCTGCTGCCTCCTCCGCCGCGGCAGCTGCTTCTGCGGCCTCCTGAGCAGCCTCTGCTTCCTTGGTCGCGTGTTGCCATTCGGACGCAGCCGTCTCTTCCTGCTGGCGGCGCCGGCGCAGCTCGGTGTCCGCCATTCTCTTCTTGGCGGTTTCGGTTTCCAACAGAGCAGCGGCGACCAAGGCTTTGGCTTCTTCGTCCCTTGCCATGGCCTCCGCCTCCACCCGTGCAGCTTTCGCGATCCGCAACCGCTCGTCGGCTTCATAGGCCAATTGCGCCGCCCACGCTTCGTGCTCTTCGGCCTCCAGGCGCTGCGCTGCTGCGTCTTCAGAGGTTGACGGATCGGCGTGTACGTCGCGGGGTGCGTCGAGTTGCAATGGAGCACTCGTTGTTGAAGAGTTCGCTTCATCCTCTACACTGTTGCTGCCTTGACTAGTGCTGCTACCACTACTGCTCTTGGTATTGCCAACGCTCCTCTCATGCTGCATTCCATCCATTGCAGCACGCTCAGGAGTCGTGCTATCCACCTGAACCAGTCCCGCTGACTGGTGTTGTTCGTCAGCTTCCTCAACTACGGGGTCAGCCACACCAACGACTACGGGTTCAGCCACCGTGCACCGACCAAGCCCCACGGCGAACAGCCTCGCGCCAAGCCCGGTGGGGTCAGAGGCGCAGGCCGCTATCTTGGACGCAGTTTCATGATGAGGCAGACCATGAACACGTGTTGCTACGACCACAGAGCCAGCACGCACGTTGACAACTTGCACCTTTCAACAAAGAGTGTAAAGAAAAATGGAACCGAAATGAGAAACGAGCTGGACAAACATATCAGTTAGCGAGTCGATGATAACAAAAACATGCACTACGAGAGAAATAGGAGGGAAGTCAACTATCTCACCTGCTGTGCGGCCACATCCAGGGAAGCAGCGGTAGCGCGCACAAATTTGTCTTGCGCTTTTGAGTTGAATTCAGCCATAGTCTGGTCGAACAAGGACACGTCAAAGTTCACTTGCCAACTGCTGGGCTCTTTCTCCGGCGACGATAACAAAGAAGCATCATCTGCAACACTATGACTAGGAACCGGTGCTGCTGCTGCTGCTGCTGCATCATCTGTAGCTGCTGCAGGCCCGTTCATCTCTTGGCTGAGATGCTCGCTGCTCCTCGCTTCGAGTGTGGCGGCAATTTCCGCAGCACGTTGGGCTTCAAGCAAGGCTGACGCTTCGGCCGCTGCTCGCAACACGGCTAGACGCTCTTCTTCGCGTTGCGCTGCTTCTCGTTCTGCGGCCACGCGCCGCTCAGCAGCTGCCGCCGCCTCAAGATTGGCTTCCTCGGCAAGTTGCTCAGCGCGCACCCACTCCGCGAGCACTTCTGCCTCGCGCGCAGCCTCGTGTTGCTGCTGCTGAACCTCTTGAGAAAGATGATGGCTCGCAGCTGTCGCAGTAGCTCTGGCCGCGCTGTGCGCGCGTGCTTCTTCTTCCGCCGCTGCTTCGAGCACTGCCCGGCGGTCGGCGCGGGCTTGGGCTGCTTCGAGAACAGTGTCAGGAGACGGGGGGTGCGGCGCGAGCCGCTGCGCAGCGGCCGTCATGCGATCCACGCGACGAAACTCGTACTCCAGGTCGTTCACGGTTGAAGCCACCGACCCTTGTAGGGATTCGGCGCCCACCGACACGCCACCGCCACATTCGTCATCACTGTCACTGCCTACGTCGTATTCTTCTTCTTCTTCTTCTTCTTCTTCTTCTTCTTCTGCAAATGCAGTGCCATCATCAGCCCATCCAGCCACAGCCGCAGCGGCAGACACTGCGGCGTCCGCTGAAGCGCGCAAGGCATCGGCAGCCAGCCGCGATTGTTCCGCCGCTTCGGCTGCTTCAACTTCGGCTCGGTGCGCGGCTGTCACGTCAGCCTCGGCCATCCAGCGTGCGTTGTCCGCTGCAGCGCAGGCAGCCGCGGCTTGGGCGGAAGTTAGAGCAGCGGCTTCAGCGGCGGCTTCTCGGGCAATGTCGTCTTCGATCAAGCGTTGAGCCTCTCTAGCAGCATGCGCAGCCGCGGCGGCGCGGTCTTCGGCCGCTCGACGAGCTTGCGCTGCCTCGGCGAGCTGCGCCTCCTTGGCATCCTTGCGTGCGGTGTCTTTTGAGCGCTGTGCGGTGCTGTCTTCTTCGTCATCTTCCCTGGGAGCATGTGATTCGTTTCCATCTAGAAAGTTTTCACTGGCACTTGCAGAAGCATCTGGCACCACTTGAGCTTCCAAAGAGGGCTGATTGAGAGCTGAAGGCACATCTTGCACCGGAGACGAAGCCCCAGTCTCATTGTCTTCGGAATCTTCGACACCCGTGTTGGGATTCACACTTATCTTGAGATCAGACGAACTACTTGAGACCACTTCAGAGTTCGTAGTGGCACTTTGAACTTCAGCAGAGTTCACCGCGACCGAGTTGGTGCCTCCAAGGCCTTCTGAAGGAGGCGACCCTAGAGAGTGAGCCAGCTGTGCTTGTGCAGCCTCGAACTGTGCAGACACTGCCGCAAGCCGTTGCGCCGACGCTTGTCGCCGTGCAGCGAGCGCAGCCCGAGCCGCTGCCACGGCAGGTGGGAGTGGCGGTGTAGACGGCGCAGTTTTGGCATCAACACTATCTTTGAGGCTGGCAGCTGGTGTGGCCACATTCTCAGCGCTGGCAGGTTCTGCTTCTTTAGATACCTTCTCCTCAACAGGAGCTGCAATCGGCGAAATCGTAGGAAGTGGCGTGGAAGGGCTGGCAGGATTAGCGGGTGACAGTGGAGAAATAAGAGGCGAGGATTCTTTGACTCCAACAAGAGCGACAGGAGGCGAAGATACAGACGTGTGAGCGGCAGGCGAGGAAGAAGCAGAAGTATTAGTATTGGTGAGCGGTGAGGAAACCGCAGAAGGCGCCTCTACATGTTCCACCGGTTCTGGCACCCGAAGGCTTGCTTCTGATCTTTTATTCTCAACAGCTTTCTCCTGAGTTGGTGAAGTTTCCAAAGGAACAGCCTCGATGCTGGTCGGATGAGGCTCAAGTGTAACCGAAGTGCCATCTTCACCGTGATGTGCAGGAAGTGAAGATGACGGCCCTGAAGGCGTCGAAGTCGTTGCTTGGGGCGACGATGGCTTCGACGAAGACGCTACTGGCTTGTGCACATTCTCTGGCAGCACTGCCCCACGCAAGCGAGCACCTTCGAATGTTCCAGCTACTTGTTCGCCAGTAGCCAAGCGCTGGAGCTCCGACGCCGCGGCCGCAGCCCGGCGGGTCATGTCCCTGGCTTCTTCTTGCGCGGCCAACTCGGCGTCGCGGGCGGCCGCGGCCGCTGCTGCTTCGGCTTGCCGCTGAGCTAACAGTTCCTGTGCGCGGCGCTCGGCATTGTGCTTTTGAACTCGCTCGGTGGCAGCGCCCACGGCGGCATGTGTGACGTCTTCCGTGTGGGTGCGCAAAACACCTACAGACTCGCCTTCGGCCTTTGGCGGAGAAGTTGCTTTGAGAGTTGTCATAGCACTTTGAACCCCAATTGGACTGTAATAAGCAGTCGCTTCGTCTACCTCAGCTTTCAGCCGCAAAGCGTCTTCTGCCTTTTGCTCTGCTTCACGGGCCGCTCGCAACAACCTCAGCGTGATGTTCTCGTCGTTGGAAGCCTGTGGGCTCTTGGGGCCGCCCACCGCGCCCATGGCAGCCGCAACGGCGCGCTTGATCCTGTCCTTCTCCCGCCTTTCAGCTTCGTCTTCGGCCAGGTGCCGCAGCCGCACCTGCTCACCTTCGGCTGCCAGATTGGCCTGCATTTGGCCTTCTCGTTCGGCTATTCTCGAGTCTTCTTGCATGATCACCTCAGCCGTACGCGCTTGGACCATGAGGTGCCGCACGCGCTCGTCCGAGACAGCAACCGACGCCGCGATTTCACCCTGCACTTTCCGCCGAGTTTCCAACATCATTTTCTTGGCAAGGGCTTGCGCTACTTCGTCTTGCGACATGGCGCGCTGCCGGCTTGACGACGTTAACACGCTTCCAGTCGACTGCCGTTCGTGCCCGGGGCGTGGGCTGGACCTGGGTGAACGGCTTCGCCGTCCAGCCGAGCTTTCCAGGCCCTGCACCATGGCTTTCAGCTCCTCCAAGGATCGCTCGTCTGCGTCGCGTGCTGCTTCCATTCGACGGATCGCTTCTTTGACTTGCTGCACGTCACTCAAGTCCGTGGAACGCTCTTCAGATACGTGGCTCATTTTTCCAGCGGAAGCTCCATGCGGCGTTCTATGAACCACCGAATTGGTACTACGAAGCTCGTCCATCGAATACGCCCTACTCGGCGATGCCCTGGTAGAACCCATAACACTGTCAGCGCTGGCCTGTGGGCGAGGAGGTCGCCCTTGACGTTGTGTAGGTGATACTCCACTCACAGAAGTATCAAGTGGAGTTGGTGTTTTTCCAAGGTTCAACGTGGATGTGCGTTCTAATATGGCCTCTTTTTTTCGGGCTGCCTCTCTTTCCACGCTTTCCAAGAGATTAGACGCAAACGCGCTGTCGAAGACATCATCTTGAGACGGTACTGCGTGCTTAGCCCTTGTATAGTGCGATATAAGAGTACGGCTGTAAGAATGTTTCTTGAGGTTGTCAGCGTTGACGTCTTGAGGAGCTGCTGGGAACAGGTCCATAACTGGACGAGTAGCAGTGTCAGGGTTAACACTTCCTGTAGATGCAGATAAATTCTTGAATTCACTAAATTGAGCACGTGGCTCCGGTTCGTACTCGTAGCTGTACTCAGTCTCTCGAGACGCATGTCGAGCGCTCGTCGAGGAACGCGAACGCTCCTGAGACGGTGACAAAACACTCCCAACTGAATAGGCCCGTGCAGCAGAGGCTGACGGTCGCGGCGAAGAATATCTACCTTGTGTCAATTCTTCTCGTTTAGGAGAGGAATGCCTCCCACGAGGACTATTCCCTCGATGCCTTGAAGAATGCTCCACTGATGACCTATGGATACTCTCTCCCCAGCTGGCTTGTCCGTTAGCCCGGCCAAAGGCCTCGTTCGAGTGCCTTCTGCTACTGCCGTGAACTGTGTCTGCCGACACGTAGCGTAGTGGAGATTTATTATCGTTCCAAGGACGTGACGATCTAGTGTCTAAGTTCATTGCTGCGCCGCCCGTTGCATCTAACGACGGTGATCTACGCGGCTGAAGGATATGCCCAAAGGCAGACCCAGAAACTGGACGCGCTAGGCTTGATAACGGCTCTTCGCCACGAAAGCGAGCTTTATCAATCTCTATTTGCCTTCGCTCGCCAGCTTGCTGCTCCTGAACTAGGCGGTGTCGCCTTTCCAAGTCTGTCTCGTGCTTCGAATAGACCCCAGACTTTTTCTGCAAATTAAGCTGGTATCCCTGCATTACATTATTATGTCGATGAGTAGGTGAGCCACGTGGTATTGCCTCCACATCGTAGGGATCAGCGTAGTACGGACGCAGCATTCCTATGGCATTCGTTAGACCTCCACAGATAGCTACAAGACCCAGTAGGTCTTCACCGCTAGACCCCCACGCATTTTTCTTTCATGTCGGTGCAGTTCCGCCGGCTCGCCGGCTCTGTTGAGGTCCAACGGATTCATTTACAGATAGCTTCCTTCATTTTCACCGGCGGTTGGTCGTTTACACAACAACAGCCACGCTGTCTAAGCTTTTATCAAGGGCATCCCTTGCTTTTATGCTGAGCTGATGACCGATAACACCCTCGGAGGAATCGTAGAGCTTTTCTAGGTGGCTTGATTAGTTCTCTGATTACTCCATCCATTCCTTGTCATTTTTAATGTATCAGCAACCAACGAGTCCCGATGATGAGCTGCTGTCATTGCGGCGGCTCGGGCTCCAGCGAACGGAATACGACGTACAAAGCAAGTTGAGCGCCTCTAGCGTTCGGCGGCAGCAGTTGTTTGCTCAAAATGTTAACGATGCACGGGCAGTAGAGGACGTGAAGACGGCAGCTCAGAATAAGTTTGAAGCCGACCGCCAGAACACGGTGCTTCGGCACACTTCACCTCTGAAGCAGACTGCTTTCGGGTCCGGATCAAGACGGAGTCAGTCGAGCGACTGGGTAATGTCGTCTCGCAGTGCTTCCGCCGCTCCAACCCGTCGCTCAGCATCTCCAGCGCCAGGTGCTCCTGCATCGAGTAGGGCCTACGCGTCGTCGACAGCGACCGCGCAAAGGTCAGCCTCGCCTGCTAGCGGTCGAAATTACTCCTCAGGCGCAGCTCCGAGTGCTGATGAATCATCGTACCAAGCCGCTCGGCGGCGCTTTGAGTCGCCAATGGGACAGCAAAGAGATGCAGAGCCTGAAGGACAGCGCACGTACTCTTCAGGCTCGGTGCTTGCGGGGCAGCATTCTGAGAATCGGTCAATAGCGTCGAATCGAACGAACCCCAGCCCTATGCGAGGTCGGTCGGAATCCTTGATGGACGCGAGAAGTAGCAGTAGCGATTTGAATGCACGTAGGGCAGAGCCTGTGCCGGGCTCCGAGACTGGACCTCGTTACGGATCGCCGCGGCTAACGAGGAGCGCGCGCGGCCGCTCAGCTTCTTCAGGCTCCGTGCTCGGCCAGCACGAGGCTCCTGCTCCTCGGGCGCATGCAGCTCCACCAATTGCTGGTGCTGCACACCGCCACCAGACTTCCGACTCTACTCTGCCTGGCGGTTCCAATGGCTCGTTCCTGTCGCAGCCTGTGGAAGTGAAGCCGCGCACTCTGATCGGTCACTTCGTGCAGCTGAAGCAAACGGTTCCCAAGGCCCTGGAACAACAAAAAGCTCCACCGCCGAACCCCAACAACGGTGGCGGTGGTGGTGCGCAGGTGGCAAAAGGAGCCAGCAACTCTACGCGCGCACCTTCCCCGATGAAGCAAGGGACTAACCCGTCGCTGAACCGAGCGCCACTGCCGATTCCGCCCGCATCGGCCCAAGGCGACATTGCGATGCGGCTTCTGAGGAGCTTCAACAACCACGTTGCCATGGGCAAAGAAAAGAGCGCTGCAGCTCCGCCCCCACCGCCACCGCCGCCGCCGCGCCGTGCCGCAGGCTTTCCACGGCCAGGGGGAGGTGGAGGAGGGGAAGCGCCACCCCCAGTGCTGTCGAGGCGGGGGCGCTCGCCGTCTCCTGGAGTGGGGCGCGCCTATTCGTCTGGTTCAGTGCTTGACAGTAATCGAAGCAGTGCCGCCCTCGAAACGCCCATCGCGCCGTCGCCGGTGGCATTGTCGAGGCGAGGTCGGTCCCCTTCCCCAGCAATTGGGCGGTCACCATATTCAGCGCCTTCGAATCAGACTGGCACAGGCCACGAGCCGAGCCGGCCTCCGTCCCCGAGCGCCCGGTTTGCTTCTGCCGATTACGTCGTGCCGCGCGCGTCTCGAGCGTCCAGCCCTGCCCTTCCTCAGCCGTCGGCAATGGGCCAGCCAAGAGCAGCCGCGCCGCACACGGCAGGAGCGCCGCACATGGTCCCGCCACCGCCGCCGCCGCGTAGAAACCAAGCCACTTCAGGTCACGACCCTGCTGGTGCTCACGAAGCTCCAGGTCAGCACAGTGGAAACCAAGGTCGCAGTGCAACCTCTGTTAGAAGGTCAGATTCAACCCATTCAGTGATGGACGAAGTGATGGCCGCAACACCACAGAACGAGACCACGGGCAACGCAATTGACGTGCAAGCGGATTCACTCGCTGAACTCCCCGGTCGACTTTTGTCGCGGAGAGTGCGAGGACGAAGCACGACGCCAGTGCGTGGCGCAATCAACGGGCCCTCGTCTGGAGGGCAGCCTACGTCGTCAGAGCAGATGCAGTCACCGCCACCGCCGCCACCGCCTCGGCGCTTCATGCAGCAACCGCCTGCTGTCTTAACGCAACCTGTGGTGCATCAACCACCATATCCTACAGGGGGCTATGATCGCTTGGCTGCTGCCGCCGCTGGTGCTGCTCAAGTGGAGCAGGTAGAGTCTCCGGTGAGCCCGCTGAGCGAGGTGGACGACCCGCAGAGCCCGATTTTGGAGGCGGTGCAGGACATGAAAGACACGATTCTCAAACTGGAATCGGCGCGGCATGCCGACAACAAAGTGCTGAACGACCTGAAAGCGCTTTGTTTTGACTTGGAGGCTCGGGATGCGTTGAAAGCATCGCCAAACACATCGCCTTCCAACAGGGACGGTCGCAGCAGTGCATCGCCACCTTCACGGCACAAGCCTTCTTCTTCTCCCCCGTTGCAATTTTCCTCTCCTCATATCTCACCACAGCAGCAGCAGCAGCAGCAGCAGCAGCAGCAGCAGCAGCAGCAGGCCCCTCAATGGGTGCGCGAGACTTTGCCTGACCATGACGGGCCGCACTGGGTGCAGAAAGTGACATGGGTGCAAGCTCCTGGATCGCCTGCAGCTGGTTCGCCCAACCATTCTCAGCGCAGTCCACCACCTCATCATCATCATCATCGTGAAAATGCAGTGTCATCGGCCAGATCTTCGCCCACTGAAACTGCTACTATTAGTTCAAACGTGTCGCCAAGAACCCAACACCGCCAAGCAGCAGAGACAAGAGAGAGCCCTGCCAACCCGGAAGCGATGACGCATGCGCAGCGTCGCCACGCCGCTGCCATGGCCCGGGTGCAAGCTCGAGAAGAGCGCGCCCGTGCGCACGAAGAGAAGCTTCGCATGGAAGAGAAGTTTGCGGCGGCTCGGCGCGAAGTGAAGCGCGAAATGGCGGCGCAAGGCGCCGTGGGCGACGAGCAGGAAAGGTTCCTGTACATCGAAGCCCGCACTTTCGAGAAGGTGCAAGCCCAAGAACTTCTGGCCGCTCAGAAGGCAGCGTGGCAGAACGAACGGCACGCGGCGGAGGACGAGCAAACGCGCCTCATTGCGGCATCAGAATCGGCCGTGCGCGAGCGAGTCGAGAAAGAAGTGAACAAAGCGGTGGCGATTGAGATGGCCAAGTTTCGAGAAGTTTCTCAGGTGAAGAGCTGGGACACCACCATGGCCGCGGAGCATTTCGAGGACGTGCAACGAGAAGCTGACGCCACTTACGTCGAATGGACGTTGGAGGACTTGGAAGCACGCCGACAGGACGAAAAGGCACGCCGCGAGTCGAGGAAAGCTGAGATCCTCGAGAAGGAAATCGCAGCCAACGCGGACGTGACCATGGCAAGCATGGCGCGGTGGGCCGCGGAAGAAGAGCGCCGCACCGCGGAGCTGGAGTGGTCGGACTACCGCCGCAAAGTTGAAGACGAAGCGGAAAGCATTCGCGCAGCAGTGCGAGAACGCGCCCGGCGGGAGAAGGCCACCCGAACGGAAAGCGATCGAACGCGCAAAGAGTCACAATTGCGCGCGTATTTGGACGCTGAAAAGCGGAAAAAAGAATCGGCGGAGCACCTTGCGTCAGCGTTCTCTGCTGCTCCCTCGTCTCCACCAGGGCAGACTTCTGCCCTTGCCTCGTACGCCATGTACGTTGAGAGGACCTCCCCCGGCGCCACGATGAACTCTGAGAATAATGTGAACCCGGAGCCTGGAAACGCACAAACTCCAGCGGCGGAATCTCCCGAGGAACCCATGAGAAATGTAAAGTGCGCTGAATCGTCAGCGTCAATGGCTGCAGCAGTGGTGCAGCGCGCCGAGGAAAGACGAAAACGGCTGGAGCTTGCGAAAGCCGAAGCCGACGCGCACGCTGCGTCGGCGGAATTGGCTCGGCTCAGGGCCATTGCCGAAGAAGAACGCTTGCTCCGCGAAGCCGAAGAAGACCGCGTGCGCTCCGCTGAAGCTGCCGCGAAATTGGAAGCAGACCAAGCCGCAGCTGAGGCTGCTCGCTTGCAGGCAGAGCAAGAAGCGGCGGCAGCCAAGCGCGCTCGGGACGAGGCAGAGGCCTTGGAAGCAGCGAGGAAGAAAGCTGAGCTGGACCACGAAGAAGCTGTGGCATTGGCGTACCACCGAGTGAGCGACTTCCTTTCTCACAGCAAGGGAGATATTGTTCGTGAAACTGGCGATGGTTCAGAGCCGAATGGCCATCAGTAGCGCTAGCCTCCACAATCCTACTTGTTTGTGCCTTTAGATGCCTAAACACTTTATTGATTGTTGTGCTCCAATAATAAGAGAAAAGAAATAAGCAGCATTATAATGCCAATTAATTGTAGTAGAAGCAGTTGAGCAGTGGCGTGTGGCGATGGCATTGTTTTCTTGGTTATAGGAATTATACTTGGTGGTTTCTTCTCCTTCTCCTACTGGTTTCTCCTCCTTCTCCTACTTCAATGAGCTATTGGCATTACACCGCGATCTGCTTCTGCCTGTCTGCCTGTGTAGGGCCCTCTAGACTTAAGACCTATAACTCGTTCGTAAACACAAGGTCTTTACCTTTACAGATTACAGCACCACTTCTTCGGAAGCCAAAACCATGCCCAGGTAGAACCTTTCTGCTTTCACATTGGTATAAGTTGCTTTGGGTTCTCTGTCTGCCTGCTGGCCTTCTAATTCCGGCCCCTCAGGGCCTGTCTCAAATGGGGCCATGGAATTGCTCGGGAGTGGCTTAGCTTAGTTTTTCTGCCTGTTAGCTCTCTAATTCCGGTGCTTTAGGACCCCTGTTAGAGATACGAAAGTGCTGGTGGCCAGCGAAGTGCAGCGAGCACTGCTTTTTGCTCTTAGGCTCCTGCTGTATTTCGGCTCTGATACCTGATAGTACAGTAGCTAGCTGCTAGCTGGTTGGAGGCTGAATCGCTGAATCCTGCTGTTGCCTGTTGAGAGCTGATTGGTTCGATATTACGTATC
>Ga0307931_1002462_pt1 | contig 11842 bp, 7 predicted proteins | sample OrgLakmetageno47_FD_201816 | JGI IMG/M metagenome (GOLD analysis project Ga0307931, IMG submission 201816) | Saline water microbial communities from Organic Lake, Antarctica - #47 | ecosystem: Environmental > Aquatic > Non-marine Saline and Alkaline > Saline | place: Antarctica: Organic Lake... | reverse complement strand
GATTAGATTAGATTAGATTAGATTATACTCCCCAATCAATTGCAAAGAAACAACAACAAATAGCATATAAAGCTGCGTTTTTTGTGTATCCTCCAGAACAAGTCCAAGTCTGACTGGGCTGAGTGTCCTTTTGCATGATGCGATGTTCATCTTTACTCGCATGAACCCTGTAGGATCAATTCTCGGAAGGAGGCATAGGTTTCGAGTACGCCCGCGATCTGCGATCTGCGATCTCCACTCCGAACTGGGAATGGCACAGGAGCCAACACGATGTTATCTGTTTACTGCTACAGTACCTGGCCTAGCTACCACATCACAAAATCCTGTATACCGGCTCGGTTTGCGGGTATTTTTTTTCATTAACGTGTAATCGAGGAACTACCAACTATCATCAATAGGCATATACCTCCAATTGGGAAACCAGATATTCACACAATCACCTCCGTGGTATGTTTTCGACAGTTAAATTCAATCGCTTTCCTCGCCACTATCACTTCCGCTCATTTCGCCATCACCCTTTTTATCCTCTTCACTGTCGCTCACGTCTTGGCATCTCAGAGCTGCTTCGTATTGCTTCTGTGACATTTTCCCCTTCTTGAGTTTTTTGTACAGGCGCTCTTCCTTCGCGAGGTCGTCCCATTCTTCTTGAATCACTTCACGCTTTCCTTTGCGTTTCCGAGCCCCATCCGCCGTCCACTTGGGGTTCAACTTCTGGGCTTCGGCCAAGTTAGCCGCTTGCTTCTTGGCTGCTCCTGAAAGCTGTTTTGCAGGGCCGGCAGCCGCGAGCGCCGCGGCCTCCAATTGCTCGGCAGCGGCTGCAGCTTCCTTGCTGAGCGCTAAGCGCTTCAACCTTGCTTTCTCGCGGGACTTGTCCAAGTAGGGCACCGCTTCCGTCTTGAACGTGAAATCAGGCGCAAAGCCACGCACGCGCGGCGCCCCACGGCCCGAAAGCTCGGGAATTTTGGGCAGCCGAAGCAGGGCCAGGGCGTTGGCTAAACCTCCCAAGTCGAGCTGGTTGAACCGAAAAATGAACTCGCAGCGGTGGTCTTTGTACGCCCTCAAGTGCGCCATGAATGCCCGGCTTCCGCGCTCCAACAAGTCGCGGTCGCGCCGCACGCATGTCCGCAAACTTCCTTCCAAACGCTCCGACGCCAGCTCGAGTGCAGCCACGAGCGGTGTAGCAGTTGCGGTCTCATCAGCAGCAAGAGCAGCAGCAGCTGCTGAGGTTGGTTTCAGAGTTTTTTTAGACTGTTTGCTTGCCTCACTGCCACTGGTCTTCGTTTCACCTCCAGAAGGTCCAGAAGCTCCTGCTGCTGCAGCTGCGGCTGCCTCTGCAGCGGCTGCCTCTTCGTCCGTGCGCACTTCGGCTGCTTTCCACCATTGGTTCAAGTCCTTCCAGGGCGCAAAGGGCGCGAGGGGAATCTTGCGCAGGGCGAGGAACTCCACGTAGGCGTCCTCTTTGGGGTCCATCAACAGCAGAGAGTTGCCCGCCCGCCCCGCGCGGCCGGCACGCCCGACGCGGTGCACGAAGGCCGCGGGGTCCTTGTATTGTGGAGACAGGTATTGCACGGAAACGATTTTAAAAAAAACATGCACACGACTCGAATACGATTCAGAAACACATCTGAAAGTGAATCGCTAGCAATTTTTGAACAAAATTCAAGCACTCGTAATTATTTCTGTTGAGTCGCGCAGAAAAGCATGCACCAACTAAATTTGAGATACATAATATAGGTTATATCGAAGATAATAGCAAACCAAGCATTCGTTATCATTGTTGTTGAGCAGAAAAGCGTGCATCAATTAGAGTGGATGATATAATTGGTTTTCGCACCTGGGGGGCGTCAAACTGCACGATCCAATCCACGTCAGGCACGTCCAAACCCCTTGCCGCCACGTCGGTACAGAGGAGAACCGCGCCCACCGGTGGGGTCTGTGGGCTGCCATCTTTGCTGCTGCCCCTGTTCTTGCCACTGCTGCTGTTTTTACCAGAAGCAGCGGCCGAAGCTGTTGCGGACAAAGCAGCCAGTTCGTTGGCACTAACGTCAAAGAAGGAGCGCGCGCCTCGAAATTGCGCGAAGACGCCGTTGCGCTTCTTTTGCACCATGCGCCCGTGCAAGCCCAGCACTCGCAGTTTGCTATTGGTGCTGTTGGTGGTGTTATCAGCGCTGCTGTGGCCTTTCTTGTTAGCGTCCTTACTGTTCGTGCTAGTAGCTTTCGCTTTATCTTTGTTCTTACCCTTGGGAGGAGCATCACCGTCGCCAATAGCACCATCATCATTGCCAGCACCCTCCGTCGATGTCTTTGCTAAATTTTCCACTGCAGCCACAGACACGCCACCAAGCGCTTCCGCTGGCAGCGCGTTCAGCGCTCGTTCCCAGAAGTCAACCGCGGCGCAAGTCAAGAAAAACACCATCACTTTTTCGTGGCGGTGCTCCTGCAGAAAGCGCAAGAGCAGCAGGGGTTTCAGCCTCTGCGACGTGAGCGCGTAATGGTTGGTCAACGAGGTAGGCGTTGCTTGCACTCCCCACTTTTCAAACACCACGCCCAGCGTCGAATGCCCATTGCTGCTGCCGCCGGCACCCTCAGCAATGGCAGCAGGATCAGACGAGGACGACGCCAGCTGAGGAGCTGCGGCTGCGGCAGCCGCCTGTGCTTGCGCCTTCACGGCCACCGAAATGGACGCTGGGTTGCGCAGGCCTGCTCGCCCGAGCTCCTTCACTTCGCGGGTTTGAGTGGCGCTGAAGAGGCCAGTGCGGCGCTGCTTCGGCAGGCGGCTGAGAATGCGGCTCAAGGCTTGCTGAAAGCCCATGTTTAGGAGAGTGTCGGCTTCGTCTAACACCAACAGCTCAAGCGACTTCATGTCGAAGAGCTCGTACCTAAAAATGGAAGTTCACATTGAAAAACACCTATGCTACATGGATAACCGACGGCCCGATGTTGATGAAATAACAATAATAACGTAAAAATAGGTGTAGCGCATGCATTATAGCTCGAGCAGTATTGAAGTTGATTAGGATTACCTCTCTAGCAAATCATCTAGTCGGCCAGGTGTAGCCACCACTATAGGCAGCGCTTTGGCGCTTGCTACCATTTTAAGGTCTGCTGCAACTGCTGCGCCGCCCGTGATCAGCAGTGGCGGGGCTAACTTCCCCTCAGAACATGCTGCGAAATGTGCGCACACCGCAAAGGTTTGGTTGGCAAGTTCGCGAGTGGGCGAAATAATAAGCGCGCCTACAGCTCGCGGTTTGAGAGGCACGCCTCGCCGCAAGATGAGCTCAATAGCGGGAATAACAAATGCTAGAGTTTTTCCAGAGCCTGTGCATGCTTCCGCGCTCACGTCTCGATATTTGAGAAGCAGAGGTATCGAAGCCGCTGTTTAGAGATCGCGTCATAGCACAGTGTTTCAGATATTATGAAGCATTACATGGAAATTTATGATCATAGAATTGATGGCATCGAATACTTGTTCAAAGTTCAAGAACAGACCTTGCACAGGCGTCATTAGTTCAAATCCGAGTGCGGAGAGTCCAGCTGTCGATGTAGTGCTGAGACCAAGATCAGCAAAAGTCCTCGGAGCTGACGCCATCCTAGCAATATTCTAACTACTGCGCTGATATGAATAGTAATATGAATTAAGCTGGAGCTTTATGCGTTAATCGTTTCAGCTAGACCAGCGGCTCTGCGCAATAATATACTGCCTGAGCTGAGGTTTCAGCGAGTCGGCGAAAAATAAGCTCGGAGCTCGGAACAAGATCGACGATGATTGAACCAGGAAGAAAAGAAAGAACCAAAGAACAGATCAAACCAACTGTGAATCTTTTTAGCTTCTTCTTGCTTCATGCTACACGCTACGAATTTACGAACTACTCGTAGCATCAACGGCGAATCGCCTAGCTCTAACGAATTGTTCTTACAGCTAAGATTGGTGTTTACGCGGCATTGGAATCTGTCATCTTCTCATCATGGCTGACATTGCAGCTCAGTTAGCCATGTTTCAAAAGGTTGAAAAGGCCGCCGAAGGAGGTGATTCCCAGGTGGGTTTCTGGCAGAAGTGTTTCAATTATTCGGGCTAAACTTATCGTAAAGCTGATTGAGTTCCGGGCACTTACAATTCATTTGAATCTTGTTGAGCAGGCTCAGTATCACCTAGCTCGGTGTTTTCAGACGGGCACATTAGTACCGAAGGTACAATGAACTTTGTAGCGTTTGCATGGGCAATCATATGATGGGCTTTTTGTCATAAGAAAAGAATGATGCTTGGCATGCTCATTGGTTTCTCTAGCGACAATTGCTCTCTTTTCATTCAATCTAACATTCGAATGTATTCTAGACTAGCCCTCTCGTTCTAGCTTTTTGGAGATAGAATGTGACTATTTACCTGTACAAGTATCAAATTTCATTTCTTCATAATATGCTTGTTTAAAACAAAGTGTTCGAGACTTAATGGCAGCCTCATTGCTTCTTGATTGTTTTGGTATTTTCTTCTTCGAAGTCTCTTACAGAGTCACTGTATTGGTATGGCAAAGCAGCAGAACAGGGCCACACGCAGTCGATGTTTGCTGTCGGCTCCATTTATGACCAAGGGGTGAGCGTCTCACTCATTATTCATTTCTCGTTCCGATCGATTCTGCGGCTCTCTCTCGTCATCTCCGTCGTTTGTACACCCCCTCCTATATTTCTCTTTGAGAAAGAAAAGATGGCAGCTCATACGTGTGAAAGGTTACTTCTGCAAATACATCTGTTTCTAGGCGGAGGGCGTACCCGTGAATCCTGCAGATGCGCACCGGTGGTATTCTCTCGCTGCGAACCTCGGAGATGCCAAGGCACAGTTCAATCTCGGGGTTCTCTACCAGCGCGGGCGCGGGGTGAGCCAGAACGTGTCAGAGGCAGCCGATTGGTACGGCAAAGCTGCTAGGCAAGGATTTACCCCAGCGCAGCTCAACCTTGCGGCCCTGTACGAGCAAGGCCGCGGCGTGAAGCAATCGTGGGCGAAAGCGGTGGAGTGGTACAAAAAAGCAGCTGCTGAAACTCCAGAAACCTCCTCTTCTGTGCCCTCTGAGAATAACAGCAGCAGTGGCAGTAGCAGCAGCGGCAGCGATTTCTTCAGTGACGCAGGCATTTCTAGCGGGAAGCCTCCTCCAACCCAGAGCAAGCCTGCGTCCTCCGCTGCCAAAACTGAAGGCAAGGCAGCAGCACAATACGAGCTCGCGGTGATTTTGCTCGAAGGCACCAACAACGACAGCAGCAGCAGCAGTGGCAGCCAGGGAAGTGACGGCAGCACTGTTGAACCCAACCCTGCCGAAGGTCTTGATTGGCTGACGAAAGCGGCGCAAAACTCCCACGCGAGAGCGCAGTACCACTTAGCCTATGCTTACGACGAGGGGCAGCACGGCCTGGCACCAAACCCCGAAGTGGCCGCACAATGGTACCTTAAAGCGGGGGAGCAAGGCTATTCGCCCGCCATGCACAACCTGGGCTTTTGCTACGAGCGCGGCGACGGCGTCGAGCAGTCGGACGAGTTCGCGGCCCAATGGATTACGAAAGCCGCAGAAGCGGGCAGCGCCAACGCGCAGCAGCATTTGGGCGTGCTCTATGAGGAAGGATTAGGTGTGGCCCAGAGCAATGCAGAAGCAGTGAAATGGTATCGCAAGGCTGCCCTTCAGGTATGGGAAAGGGATTCGTGAAAGCTGAAATCAGATCAAGCACTATGGAAATTCGTTGGTCTGAGGGCTTAGTCCTATGCTCATTCGCTGTTTATTTACACTTATGTTGTAAGTAATTCGCTTGTTCTTTAGTATTTTTATGATTATATTCGCGTGCATGGGATTTTTGCGCGCAAGCATCTTTACTTCGCTGTTTTTTTTCTGAATCGGTGGTCGTACAACAGGGTGACATGCACGCGCAAGGGCATCTCGGGTTCTGCTACGCCCAGGGGAAAGGCGTCGACCTGAGCTTGACGGAAGCGCTGACGTGGCACCGCAAAGCAGCGGCTCAGGGCCATGAGGGCGCTTCAGCTAACGCGTCCGCTGCTCGCCGAGCCCTGAAAGCACAGCGGTTGGCGCAACCGGGGGTGCGCGTGGAGCTGCACAGCTTAGTGGCCAAACCGGAGCTGAACGGGTTGCAGGGCACCGTGGTAGCGTTCGTGGAGGCTACAGGGCGGTCTGCGGTAGAACTCGATGACGGCAAAGGCCGCTTTGAGCTGAAGCAAGAAACGCTAAGGCTTGTGCCGGAGCCCGCAGGAGAGTGGAAGCCACCTCAATCTGCTGACGTGGAGGTGGAGGAGTCGCCGGAGGCTCCGTCGGTTGAACTGTCGCCATCTCTTTCAGAGAAGAACGCGGAAAATTAATTTGAGCCCCATCGAAGAAGTATAGCTCGAGCAGGGTGCCGTAGGTAGAGTGCTTAAGGGACCACAGTATAGTATATACTATATAGGGCTACTGCGAATAGAGCGGTAGATTGGGAAGGGCGCGGGGCAAATGGCATTATTCGCTTATTCGCCAATGGACTTTAAAATCTCTAACCGAGTTCCAAGGGAAGGTAGTGAGTTACACTGAAAGGAGCCACTGCGTTCTATATATTATTCAGAACAGGAAAACCAAGTAACATGTAACATGCGCGTTCGATCGGGAAAATCCCGACGAGATTGAGCCCACAGAAGGCCGAAGGTAATCATCGACAGGCCATTTCAATTTGATGCCATTACGGGGTTCTTGTGCCTGCCTATTTAAAACTAGCCGCCCTGCCCTTAGTTCTTCAGGATATTATTCTGCATTTAGCTATGCTAGCTATGGTTAGTGAACTGCCCATGCCCAGGTAGGGTTCTTCCAACTATAACTGCCGCTACTGCTGGCTCGACCAATTTCAGAATGCCCATCACCCTTCTGTTGATTACTGTGAGGTTAAGTCAGTCGTGAGTACCTGATTTGCCTCCCTTTTGACATAGTCTCCGAAGGGCCGGAATAAGATGGCTAGCACAAAGGAATTCAACAAGTTTGGCTTCTCGTGAAAATTGTAAAATACTTTGTACTCCCTTCGTGCTTCGTGATTCGTGCCTGTTAACTGTTATTCTTCTAATTCCGGGCCTTCGGGGCCTGCGTTAAAAAAAAGGGGGGGGAAGGGAAGGGAAGGGAAGAGAAGGTTCAAGGGTTCAACGGATGAATACAATTGCATTACGCAAAGGGACACTCAGCCCAGTCAAACTTGTTCTGAAGGTTCCATTTTTCTGTTGCTATATGCCACAGTGGTTTTCCTTTGGATTAGGGGGACATAACGAGACTAGACAAGGGGGAATGGCGTGGAGATTGGCAAACTCCTTTTTATTCGGCGGCTAAGAGAACTGGCCACATTAATTCGAATGATCAAGCAAGGCGAAGCGGCTGTAGCGGCTGACGGTTGGACCAAGGGGATTACTTTGACAGTAATCCCCTTGGTTGGACAGAGAGACCGGAGAAGGTGGTGGACGGTGATTGGACAGCTGGATATCTATGTTGACAGAAATCGCCAAATGCTGAACAACAGGTGTTGCAGAACGACTTGCAGAAGATTGCGAAGGAGTGTCACGACAAAGATCTTAGCTCTGCGATGTCACCACCTCAGGACCCCCGGCGGACCGTTTGACCATATCAATATCTTGTCCATATCCACCGCGCGCTAATCTTAGTGTCACGCGCCGCATTAACACTTTGTTGAGTCACGGCTACCTGTCACTTTCTTCGACGCATCTAATTTCGTTTCAGTATCGTGGCATTTGAACTTACTTTTTCATCATTATCGAAATCAAATTTCGATTGCGCAGCCTTCATTTCAACGATGACGAGTTCGGTGTCAGTTTGTGATCTAAACGATTTCGAACTAAGCGACTCAGACTCTTATGGTTTCTTTACTGAAGCTGAAATCAAAACTCCTTTGAGAAGCACGTCTCCATTTGGTGAAGTCTTGCAGCGCCGACTCAGTGACGCGTTTTCAGATGAGCGGAAGTGCTTCAAAGAGGCTGACGTCAATGACGTCAACATTTGCCCGGGCACAACAAATGATGAAAATTTGCCGCCAAAAGACCTGAGCCATGTACCTCAAATGTGGTCAATCATGATGGCGCCGCGAGGGCGGGACCACTGCACTGGTTGTAACCGTCGGCTCGTGTTAACTGCGAAGCACAGCACTCCTGCGCGCGTTTACTTCCGCAACTTCATCAAACATGACGTGCCTGCCGTAGTGGGCACTTCTTCTCCTGATAGCGGTAGTACGAGCATTGAGCCCGCTCCTTCACCATCGTTGCCAGCTAATTACTCAGGAATTGACTTTCTCAAAGGTGGGTCATGTAGTGACGACGTGAACCCGTTGCCGTGGCCATTAGACGAGCCCGTCGTGGCTGCAGTTGGTGGGTTTCGCGTGCTTTCTGGCTGGTTTGGCCACCAGTGGGTTGAGTTCGAAGTAGTAGTGTCGAGCGGTGCTCGACAACAGTTCGTGTGGCGGTCGCTGGATGATTTTGCTCGGCTGGTAGACACCTTGGGAGTTCGCCGCAAGTACCGGAACATGCCTTACGCGAATTTGGTGTGGGAGATGGTGCAGAAAAAGCGGCGATGGTGGAACGCCACAGAACCATATTACTTGGTGTCGCAGAGGGTGTCTTTAGACTTGTTTTTCGAGCATTTGCTTTACGAGCTCGATTCGCCGACGCAGCTTTTCAATTTCGTTGACGATGCGACCTGGCACGTGGGAACTTCAGAACGCAACGCTGCCGCCCCACACGGCTGTAATCTGAGCTGCCCCTGAGCTACACTGCCGACAGACGAATTATCACGGTGGCTGGTCGCTTTCAAAAGCGCATTGCACATAAAGACACATGGCGCCACTTCAGAAGAAAACACTGCTATCAAATATAGCAGTGCAGTAGAAATATTATTGTCTTATGCTCTATAGACCATAGAACCATAACCCAAAATTTAGGACTGTTCGAGGCCGCGAAGTCCTTCACTAGACGGCTAATCGGCAGAAACATAATATACAAATTTAAATGTATTCTTCTTTCGCTTAAATCTTAAATCAACGTTCCGGATTCTGGATTCCACCATGCCTGGTGCTTGGCTTAATCCGGATCCTATAAGTATTTTATGGCTGATGACGTTAAAAAAAATAAAGAACGGACTTTCCCCCGTACCCATGGATCATGTCATTAATTCGAAGGCCGAGAAGCGGCAAGGCCGAGGAGTGACTCCGGACCACCATGAGAAGGCTCATGAACGAAATATCCACGCCTTAGTTCGCGACTAAAGTTGCCTTGGCTTTTGCTGCTACCCGCAGCACGCTGCCTTCAGCTGCTGTGATGTACAAGAAACCATCATCACCAAAAGCCACCCCAGTGACGGTGTACTTGCCACCTGTGTTAATCACCCCACGCACTTCACCTGCAGGATTGAAGACCACTACGCCACCGAAACCACAAGCTGCCCACACGTTGCCGTGCATGTCGACGGCCACGCCACCGGGACGGTCGCAAGTTAAACCCTCAGGCAAGCTAGCAAACACGGTGGCATCCGTGGCTGTAGCAGTCCGCGGCGTGTGAGCACTGCGTGCGTGTGATGTACTCTTCTTGCTTCGTGCCGTTCCCGCTGCTGCTGCAGCTGATGAGGATGGAAGCAAGTGCTGCCGCCACACCGCGCCTCCAGGCTGAGCAGGGTCAGCGTCAGCGATAAGAAGCACATCGCCTGCAGCGTTGAGTGCTAGACCGACGGGATGCGCTGCTGCTGCCATTCGCACTGGTCTCGGTACAGCGCCTGCGGTTGCTCCACCACTGCTCGTTGCTTCTGACGACGATGGAAGTGGAGGAAGCGCCATGATCCATCCGCTCGGCATCGAAGGGGTGGTAGCCTCCGGAACTGCCGCTTTTCCTTCGCTAACTACCGCTTCTCCTGCTCCAGATGCTTGGCCTTCTGCTTCTGTGGACGCGTTTTCATGGGCTGCAGCATTTGCTTTTGCCTGGGTCCATGCTGCGAACTCCTGTGGGTCTGCACCCACGCCATAGTAAAGCGTACCGTCAGTGCCGACAACAGCAGCGCCCGTCAGAGCTCCAGCATGGCCACCGCCACTAGAGCCCTTCGAGGACGCTGCTGCGTCTGACGCGTGCACCAAGGGTACAAACTTGCCGCTGCTGGCTTCGACCTTTGCCACACGCGCATTGCCACTTTCCACCAGAAGCAGAGGCCGCTCGCCAGCGTCCGCACTTCCTTCAGCCTCAGGCGAGCCCAGAGCCATGCCTAGCACACCGCTGCCTGGCTCCGCGCACGGCGACATCGAAGCAGCAGTAGCATTGGCAGCGCTGGCGCGATCAACGCCAGCGGCATCTTCGGTGGCTCCGACGGCGAGGCGTGACGAGCACCCCGCATGTTCCAGGAAAAGAGACTTGCCAATGGTGAAGGCGCCGTAGCCTTCTTCCCAGCGCCACAGCCGGTTGCGGTCGAGTTGAGAAAAGAGCAGGTAGCCGCGGCCGAGCGCTGCGTCATGAGCCCACAACGGGGCCACCAGAGCGCCGTGAAGGTCCTCGGCGACCACCTATTCATGTCACATCACATATATAAACAGCACAGCCACATATAACATGTAAATTAAGATGAAGAAAACGTAGGAATGTGTACTCAAGCACACCAAAACTTGTTACTCAATGGATTTCAATTCCTTCAATAGTTTTTGATGGTATGTGCGCTTAAGAGTGCGTTTCAGGAGCACAAACCTCGAGCTGAGCCTGAGGGGACACCAAGGGCTCTAGTGAACCGAAGTCCACTACTTCTCCGACCACCAATGGCCTCGGCCGGAGTGAAGTGCGCATCAGAAGTAAATAACGGACAAACGACGGCAAAAAGAGGAGAAGCCAAAAGCGCTCTATGCAGACAACACAATTGAGAAGCACAAAGACTTGATATGAGTATTTGAGACTAAATGAACGTATGGACTACGATTATCATTGAAGAAAATCATAAAAATTAAAGGATTGGAGAGCAAAACGCGACAACTGTTTACCAGGCGTTCGCAGCGATAGGATAGATTGCCTCAGGAATGTGAGCACAAGCTTGAGGCGGCGCATGGTCACACTTTCAGCTCCCCGGCGCGGGCCATCTTCGCTGTCGTTCTGCGGCGAATACCCCATGCGCTCTAGGTTGCGTTGCGCTGCCGCACTGCGCTTGCGTTGCTGTGGCGCCATCTGGATGATTAAAACTTAACACGCAGTTGCGCTGGAGGCCTTTTAGGCTTCTAGGCTAGCTAGCTAGTAGCCAGGCAGAACGCAGCTCCAAACCCCACACTTGCAAGATAGATAGGTTATGCAGCTGCAGTACCAGCCTGTCCACTCAGGAGATAGATTAGCACGCCAAAGATAGACCAATAAGAAGCTGAATGGCTTAGCTTAGTGTACTACTACTTTTTAATGCTAAAGTTTTCTCCTAGACTGCCACAGAGATTAGTAAAAATTCTGAGAATCAGGATTTGTTTTACCCGGTAACACATTTTGCATTACACACAAAAAAGAATCGTCGGGACTAGTGATGAACTAAGAGTGGTATAGTTTTAGTTGGTGTCCGAGGATGTCATTATCTCGAAGTCCAAGCTTGTCATTGCAAAGACGTGAGAAGTGTGTTTTAACCATGAGTGGGGATTAGTTCCTGTAGCCCGCATCTAGGCAGGAGAGGTGTTGATCCTTATGTGAGATTCCGTAATATTTCCAAAAATGGGCGAATGCCGGGAGGTGCTGGGCGGCGGACCAGCACCTCCTTCGAAGCTATAAACGCTTCGAGTGCAACCGGGATCTCAAACTTAGTTAGGTAAGGTGTTTAGAGTATCGCCGGTCGTT
>Ga0307931_1002452_pt1 | contig 11867 bp, 10 predicted proteins | sample OrgLakmetageno47_FD_201816 | JGI IMG/M metagenome (GOLD analysis project Ga0307931, IMG submission 201816) | Saline water microbial communities from Organic Lake, Antarctica - #47 | ecosystem: Environmental > Aquatic > Non-marine Saline and Alkaline > Saline | place: Antarctica: Organic Lake... | reverse complement strand
ACGATGCTTCCGCGAATGTTGCGAATGTCTCGCAGGTGACATCAGTGTTCTAGCCAATTGCGAGTCGTTGTCGGTGTTTTATGCAGGTGGCACCAAAATTTCGGGTAAGAAGTCTCCCGCACCTTTCTTTCGCGGACCAGTCCGCTGACGATGCTTCCGCGAATGTTCTGAATGTTTCGTAGGTGACATCAGTGTTCTAGCCAATTGCGAGTCGTTGTCGGTGTTTTATGCAGGTGGCACCAAAATTTCGGGTAAGAAGTTTCCCGCACCGTTCTTTCGCGGACCAGTCCGCTAACGATTATTCCGCGAATGTTCCGATTGCTTCTGGCAGGAACATTCACTGGTGAAATTATTCGTATCATCAGCAATATCTGCCGCGAACACGGCCAAGGAGCTGTGGGACTCGATGAATGTAGTGGCTTTTGGCTAGCCGATGACTTGAGTGATATTGCGGACATTACCCACATCGATTTGTCGGGCATCAGCTCGCTTGAGGGTAAGAGTACCTCAGTTGTACGAACATTCCTGCACCCTTCTTTCGCGGACCAGTCCGCTAACTGTGCTTCCGCGAATGTTCCGAATGTTGCGCAGGTGACATTTCTGTCTTGTCTAATTGCAATGCGCTGTCGGTATTGAACATATACGGATGCCGAGGAATCACTGGTAAGTTTCCCGCACCGTTCTTTCGCGGACCAGTCCGCTAACGATACTTCCGCGAATGTTCCGAATGATTCACAGGTGACATTACTGTCCTGGCCAATTGCAAGTCGCTATCGAGATTTATTGCATCAAAAACTGGAATCACTGGTAACTTTCCCGCACCTTTCTTTCGCGGACCAGTCCGCTGACGATGCTTCCGCGAATGTTCCGAATGTTTCACAGGTGATATCGGTGTTTTGGCCAATTGCAAGTTGTTGACGAAATTTTGGGCCTACGAAACCAAAATTTCGGGTAAGAAGTTACCCGCACCGTTCTTTCGCGGACCAGTCCGCTAACGATGCTTCCGCGAATGTTCCGAATGTTGCGCAGGTAACATTGCTGTTCTGGCCAATTGCAAGGCGCAATCGGAATTTAACGTACACTCGTGCCAAGGAATCACTGGTAAGTTTCTCGCACCGTTCTTTCGCGGACCAGTCCGCTAACAATAGTTCCGCGAATGTTCCGAATGATGCGCAGGTGACATAGGTGTTCTGGCCAATTGCAAGTCGCTGACACGCTTTGCTGCACCAAGCACTGGAATCACTGGTTAGTTTCCCGCTCCCTTCTTTTGCGGACCAGTCCGCTGACGATGCTTCCGCGAATGTTCCAAATGTTTCGCAGGTGACATTGCTGTTCTGGCCAATTGCGAGTCGCTGTCGGAGTTCGATGCATCAAATACTGGAATCACCGGTAAAACGTCTCCCATACACTTCTTTTGCGGACCAGTCCGCTAATGATGCTTCCGCGAATGTTCCGATTGCACCCGACAGGTACTTTCACTGGTGAAGTCATTCGTATCATCAGCAATATCCGCCGTAAGCCCGGCCAGACCGTTGTGAATCTCGATGACTGTGGGCGCTTTGTGCTGGCCGATAACTTGAGTGATATTGCGGACATTACCCACATCGATTTGTCGAACATAAGCTCGCTCGAGGGTAAGAGTACCACAACAATTCGAACATTCCTGCACCCTTCTTTCGCGGACCTGTCCGCTGACGATGCTTCCGCGAATGTTCCGAATGATTCGCAGGCGACATTTCTGTTCTGGCCAATTGCAAGGAGCTTAAGGAGTTTTATGCCCGCAGTACGAATACTTCGGGTGAGAACTTTTTCGCACCCTTCTTTTACGGACCAGTCCGCTGACGATGCTTCCGCGAATGTTCCGAATGATTCGCAGGTAACATTTCTGTTCTGGCCAATTGCAAGTCGTTGACGAAGTTTGAAGCCAATGGCACGAATATTTCGGGTAAGAAGTTTCTCGCACCTTTCTTTTACGGACCAGTCCGCTGACGATGCTTCCGCGAATGTTCCGAATGATTCGCAGGTAACATTTCTGTTCTGGCCAATTGCAAGTCGTTGACGAAGTTTGAAGCCAATGGCACGAATATTTCGGGTAAGAAGTTTCTCGCACCTTTCTTTTGCGGACCAGTCCGCTGACGATGCTTCCGCGAATGTTCTGCAGGTGATATCAAGGTCTTCAAGAACACACCAAACCTGCATTGGCTTGACCTCGGTGCCACAAAATGCACAGGTAAGAGCATCACCTTGCCCTTTTTTTTCGTCGACCACTTCGCTTGGCGACGTTTCCTTGAGCAACTACTTATCTTGAAATAGAATTCCTACAAGGTGCCTGTGATTTCCTTGTGCTCTGTCTGAGCGAAACATAAAGGTGGCGTTGCATAGCCACTGCCTCAACACATTAATTAAACTTCATCATTTCTTTCTTTAGGCGACAAGGAAAGCCTCGAGAAGGCCTTGCCCGAGCTGCGGCGGATTTAAGTCTAAAGGCCGATGCTCAGCAGTTTGACCATACCTCTGGAGGAAGCGTGGGCAGTGCTTCCGCGGCGACCAAGAAAGATAAATCAAGCGCAAAACGACTGAAAGACATTTAATCGGCACGCAATGCGCAGAAATAAAGGCGCGGCTCATTGCGCAGCCTTGTGTGTTTACCACGGCGGGGAAGGGAATGCCGGCGTGAATTGCGTGCTAAACGTTGCGAACTACGCGAGAGAGGATTCAGAGCCGCACTGCGCGCCTGTGCATCTGTGCCTCGCATTCAGCAGCAAAAGCAAAGCGTGCTTTAATACCCATTTGCATTAGAAAGCAGCGCTAACAAAATCAGGGGATAAGAGCGAGAGAGAGAGAGAGAGAGAAGAAGGAGAAGAAGACGAAGAAGAAGGGAGATGTGTAGAGGAAGGGACAGAGAAAGAGACAGAGAGCGAGAGAGCGCTAATTGTAGGCCGCAAGGTAATTGTGCACAAACCCGTCCTGTTACTGTCGCCTGGAATCATAATTTTCATATCAAACCAGTATTGACTGCAGAGTTAAGAAGATGAGAACAAAGGTGCCGATTTGAAAGTTATGCGTTATGCGCTTAAGGATTCTGTATTTATTCCTAATAAGGGCCGGTATCGTGGCTTCCTTTTTATAAGTCAAGTCAAGTTACATAAAGAATGCACTTGAGCTGCACATGCGCTAGAAAATGCGCTCCAGAAGGCCAATTAAGGCTCCAACTGGCGCCTTTCTTCCGAACAAGTCGGCGGGACTGAGTTCTCGTTCGCGTGTCACGTCCAACGTCCACGAGGCAATCCTTTTTATAATTTAAATTGAAAAGGACATGGAATGATAATTTATCTACCATACTCCGTACTATGCCGCACTATGGACTACATGTATAGAGACGTGGACACGTGCCCTTTGTATCTATACGGGCGTGCAAATAGCTGCACATAATCCTTTTGCCGACTGTACAGAAATTCCTACCGGCCAATATTAATATACACAGAAATCTTTACCGAATGAAAACAATCACCGAGAAATGGGCGTACCACTTTGGTCCGCTATAATCACTACCATGGCCACTCGGGCATGTGCGCCTGATTAGCTTCTTAGATCTAGTTTGCGCTGCTTTCCTTTTCTTCTCTACCTGTTAGCCTTCTAACTCCGGCCCCTCGGGCCCTCGGGGCCTGTCAAATAAAATATATATAACATTAACCGGCGAAGCCGGTACTGGCACCAGTACTGGTAAAGGAAGGGTATCGGAAGCCAGAAGAGAGAAGAAAAGGGGAGGTATTTTTAAGCATGCGTTCGTACCTTCCGGAAAGTCAAAATCTACGTCTGAGTCCACCTGTAGCAGTCACGATGTACGAATAGAAAGAGAGAGAGAGAGAGATTGAAATGGTACACTGACACGTGAGTTTTTACAATATTTTAAATATAGAGCTAACATAAAACATGCATTGACACGCCCTTTCTTTGTACCGACAAGGAGACGCGCTCGTATTTGCCTGTTGCATCTCCTTCGCCGTGCACTTGATTCCCCCTTTTAATCAGCACGAGGCGCAGCATGGAGGAGAGAGCGAGGAGAGGGGCATTGGCCATATCCAATGCGATTCACAAACAAAACAAATGCGGTATGATTCGCTACGGAGAGGGGCATTGGCCAAGTCCAATGTGAAATTCTGAAAAAAATCGTGAACATTACACACTCCGCAGAAAATAATTGAGGACAGAAGAGGGAGGCGCGCGAGCATAGTTCAGGACCTGAAAAACAAAAGTTTGAATTATTTTTAGAGGGGCATTGGCCAAGTCCAATGTGAAATTCTGAAAAAAATCGTGAACATTACACACTCCGCAGAAAATAATTGGGAAGACGGAAGAGGGAGGCGCGCGAGCATAGCTAAAGACCTGAAAAACAAGAAGTTTGTATTATTTTATACCTGCCGTGGTCTCTGGGATATGCAGTGCATTGTACATGATTCCGGTTCTAACCAGTTCCCACTTCTATTTAACTCCTCACAAATAACAGTTCTCTTCCTCCTCTTTGCAGTGTCACAAATGGATGTTTCTCTATAGGGACGCCTAATGCACACTCGTGGTAAACTCCGGCCCTTTGGAATTCGGGGCGTGCATTATGGCTGTCCTGCTGTGCCTGCGATGGCGCTATGCGTGGGTGCCACGAAAATGACCGGCGTTGGGCCCTGGCAGGACTCTCGCAGCACAAACGCGGCTGTGCCCCGAGTAGCGTTGCTTCCTACGCCAGCAAGGGAGGCCGAGGCCACATCCAGTGTCACGAGTGGCAGCGAGACGCCCGCTTTAAGAGGGATCATTGTGTGCGTGAGCTCCAAAGAGCTGAAGGGATCGAGAGCTACGGTGCCAGATCGAAGGCCAGACCATAGGAAGGAGTCACCCTCACTAGCGCCACCATTGACACTCGCAGCTCCAGCAGCAGCGGTAGCAGCAGCCGTTGGGCCGACGACACCACCGCTTGAAGCTGCAGACGATCCTCTGTAAGAAGAGGAACCACGGCTGCTAGGATCGTCGCGTTGCACAAGCTTCGCATAGCCGCTTGCGCTCACCTGCACGAGCCGAAGGCCGGAGGAGTCCGCGAGATGGTGCGTGGCGTCGGGTGGCAGTTTCGCACTTCGCGCTTCAGCGCCCCATCGCACTTCATAGCTGGCCTTTTGAGCAGATGCTGCCAGAAAGGGACCGGAATACCCGGCGCCAAAATCACCGCCATCCTCTTCCATCGCTTTCACGTAGTCAGTGGTGGCAAACGCAAGGGCCGAGGAGGCACTCAACGGGTCGGCTAAAAAGATGCGCCCCCCGCGAGGAGATGCCGCCAGGCCCGCAGCCAGAGCAGCGGATACAGGGGGTGAATAAGGGGTCCAAACTCCATCGGAACCCAGACAACTGAACGACGGGCCCGCATTTGTTTGAGCTACTGGCGCGGACACCGCTACAGAGGCCATTGTGGAGTGGCCACTAGCTGCTGAAGCTGAAGTGAAACTCGGACGCAGCGATGCACGAAGTGCGAGAGTTTGAAAGTGGGGGGTCTTGTTAGTAAGCACATAGGTGACTGCGAAGGGCACACCCGCCACAGCTGCGACAGGCCGCTGACACGCCACATGGAAAGGCGGCGCCACGCTTACCACCTGTGGGCAGTCGACCACTAGCTGCGCCATCAAAGTCTCAGTACCTTCACTCCCAGAAAAAGGCACGCTATTGTTCGAAAACGTTGCAGCCTGTATCGCCGCAGGAGGAAGCGACCAGGACAGCATTTCGTGCGATGATGTAGAAAGAGGTGCCGTAAAACCTTCCTCCGCAGTGCCTCCAGCTTCCGCGAGAACGTCACAAGCTCGAGCAAAGGCTACCTCCACCGATCCCAGCGGCTGTGCGTTTGCCGGTTCGAGAGACCAAGTCTCGTGTGTACTTCCTGGCGCAGCTGGCGGTGCCACAAATGAAAATTGCGCCGCATACGAGTCGCCTGCATGAAGCGTGATGCCACCATTGCGGGTTGAATGCAAGAGCAACGATTCGCTTTCTGTACCACTTGGGCGCCGGAGTCGAATGGCATGTACCACCAAAGGCAACTCATGTTGGTTTGTAACATGCACACGGCACAGGCCGGGCGCATCAGCATGCACTGCCACTGCACTTGCCTCGGGTGCTGCCCCCACTGCTGCTGCTGCAGTAGCGGGTGTTGATGGTGACGATGCTGATGTTGACGTAGCAGCAACACTTGCTTGAGCTGCTGGAGGCAATAAATTGTTGAGGCTGGTAACAGACGTTGGCGCGGCTACCTCTGTGGCTGGTTCAATAGCCACTTTTCCTTCGTTTCTTGAAGCGACGAGGGCCTCAAGCTTAGTCATATACGCAGGCTCGTGCTTAAGTTCAACGGAGCCAACTACACCGCAAGGGTGCTTAGAAACAGTCGCTGGAGCTAGGTCTACTTTCAACGGATGAATGCAACGCACTTCAAACGCACATACGACCTCAACACGGTGCGGATGGTCAGCACGAGGCCGGTACGATACACGGGACGAACTGCACAAACGCCCAGCCTGACTAGGGCGCACCCACACTGGTACTAGGGCTACGCGGCGACCCTTGCTACCTTCACCAACTGAGCTCCAGGTGAGCTGGCTTAGTGACAAGGTTTCCGATGGCTGACCCGACAATGCATCGATGTCAATGGGTTTTGCTTGACCAGTTTCGTGGTTCATGGACCAGAAGAAGGGACCCCACTCCTTCGCCAGAGCAGACGAAGCCTGACGGGCCACATTCACTACGGATTGCGCTCGCTCCAAATTCTCTTTCTCTGCCAAAGCATCGCTTTCACTCATAGCCGCCCATTCTTGAGGAGACAACAACGAAGCAGTCTCATTAGAGGAAGAAGGGAGCGCAGCCAAGGCTTGAAGGGCCGGTGGAGGCAGTGTCAAGGGAGCAGAGGACTGCAGACTGGTCACAGAGGGGTCCAGCGGAGCACTCCCGTCAAGAAGACGCGACATGCCCGCTGCCGCTGCAGCCAGCGCTGCCACACTCCCACGTGAAGCCCCTGCTTGACTGGTGCCACTGCTGCTGTTTCCCTGTGTGGACGAAAGCGGTGCGCCGGCTTGAGCGTTGGAGGGGGCACTGAGGCCGAGTTCGAGCGTCGGGTCGAGGAAAGCATCGCTGGCGTTGGCTGGCAGGGATAGTTCGAGCAGCAAAGGTTGCAAGCACCCCACCATGAGGCTTCCTAGTGGGGCAACGGGAGATGGAGGCTTTTTCACATCTGCTGCAATCTTGCTTCCTGATGCACCTGACGAGAGGGGCCGGACGGCGAGGTTTCCCTTAGGTTTCACCATATGTACGGCGTGATGCCCCAGGGGCACATGCGAAGCAGCTAATGCCTGTTGGGCTGCATGCGTCACCGCAAATTCCTTCGCTTCTGTTGCCTTCTTTTCGGCTGCAAATGCAATGGACTTGGGGTGCCTCGGAACATCGTCCATCGGTTCAGTAAGCTTGGCGAGAAGGCGAGGGGGGTAGTCGGCAGGGCTAGGTTCACACTGATCCCGAGCTACTGTGGCTACAAACACAACTTTGTTTCGTCCGCCGTCGGCGCGAGGATACGACATTGTCAGGCGAACAAGATTGCACGCGAGCCAATAGTCAGTCCATGAAGTCTCTGCAGACGTTGGCAGCGCAACCTGAGCAGTCGCTACAAGCGGTCGCTTTGGTCCTACGACCAGCCACCCATCTTCAATCACAGCTGGTGAAGTCGATAGAGCTTGTTCGATTCCTTCGGATGATTTCGTGTTCAGCGCATCGCGTTGCATCTCTGAGGCAGTGTCCAAGATGGTCGCAGGTGGGGCTGCATCGCCCTCGAAGACTAATTCAGCGCTTTCCAAATGCATTGGCACAGGCAACCATGAATCCACTCGTAAGGTGACGGCCACTGTACGGCCACACTCTTCTCGCACCTTGCGAAAGAGTGGCTGCACTTCCAGTACCTCTCGAGAAGACCCCTTTGCCACTTTCACTATCACTTCATCATCAATACCATCATTCGAGGTGGCCTCACTGCCATCGTTGCCATCGTCAATCATCGATGATTTAGCAGTAACCGAAGAAGTTTGCGGTTTGCTTGCTAAGGCAGCAAACAAATCCTTGGCTATAGTGGCGCGGTCTTGAGCCTTTAAGAATGGTTTATACGGCTTGGCGAGAAGGCGCCAGCTTAGTTCAAGAAGCTCCCTGCGCTTGCCAAGGGCCACAGCGCACGTGCGCATCTGAAGCAGCAATCGCAAGCTCAAGAAAGGCCATTTTGAAAGCTCAGCACTACCCAAGGAGAGGGCTTGACCAAGGAGGTGGAAAGCATCAGCGTGATTTCCTGCGGCTAATTGCTCCCCTCCGAGCAGTGACAAGAGCTGCACTCGCTTGCGTCGTTTCCGGGGGTTGTTTTCACTCAGGCCTCCTGCAACCCCCTTCTCAACTTCTTTTACCACCCTCGAAATGGCACTCGTGGTGAGAGTCAGATGATCTTCATTGAGCTCTTTTTGCCACAAGCCCCTCACCGACAAATCTGCCTCTTGAGGAGTGGTGGGCCACCCTATGAGGCGAGGAGAATTCCCAACAAAAGTAGGAGGCAAGCGCATCACTTCAGAATCGTCTTCGGGAATCGCGAAGTCCTGGGGGCGATCTTTCTGCTTTTGAGACAGAGTCAAAGCAGCTTCTCGACGCCGCACCTGGATCAGTACGACGGAAGGATTATAAGAAGAGGGGGAAGAGAAGTAATGAAAGATATCTATGTAATGATCACTCCAAATTTTATCACGTTACAGGGATGTTGAAATACCTCCAAAGCAGCCGCAGCGTCAAAATAGTAGGCCGGGTCCAGGAACCCCGATTTCGCTGCTACGGAGGAGGATAGTGGGCTTTGACGGGTCTGCAGAGAGCGCGCCTCGAGCAAGAGGCCAAAGACCTTAACATGGAAAACAGAAATTTGAGCAAAAGCATTGAGTAGCTCAAGGGGACAACTTCAACCACAGAATCATCGGAAGTAAGAAAAAGAACGGCGCCACCCTCAGAGCTCATCCGAGGTTTGGTGGCACCTTGTGTTGAGTGGCGAGCCACGAAAAGTGCAAGGCGAGGTCATCCCCGCGGCTCGGAGAGCGAAACAGCGCTAAGTGCCGGCGCGCCGCAGCTACCCCCTCTGCTTCTCCTGCCGCAACAGCGGCTGAGTTGCCCCCAACAGTCGACAGCCAGCTGCTGGCCACGAGCTTCAAGGCAATGAAGGAGGCCGCGCCGCGCCGCTGGTTGGCCCACGGCAAGTTGGCGGGGGCCGAAGCGTGGTTGAAACCCCCGAGGGGGGAATCCGCGGAGGTTTCGGCGAGGTGGTCGTAGGCCGCGCGGTAGTACCGCATGGCCTTCTCCGAGTTGCCCTGGAACTCGTAGAAAGTGCCCACCTTGAAACTGTACCGCGCGGCCAGGGGAGCTTGAGAATGCTTCACCAGTGCTTTTTCCCATCGTTTCACCCGCCGCGCCTATGTGAATAGAAGTAGTAAAAGGCAACGTCAAGGTTATGCGGGCAGATGGGGTTTAAGAGGATAACTTTTCACAGAAAGTCTCAATTCAGTCTGAGCATGGAAGTGTACCTGAGCAAGGTAGTACGCGTGAGCGTATTCACGCGTGTGCTTGTGAAGGCGCGTCACTATGGGGCTCGCTGCTGTTCCCTTGTCCGTCAAAGTATCTTCTCCGAGCACCACAAGCATCTTGGAGTCCAGGCCCAGCCTTCTCCGCAGCTCCAGCAGCCGCTGTTCCCCCACTTCTCCGGGTGGGCGCTCGAACCCGTGGTCTGCCGTTGAGCCACCACTGGCAGAGGCCAAGGCGGCGGAAAGCTCTAGCGGAGGAGAAGACCCTCCTAAGGGGTGATCCTGGGGGGATTGCTCCGATTGAGCAGAAAGCGGCGAGGTGGGCTCCTTGTTGCCTGCATTGTTGCTGCGAAGGAGCACCAGCATGAGGCGCTGGGACTCGCGAGCGGCAAGTTGCTGGCGGACGCGATCCAACTGATGAAAGGGCAGCGAAGCAAATGCGAGTGAAAAAATCAACTTTTATGCACGAAGCCTACATCTCTCTAGCTCAGTGGCTTCTAATTCTAGTTCGAGGGTGGGTGAGCTCAAGGGATACTTAAGTACCTGCGAGAAAATAGCGTCTTCTTGTTGGGCATAGCCGCTTGGAGTGAGGCCAGTCTTGAAGGGGAGTGCCACGAGCACGACGGCTGGAATCAACGAGTGGTGCTTCGGCAACCAATTGGCTTTGAGGATGCCCCTGACAATCAAGCAAAAAGAAAGCTTGGCTTGGCACAAGAAGTTTCGAATAAATGAAGAGAATTAAGTGCAACTCAATGCGTGCTCACCCAATGTTGTAAGCTTCAGAGGGGCGACCGTCAGGCCCACGGAGTGCTTCGTCGCGGAGCGGCTTCTTCGGAGGGAAGGCGTGTTGCAGCGGCACCGCAACCACTTTCAGCGGCGGCATCTCTGGGTGGGTAGCTGATGTATCTCGGCTTGCGCCCTCCAGCAAGGACTGCAGCCGATCTCCATGAGCGGGCCCGTCACCTTCTGAAGACGCTCCCATCACGAACACCTTTACCAGGAGCATGTGCGTGGCAACATGCGAGGTTTGACTTTTATTCATAGAAGGTATCCATGTGCCAAGGGGAGAACTAGGAACGTCATCTTACCAAGGGCAGTGGTGGATCCAACACTTCATCGGGAAATATGGAGCGAAGCTCAGAGTGTGCAGGAATACGAGGCATGCTCTAGACACACGAGCCCTCAGGCTTAGACGACAAGCTTTCCAACGAATTGTCAGTGTAGGCTCGATGCCAAAGGCTTATTGTACGGCTCGATGCTCGAGGCGGCTGCAAAAAAAAAAAGCAGAGGAGACACAGGGAGGAGAGGCAAACGCAATGCAAGTGGGTACGCATTTTACCGAGGAGGTCTCGTTGTGTCGTTCACTTTTTGAAACCTTTTTTTTTTGTTGGTATTGGCCGCCGCCGTATTGGGCATTGGGGCTCTTTACTCTCTAACTGTTACCAGGCGGCTTCGTACGCTTCGAAGACTAGGCAAAGTTAATGGCGGCCTCGGATAGCCACTTCGCTCGTGTGGTTGGATTTGCCCAATTCATAGAAATCATTGACGAGCGCTGGAAGGCGGATCGGCTCTCTGATGATGAGGTGGGCAAATGATGTCATCGTGTGTTTATAAAAGAGCATAGCCTGCCAGCTATAGTGTATCTCGAACAATCTATGCAACGGCTCGTTAACTTTAAATTTGCTTCTAGATTGTGTTGCCTATGGGGCATGAATTAGTGGACGATGCAGACGAGGACGGCAGCTATGCATCAGAGGAAAAGGAAGAGCGATGGGTTGACTTCGGCGTGGACTTAGGAGCCGCTTAATTTACGCAGAGCCGACTTTCGCACACTATAGCCAATATTCTTCTGCAATCTTCACTGCATTCAGTTTTTGAATGAAGGATGCGAATTGCAGGTACGTTGCTTTTACCTTTGAGTTTTTTCTGTTTTCGCTTCCTTAAGCATGAATGTTGCTGCGCACCTTGCCTTTATTCTTCCCTATATGGGGGCACCCAAACACAAGTTCAAAACTAGGCCAAAGCTGACAGTAGCCCTTTTGTTCTGGCTGGATGAAACAGGAAATGGATCCAAGTATCGAAATCGAACTTTGCTCTGCTATGTTAGTAGACAAGGGTAAACAGGGGAATTCTTTATCAATGAGCGTTCTACGTGGCCTATTCGAGTGCAGATGCAAAAAGTGCCATGTGGATTTGCAAAAGGACGTAAAGTAGTCTGCGACACAGAAGTCCTGGGAATTTGATTGATTATATTTGTAT
>Ga0307931_1002451_pt1 | contig 11868 bp, 13 predicted proteins | sample OrgLakmetageno47_FD_201816 | JGI IMG/M metagenome (GOLD analysis project Ga0307931, IMG submission 201816) | Saline water microbial communities from Organic Lake, Antarctica - #47 | ecosystem: Environmental > Aquatic > Non-marine Saline and Alkaline > Saline | place: Antarctica: Organic Lake... | reverse complement strand
CCCTTAATTGGCTTAAACTGATTTCAGGTCCACTGGAGTGTGTCATGAAACTTTTAGAAATTGCGTTTTTAACAAACAACAACAACCCTAAATCAACCCTAGTCTTGAAGCAGCTGCTTTGCCCTTTGGAAGGGGCTTGAATCGAGTCATGTGGTCGTCGTCTTATTTTCTTGAACAAAGGTTGTTTGTACTTGAAAACAATTCAAAATTAAACCCTTATCATCACCTCCACGTCACCACGTCTCTCACACTCCTCACACTCTCCTCGTTTTGTGGCTTGAAACAAGGGAGGCTTGAAACATGTCTTCCACCCCCTAAAGTGGGGAGTTACCGTGTTCACATGGAGTGAGCGAAATTGACCAATGAAAACGCGGGAAAATAGACAATTTGGTCCAACCAGGATACTGCAGAGGCTCTCACGGATTTGGAAATTCTACTGTGGTATTTCCAGTGGGAATTCTCTTAGTTTATGGTTTCTTCGAAGAGAAGTCGGGTTCGTGCTCTGAATGCTGGCCTGATGATGGAGCCATCTACGAGCCACCATGAGTTCGCATCCGCCAGCAGTGCCTTTTGAATCGGGTGCCACTGACTTCAAAAATAATCGCGCGAAACTTAGAATATCCAGTGGTGACGGGAAAATGCTCCCATTTCGCGTAACTTACCGTTTTCCGTGAAGTCTGACCCTATGAAATCGTAGGTCTTCTAGTCCACGGGACCTCACACGTGCAAACGATCCAACGAGGAAGCCCCCTGCCCCCTGCCGGCAGATTCTAGGCGCATAATTTAAGGTATAAGTTTGATCATTTCCATCTCGACTCTCTTTAGTATAAGGCGATAGGGCACGAAATAAGATGGCCTTCGTGGCACCAAGCGGGTGCTCATTGCTTATAATCCTCAGTGTAGCTTATTTTAGCCGCCCTTTCCGGTGTTAAATCTTAAGATGCCGCCTATGTACCTCCTCATCATAGAGACTTTCGTTATGCATGGTATGATCATATAAACCATATATAGAAACCGATCTTGCTTCTACATGGCTAATGCCATGCATAAACTGCAGAAATAAGTGCGCATATCGAATCCATTATTATTTCCCTTTGTTTTCTTTCTTCAAATCTTTCATCGCCTTCTTCATCGCCCGCTTCTGCTCGATCGCCATTTCTTCTTCGTCGTCACTACTGCTATCGTCGTCTTCTGCACCACCACTCATACCGTTTCCAAAACCGCCTGCCGCCGACGGCAGCTGCAGCGGATCCACCAGTTGAGCTGGGCTGACTGGGCTATAGGACAAGTGATCCAGGAGGCCCGGGTCTTGGACTGCTACGAGGAGGACCCGGGTCTGGGTGCGCATCAGCATCCACCCTTCCATGCGCACGGTGGCGCCGGCTTTGGCAGTGGGGCTATTTGACAGAGAAAAGAAGAAGAAGAAGAAGAAGAAGAAGATTGAGAATAAGAAGATGAACGAGCGCGAGAACAGTTGCGTGTGTGACATCAGAAGGACCAGGAAATCAAAATGAAAGTGTATGTACAAAATGGAATGTATACTTAGAAACGGAATCAATTGAACAGCAAAATGGCAAGGATGCAACTACACAAGCAACATCCATTCCCATTCTTCATGTTCCGATTTCACAATCTAGTTGCCCAAAAGTCACCTTGGGTCCGGCGCTGTATAGGCCACCATGAGCCAATCTCCACAGCTGCACACGGCACGCACCGCATAGCCCAGTTCTAAACCCAGTACAATCTGCGCGTTGGCCGCTGGCCGAGTCCGTATTTTCAGCACGGCCCCACTGGGCAAATACGGGTCGGCCCGGAACCACGCCTGAGGGGTTAAGGGGTCTCCGTCGTCGTACCACGTCATCATGGGTGGGGGTGGTGGGGGGGATGCCTTGCCTCGAGCCTTGCTGCTAGGAGGTGGGGGTGGGGGCGGTGGTGGTTTGGCGTTGGCAGTTGCGGCTCTTTTGGACTGAGAGGAAGAAGAAGGGGGTTTGGGTGGACGTTGCGATGATCCACCCTGCTTCTTTCTGCTGCTGCTGACGTCATTGCTGACGTCGTCGTCATCGTCGTCGCTGGAATCACTGACGTCATCATCGTCGTCGTTGTTGGCCTCGTCTGGTACAGGGGGGTTTCCAAACTCGAGCGGCACCAGGACGGGGTCGTACCTCGGCGTTTGGTTGAAGACCCAAGCTCCGTCGGGCGCTGAGGGCAGGGCCACTTTGATCCAGGGGGTGCCTTTCAAGCCATCTAATGCGCGCACCACGTCAGCGATGCGCACCTATGGACGTTCAGCAAATTTAGAAAGGGAAGGAAAATAAGAGGAGATGAAGAGGCATTGTACTGGAGAGAACAGAGTAAGAAATGAAAAAAAGAAGAAGTTAGAAAGAGAGAGAAATAATACAGCCACATTGTTCCGTTCGTTCTCTTATCTCCCTTTGCTCGAATGGTGTATACACATATAAATGAAAATACCCCCCCTACATGTAAACACCACTACGCACAGTCACCCGCTCATTCATCCACTTACCACTCCTACAGGCCGCCCAAACTTTACGTTAGCCACGTCATAAGCAGTCAGCTCCACGAAGACCGGCACGTGCGCAGCAAAACAAAGCACTTTCGGCCATTCGGGCACCGCACCAATGGCCTGCAATTGGAATATACACGGGTGAGGCATGGAGAGAGAAGCGGATTGAAGGAGGAGAAAGAGGGATAAATAGAAGAAGAGACTGGGCTAGGGCAGAGTTAGAAAGAGGAGCGTTTCAAAGGAACAAATTTCATCAAAAAGTATTCAAGTATTTCTTCACATGTATCCGTCATTTACCTGCCGCGCCCGCTCCACCATGCGCTCTAGCGCTGAAAATTTGCGGCTCCGGTCGTGGAAAGCCGTGAAATTAAACAGGGTGTTGTGCTCGGCGAGGTCCCTAATATATATACATAAGTGATGGAATAGGTTGAAGAGGAAAAGAAGAGAATGAGCAGAAACATATGAGCAACGCCAAAGAAGAAGCAAAATCTTAGTCAAGGAACATGTACATACAGACGATACACATCGAGAAGAGCGTGAATGAAGAAAGAAGCACCCACACACGCGCAGAAGTACAACGATTGCTCTGTCGCCATCCTTATCTTTACAACAAGAGCGAAACAAAGAAGCAAACAAACAACGAACAAACAAACAAACGAACTAACAAGCTAACGAACTAACAAGCTAACGAACAAGCAAGAGCCACCCATTTATGCATCATCTTCACCCTGCTCTCATCACATCATTCTTTTACCAGCTCGACGGAAACGCAAAGCCGGTCGAGGGGCACACGCAGCCCCGGCGCGGGGGGCGCTTCAGCCGAAACACAGCCCGGCTTCGCTTCTCGGTCAAATGCAACAGCACCGCTTTCCAGGTGCGCTCCGACCTTGCTTTCAGCGCTTTGCTGCTGGTGGCACCTGAGACCCGTGTGCTAGACGAAGAATTCTTGATTTTGTGCTCCTTGTCATCACTACCGCCGCTACCACCACCACTGCTGCTGCTGCTGCTACCGCCGCCGCCAGAAGACGAAAACAGCTGCGAGGTCAATTTCTTGGCTTCGGCCCATGCTTTGCGGCCCGGCGGGCCATTGGCAATAAGCATGGCCACCCCCCCACGCGCGTGCCAGGCATAAAACTCCTGAAAGCCCACCTCACCGCTCCCGTCTTCGTCTAAGCTATGGGACAGGTGGGTGACTTCTTCGTGGGAAAGTTTGAAGCCGCACAAAGCTTCCACCTACACGTGTGTGAACGAAGGAATGAATTGAATCTGAAAACGAGGAAGTGTGGGTGAGCACACGTATGCGAAGGCAAAAGTGAAAATAATTTTGAAAAAAAAATATGACGGACGATCGAAGTTTGTCTTGGTTTGATAAAACAAGAAGCAAGGTAAGAAATGAAAATACGCATCGAAGAAATAACCTTTCGTTACTAACGCAGGGTGCGAAAATTACATTGTTTCCTAATGAAACTCCTGCTCTTAAGCGCACTCATTTACCACTACGCCAAGTTCGTTGATGTCGATGCACCCACTGCAGTCCAGATCAAAGGAGTCAAACAGCGCCTGCATGTCTTCGCGTCTGTTAGCTTGGTCGAACGCAAACACTTTTCGCACCGCGAGCTCTTTTAATTGCCCGCTCATCGTGTTGCTCTATCATGGGTGGTGGTGGTGGCAAGGTGAGTTTGTGGGTGAGGATGAAATGATGATGGGAATTGAGAAGTAAAGTGTAATAGAGAAATGGAGTAAACAACATGATGAACACTCGCACATTCGATTCAAAAACTTCAAGCTTCATGAGCAAAGTACACAAGAAATAAAACAAACAAAAATAAACTTCGATCTTGAGAGACCGCACCTTGTGGATGAGGTTTTGCCGAGCGCGATTTCGGTTCTTTTCCTTCTGCACTCGGTCGTACGCCAGCACGTTCACCGCCAAAGACTTCACTAATTTCTTGCCCAAGCCCCGCTGCTTCTCGAGGCTACAGGGCTTCCCGTGCAAAAACAACGGCAACTCGGCTTCCGCCTAATATATACATGGAACAATAGGAGAAAATCACAGTGAAGGCAGGTTCAAAAACACGTGCACAGGTAAACAACAACAACAACAACAAAATAGGAGCGCATAATCATGTTTCGAAAGAGACCATGCGCACACAACAGACGCCAAGATGACATGTACTCAGGGGCCACTTAGGCACCACCAAGAACACCATACCATCCAAATACGATATCGTATTAGTTATAGGTACGTGCGCCCTCTCTCCCATTCCTGCACAAATACCCCCATGAACATCGACCCATTTGTATCACATTAGTGTTACCTGCGCCAAAGCCGCCTCAATGCACGCGTTTTCGTCGCGAATCCGTAGTTTTTCGGCCCTGGACTCGCGCACTTCTCGCCTCTGCTCTTCTTCAGCCGCCGCTCCTCGTACCGTCAACCACCGCGGCGCTAGCTCCGGCTCTCCGGGTGCGGGAGAACACCTATTGCAGAGATAAGGCCATTACGATAGCACGAATGTACATATATTTTGTTATTTGTAATGATGAGACAAATCTTATGCGGAGGCCTTCAAGGCAAGTTACATCAGTGAGTGGTAGACAGGGTTTTGGATTGTTGTGATTGCAGACATGAAGTTGCTAGCGCAGACACTCCACAACCCACTACTACAACTATCACTTACACCCAACCTTATTAAACAAGAGCACTCCAATAGCATCAAAGGATAAACTCATGTATATTTTCTCGAGATATTATATTCGCACCCACCCACACGTAATAGTACCTCGGAGCCCACTGTCCTTCGTCGCGCCACACGCCGTCGCTGCCTTGCACGCCCTGCTCGTTTCTTTTCGCCATTTTACGGTACCGCGCCACCACATCCAATGGATCTGCCGCAGCGGGCGCCACGAAATTGCGCTCTTCGCCAGGCGCAAACAAGGCTTCGGCGAGCGTGGCCTCGTCTTCTTCGTCGCTGTCGTCGTCGTCGTGTCCTTCTTCGAAACTGCCTCCGTCATCTTCTGAACTGAGAAAGTCTTCTAATTTGGTTTCTCCCATTCCTGCATCATCTTCACCTTCGGATAGAGATTCTGGCCCCCAGTCTCCCTTTGAATTTGGAGACGATGTAGATGAAGAGGAAGATGCACCTCTTTTTCTTCTTCGTCCTCTCTGTTTTGCCTCCGCTGCTGCTTTTCTCTGTGCCGCCTTGGCTTGCGCTAATTTAGTGGCTTTCGCAATTCGCCGCTGCTCCTGCTTCTGGTAATGCGCGGCTCGTTTCTTCTCCAGCTGTTGGGCTCTCTTCTTGGCCTTGATAGCGCCAGCTTGGTCGCCGCGGTTGCCGGTGATGACTACCATGCCAGGTGCCCCCGACAACGCATCCCATTTGCGGGCGCCTTACGAAACAGAGAAATTTATAGAGGCACAAAAAAAAAGAAAGAGAAGGAGAAAAAAAAAAAAAGTCGATTGACGTTCGATACTTATTTTCAAAGGTGAAGCTTTTATTTTTCTGTTGGATTTTCTTTGATGTATGAACGTGCCTTCTGAATATTTCTCGCTAATGCACACACACGAGTAATTACCTTCCTAATTCTCAGTCGATCCTCAAATAGTACCTGGCGGTTCTGCGGGGTGGGGCCACAGTGGGGGTGGATGCGCCGCCAATTCGCCGTTGCGCAGCACCGACGACGCGATGGAGCGCACGGAAGGGTCGGCGTCGGTGTGCATGGTGTGGGCGGGTTGGTACCTGATTTTCGAGGAAGGAATCAGTGATTCAATGACGGATGACATTGGAGGAGAAAAACGCGAAAAGAAAATGCAGTCATAGGAAATATAACCCGCTGGCGTAGTCACGTATGCTTGCACTCATTCACGTATAAATTAATTGCCTCGATCTGCCACTGACTCATTTCAAATTCCATTCAGTTTACTCCATTCTATTTTTCGCGCAACTCAGTCTACTAAATTTGTTAAATTTCCCCCAATATAATACCATTCATCGTCCATGGGATTCCCTTCCAGGTCCATCGAGACAATCGTCGTGTTTTCCTGTAAAGCAGTGGCCAATTCTCGAGCGCCCCAATTGTTGATGCCGTTGGACGCTAAGCTTAAGCTGTTGAAAAAAAAGAAGAAAGATAGAACCGTTTCAGAGAGTTAGAGGAGGGAGTGAGAGAGGTGAGAGGAGAAACAGTAGCTCCAAAAATACAAGCACAGGCGCCTCATGCTTACCTGCGCAAGGACGCATTGCGGGCGATGCCAATGGCAAACAAGTGCATTCCCTCCTTGGGGGCGTACAACGGTTCCCCGGGGGTGTCCATCAGACTACAGCCGGACAGCGCCAAACCCTCCAACACGCAGTCGGGGTCCCCCAACAGACTCCCTAATTTAATGGCCCCTTGAGGCCCAATGGACGGGTTGTGGTTCAAGCACAAGTCTCTTAACCGCTGGTTGGACCTCAGCAAAGTGCAGGCCGCATCTATACCTCGTAAACCAATGTAATTGTCGTTTAGGCCTAGCCGCACTAGGCTGTTGTTTTTCACCAAAGAGCGGCACAGATCTTCGAGGCCATCGCAATGCACGAAGTTATTGGACTGTTGGTATTGAAGAGAACACGCACGAAAAAATTTAAATAGACTTAGAGGGCACATCAAGAGGAAAAAAAAAGAATATCGACAAATACGATGATGATAATCTTGAGGACTAAAAATCAATGTAGCGGCAATAATCCATGAATTCTTTTAAGCTCACTTACCAATTCCAAATTCAGTAAAGCGCGGTGGCCCTCTAAACCTGACGCCAAGGCATCGCAACCGTCGTCCCCGACACGATTCCGAGGCAGTTCTAGCGATGTCAAAGAATGGTTCTTCTGCAAGCCTAGCGCAATCGCGAGGCAGCCGTCGTAACCGATGCCGTTGCCTCCCAAATTCAATCGCACCAGCATGGAGGGGCGTTCTGCTAATAAGCCTCCTAGCGCACAGGCGCCGTCTGATGTTTTTGTATTGTCAAATACCACCCATCACGCCACGCAAAGATATTAGTGACAACGGCGCATTCAACACAGTATATTCAGAGTTATATGCAATGCTTATGAATAAATTTGCCAATAGATGTGCTCAACTTTAAATGCTGCTCTTTCTCTTATTTTCTCACACGTGTGCTTCTCAAGAAAATTAAAGCGAACACCAAAAGACAAAGAAAACAAAAAGGTAATTTCACTCTTACCGGTGGAAATGAAATTGGTTTGCAAGTTGAGCACGGTAACCGATCGGTTTTTCAGTAAAGCTTGCCGCAGAACCCAAGCTCCGTCGTCGCCCAGTGATTTCTGCGGTAAATCTACGGTAGTGATGGGTTTTCGAGTGGCATCTTCATGAGGCTCTGTGGAATGCGGCACCACGATCACCAGGTTCCGCATCAGAGAAGGGTCTTGAAAACCGGGAGAACCTGTACAATTGAAGAAAATAAGGGCAGGGAGAAGAAAGTCAAAAGGTTGAATGCAAGGAAGAGGTTGAAATCAGCAAAGATGGTAGAAGTCACACACCCGCGTATGCGCGCAAGCAAAAGATCAGAATGAAGTAAGACCGAAGGAATTTAGTGCACGCAATGAGAAAGCAATACTGTTGATTTTTTGTTCGTTCTCGCTTTTGTTGTCACGTACCGAGCGTGCCGGAAGTCGGGCTCAGCGGGTCCAACAAGTAACGGCCGTCCACTTTGAACCGGTAAGTGTACCGCCCCGCCGGTAAATACCGCACCGCGCTGTAGGACTGGGTCACCTGGTTCGGCAGCATGTCTTCGTCTCGGTTCCAGCCGTCCACGCACAAAAACACGCATTTCTTCACCGGCTTGCGCCAGATGAACTCGATTTTCGCTCGGGTGTCTCCGACTGGAATGTACCTCAAGGCACCCCCTTCTTCTTCTTCTTCTTCTTTTTGACTGTTGACGTCTCTTTCTTGCCCAAAACTACCACCACCTCCACCGCCTCCGATTGGCTTCTTCTTTTTGTCCCCCACTTCCACCAAGTCGTGGCTCAACCTAGCCAGTAAATCAGCCATGGATGGCGGCAAGCCAGCGCGCATTGCACTCCCGGCGGGATAATTGCTCAAATCGACCCGCGCTAAGCGGTCGTTGTTGTGCTGTTCTCGGTTCAGGAGCCGGGCGGCTAAGGGTTTGTTCATTAAGGGAGCCATCAATCGCACCCGTTTGCCCTTCCGAACCACCATCCCACCTTCACCTCCTATTCCACCATCTCCGCCTTCTCCGCCACTGCCAGTAGTGGGAGCGTGCATCAGGGCGAACGTAGGATGCACTTGTCGGGTCATTGCCCAGCTTTTCGCTAATGGAGTTCGGATGCTCCGCAAACTCAATCGCTTGGGCTCGGCTCTTTTTCCCCTGGTGGTTCAAATGCGCAGAAATTGCCGTCTCAGAATTTCGGCTATTTCTTGGTGTTTTTCTGTGCTATTAAGGAACGTATAACTCACTCTTATATCATCGAACTTTTGCCCCTCTCCTTTACCTGGAAGGGTCCATGCCCTCCACCGATTGGCCGTTGGCCCACTGCGCTGCTCGTCGGTTGGTGCCCCCGTCCCCAATGGAAGGTGCGGCTACAGGGTTTTCACGCACCTGAGAATCGTGGTGGTAATAGTGTGCAGGAAGAGGAGGAGGAGGAGGAGGAGGAGGGGGGGCAAAGAGCGATAAAAGAGGTTATATAAAGGCGCGATAAAGTGGTAATGGTGGTGACGTCATTGCTAGTGCGAGACGCCAGCAATGAAGCAGCAGCAAAGTCATAAAATAATCAAGAGAGCATTCATCTCACCCTACAAAATTAACACTCATTTCAAATGGCGCCACAAAAAAACTCACCGGCAGGTCGTCGAGCGTCGTCTTGGGCGTGTACAGGGAGTGACTAAAACCCAGCCTTCGCAGCCGGTACTTCCGAGCTTCAATGCCTTCGGCGTACAGTAAATTGGTCACTGGAGCAAACCGCTCGTGGCGTTTGGCCTTGGTTGCGTCGCTTTCGGGGGGCTCGAAGAATGGGGACTTCGCCAGGGCCTCGACATTGGGCGGGCGGAACAACCGGAACTGGTGCAACGCTCTCTCTTTGGCTTCGTGTTCGGCGTGGCTGATGACCACCCGGCGGGCTTCGCCGAGGTCCGCGAGGCCTAAGCCGTGGTTGCGGTACCTGTGTGTGTGGGTGTTTGTCATCAAAACAACCGCGGAATTTACATGTGGCACGATGGTAAGAGACTATGTACTTTCCAACAGCTCGACTACGGTTGGAGATTCCCTATTGGTTACAATGTGGGAGATCTAGGTGGTTCCTAAGGAATGGTAGCAATAATACACTCCAGCCCTCCTTCCGAATACAATACAACCAAGAACAGGCGTATTTGCACATAGTTACCGTGCCCATTTGAGACCCAAAACCGCGAGGCCATGCCCTTTCTTCATAGTGTCCGCATGCTCGTTGTACCTGCATACGCACCCAAGAGTTCAAAAGGTACAATAAAAGAAAGGAGCGGGTGATTTGGTTCGTTTTTCGTAAGAATATGAGTACGAAGTGGTACCAGACGCAGCCAAATATTGCGTGATTCCTTGGAACATATACACCGTCAATACAGTGCCTCACCACGCGTAAAACTCTTCGAAGTCAATTTCTCCGCTGCCATCTTCGTCCATTTCTTCCATGTACTCTTCCACGTCCTCCTCCGAGCACGGCAGCAAGAGCTCCTTCATCAGCTCGGCAAGTTCGCCCGCGTCCATGGCGTCCGAGCCGTCGGCTGTTTGGAAATAAGAAGGAGAAGTACAAATAGACCTTCGTGAGTAGCTGTAGACGAAGTAGTACAGTAGTATTGGTGGTTCAAGAGAAGATTGAGGGAACGAAATAGTATACGCACGAGGACAAAGAAAACACAGAAAACAAGCATAGATCTGTTGATGAAAAGGAATCGAGGAATACACTTTCATAGTTTGTCAAATTCTCACCGTCAAAGACTTCAAAGATCGCCCGCACTTTTTCTTTCTTTTCTAATTCGTGCAGCAAGCGCTCGGCGGGGGTGCCGTTGTCTCCGGCCTCCTTCTTGGCCAATTCTAGGAGCCTCGCCTCTTCCGCAGCGGCCGGGTGCGCCTGCTTGTGCTGCTCGCGCAAGCGGTGCATTTCTCGGACCACGGCTTTGAGTTCTTCCTTGCCGTGCGCAGTCTGCAAGTACGCTTCAATCTGTGGGCGAATCGCCTGCACTGCCTGGTCTAACTCACGAAGCTCTAGCATGCGTCGCGTTTCTTCGGCTTCTTGGGCATCTGCAGCAGCCTCAGCCACTTTCACAGCGACTTCGTTCGCCGTCAGGAAAGGCGCCACCTGATTTAATCATGTAAAATAAAAAGAAAAAGAAATCCCAAGCATACGAGGTGAATTAGCCGAGATTAGGGAGCAGCAGAAAGCTAGGCTATTCGTCTGAAATGCATCCTACAGTGGAACTTAGGATCAAGTACGCCGCGACCATAACACTGCCTCTTTTACCTGCTTATGCTTCCGCGCGCGCCGATCTCTACGGTTTGCGTTCCCAAACGTATACATGATGGCAACTCAACCGAGAGATTGGTTCCGAGCACACCAATAGCACGTCTGTTTAATAGAAAAGATTAGCTGGAGCTAGGGTGCCAATTGCTTGAAAATACAGAGCTAGACTGGCAATTATCTGTGAGCTCGATGCCCGACAGAGCCGCGGCCCTTGACTACCATAGCGCCGTCTTAGAGACTCGTTAGCTCGTTAGGAACGCCGTACAGTACTACACAGTGGCCGCGTATTTCATTTCTCATCTCGAGTTCTCGAGACTCGAGACGACCGTTTTTTTTAAGCGCAGGTTACAGGGGGGATAGAAACCGTTTCTGAATTCTTTCTGCAATCTGCATCTGTACTGCACCACAGCACTACAGTATATGGCGTATGGCGTATGGCCCGCGATCTGCGATCCCGATCACACATCCAGGAAAGTTCATTAATGACGCCGTTGTTACGACGCCCATTCCACTCCATAAGACTCATAAGCAAATGTTTCGCAGGACTTACTACTTACTCTAGGCCAATCAATACCCGGTGTGCAGGAGTGCAGGCAATTGATGCACGTTATCAAGACAGAGTCGCGTCCATTATGAGCCGTGCGGGAAGTCAAACGGTGATCGAGGGGAATTTGAGAGTAGTATATGCGAAGCCGCGATGAGCGGAGGCACGAAAGAAGGTAACAAACGGAGTTGTAAGTAGAGCGAGCAGCGGTTTGTGGAAAGTTCTATAGAAGGAACTGGCGATTTACGGTAGTAAATCGGTGTGTATTGAGATCTCATTCGTCGTCGTAGAGGCCAACA
>Ga0307931_1002444_pt1 | contig 11889 bp, 9 predicted proteins | sample OrgLakmetageno47_FD_201816 | JGI IMG/M metagenome (GOLD analysis project Ga0307931, IMG submission 201816) | Saline water microbial communities from Organic Lake, Antarctica - #47 | ecosystem: Environmental > Aquatic > Non-marine Saline and Alkaline > Saline | place: Antarctica: Organic Lake... | reverse complement strand
GGCTGCTCATTGCCGTACCAATTGGCAGTATCATAGCTAAAATAACCGCACTAAAAAGCTTTCCTTTTTTATGACTTCTTTTAAAAACTTCTTGTAATGAAACTAGTAGAGGGTGTAAAGTATCCATAGATGAGTTGTAATATTAGTTATATGAGAACCCTAATATACAGGGATAATTTATTTTTGCATCTCATCTACTACAAATTTTACAAAAATAGGGAAAGTTTAGTTGACTATTAAGTCAGCAATAAATGCACCTTTTGAGGTTAATATTGCTTGTGCGACAGATGGCGACTTAGAAGAGCTAGAAGAAAAGCTTGAGAGTTATGAAGACTTTACGCTTAGTATTAACGGTAGTTATGGCAACCCTAAATTTGAGCTAGAATTACAGTCTTATGATATTGAGATTTTGCCAGGGTCGGCTATTAAAACTGTAGAGTTAGTTTTTACAGATAGATATGCCAAGTTTAGAAAATTGGAACGCAAAGGGGCTTTTTACTATCATAATCTAAATGGTATATGGCAAGTTTTCAATAAAGGTTTTAAAGACCGTTTAAATAGAAAAATATCAGAACATAGCTATCTTGATGCTGATGATAGTGATAAATACCCCACTCATCCAATCTATATGCAATATGATGAAACACATTGGAATTTTATAATTAGAGCATTTTTAGAGCATGGAGTTAATTATAATTTCTTTGTCTCGAAAGATGGTTTTGATTTGGTTATGTACAATACTAATGATGATATATCTAACTTTATTCAAAATGATGATAGTAGCGTATTTAGTGAGCTTTACAATTACAATATCAACCTTGATAGAAATATTAAGGGTAATAATGATGTTGTGCTTGAACATACCCCATCACCTGCGGGTAATGGTTGTTATAGCAATAAAAAAATAGAGCAAATTAATGATTTGTATGAGAGTAAAGTCGATGGTCATTTACAAATAAGCGATAAACCAAGATTTATAAAAAATGTTAATTATATCCATCACAACCCATACACTCCTGAAGAGTATTTGATAAGTAGTGCGGTTTTAGAGACACGATTAAAAAAAATGTCTTTAACAGATGATTTTAAGTCTAAATTTAATACACTTACACAGTCGCAACTAGATGAGCATTTAAATACAGAGCTTAATGCTATATATAGTGGAAAAGCGGAACAGTTGACAGCTCATATAAACGGAGTTTTTTTACTAGCAGGGGCGAAGTTAAATATAGAGGGTACTAAATGGCTTAAAGCAGATGAGCATCTTGTAACGGCTAGTTTTGTTAAGCTAGTGGCGAGTAAGTCAACTGATGAAGTTATCGGAGCTAATCCAAAGAAAGATTATACTGTTACAACTACAATCATTAGCCAAGATGCAAAAGTGGATTATCACGAGAAAGCACCTGAGCATAATAAGATAGTAGGCTTGACTGGAGTATTTCCGTATATATCAGAATATAGTGCAAATCATGATGGTGTAGACCCTGATGAGATAGGTAATGTAAGAATTAATCTACCATTGGACTATGAAGTTTGCCCTAATAATGAGAAAGATGTTCGTTATTATGTGCCGAGAATGTCGGATTATGGCGATAAGACTTCTAGCCATGGCGTACCGCTGTATAAAGAAAGTGAATTGCATGTAATGTTTATAGATGGCAACCCAAATAAGCCCATCATACATGGGGCATTGGCACATGGTGGCACAAGTGATTTAAACATGAAAGAGCATCATAACAGGCATGTAGTAGAGCATGGGCAGGGTTCTGCTATGGGCTATACTTCTGATGTAAACTCAACTAATAGCATGTACTTAAAATCAGAGCATAAGGGAGAGGTTTCTTGGTTAAGTCAAAGTAACCACGGAATGCTAGACCAATTAATAGCGACTACTGCAAACCGTAGTGAAGTATCTACAGGCGAGTATCAAAGTTTTCATGGTTTTGATGAAGATACTAATTTTTCAGCTAACCATCATAAGTCGATAAAGCCAAAGCTAGCGGTTGAAGATGCTAAGAAAATAACGACAGAGCAATTAGCTGAGATAGCCCCAGTTCAAGGTGGTACATATAAAACATCGCAATTAAGCCCCGAAGAGCTTAAAAAGCTACAGGATGAGATAGCGGAAGATGAGAAGAAAGAGCAAGAAAAAGAATGTTGCCCACCGCTTACAGAGCTACCCGATGAAGATGCGGCTATACTTTGTGAATTGGTATATGAAGAGCCGTTTTTGAGGGCTGTTGGGAGTGGTAAAGATGATTCTTTGGCGGGGTTGCTTTATGATGAAAATAAAGTAAAGGAAGCTTTATCGGACTATATTTCTGATGTATCTATAAAAAATTATAACGAATATGTTGGTTATTATTATCAAGTTTTAGAGAAATATAAGGTGGTTGCTATAAGTCCGAGTAGTTCAGATGGTTACTTTAGTATAGCAGTAGCTAAAGAGTGTGATAGTAAAAATAAAGGTATTTATATAATCACTCGCGGAAGCTATAACACGCCTAACTATTTATCAGATTTAAAGATGTATGTTAAGTCTTTGCCGAGTATATTTGATGAATCTATTTCATTTGTAAAGAGTGTTTTATCTAGCAATGATGAGATTGAGTATTTAGGTTTTAGTGGGCATAGTTTAGGTGGTTCGGTATCACAAGCACAAGCGGTTTACTTTGAAGCAGAGAAAAATAAAAATTATAGTATCAGCAAATGTATAAACTTCGAGCCGTTTGGTATAGCTAATATATTGGCAGGTATGAAAGTGGGCGAGACTACCAAAGAAGCTAATAATTTCACAGGTGTGATTTATGTAACGCCTAATGCAGAATTATCTTTGAGGTATAAAGGTTCGCCTAAAGCTTATAATGGTTTAATCTCAAATTATTATAGAGTTGGTGACTTAGTTTCAGAGCAGGAATTAGAAGCTATACTTGGCAATGTAACAAAGATAGAGACCAACTATACAAAGTCTGCATCATACTTTACAGGTGCAGGAGATAGCGATATAGAGCCGATAGATGTTTTCACTATTGACCCTCAAGAAGCCGTTCAAGCTCGTGCAATGGATGAATTGGGTCGAGCTGTAGGAGGAGTAGAGCAAATCATCGCAGATAAGCTATATAATTTGCATACGATGACTAATTATAAGTTTCAAGGATTTAATCCTAGTTTAGAAATAAGTAGCCTAAACACAAGTAATGTAGCTACCTTGGTTGAGCATGGCACGGCTAAGGAGAAAGCTAGATACAATCTAGTATTTAAAGCTATGCAAGGGTATAAGGCTGTTTGATGATAAGGTTAGCCAATTTAATATTTATAGCATTTTGTATACTTGTTTTAAGTAGTTGTGGGACGCCTTTAGCTCCTAAAGCAACAAAGCAGGAGCAGGAACAGTTTAAGCAAAAAATATTAAATATGTTGGAGCAAGAATATAGTCAACCATTTAAAGTTTTAGATTTTGATTATAGTTATGAAACACATTATCCAAAAGGTAATTGTAGTGATTGTAGGGTTTTGAAGTATGGTACATATACCTTTAAAATTCAGGCTATAGATAATCCTGTTATTGTTATGAGTTTTATAATAACTGATAATAAGAATATTAAAGGGTTCGAAGAGTTTAAAAGTCATTATATTAAAACAAAATATTGTGTCGCGTTAAGTCAGCTTTTTTTACAGAAAAGACAGAATAAGGTTAATCAAATTAATTTAGAAAAAGCTAAGCAATATTGTGATAAAAAAGGTCAAAACTATTATAAGGACTGGGAATAGTTAAATAAAAAGAGAAATTGAGAAAATAAATTATTGGGGTAAATGTTGTTTTACATCTAAGTTTTCTTCAAAAGCATAGTTAATTAAAGCTCTAATTACTTTTGCATCAGTTGCTGGTTTTGATGGAGTAGACATTTTAGTAGTAAGTTTTTTAAGCGTTTTTATATCATTTTCAGTAAGCCTGAAAGTCTTAGAATTTAACTTATATGTAGTGTCTTTATTTCTTTTTATAGAAGTGATATTTTCTGTTTTTTTTCTAGTTTGTCTAGTCGCTAGTTTACTTTGAGAATCTATCATTTTAATATCTCCTCTAATAATTTTGTATATTGTTCTATTATTTTAGATTTAGGGTTATGGTCTAATAGAGAAAGATTGCTAGCATTAGCTTTCTCGATATCTTGTGATTGTGAAATGTATGTATTGCATGTATTGCATAAAATAACTTTTAGTTGGTCTACTATGTAGTTATTTATAGTTTTATTTCTACCATCTACTAAGTTTCTATAAACTAAGAAATCGAAGTCTTCTTTTACTTCTTCTATGGTGTCTAGTAGGTCGCTAACACCATCTAAAGAAAATTTACCTGCTACAGGTATTATAATTTTATCGCTTATCAATATGGCATTTACTACAGCTAAATTTAAATTAGGTGGACAGTCTATAAAGATAGCGTCAAAGTCATACTTTATATCTTTGATGGCTCTCTCTAAAATTCTTTCTCTATGTGTTCGAGTAATAGCATTTTCAACTACACGACTTAACTTTATAGATGATGGAATTATGTATAGATTTTCTATAGCATCGCCATTTGGTAATCGTGCTGAATGTATTAATCTTTTTATATTGGGTTTTCTATCTGAGAAAATGTTAGATATATTATTTTCTTCATTTTCTCTATTAAAAACTACGGAGCAGTTAGCTTGGTGGTCAAGGTCGATTATTAGTACTTTTTTTCCTTGATTTGCGAGTATTCTAGCTTTATTTATAGTGCCTGAAGTCTTGCCAACACCGCCCTTTTGGTTAATTTCTGCGATAATCATAATTATAAAAATATGTAATACATGTATTGCATATTATATATGTTAAACTCAAATATGCAATACATGTATTGCATACGAACTAATATAAATAATATGTTTTTATAGGCTTTGAGCTATGATACTATCAAGTTTATTACTTTTTATTTTCAAAAAAATAAGACAAGATTTATATTATAGAAACAAAAAAGGCTACTCGTTAAAGTAGCCCATTTGTGAATTTGATAAACAAACTCCCTGACAGTTGTAAGTTTATCCAATTTACTTAAAAAATCAAATAGATTTAAGTGAAAAAGATGATAAACGAAGCATTACGACATCAGAAGAAAGTCAAGACAAGCCAAACCAAGGGTTTTTGTCAGATAAGAAATAAGGCTACAGCCCTTACAAATCAATATATACAAGCCAATCCGTTAAACGCTTATGAGTGGTTAATCTTAGATTGTGATTATTTCATACCTTTTTTTAAAGATTTACCCGTATTGCCAAATTATATAGTCAGAAACAAAGATAACGGCAAAGGACATTTGTATTTTAAGATTGCAACGGTACACAATAACGAGAATAGCAGTTATAAAGCTATAGAGTATTACAACGCCGTTAGATACGCCTTAACGGTTCTTTTTAAAGCAGACTTAGCATTTACGCAGACTTTGAGTAAAAACCCGCTAGCGGTCGACCATTGGCGAGTAGAACACTTGCATAGTAATGAATATGAGTTGTCAGAATTGGCAGAGTATTGCGAGTTAGTGCCACAATACAAAATCAAAGAAATAAACGATATTAAAACGCAAGCGGATATAGTGGGAAGAAACACGGCTATATTTTGGACAGCTAAAGACCTTGCAAAGGGTTTAACGGACTTAAATAGTATTTTTGATATATGTAGTAGTTTAAATGATTTTAGCGAGCCATTGGGCTATAAAGAGGTTTTAGGGATAGCTAAATCAATCCATAGATATAATTTAAAACCGCAGACTAAAGCAACAAAGGAATGGCTAGAAGAGAGAGCGAAGAATAACAACAAGAAGAGCCAAGCGGTAAGAAAGGAAAAAGCACAGGTTAAAAAAGATAAGGCGTTTGTATTATTTGCTAATCCTAAAAAGAAGCTCCAAGAGATAGCGGACAGGTTAGAAGTATCAATACAGCAAACAAAAAGATATAAGGCTGAATTTAAAAAGTGCCGTTTACTATCAGGTAGTCCCTCAAATAAAAAAGTCTCATTTACTAATCAGGTAGTCCCCCCGATTATTTCAAAAGGGGGGAGCAAGCTAGGAATTGAGAGTTTCACAGTAGAGAATTATTTAGCAGATACTTTTAGCTTATATGCTGAACAGGAAGACACTGAAAAGATACCTATTAATACGGTCAATCGCTTACTTTGCTAGTCATTAGCGTAGTCAATTTTATTAATGACTTATTTAATGACATAGATATTCTGTAGTTTGGTTGGTGTTTTTGGGACTAATCACTTTGCGAGCATGCTCGCAAAGCTTTTAGCTCCTTATGTTTTCTTATTCAAATTACTCTTAGCCTAATCGGCAGAGTAATCGGAAACGAAACCAGCGACCCGTCCCGTACTGCGTACGCGACAAGTTCCAAAGAACCGCAGGCGATAAGATAGCTAAAGCTATGTATCTTCTAGCGAGCCTTTGAAACTTGTCACCTACCTAAGTAGTGCTAGATTTTTTTAACTATTATGGTGTCCCCCTGTCGCGATGCTAAGGGTGCAAAGCGGTAAGAACCGCCACACATAAATTAAAAAAAATAAGCACATACTAAGATACGAAACGGGTCGCAAAGATATTGCATTGCATCGCCAAGAAAAACTAAGCGTGCAAAAATCGCGAAGAGCAATTTTTGCGAGCCAGTTTGTTCTAAGGCTTGAATGCTTTTTATTTTTAACTGCGTGAGCATATCCGCTTATGGCGGATTATCACTTGTTAAATAGTCGGGGCAGAAGAAGCCCCTTATCTCAATCATAAGTATTTTGATTAGAGTAAGAATTTGTAAATTAGCTCAATAAACTGAATTATGATAATAGTGTTATTAATAATATTCATTTTAATATCTCCTGTTGGGTTAGTACTAAATTTTAGTTGTATGTTCTTTTTACACTTTGATGATTTGTTTAACTATCTCTAATATTTCTTTGATGATTTTTAAGATAGCTATTAAGCTTTTAAAATATTTCATTCCTATATCTCCATTTTGTTATCGGTATACTTATTTATATAAAGAATTTTTGTTATTATTCCTTTATGTAATAAATTATAGAGCTTGGCTGAGAAGTCGGATTTTGAGCTTTAAGAAGAGGTTTTGACTTGGTTATGAAATTAAATAAAGAAAAGGTACTAGGTATTTTTCACAAGATTTTGGATTATCAAGCGAGTATAGCTAAAGCTTTATTGGTTTGGGTTCTATGTCTGTTGTGTTTTGTTTGTTATGGTTTATTTTTGGCTGAGTTTACTTCATTGTTTACTTATATAAGTCTTGATGAAAGGGTTATAGGTTTTTTGTATGATGATTCAATATATTACGCGTGCTTATGGGCTTTCTATATTGGGGTATTGCCGTACATAAGATTTGGGATTAAAGAATTTAAATCGATGAATGAAGCATGGCTTGATTATTTTGCGGAGAGAAGAGCTATAAGAATTAAAGCTCTATATCAGTAGTGAATTTAAAGTAACCTTTGAAAGGTTCAAATGCTATTCTTCTTTTATCTGATGTAATGATGTGATCAGTGCGGTCAAATATTTTTTTTACTACTTCTGCTTGTTTAGATGAAAGTACATATTTGACACCGCTATATTGATTGTTTTGTATAGCTTCAATGTGTCCGCCCCATATTTCTAGGTATCTGCTAGGATTTTTAGGGGTGCGTTCAATCTCTATGCCTACTTTGAATTGCTGTTGATTTTGATTTGTAATAGTTTCTACTAAGTCAACTCTGCCTTTACCGCGAACGCCTATTTTACCGTTTTGAGCGGGTACGCATTTAATGCCTTTTTTGTTTTGTAGATATGCGTATTTTTGACATTGTAGCCAATGGTGTAAAGTTCTTTCATTAAATCTACTAGCATGAAAAACTAAGCTCTTATTATCTAAACCAATATCGCAAATTCCAAGCCATGCAATACCTACAACTCTTTCTTTCGGTGCGGGTATATGATAATCATTGATAAGATTTTGTTTTTTATACCTAGCTATCGCAGATATAACGGTTTGATACTTTATATCCAAGGCTAAAGATATCGTTCTAGCTGTAGAATATTTGTATAAAGCTAGATATTCTAATATTTTTTGTTGAGTTATTTTACCCTGTTCAATTAGGGCTGTTCTGCTGATTTTCATAATTTTGCCACATATTTTGGTTGTCTTGATTGTTTAATTCAGGTGCTTGCTCTATTTGTTTGACTTTAGTCTTAGGTTTTACTTTTAATTCGTCTTGCTCAAAAGTTTTAGATATTTCAAAGTTGGTTTTATTTGATTTGATATAGTCTATAGATATTCTAGCAAAATCATCTTTAAGTAGTGATGGAGCTAATAAAATCATAGTATTTTTGTCGCCGTTAGATATTTCATTGGCTGTTACTTTGTAATCGGTATATTTTGAATAGCTTTTAGTTGATTTGGTTGTATGTCCACCACCTAGTTCGTTTTCATCCTGCTCGTGAGCTCTATCGTACATAGTTAAACCGCATTGTCTTTGTATCATTTCTACGGTTTTTGTATCGGAAGAGTTACCTAAAGCAAAGATGTGTAAATTGTCTAATAGTTCTCCTGCATAGGCTTTATTTCTCATAGCCACATTTGGGCTAGTCATAAAGTTATCAAATGTTTGGAAGTTTACTACAAGGGTTATTTTATTCTCTCTAACCGTTGCTAGTTGGTTCATAAAGCTAGAGGTCATAATAAACTTAAACTCATCAAGGAATAGGCAAGAGGGATTATTATGTTTTATTAATTGGTTTGTGATTGTTTGGAATAATAGTCGTAAAACGGTACTAGTAGAACTATTTTCTTTAGCGTTTGAAGCTCTTATATAAAGTACTGCATTTTCATCAAGTATTTGTTTTATACTAGGGGCTTTTGAGCTATTAAATGTTTTATATCTACTTAGGTCAAATAATATAGATTTGAGGTCTGAATTATCTGATAGTAAGCTAGTATCATATTCGTTTATATCTTGTATTAGCTGGCTTGGTGTAGTGCCTTGTTTATATATCTCTTCTGCTATTGTGATTAGGGCATGTTCGGTACTTTGAGCGTATACTCTAGCGTTAGTTTGTTTGAGTGGTTCTAACTCCATTGCTGATTTAAATATTGTCTCAAAATCATCGCTAGTTAGATGGCTAAAAAGTTGTAACTGTGGTTTTTTGATGTCCAAATCGATAACATACATTTTTGTGTTTAATTTCTTGCACTCTGTAACGCATAAGTCATACAAATAATTGTCAGGTTTTATATCAAAGATGACATTATTAAGCCCACCTCTAATGAATTGGCTTATATATAACCTAGTTAAAACGCCTTTACCTGCTCCAGTTCCACCAATAACGCCGATGTGTCCGTTTAGGCTTGCCATGAAGTCGGTATATACTGGTTTTTTAAATTCATTTAATCCATGAAATAAAGAGCCTTGTTTGAAATATTTCTCTGGGTCATAGTTACCTATATGTTTTCTTTGTACATCAGGATTATACTCTTTACGCCCCGATTTTTTATTTTGGTATTGGCTAGAAATTCTATTTAGTGGAGTTATGATTTTTTGTTGTATAAGTCTATTTAGAATGAGAGTATCGCATATAAATACTATAGCCATACTAACACCGCCACCAATTAATATTGGATAGTATGATTCTTGAGCTACAGGGTAATCAATTTGATTGTATATGTAAGCTAAAGTGTATACAAGAAAGCTTATAAAACTTGATAAAATATAGTAAATACTAATAAATATTGATAGGTAATGAGTTAATCTAATAGATAGTGATATTCTTACAGGTAAGGGGTTTATTTTGCGAAATTTATTAGCTTTATTGGATAGTAAATATAGGGAGCAGAATAGAAAGCATAAGGCTATTATTTGAAAGTTAGAAAATATGTTTAAGCTATACTCAAATGGTTTAAGTACTAATAAATATATATAGTAAACGGGATTGTTAAAAAAATTTGATATTATTGTTATAGCATTATTCATAGTCATTATATAAGTCGTTTGTTATACTTTATATTATCACTATGAAAGTTTTTAATAAAGGTTTCTTTGCATAGGTTAGTTTTTGATCCGCAAGCGGTAAAAACAAACCATATCAAGAAAGACAAAAAAGGAAGGTATAAATTATGGAAACGATTTTATTAAATAACAATGTCACTAAAGTGGATGATATTAAATTTTCTTATAATTCAGAAGATGGATTTTCAGGAGATTGCTGCATAGATGGCGAAGCAATAGCAGGCGATGAGGTTGAAATAAACTTTAATAATAAGACTTTTGAAGCGGTTGTAACGATTGTACAAATTTGTCCTACTCGTAATAAAAAAGATATGCAAAATCCTTGTTATATAAGCTTTATGTGTGAGAAAGGGATATTAAAAATAGCTAATCAAAGGTAAATTGTTTTGGAGTGTATGGCTTGATTGCTATACTAAAATTATTGGGTTTAAAATTTGGGTTACTAATAAATGGCTACACCACTAACTATAGAACTGTTTAACGATGATGTGAATCTTGATTTACAAGTCAATGATTTGACTATCTAAACTTTCCCTATTTTCGTCAGGCGGCTAACCTTATAATAAGGTTTAGCCATAAAGCTTTGTTATTTTTTTGCAGGTTTGTGTCATTTTTACAAACTCGTAGTTTATTATATCGATCTACAAGCAACTTTCTAGCTTGAGCAAATGAATATTGAGGTTTTATACCATTATGTGTAAGCTCATTAACACACTGCTTTGGCAGAGACATTGTTGCTATCCAAATAATAGTAATAGAAAGCATACACATATTCAAATGATTTTTGACTGAGTGTTCAAGTCTTACTTGTGATTTTTGGCTACCTATATCATGCTTAAGCTCTTTGAATCCAGACTCGATTTTCCACCTAGCACTATAATATTCTAATATCTGCTCAACCGTCAAATCCAAGTCAGTAGTCGTAAGTGCAACAAAATGATTTTTGTAATATGTAAAGACCACTTTTATCTTGCATTTAAAAGCCTTGGACATAAATATTTCATCATAAACAAACATTTTACGCTCTTTACCATAGACTAAAGATGTAACCTCTCTAGTCGCAGTTTTATATTTGATTGCCAATTCTTTTACTGAGCCAGCTTTACTACCATACTTTGATGGACGACCAGGTTTTTTAACATCATTCTCAAGTGGCATTCCATATAGAGCACTATTTTTCCTAAGCATTGTTAATACTTCAACAGAGTTACCAATATCATCTCTTAATTTGTTGTATAGCTTTCCATTACCAAACCACGAATCTGTTACAACAAGTATTGGTGCATTACTCCATGTACTAAGCTTATATAGCAGTTCACAGGCTATACTGATTTTACTCTTAAAGCTAGAGTCAACAGCTTTATTTACAGAGCAATAGAATCTTGTTAGTAGTGGCAAAAATGCCCATCGTGTATGCACAAGTTTTAGTAAACCTATCTGAACAAAGCATTGTGACCATGGATACTGACTTTGATTATGTTTAGCTGCATGATCAAAAAAATGTTCACAACCAAATATTTTCTTACCACTTTTAGGTGTCATCGAATCATCAAGAGCCACTATCAGCCTATCGTTAGTTGTAGGTGATGGGATTAATCCAAATACCTTCTTCCATATCCCATCCCAATTAAATGTCTTACTTCCCATGAAACGATAAAAAGGAGTCTTATTTATGCCAAAGTATAATACTTGTTCAAGCTTACGATGAACATGGCTGCTCATTGCCGTACCAATTGGCAGTATCATAGCTAAAATAACCGCACTAAAAAGCTTTCCTTTTTTATGACTTCTTTTAAAAACTTCTTGTAATGAAACTAGTAGAGGGTGTAAAGTATCCAT
>Ga0307931_1002443_pt1 | contig 11894 bp, 12 predicted proteins | sample OrgLakmetageno47_FD_201816 | JGI IMG/M metagenome (GOLD analysis project Ga0307931, IMG submission 201816) | Saline water microbial communities from Organic Lake, Antarctica - #47 | ecosystem: Environmental > Aquatic > Non-marine Saline and Alkaline > Saline | place: Antarctica: Organic Lake... | reverse complement strand
CTGGCGACAGCGACCTTCGAGGAAACAGCTACGGAATCGAGCAGGATGATCTAGATGAGCATCACGAGGCACACGATGTGCCCTTGGCCCGCTCGCTGACCTCCCTCGTGTCTCCGAATGGTGCTCATGACGATTCCCGTGAAGGTCCACCCACGCCGTCTACATCGCCGCCGTCGGCCTTTCTGCCAACTTCACCTCCTCATGTGGCTTTGGAATCGCTCTCAAGCGATGCTGCGGATCGTGCTGTAGCTGCGGCAGCTGCTGACCGTCTACGCATGCCGCCTCCGCCAACGCAGGCTAGTCGAATAAGCGCTGTGCCTTCATCTGGGATTTTGGGCGTTCCTGTCGAGTCCATTGGTGGCGAAGAAGTTGGGGACACGTCGCTGGAAGAGTCCAACCATTCAGGCCAGTGGGACGTTTCGGAAACCGCGCCAAACAACAATAATGACAACGAAGAACCCCTTCCGGAAACTTCCTTTGGGTCTTCCTCAATCATTGCCAAGAGTGGCGACGACGACGACCATGTTCCTGCCAATGACGCCGTTATCGACTCAAATGCCGCCAATGCTGTCACTGACAACGAAACAGAAACTGGGGGAAATGCCGAGCCTCACCGCCATCAAGCTCAATCTTCTCCACCTCCTCCCGAGTCCCTCAGTGCCCTGGCTCAAGTGGCGCCCAGCAGCCCGGCAGAAGCGTCTACCCTGTACCTGTCTCCTCGCGCCGGCGACCTCGCTTCTCCACCTGGACCGGCTGACGAGAGAATTACGGAGGCTTCTGGGAGACACTACCATCACAGTGCTTTTGACGAAAGTTCAAGAATTGTCGTTGACAGCAGTAATGGTCATGGCGGTGGTGCCACCACATTAGAAGCGCTTGCTCTTCCAGCGCCTGGCGCAAAGTCCCATCAAAAAGACACGGAAGCCAATCTGGAGCTTGCCTTAGAGCAGTCTTTTGCCGAAGCCCACGCTTCTCTTCAAGCGTCTGCTGCGCGAATGCCCCTTTCTCCAGTAACTCACGCCCGTGGCAACAGGAGCAAGAATGGCGATGCTGATTATGATGATGATGCAGTAAGCAGCAGTGCATTCTCAGCCTTCTCCAGCCAAAACGGTGGCAACGATGGGCTTGTGTCAACGACCATCAATGCAGGCAGCAGCAGCAGCAGCAGCAGTCGAAATGGCCCCCCGTTGAGCCCAGGTGGACGCCCTCTCGTGGGAGCTCTTCTCACTGCGCGAACGCCCCCTCTGTTTCCACCGCCGCCCTCACCGGCCACTGCCAGCGCCCTCGCTGCGCGTGCAGCATATCCGGAGAATGCAGGTGACGCTTTGATCAACAGCAGCAGCAGTGGAAACAATGGAATTGACAACACCAGCATCAGTAGCAGCAGAAGTAGTAGCATGAGCAATACCAGCAGCAGCACAAGCGAATGGAAAGATGGTTCGCGGGCCAGCGCAGCGGCTACAGCTATTCAGCGCTTAGACGCCAAAGCTGGAGAAGCCAGCGCACTGCAGGTACGTTTCCAACTAGTACACCATGCCTAGAGAGTGCGTAGTGCCACTGAGATTGCGCGATGAAATACTTGAACTAACCCATCAGATTCGAAATTAAAGAGCTTATGGTTCGAATCAGTTTTCATTTTTGATCTATCTCTTATTTGTGTTGCCTTGGCGGTTAGGATCGAGTTGCGCGTTTGGTTGCTCTAGCCGCCACGGGAAGTCCAGACGATGACGATGACAGCAATGACGAAGACGACAATGGCAACGAGAAGGCCGTCGTGATGGTAGACCACGGTCAAAATGGTGCTGCTGCATCTTCAGGTAAGCTTCCCGATCCGCCGCAAGTCAAGCGCACAGGACCCAATGCCGGTGGTGGCGGCAGCGGAAGCAGCGGGGGCAATGTTGATGGCGGTAGTGGAAAATCCTTACCGTGGCATCATTATGTCGCGCACAGCCAGCGCCGGCCTTCTGCTCGCACGAGCGCCGACGAAATGAATCGCCCGAGCACGAGTAATAATGATTCCAGTTCTAGCAGTAGTCGAAACAGCAAGAGCAATAGCCCCGTCAGCAACGTGGCGCCAGGCTCAAGCCACAAGGGAGATATGGCTGGTGCTGCTACCACGCCAGTGACATCTCGAATCAGTTCGGGAAAAATATCGGGCGCAATTGAAGTAGTAGGCAGCCCAGTAGGTCCAGACGCAGAAGAGGACTCTGGATCGGAAGTCTGGGATGTGTCAGAAGGACCAGGGAACACAGCGTAGTCAACTGACGCATCACCTGGACTGAAGAAAACACTTTATAGCCCCTTAGTGCAATACAATACCATTGTGTCTTGCGGCCACTTACACATCTAAAACGGAGCTCAGAATTCCTCTGGTTTCTGCTTTATTCCTTATCACTATTCGAAAATCCACGGTTTTATACGGCGGTTTGATGCCTTCTTGAGTCAGGCCCTGGGAATTGAGAAGGCCTTGCTTGGTGCTTGGTGTCTTCTCTATATAAAAACCCTCTTATCCTCCAGTATCCATATAATTTTAAAGGCGCCACGTAGCGCTTTAAGCAACGGGGGAAGTCCAGGTGTCGCGCAGGTCCATTCGCGTGGCATCTCATCTCCATTCGGAAAGTGCTGTGCAGGCATTTCCTCAGCTGCGCAAAGATTACAAGACTTGTTGATAGTGCAGTTATCCTCGAGATTTACAACTCAATTCCCATGCTATTGAGCTGGCGGATGTTCCACTCCAGAAAATCTTCCTCTTCGTCAGATTCCAAGAAATCTGTTGCCACAAGCACTTGTAATTCATTGAAACTAAGGAGTCTAGCTTCACGCTTCAACTTCAAAAGATCGGCCCAAAAATGCGCTTTTGCTCCTTTTGCTGCTGAAGCAGTCCAAGAAGGCCCCACCATATACATGCGGTGAGTTTGTGACACAATGAGGTTGTAAAGGACCCGCTCCCGTTTCGGCAGTAGTACTTTGGACTCGTGCTTCACATCTTTGGCATGCCGCCAGACTCCGTCGTGAGGGTCAAGCACTGCGTGGTGAGCTGAGACATCAACGCCGCCAATCTATGAAGAAGTGCATTCCGCGGGGTGAACGACGAATTAATTCAATTTTTATAGGCCAACCACAGAGAGGTGCTCAAATAAAGGAACCCACAGAGAGGTGCTCAAATAAAGGAACCACCCTGCCGCATGGGGGTACATCAGTCTAATATGCCACAATTAGAACATGCCAAATCAAAGACGACAGATGTCAACGCATACCTCATATAGGTCTTCGTTGTCGCCTGCAAGCGTCATTTTTGCTTCGACGCGACCACCACCGAGCAGAAAACTGCCAACGGGGACATCCTCAATGGCTATAGGATATGCTGTAGCCTCGGGCGCAACTGGAATCGAAGGAGCAACGGAGTCCGAGGCAGATACCAACACGCGCGTGCCCTTAGGAAAGCAGCCCCTGAGACGCCGTATTGCGTCATCTGGCATTGCTGCGAGGCCTTCGTTCCACCATGCGTTACCCTTCCCCTCGTAATTTGTATCGCCTCCTTGGGCGCGGTTCAAATGCGCTAGAGACTCTTCGAGCAGTTCTGGAGTTTCGTCTACTTCCATGTAGTCTGCTGCAAGCACTCGCTGGCTACCAACGCCAGATAACACGACCCGGTGTTGCCGTGTGATAACATTCCAAAGCCGTTGCGAGTTGCGCTCATAGCTATCCTCATTGATGTTTTTGCCACTGGCGTGCCCTACAACAGCTGGCGTGTCAGCTTCCAAGGAGCTATCCGATGACGAATGTTGAGGCTCTAAACGTGTCGCGTAAGACACATCGCTGACACGCTTCCAGAGCTTATCGGTGGGGTCAAATATGCCATGGCTTCCAGTAATGAAGACGCCCGAAAGATTGTATCGAACTACATTTGGATACCCACCCCACACCTGTAGCAGGGAATAGGAATGAACCATTGATGCAGCGTCCAGTTGTCCAGTTGACAATAAACTGGTCAGTCATATCACTACCTCGAGGAGACCGTCAATGGGGCCGCCTTGGAGGATTTCGTCGCCGAGACGAAGAGTTTCAATTGCTTTAGTTGATACACCATCCGCCATCACAACCTAAGGTACAGATAAGTAACACGATAATTAAAACCCGTTCATCCAGCATCAAAGCGGTCAAATTGCCTTACTTGAGTGCCAGGAATGAAGCAACCGCCTGAGCTGCTACGCGTCGTCGACGACGACGAGGAAGAACTAAGCTTAGGCTGAAAGACAAAACAAGATATCGTGATGTTATCTAAACTATTGCATGGTTAAAAACAATTTTCCCTGAATCGTTTCCGGGAAAGGTAACTTTTCTAGCTCTTCCATGCCACACGCACATTTATCATGACGTTCGTAATTATAGCTCCGACCACCAACAAGCATGCTATGGGAGGGCCGAACTTCATCATCAGGCGGTAAAACACGGGTAGTTGCGGCGGTTGTTCGCGATTAGCTTCAAAACGGTCATGACAAGCAGAGCACAAGTCAAAATCGCAATCTGCACACCGCCAACGCGTGCAACCAGCTGGCCGCACAGACCGCGCGTCAGTGAAACCAGAACTGTGGAACATTAAATTGCACAGCAGCCAAAAAAGATCCTTCATTATCTGAAGCATATCCTCAACATCACAGTGAACGAACGACGATCTCAATTAACAATAAATTTCTAAATCTCTCCAGTAATGTGTCTTGGTCGTGTTCATAATACCGGCAGCCAGTCGAATAGTCGAGCATGTCACAAGTCCAGGCCTCGCCTTCGTCGCCGCGCTGGCGGACAAGTGCATGCCCCTCTTGACAGCACACCTACAGATTCCCGCGCCACCACGCGTATCATTGGCTAATTCGATATTTCAAGTAAGTTATTGATGAGTTCATTTTATATATAGACATCACCAACAATAAGTACTGCTCTTCTGGGAAGCTTTTAGTGGCCATTTAGTGGCGTGGGCACGAGCACATATACGTGGTTGTATTTGCGTACTACAATGCAAATAACGAAGAAAGTACCTGAAACGTTGCAGCCGATTCAGAAACAGATACCACTGTAGCTTCAGTGAATATGGCTTCACTTGCACCGACCTATGACATGCGTAGGATAATGCAATCAACCAAATAGCTGGCCTGAGGCGGATTTTTTTAAATCGTGAATTTGATTGACCGCCGTGGGAACTAACCGCTGAAATAGAGCTCTGCGAGCCATCGATTTCTACGGGTGCAATCGTCGCGGTTGGAACATCTGAGATTGGCTGAACCTCGCCGAAAGGAGCAATTTTTAAAGGCATGGCTTCAAAGCTGGGCAAGTGCTTCAAAAAATTAACGAGTAGATCGCGCTGAAGCCAACGTAATAAGCATTTCGTTTTTAGCGTCGCTTTCACGCCTTCACTTTCGTTTCATATATGTGGGCAACCCATCTAGAAAACCGACAAATTGGCGAGATTTGGCTTTTTTGGCTTTTTGGCTCTAGCTTGCACACGTTGAAGCCCACGCCGAGCTCCATCAATACGGCCGTTCAGCACAAAAATCCATTGAAATGGCGAGGAAATAAACGCACCTGCGCACTTCGCAGAGCAATCAAGAGGAAGGCGCTCTAGCAAAGAAGCTCATGTAATTCGGAACACGAGGCCAACTCGGAAGTGTGCCTTTCAGCGCGCAAGGCGCCTATTGTTCTGCCCCTGATCTAGAAGAGGCACTAATGGGACAGGATTTCCTTCCTCGTCCGCGGAGAGGCAGTGAATAGAAAAGCCTCTCCTTAAAATACAATCAGCGTGTGGCCAAGCGGCTCCTCCCTTTCATAGAGCTAAACCCATAAATCTTCCATCAAACGCCACAGTCGCTACTAGTGGTCGTCCTCCAGCGTTTTTCGAAACTCTCGCAAGCCCCCCCCCCTTTTGAGAAAGCCTTCTACGTATATCCCGAAGTGTGCAGGTTCCGAACTAGTGATCGGTAAGGTCGTGATGACTGCGAATCCGTCTGCTAAAATGTGAAATGAAAATCTTTCGTGCGGTTGTTGAAAAATTCTAGGAGGACACCTCATTCTTCCTTAATTGCGAGCTGTAACCCTCCTTTCTAAGACAGGCCCCAAGGGGCCGGAATTAGGTGACTAACTGAAAGAGATTAAAAACAAGGCAACGAAAACTGAACCTTAGGAGCTAATCAGGCGCACATTTTGCGCTTGCTACACCTCTTTTGGTCTGTTCGGATCGGCTGCTCGTACGGCTACGTTTGGAACACCTCTCTGGTTATTTCTTTTGTTCAGCTGTTTGCAATTATTTCTGTCCGTTGAAGTGCAAATTCTGCTTTCTCGAGACTTTACACGGGGACTTGAAACTCAAAATCAAACTAATATAACTTAGGTTTAGTTTGAGCTGCTTTGCTTTTTACCCCTTCCTTTTAACCTTCCAATTCCGCCCCCTCGGGGCCTGTCCCAAACTCTAATGACACAGAAGCCAATGCTGCAGGTAGAAGCGCACGAATTTGCCTATTCTCTGTCCCTGAGCCAGAAGAGACATTTACGGGACATGAACTTCTTCCTCGGTTGCAGAGTGGCAGTGAATAGAACCCCCTCCCCCCACCTCAAAATACAAACAGCAATATTCAAGCGGGCCGCTTTCGGCCTGGCGGTCCCTCCAGCCTAGTCTAATTAATACTTTCCAAATACATATAAACACTATTTTAACATACAGTAACAGAAAGGTGTATCCTTCAGAACATTTTCAGGCTTCGCTTAGTGCCCCTTTGAGTAATGAATTTGTAATTATCTGCTATCGAGGTGTCCTTCAGTCGTCAGGAATCAAGATATTTGGGATTGGTTTGAGTCAGCTATCTCCACTTCGAACTGCCCTTGGCAATGGCGATCCACTCACCGTACTCTTTGGAATTGCCCCTATTTATGAGTGCGTTCTTCAATGTCCTGCCCCAAGTCATCTGTGGATAACCAATCGGTCGTGAATGTGAAACCCAATTAGCCATTAGGTGCTGTGGCGCCGGGCTTAAAGGAAAACGTGCGACATGGCGAGCCCAACAAGGAATCCGATTATGAAAGTTGCTAGCACTTCCAATAACATCCCTATCATAGAGCTAAATTCATAAACCCATCAAAGGCCACGGTCGCTACTCGAGGTAACTGTCGCCAAAATAAATCGATTCTCCATAGTTCCTGTCTTTGATCAAACGAGAGCCCCGCGGATTATTCAATTACCGGGCGGTGCTGCATCAATAATTTTACAAGAACCCGGGAAATTAGTGCCTTTTTGCTGGACATTTAAGGGGCCGGCGAAATACATCGGAACTCGGAAAAAACGCGTATTGTTTATTGGTGTAAGAACGCTGCGCCGTAAATAGATTAAAGTGACTACATTGGACTTACCACCTTCCTCGAGGTGGCCTGGCAAATTTCACCCACCAACACAAAACGGCCATGGTTAAGATTTCACATATATCTCAAGTAAGTAGCCTCGAGGTTTTTGCCCCTTATCTCTTTGTGGTTCATTGCTCCTGAGCTGAGGTGTCTAAACATATGGCTTCTCCCCAGCCACTGCACTTAGTTTCGATTTGTATTCGGTTCATCTCCCTAGCAATGTAATTATGTCTCCGCTTCTGTAGGCATCCACGAGGCGCCATATTGCAGAGTTGTGCGGCCCATTTTTTTTCAGAAGTACAGTGCGCTCAGAATGCTTTAGTGGAGTTTCTGGACGATGCTAAAGATGGCCTGATCAGCCACTCTTTTGTTTGACTTGGATTGGGCCTTTGAACCTTTTAAAAAAAATTCTCAGTTCGTATGGGTTCCATAATTCCAATGAAGCACTAGCATTAAGTTGGATGTTTTGTCACTGGCTGTCTTAGAGTTCCGTTTCCTCAGTTCCAAGTGACTACAGCAGCCGGCCATATATCTCATTTTTTTTACTATTCTGGTATGTAACACCAACAGAACTTCGCTGCTTGTTCATAACTAGGTAACCAGAAGATCCTCCAAGGGGGGATTTAGTAACTAACAGACACGGTGCCATCGAATGGGCGTTAACAACGACCTCCGTATTGCAACAGTTTTGAGCTGGGGGGTATTGAAGGTCGTCCCGGGGTGCGAACTCAGGGCGCCGGCGGTCTAGCACTGAGCGAGCTCCTGACTGTTCGAGCCTCCAGTCCTCGTCGGCAGCTCTGTGTATCGCTGTATGACGTCTGCTGTGGCATTTTACCATGTTGGAAATGCGAACAACTAGGGCGATAGGGCAGCTTATGATGGCTGGAAGAGCGAGCTGGTGGGCGCTTGCTTTGTTCTGGACCGCTGAGTGGAGTCCTAGAGAATCGGAATTGTGAACGACGGGTGTGTTGGGCGTCTCCGCTAGGCGCCGGCGGTCTAGCACGGGGCGAGCTCCTGCCTTTTCGAGCCTCCAGTCCTGACTGACTGCTCTGTGTGCCGATATATGAATATTTATTTTCGAAGATATTATCAGAAGGCGCGCTAGGCGCACTACCCACTGCCATTACCGGCAAGAGGCCCGATCCCTAGATCTCTGCCTGAGTGCCCACTACTATGCACACGGTTGCACTGTCGCCGCTGGCAACGTCACCTAGCAAGATAAAGCGCTGTAGCACAACCAGTACACCTACATTCAGGCAACCGCAGTAGGTGTTGCTGAATGGCGGATTGCTGCCTGCGCACTCGAACTTTAAAAATCGTCCCGGCAACACCTGCATAAAATGCAAATAAGCTGCTTCATCTCCGATCCCCAACCCTTCTTCCTTATAACTCAGCATTAAGCTCAGTCATCTCAAGCAGGTCATAAACCTACAAAAGGGTTGCGCTTACCAGGGCGTGCACGGCGGGTTGTGTGAAATGCGCTATTTGAGCCGCGGCTTCTGTCACTTCAAGACCACTTGCCACCAAGAAATCTTCTAAGCGCCCATGCTGCAGGACCCATTTCGTGCATCTGACACGCATAATGCATGGTGAGATAAGAGGCCTTGGTAAATCAAAAAGTTGAGCTGGATTCGACATGACGATTTGAGTGGTGAAAAATAAACTACTTCTGTAGTATGCGATGGTTTCGCGTATCAAACCAAAACGCCAATGGAATAAAATCCAAAATTCACATCCCAAACTTGAAACCAATCAGAAGCCGGTTCTTAAAAAGCAGCTGTCTCGATACGCAAATTAAACAGCGTGCCAATTTATCGTACCCGCTGGGGCGGCACATGCCGTGGTTCTTTTCGTTGGCGTCAATGTGGTTCCGAATCTGGCAAATTGGGCCCTTTCAAACGTGGTGAAGAAGCAAGCAAAGATAGAAGTGTTCGTTGGCCAAAATGATCAGTACATATCGCATGGTGGCTCTTGTATTACAAAAGGCGCAAACAATCGTCAATATTAGCTAAAAACTCTGGAGGGCAGCATGATGAGAGGAAAGAATGGTGAGTACTCCAACCCATGAAGAGTTCGGCACCTGAATTCGCTTCTTGGGTTTTCCAGCTGCATACGGCTTTTGGTCAGGGCACACCACAGCTTGGCAGCCGAGATGAAAGCAACTGAATAAAGCATCAGCGCGATGCGTCGTGCACTGCGTTCATTCAAATATGAAGAATTAGGTAAAATGCAAATGTAACAACGAAAACAAAGACGGAAGTCGCAGGAAGGGAGATTCGCTAGCTGTCGATTTGACTGACGGTTGATTTGAGAACGCAGACAATTCAGCCCTTCTGCAATGATACTTAGAATATCGACATTAGGCTGACCTGCTGGCCGAAAGGAGCGGGGTTGATGCATTTTGCAGCAGTCGCATGGTGAGGATCATTGCTACTTGACCAGCCTACGGAGTCTTTCGACCGCGTCCACTCGATTCGCACTGCTGGCAGGCGCTGCAGTTCAACCTCGGGTTCGTTGAGAAGTTCACGCCTCTGCATGTGTTTAAACGAATTATTTTTGTCATTTAGCCCACTAAAGTTGGCAGCACCGTATACTTGTGAAGTACCGAAAGAGGGCTCTATCGTCGATAGCTCGAAAGCAGTAGCATTTCTAGAGTGTGTGTTTGCATGCGAAGTACGCTCGTAGGATATGGCTAATGGGGATAAAGTAAGAAACCAACCCCACGGCAGGATAGACCGGCGGCCGGTGGCCATGAGGATCCTCTTGCTTCCTCGTCTTCGGTTGGATGTAGTGAGCAAGCTTCTAATAGGATGATGGGCGAACGATCGATGGGGAAGCCAATGCAATACCTACAGAAGCCCCATATAGAAGCAGCCTTTTCTTCAAAATTATACTTGAGTCACAGAGAGAGGCTTGTACTGGTTGGTAATCCTTGACTACTAACGCCGAGACGCATAATATTATACTATCCACATCATCATGACATTTTCAACGTTCTAAATTTTTTTAAGTCATCATCATCAGAAGAACGATATATCAGAACATCAGAACATCAGGTAGAAGAATTTGCCAACAAAGAGTACATCCGACCACATATTATCTGCACATAAAATATCACATCCCACCACATCTTTTCTGAAGCTCATTGTCCCCCTGTACCAGCTAGCTCCTTTGGGGCTCGGTGCAGGCGGTAGCCACACAGTCGTCTGCTTCCAAATACGCAGCCTCGTCACGCTAAACGTGCGATGGTCGATAATTTGATCGTGGATGGCGAAAACGATTTGCTTGCTTTGCCTGTCGCGTCGAAGATTGATTAGACTGATTCGACTAGCGTGCAGCAGTGGCCAACCTGTGGGATGCTTGAGCACACCCGTTCACATAAAAAAAGGTAAGCACTTTGCGTTCGAATTCTTAGCTCTACGTCTACTCGTATCACTGATGTTTGCTGCTGTCAGTAAACTGCAGCTCTAGCTAGCCCTGCTCTTGCCTGAAAACTTGCGAGCCCTGTGTGTGACTCCACGAGACATTAAGCCCTACAATTGGATCAACTTAGCATGTTTGGAGGCATCCTGCTGGTGCTAGTTATCAGGCGACTTTAGAGCTCATCATGCGCAAGCAGAATTTTGCCCTTAAAATAAGACTTCAACGCTAGATCACTGAAAGATCTTAAAGCGGCTTTTTAAGGGTAGCTGTAGCCCGGAGGTGGCTCATCGTGCATGAAGTAGTTATGGCTTTGGCGCTAGAACACCGGGCTCGCGTGTACTGAATGATGATTTTGACTATGGCTAGTACGACACTTTTTTATGCAAGCAGCAATTATAACGTTCTTTTACCGCTTCGGTAGACGTATGCAGCAGGCCTAGCATGTCGTTTGGGGCAGCGTTTGCACTCCTGGAAGAGGTGCAACTTCTGGTGAACTGTATGCGCATTTCATTTTGTGAGCTAGGCTACATCTTGAATGGAATTTTTTAACTGTACTCGCATACTGCTAATTCCCTTGCTGACGCTTCCATCCCGTGTGAGATATGAGTAGATTGGTCTAAATTTTGGTACCACCCTCTTTTCCCCCTAATGTAGATCGTTACTCCTGCTCAGAATGTAGTCTTAGCAGTCCAGGTCCAGGCAGATCAACAGGTGATGCGCGTGGACATTGGAGAGCTCGGAATTCAAAGGTAAGGCAATATCAGTATTTCTATTAGGGCTGTATTGGGGCGCGAGAAGGCACAAAAGAAAACTATCTCTAGAAGATTCAGGGGTGCTCAACAAAGCAATCATACAGCGTGGAAATTACAACAAATGCAAGAAGCCATCTGCTTCTCTCAACTAAAAGGAAAGGAAGTCGAATTCGCGCGCCCACTTACTTATTAAAAACTATGAAGAAGAAAAGTATTTGAGATATCTGCACAAGGTGTTATCGATTACTAAAAAGGATGATGAATGATAAGAAAACCCAAACCAAACCGTCCAACCGCCCAACACAAACAAAATATAATTTAATCAAGAAATAG
>Ga0307931_1002437_pt1 | contig 11900 bp, 9 predicted proteins | sample OrgLakmetageno47_FD_201816 | JGI IMG/M metagenome (GOLD analysis project Ga0307931, IMG submission 201816) | Saline water microbial communities from Organic Lake, Antarctica - #47 | ecosystem: Environmental > Aquatic > Non-marine Saline and Alkaline > Saline | place: Antarctica: Organic Lake... | reverse complement strand
AGGATGCAATAGAAATCTAGGTAATATTAGAAATTAATTCCCCGGTCATTGAATTGCTCACTAATTGCGTTTTGACTGGCAATTGGCGTGTCTCTGTATAATTTTAAGGGTATAAAGAGGCATTTGCAACCAGGTGGAGTATATTCCCCAAGCCCCCATGGTGTCGATTGTGACTTAGACGGTGCAAACAAAATTGTGGACTTCAGGACTCTGCAGGGCTTCCACACTACGACAACACCTCTACTATTCCCGGGACCACTCTGGAGAAATGGCAAAAAGCTGTCAACAAAGAGTGCCACGATCGCACTAAGAAGCTCGACTTCGAGCTGCATGGCACGCAGGAAGATCAGAGAGGCCCAATAGAGAGCGAACTTTATGAGTACGGCCACAGCGGACGTGTTCTTGCTCCAGTCTCTGGCCGATACGGGGGTGCTTCTTCTGACCTCAGCCTCATTTTGGACCTCGTCGCTCGGGAAATGGCTCGCAAACACACGGCATTCTACAACATTGGCTTTTCGGAAGCCAAAGCCCTGTTCAGACAGAAGCTTGCACGTAAATGGGATCACGAAATTGCTCGGGGATGGGCGACTCTTCTTCTGGATCGCCTGAGGGACTTCGTTGTAGTCCCCTCCTCTGCGGGCGGAAACACTTCTTTTGAGCTGCACTCTCAGAGTACGGAGGAGCGTGCCACTTTGGACCGCTACCATCACTTCCATGGCCACTCGGGCATGTGCGCACCTGATTAGCTTCCTAGGTTTAGTTCGCGCTGCTTTGCTTTTCATCTCTACCTGTTAGCCTTCTAATTCCGGCCCTTCGGGGCCTGTCTCAACAACCAACAACATGGAATATAGGAATGGCACGGTTTCCTCACCAGAGATACGATTACCGAATTCATGTGCATTCAGGAATTAGTATGAGGAATTCGATGGACATGTATAAAACTATAACGTCAAATATACACATACACGACGGGAGATTTCTTGTAATGGCATAATGGGCATTGTATGGTCGAACTATTTGAAATTCACTGCGCCTTGATCTCTTTAAATGAGTTTTCGTATTAGTAAAAGTTTTTGGATGCTGATGGTGTTGGATGTGGCCCCGTGGCTCATTGCCCACTGCACAAATGTAAGCGTGTGGCCAGCTTGAGACGTAAATTTGAGAATGATGAGGATTGTGTGACCCCTGGTACTGCAGTAACACAGTAATATGGCAATATGACTTGAAATTCCACGAATTCCACGGATTCCATGAATTCCACGAATTCCACGAATTCCATGAATTCCCCCTTATAATTCCGCGGCAGCGGTGTTTTGCTGCTTGGTTTTTGAGAAGAATTTGGATGAATGGGGCTGTGCACTAGCCAGACGATCGATATAACTTGCATGGCCCTCGGGCTTTTATACATAGATAGTTTGGGTTTAAGTTTCCTTTCTTAAACATGCTTTATCAGGTAGCCGCTTGAATTCGGCCCTTCGGGGTCTATGGCAAAGAAGGTATGCTTCATATAGAAAACCCACTCCTGAATAAATATTTTCAGAGAGCAACAATTAAGCAGGCGTCTAAATGTTCATACATTAGAACTTTACAGATCGTATCTTATACTTTAATCTACTTTGCTGGATGACTACACACGTATCAGCATTGTCAGTATCCTGGGCAATAATATCTTTTAGCTTGTTGATTATCGTGTCACCCGGAAGGAAGTCGCATCAATCTCGGGACTTTGAAAGAAGAACTCGCAGTCTCGAACATACGACTCTGGTGTCTAGAGGGGACAATGCTTCGAGCCAAGGTAGTAACATGGATGATTCGAGTAGAATCTTGGAGCTAAATGTTGCTTTCTGCTTTGTTGGGCAGTTCATACGAAATTCTATGATGGATAGTCCTGTCCGGTTGAAATTTGGTAACGCACCTAAGCGGTACGATGCTTTCGTGAGCAGTAGTGATCAGCACGATGAACAGTCACCACTTGAAAAGGTCAACTCTACTGTACTCTGCCAAGGTCTTCATGCTCTAGGTTTCGATGCGTGCCAAATTTATTTGCAGCCTTACAACGCCTCAATTTACCACGCCAAGGTTGCTGGTCTTGAAGATGGAATGACGAATAGATTTGGTTTGTATCCTCACCGTATTGCGTCCCTGTTTTCTACAGTAAGCAAATCCCTTGATCTTGTAATGAAGTTTGAAGACAAAAAAGACATCAAATATGATTTTGTCTTCGTTACCCGTCTAGACGTGGTAAATATTGTGCGCTTCAGTGGAATTGAGACTAAACTCAAAGCAAAAGAAGATTGGTGGGCAGCAGCTGGAAAATATGAATTAGTGGCGGCCAAATTGATCTGTGAGCAGAATTTACCGTGCTTCGATGACCGTTTCTGGTTCGGAAAGAGGGACAGTGTTATGGCCTTTCAGCCGATATACAAGAGATTCCGTTCAGTTTATCAACGAGCCTGGTCATGCTGGCCAGAAAGGATGCTGCGTGTCTTCGCCGACTCTTATGTTTTGAAAAATACTTACAAAATGAAGCAAGAAGCGGAGAATGATAATGCAGCCGATGTTAGTAAGTACGCGGCGAATATCAAACTACCTCCACCCGAGCATTCTGTGCGGAAACGGCTTTCTCCTCCTCAGGGCGTTGCGCTAGTTTCGGATTTTGTTGATCTCACGAACTTCAACGGATTTACTTCGAAATACGGACCAGCGTTCTTACGTCAGGCTTTATCAGAAAGAAAAGCCGCTGATTTAACGCCACTTGTTCAAGGCAATAAAGTAGAGAAGAAAAGAGCTGTACATTTGACGTGCACAGAATTTAAGTTCAGCTTTGCTCGAACACGGTGTGAGATGGAAAGGAAGAAAGAAACCGCTTCAACAAAAGGCAGATTGAAAAGTGGGTCGTGACCAAAGCCTTATGTTATCAATCACATCACTCTAAAATTCGATCTTACGTAGGGTGTGCATAGTTCGATATACAATTCAACTTTTATTCTTTTTAGCGCTTATCCTATGTCCTGCTGGTGGGGAAACCCCGTGCACTTCATATCCGAAATCATGAAGAAAAGAAGTGGCTACTTGGAATCCAAATGATTTTCCGCATAGGAATTTCAAGCCAATACTACTCCTGGCTTCTAGTACGGCCTGAGGCAAAGGACTTATCCGAGGTAAAAAGGGAATTTAAGGCACTGAGCACTAAGGCACTCAAAGTGATCCGAATTCAGTGAGTTCATATGGCCTGGCTGGGGACTTGATGGAGCATCACCACAAGGGCTGACGTGTTGTCGTGGCTCCCCTGCGCGAGTGCTTCGGCGACTAATTCTCCCGCGGCTCTCTGAGCACATTTGTGAGCACCAAGCCGCCGCCGCACGAAGTTAAGTGCTTGTTGCGATCCTAGTACGTCCCACACTCCATCGGAAGCGACCACCACAAATTCATCGGACGCTTGCACTTGCGTCTTGGTCACTTCTGGCAACGCCACGAGCGCTTCTTGTTGGCTTTCACCACTGAGCTTACTACTGGTGTCATCTATTTGCTGCGGCGGAGTTGCTGCAATTGGCGTATCGACAGGAGGTGGCGCCGATGCACATGCCGATTCTAATTCTGCCTGCCGCTGCTCCTGATTTTCCGCCCGAGCGCGGCTCTGACGAGCTTTCAAGGCTGAGTCGCCGAAAGAACGGCTCACAGCGAGCACTCCAAAGAGGCGACCGTCGCGAACTTGTGCAGACAGGCCGAGCTGATCGATGCGCGCCCGTTCGCGAGGGCTCGTGGCCTAAATAAGTAAAAAGTAAAATAAAGAGTGAAAAGAAACCCACGACCTCGATTAGATGAGTGATTTGTACGCTTTAGGCAACAATAAGCAACAATGGAATGATCTGCGATCGAATGCTTCATTCAATTTACGCCAATCAAATCCACGTTCATACAAGGTTTGTATTAAGATTGAGCTGTCTCGACGCGCGCTTAGGGTACTCTCTCTGGTACCTTGTGGTCAAAGCTCAACGGCACTGCTTGGCCGTTCCGAGACAGCACCGCCCGACAATCGCCCACATTCGCCGCTACCAGCCACAGTGCACCGCCGCTGTTGTCGCTGCCATTGTTACCAGTGACGCCCACACTGCTACTGCTACTGCTACCACTGGAACCAGCTTTGGTTTCGGAACTGATGCTTCCATTGTCGCGGCAGTAACGAGGGCTCTTAGTTTGCCTCTTAATGCTGCTTTTGCTGTCTGCGCGAAGGAGTCCGCGAAAAGATGATCCACTGGCTAGACTTGTTCTACCATGCTTCGTAGGTACTGCTTGCTGTGGTGGAGTATTGCTTACGAGTACGTTTCTGGCGCCATCCTTGAGGCCAACCGTGCGGCTCACAGCTCGAGGGCTATCGGACGTAGTGGCAATGGTATCGAGTGCATGAGAAGATGAAGCAGGGGCCCGAAAGAGCAGCAACACTAGAGCAGTGGAGCCCGTCGAGCGGCTCGGGTGACTCAAGCCATTGCCTTGGAGCTGTTTCTTCGCAGACGCTAGTCTCTGACGCTCGGCCAACACTACAGCTACGTCCACTTCGAGAAACGCCTGCGATATGGCTTGCTCCACGGGATGCCAAGCCTCGGGGGTCACTACTGTAGAATGGCCTTCAGATCCTTCAGCGATTGCTGTTGATGCAGTAGTGGTGCCTATGGCTCCTGGAGTAGTACTGTCGCTTACCAATAACGATAATTTCTCTTTCACTTCCTCAGTCGCCGCTAAAACTGATGACGAAGACGCTTTTGATATGCGCGGTGGCGGTAACGGAGATCTGCGCGCATGTTGCGACGGTGGTGTCCGGGAAACACGATTGCCACTGCTATTCGTGCTGCTACTACTTCTACTACTGCTACAACTTTTGCCGGAGCTGTTACTGCTGTTGCTGCTGCTGCTGCTGCTGCTCTTAATGCTGCTCTTGTTTATTTTGACCTTGGAATCGAAGTTTTGCACTTTAGAGGTTAAATCCGTTGCTGCTGTATTCCGCCGACTTTGAAGCCGCGTGCCAACACGCGAAGCGGAAATCTGCAGCTCTCTTCTCGTGCTCGAGCTATTAAGACTACTATTGTCACCATTTCCGCAAGGGGGAGAGGTAATGCTGGCGGTGGTGGTGCTGCTGCTGCTGCTGCCGGTAGAAGTGACCGGAATAATGACAGAAGGAGTGCATGACGCAGCAGCAGCAGTGGGAGTATTAAAAGGGACCACAGTGCTCCGATGGGCGTCAGCAAGGCGACGAGCAATGGCCGCGTGCAAATGCTCTTTCAAGTAGTCCGCCGATTCGCTGCCGCCGTGGCCGTCGTACACCGCGAAGCATGACCCCGACAAAAGCAGCGACCCTGCTAACGTCGAAGCGGTAATTTCTGCGGACGAAGGCATAACCGCTATCGAACTAGTGAATGGGCTCTTTATCCTAACTTCAGGTGCAAGCGATCCTGCTGCATCAAGTGGTATGTTTGACGTTGACGGACCGTCATTCAATGGTGGCTGTGGAAGCGCCGGTGGTGGCAAAGGCCAAGTCGGCAAGCACATGATGCGATCTTCCATGTACTTACAAGGGCCTTGTGCTGCGTGGAAACCAAAACGCACAAAGGTGGTGGCGAGATTGCTTTGGGTACCCCAGTTTCGAACTTGTACTGGACTCACAGCTATGGGATTATTCTTGCAGCCTGCTACTGTGGTGACCTTGGCATTAACTTTTAAGGTCAAAGTGCCATTAAGGGATGCCTGGTCTTCAAGTGATTGAGGAGAAGGAGGTACTCGATCCGACGATGCTCGTGTGGCTGGCTGGTTTTTGGTGGTTGTAGGAAGGCTGTTCTGGCGTTGAGGTGGTAGCGGTGGCGGTTTCTGCTTATGGAGAGTTGATGCAACGCGAGGAGGCGTTGTGGCTCGAGGATAAGTAGGCTTGCGGGACGAACGCATCTTAGCAGCGTTCACAAAAGGACGTGCAGCATGCTGGTGCCCCGCGTGAGAGTTCGAACGATTGCCCGTACCACTGGTGGTTCTGATTCCGCCGTAAAGACTACTTGTTTCTCCCAGATCGAAAGAGAAGGACTCGCCAGACTGTCCCACAACTCCGCTCTCATCTTGGTTTTGAAGCCATGGGTCATTTGATGGCTCTAGAGGTTGGAACTGCTCTGGACCCGAGTTTAAGAGTGCTACATGCTCCCGCAGGTCTGTTCCATCTCCAGTGCTATTGCGATTATTGATATCAGCACAAGAGGCATTATGTGTTTCCGATTCCCTGATTGCATAATCCAGAAAGGCCATGACATCATCACTGATGCTTTGATGGTCGCCACCTTTCGTATCTGAGCAGCTTTTGCTGTTGCTAATATTGTTCTGCCCGCTAACGTCGTAATCCTCATCATTGTTGCTATCGTCTGAGCCTGATCCAGTTTCTAGAAGATCTTGAAAGATTTCGGGATTTTTGAATTTATTCTTGCTGCTACTATCAACGGTACTGTTGTCACTATTAAACCGCAGCGAACTCAAGCCATCTCGCGGTGCACGCCTTAATAGGCCCCGTGCTTGAAATCGGTGGGAGTTGCCGTTGGCAAGGTACATGTTACCACTGCTGTGAATCCCACTACTTGCGTTGACATAACCATTGTCTTTTCCATCAGCATGAACGTCTTTATCAGTGATATACTTACTGCCACAGTCGCTGTCTTCCATAACTTCAGTGCTGCCTTCTATGGATGTAAAATTTATTGTGGACCTTCGTAATTCACGTTTGACTTCAAATGAGGCGTCAATTGTGCCATCTCGACTGCTGCTCGTGCCTCTGCTGCTTGCACTCTTGGCGTTACTACTTACCAGCGGCGCCGAATCAGCAATGAAGGGCGTTGTACTGTTGAGATCCGTGACTGCTTCGGCTTGCGCTACTGCTACTTCTTTGTCGTTACTCGGCGAGGGAAGCATGCCTTGTGAATCCACCAGCGCAGCAGCTCGCTCATGTATGTGAAGCTGCTCTTGTTTGTGTTTCCGCGCAGGAGATAAAGACAACCCGCTTCTACGACCGGCCTTTCCTCCACGCTGACTGCTCTTGCTCCTGCTGCGACCTTGGCGAGAAAAGTCCCGGTTGAGATCTTTCTCCCCACCTTCTTCTTCGCTTTCATCGTTATCAATGATTCCGTCGCTGCTGTTGCTGAACTCGCCGTCGTCTTGCCACTTGAACTCATCTCCATTTCCAAGGCCATGCTCATTGTCTTTGTCAACTCCTGTAGAAAGTACACCCGCAAAGTCTTCCACATTGAGTTCAATCGGGTCAGAACCTTCTTGAGTGACCCAAGCATCTTTAAAGAGCTCATACATTTCTACCCTATCTATGGGCTCTTTCACTAGCATCTTTTGAATCACATTCCGCAAATGGCAACTGAGAAAACCATGATTTGGAAATGCCAGCTCTAGATGCTGAATGCGATGGCTCAACTCGAGCTCGTTGCGTCCTACCCAGGGAGGTTTCCCGCACACCATCATGAAGAGGGTGGCACCAAGGGACCAAATGTCAACAGACGGCTGCACAAATTGTGGCCCATTGATCTTGTATTGGCTTGAGGAACAGTTGAAGAGCTCGGGAGCCATGAACAATGGAGTCCCTAAGGCTGCTTGTGCTGCCATGTTTCCAACCTCTGCTACTGCTGGTGCCGATGGATCTCCAGGAGCAGCAGCAACTGACTGACCCTTTCTAGGCTTCAGGCGTTTCATTGGCTCTGAGCTTTCACTTGACGGCCCTATGTCTATGGGTTGTCCACTGCCACCGTTGATTTTGTTATGATGATTAGTTTCCTCAGCTTCACAATGCTCCAATCTTTTGGTTGTGAGCGATTGAGCTCGAGATATGCCGATCACTCCCCCATCGTCGATTAGATCTGTGGCATTTATTTGGAGGGCATCATTGTCAATCTCGCTTTTAGAAGCTTCTTGACTACCCGTAACTTCTGCAAAAGTAGCGCTGCCAAAATCCGCGATTTTGATGCGATCGTCCGCCGTTACAAATAAGTTTTGAGGCTAGAAGAAAGAACGAACCGGAGGAGACCGACAGGCAGGATTTGGGTTAGAGTGAAGGTTAGGGTTAGTAGTCAAAGAGGGACATATCTAAGCAATCAACATGGAGGAACATGAAGGCTTCGTCTTAGTTCATTAATATCATGAATGAAACACGCTGACCTTGAGGTCACAATGAACGACGCCATGCACATGCAAGTATGCTAAACCACAGAGCACGTCCCGAAAGTATCGCCGAGCAGTTGCGTCGCTGAATGGCTTCACGGACATCACATCGCCAATCAGCTGCCCACGCTCAACCAGCTCCATGATGAGGTACACTTTGGAATCTTTTGGGTCATCGAGCACTTCATAAAGCTTCACTAAATTTGCATGCTTAAGGCGCTGCAGCACTGCAATTTCGCGCTGAATGGAAAGGGCGCTGCTCTTTTTGGAGTCCAGCACTTTGAGAGCATAGCATTGCCTGTTACACGAATCTTCAACCTTCAGATCCCAAGAAAGGTACCGTACATGAGATCTTTCTATCAGCCTTATAAAACTGTTCAACGAGCACTCATAAACCAAAAGCTACCGCTACTTACACTTGAATGGAGCCCAATCAAATATTACCCGACGAAAGTGTACGATACAGAGCTCTGTCTACTTGATAGGTCTTTAAGACATCATAAAATAGGTTTAAATATATCTCCTACCTAGCGGATTCAGATTGAAGCCTAAGACAGGAAGTATTAAAGTATGAAAAGTGTGAGAAAAGCATACCTTGAAGACTTCACCATAGGAGCCTTTGCCCAATCTTCCAACTCGTTTGAATTCGTTGACCCACACATCTCCGTCTGAAGACCGGCGCTTATTCACGCTGCGCACGACACCTTCGTTGTAGCCACTTTGGTTTCGGTTCATTGGTCGGTGGCTTTCAGGAAAGCTAGCGTTACTTCCTCTTTTGGTCCTCTGACCTTGACTGCTTACTTCGATACTACCATCGTTGGTCTCATCGTCAGGTATCAAAGAATGGGCAGGGAGAATTCTTAACTCGCGCTCGACTTGAGCGTCCCTATGCAGCATCGAATGACGTTGGCAGAAGTAAAAATAATTCAGACAATAGAAAGACTACGGACCAAGACGGCACACAAAGAGAAATTTCATTTAGGTTTAAAGAAAAATGCGGATGTTCTTGACAATTTTTATACCGTTTTTCAAGCATGATTTCTTGGTTGAGCATGAGTTCATTTACGATGGACTGAAACTCGGAATTGTGCATGCACGACTGAACATCTTCCCGCTCCAAAAAGTACGCCTCAACTGTTGCATTACCAATTACCTTGTTTGTGTAGAATTTACAACGGTAGACCAAAGGCTAAGGGAGTATATGAATACATTAAATTTTCTGTGCGGCAAATTTACTGCCCGTTGCTCGCACCGCAAGGAACGGCCAACGAAGACAGATATTATGCGTATATATATATGAATATATATTTGTGCACCTGAACTGTAGCGTTACACGATGGGGAGTCCAGCACTATTGATGATTCCACGAAGCAGCTATCTTCACTCAGGTTTGCCAGAACACGAGGTGGATTTGGAGGCACAGGTCCATAGCCTTGGTCGGTCACCTGGACTTCACCTCGTGCCAACATGTAAAAACGGCCACGAGCACCGCCTTCTTGAAACACAATTTCTCCAGGCGCATAGCGCGCGAAATGAAGTCTTTCCTGTAAAACGTTTCGGCTGGATTCTGGAAGCTTCTGCAAAAGGGGTATCTTGGCCATGATGAGCGCTAGCCGTAGTGGTTGCCATAGATGAAAGTCTGCGAGCTCAACTTTTGCTACAGAAACAGGTTGATCCCCGCGAGGTCTCACAGTTGAAGCGTGAGGCATTGTAGTTGAATAGTTGAAAGGGTCAATGATCGATCGTCCGTTAAAACAAGCACCAACGCCTAGATGCATGATTTCGCGCTCTTTAGATTCTTCTTTGCTCTTATTCTCGGTGGTTATCGCCTTATCATTAGTAGTAAACACACCGCCCTCGTCCGGGTGGGTTATTACAACCACTTCACTGTCTTCGTAAGGGCCCACTACGATGTAAAAACTAGCGTCATCCCAGTCCCTCTGCTTTACAATAGAACCGTCTCGAGGACTGCATGAGCGAAGCGTGACTGAATTGACCATGGCGCGCTGCATATCCAAAGGAAGCATCGTGAAGCGAAGCCCCCGCACCAGGCTCAAAGCATAGTAAAGCTGCTCGTTTGACGCAAACTCAGATGGCACGTTTACTCGAGCAGCGCTTCGATCTCGCTTTCGCGGAATAACTGTAGATGACATCCCTGGAGATATGGACTGGCTACTGCTGGAATTGCTGCGGCCCGACCCACTCATTGCTCCTGCACCCTCACGATGGTCACTACCATGAGCAAGGAAGTCCTCCGCCTCGCCTTCATCTTCTCCATCAGCACCATCGTCACTGCTGTTACTGTTGTTGCTGCCGTCATCGTCGTCGTCCCTGTCTCCTACATCTTTCGACTTATAACCGACTGAGCCAAAAGTATTATCAACTATATACGCATGCTCGTTTCTACAAGACTCAGCATTCACGGATGAAGTTTTGAGTTCTGCAACGGCTTCATTATTTGTCTTAGATTTCCACGATAAGTTTTCACCCGTTGGCTCAGCAATTGATCCTGACGTCGATTTTAGCGATGACGATGGCAACAGCTCTCGTTCAAATATCGACAGTCCGCTCAATCGCCCCCCTTGAGCATCGTCTTTCAACTCGCCATCTTCGTCAGAATCGTTTAAAAAACTTGCCACTGATTCCGTGTTATCTGTACTGCGGACATTCTTTTTGTAAGTTTCGTGGGGCGGCTCTTTCCCTCCATCAAGCATCGAATCTATGTGCGGCATATTTACTCCTCGTTGAAATGTCGCCTCTAAGAGTGCCTTATTTTGCTCGATGATCATTTTGTACCTGTTTACATAAAAATTCAACAATTATATAGAGGCATCATACTAAAGCATATAAAAATGCACAAAAAAACAAGTATCGAATGCAAGCACTGAGCCCTCCGTTCTTACGCTTCTGGAGTGATGATGCCCTTTTCTAATTTGGCTCGAGCATATGCCTGCACCGTTGCCATCGCCTCGTAAATCGTCGCGCCCTCGCCATCTTCCCCCTCTATGGTAAGCTTCGATGGCGGCGTCAGTGCAGTGCTTCCCCAGGGACCGAGCGTAAAGTTATCCTTTTTACCTCCAAAGACCGCAGTAGTGAGCAAAGCGCCTCTGTCACCAGGCTGGAGGGTGCTATTTGTTACTCGTGTTGGCTTCGTCGGTTTAATCACGGCCTGACGCAACCCACCAACACTACTAGGGTTATCTTTGCTCCAATTGCGGCTTCTCTTACTCTGCTCGGGTCTGGAAATGATCGATTTTCGACCGTTCTTAGATTCGCGATTCTTAGCAGCTGTAGCCTCCTGTATCGTGCGCCGAATTACAGCAGTCCAAACCTTCAGTTGTTCCCGGTCCATGGCCCTACAAACGAGCAAGATGTCGAATAAGGCGAGCTTAATTTCCATTTACTCAGATTACAAGTGCGTCAGTGGTTCGAAAAATCTCTTTCTCGTCGTGCAATCTTTCCTAATGGTAGCATCCTACAGCTTACTTGATATTGTAGGTCCTTGTCGAAAACGTCAGCGCCATGACGAGATTATCAGTAGTAACACTCCGCACACGCCGTAAATCAATAAGTGTATCCGGTGACTCTTCCATGGTTTGCACAGGGCGGTGCTTCCAGTACACCATCGAGGGGCTTCGAAACGTGAACCAGCGCTGTTGCCAGTTACCGCGCCGCGACTGTTTGTACATGTATCCATCCGTAGGCGTAGCGAG
>Ga0307931_1002436_pt1 | contig 11906 bp, 12 predicted proteins | sample OrgLakmetageno47_FD_201816 | JGI IMG/M metagenome (GOLD analysis project Ga0307931, IMG submission 201816) | Saline water microbial communities from Organic Lake, Antarctica - #47 | ecosystem: Environmental > Aquatic > Non-marine Saline and Alkaline > Saline | place: Antarctica: Organic Lake... | reverse complement strand
CCGATGGACTCCATGTCAATGTCGATGTCTTTCAGCTTTCCGCAAAGGACGATTGAAGTTCCATTCTCTGCGGAGCATTGCTTTTACCGCCGCACAGCTCCATGCGACTAATGACTGTTCATCAAAGTGCAATGAATTCATATCTCGAAATCCAATACACGAGGTGTTATGTTCGCCTTCTTTTTTCTGAGTGTGTCAAGCTGTGATGATGATAATTCAAAATTCCTGATGGCACATGTCTGCCACCTATCCATCAGCCACCGCCCTGAGGTCAGAAGCGTAAACATCACGTGTAACTCCCTTCTCAATCGCATTTAAATTAATGGTAATAAATATTACTGCGAGTAAGCGCAGCTACTTGGTGTTCTGCGAATATTTTCGTAAGTAAGAAGTGGCTGTGGCGTGCACTATGATGCGTCGGTCGGTCTGATCGTCGGGGTTTGCTCTATTCCTCTAATTCGTATAAACGACTTGAAATCTACAGGGTCCATGGGGGTAAAAGATGAACATTGCATTGCGCAAAAGGACGCTGGCCCCAGTCAGGTATATTCTGGAGGTTTCATCATTCCGCAGCTCTATGCCATTTTATGATGTTTCTTAGTAATTCGGGACTTTTATCCAGTCTAGCACTGTCCAGTCTAATCCGACTGAACAACTGGAATACAATCTAGGTCGGATTTCTGGCCACATTAAAGGAGTTAAGTATTGGTGCGCACAGAAGTGGTGTTCGCGATTTTAGATCAGTGGCGTAGAGAGAAAGTTTAATCCAGTTCAACCACCCGCGTAACAAGCGCACCTAGCAAATCAATCCTAACAGAAATGCACACCATTTCCACGACCGCCGGCCTCAAGAGCTGAGCTAAGGAAGGACGCATACGTAGCGTCACCCGTCACTGCGCCCGCTTCAGCTGGATTGTAGCGCGTGGTAGAAAGCTTAAACGGTGGCGCGCCAGCTTTGGCGGGGCCGACCACCTCCACCGTCACTACATGTGCTTCGAGCTCTGTGTCCATCACGAGCCGCGCCACGGTGCCGTCAAAGCCCAAGTTGTGTCCGGCAAGCGCAGCGGCCGCCATGGTGTTTACGTTGTTTGGAGCTAGGCTGCAGAGATCACGCACCGGCCCTTCGTAGAGCACGCACTCCCCTTTCAGGCCCGACGCGAGACGCGCTTCCATCTTTTCGGCTATCGCCCCCTGTAACTTCAAGTGGTGCGGTGCCTTGGCCATAGTGACGCTAAGGCCGTGCAACGACCCGCGGTCAGCCATCTTTTGGATGTCTCGCGCGCCCCAAAGCGCGCCCGCTGGGATGTACAGCCCACGGCGGCTGGAATTGGACTCTGCAGCAGCTCGCACCTATTATCACAGACCAGAATATACGAGGTGTTCACGTAAGATTATGTTGGAAGCACAACTCATGATTCCATTGCAATTTTTATTCATAAGGCAATTACCTCTGTTTCAATAGCTTTGTCAGCGAATGCAGTCACGGATGCTGGGCAGTAGTCGCACCCGCCGTTCATGAACGCCGCGCCATACTTTTGGCTTATACTAGGATGCGCCACTTCGATTACAAGATCTGCTGCCGTCGCTCGGAAATCTGACAAGTCTTTCAAAACATTGCCTCTTGGGACACCCGCAGCGAGAGGCGCACCAGGATCGAGGGGTTCGCACACGAAGGCTAGCTCCAGCTTTTTGGAAGCCACAGGGTCCGTTAAAATAGCTCGGGTGAGGTAGCGACCGATAGCACCTGTGACGCACCCAATATGAGTCTTTTGTCAAAGCTATACACGGCTAAGCTTGAAACTTCAAAAAAAAAAGGAAGAAATATCCCTGGTCGGCACGGCGCAACAAGTATGTCATCGTTTTGACAACACACCATCCTCTTACTTACCATACCCAACGATTCCAATGCGCTTCAGAGCAGGCTCAGCCATATTCAATCCTTCGCGAAATACTAGAAAAGGAGTCTAGGCAAAAAAAAAGCCTAGCAAATGCAATATCACAAGTGATGAAGAGTTAAGTCGCTCAAAGGCTGGCTCCTCGCAATGCTAAGGTTAGTGCAGGGCTCGAAAGTTGGCTTGATTGCTTGATGGTTTGACACCTTTCCGCTTCATTCATTCAACCGCTGTGATGATGGCCCCACCCGTATATATTTTCCGTACGCGCATCTGGGGTACTTGCACGCTTCATGCTTACATGCGTTCTTGTGACGTCTTTCGTGTTTCTAGTTCGCGTATTTAGTCACTAGCGTAATGTGAGTCGCATTGCATGATGCTCTTCACACGGCAGGTGTCATTATCGTGTTTCCTTAATTCATTAACCAGCACCACCAGCACCAGGCATGGTAATTTTAAAGCCAACCGATTCGCAGCATGGGCCAGGAACCTAATCAAAACGACCACGCCGCAGCTTACCAGTCCTTCGGCAAGTCCGAGGGAAGCAGGTGCAAGTTTTCGTCACGCAAAGCATCATCGTCGTCAGTGCGCGAAGGCATAGGCCACGACGTCCAGACACTACCCTGGGAGTAAAGCACCCAGCCCCAGGTGGTCGGGTGCCTTGTGGTGCACTCTTGCACCATGGTTCGCCCATGCATGCTAAGCTCCACCGCTTTGCCTCCGAACGCCAACGCCCATCCCAGTGGGTCATCGGCGTTCATGCCCATGATGGCGAACGGGTTGATTTCTGTCCCGTCGTCCGGGTCGATTGGCCAGGCAAAAGATAGTTCGCCCCCTGTAGAGAAGCGCGCTTCCCCCACACCCTTCCCCTGCCACCATGGGTCATACGGCGCAGCCTAGAGCGAAGAAATAAAACAGGCATATCCATTGTTTGATTGGTAAGCTATGAAAGGATGAATTAAGACAGCAACAGGTGGGCGGTATGATAATCCAAATGTCCTCCCAGCTAGCAAAAGAGACCCTTTTCTGCTCACCTGGGCGAGCGCGCCGTCAGCTCGGGTGCGAATGTTAAACACCATCGAAGTGAGCTCTTCGGCTTCAATCGATGTGCGCTGCGCATCCGCCAGCGAGAGCCGCAGCGCTGCTTTCGGCAGACATTCACCTGGTAGCAACAGCCATAGACAGACATCCATGTTATACTACAGATACTACCAGCACTCCTACTGAAATGCTGGCGGCCACGATTCCATGTCCACATCAGGGGGTGAGGTGACGGGATGAAAAAAGGGGAGGAGGGGGGAAGAGAAAGTGCGGGGGAGAAGCTAACAAACTCCGATGAACCTACGGTGAAACTTGAATAGGGGGAGCACTGATGTATGAAACCTGGTCGCGCTAAGTGCCGAGGTGCGTGCAGCAGTCTCTGGTTATAGCTGCCGCTGTTGTCGCGCACGCGCTGCCCCTCGAGGATCGCAGCCACGAAGTCGGACTTCTCCACTAAGTCCGCAGGATTTGGGCGCAGCCGCATCTCTCTGATCTTCGCCTACGCACATTGCCCATAAACACACATACCGGAAGGCTTACAACGCCTCGTCATAGCAATTCAATCCAGCAGTGTCACGGCATGCGTTAAGTCAACACCGTACATACCTTAAGTTCAGAGACTTTCGAACTCCTCAAGCTCGAGATGCGTTCTTCTTCCAGGGCATCGAGGGTAGCTCTTCCTAATGCTAGCACTTTCAGCGAAGCTGGCACGTAAGCTTTGCCATGCCATAAGCCAGCACAACGTTCCGACCACAAGAGCTCACAATGGTCCACCTAGCATTCCAACGCGTTTAATGTTTTACTCTTCCACAAAGTAAGAGCATCAAATACTTTACATATAATTGGGAATGATCCTCTCGAAGTCATAAGCACGCCCGAGCATCGAGCTGCCGTTTGCGCCTAGATTGAAAACAAAAATCACCTGGTGCCGCCATGCTTTTGACACCGTGAGTGAAGCTAGCATTTCAAGCAATCCAAAGTAGCCTGCCACGGCTATAAAAGCATCCTGGTCAAGACCTGAGAGCGCTTCGTCATAGAGCGAAAGGGCAGTCAGGCCTTCTACTGTGCTTTGATCTGAAGATACTATGGCCGCCATCTCCCATTTGGCTGTGGAATTTTGTTCTGCTTTCTGGTATCCTATATTCTACCCATATTATATTAGAATGACAAGCACCAGTCCCAGTCCCTCCGACAAACCCACTTCCCAATTCGCTCACGCTTGAGCCCCTGTGCATTCAATTCCTTCGCTCTAATGGTAAGCAGGGTAAGCAATTTATTTCTAGATTTGCCTTCATGATTATCGGAGAAGGAACTCTTTCTGCACACAAGGCGGATTCAGATAGCGCTCTTCTTCGACAAAAAGGATAAAGCGTATTCTGTATTTTATCTTGAAGCACCTGTTGCCTCATCTTCCAGCAAAAAGAACTTACAGGCCCCAAAGAGTCCAGATCATCTCAACTCCCAAGAGTAGCTACAGCTCCCGTGGTGACGCCAAGGGTCCCCAACAGCTCGTGCTGTGCGAGGTAAACGGCGATACCCGCCACGTAACCTGCAAACGCCCCCAAACTCACCTGCAAATCCAAACCACACAAGAAGACGACGTAAAATTTCAAAAGGTACAGTCAAATGAAAGACCAACACCATCAACAACAACAACAGCAACAACCATTCACGAGTTTCAAAGGGCATTTGAGAGGAGAGATAGGTGAATCAGCATAAGCGCCACAGCTGAAGTAACAATCGAGTACCTTTTTGAGGTACCACAAGAACTCGACTTTTTCCAGGCCCATGAGCGCCACTCCGGAAGCACTGCCAATCACCAAGATCGACCCGCCGGTGCCGGCGCAGTACGCGATGAGCTGCCACAACTGGTCGTCGGTGGCGTATTGGTCTAGGGAATACATGCCCATGGTGGCCGCGACGAGTGGCACGTTATCCACCACGGCCGAAGCTAAGCCAATCACCGCCGCGATGACGTCTAAATTCCCGATGGAGTCCGAGAGCTGCACCGCCAAGGTTTTGAGGAGCCCGCTGGACTCGAGAGCACCCACCTTCACAGAGGGGTATGAAAATGAAGGAAAGTAAGATGGTACGTGCCAGGGGTGTACAATGAAAGAACACCAAGAAGCAAAGTACTAGCAAGAACAAGAGTAAAATCAAGTGGTCAATATGCAGCCGAATATTGGCATCTTCATTACCGAAAGCAAGATTCCAAAGAAGAAGAGAATGCCGCTGGTATCTAACTTGCCGAGAGCTGAGGGCACCTGATTTCCAAAAAAGACATACACAGAAAAAAGGTGGAAAACATCGAGTAATTCAAGTGTAAAATTCAAGAGAAGCAGGTTAATGGAACCAGACAGAAGTGCGCGCTTTGTGTTCCTACAGCCCTTTCAGTCACTGCGCACCTTCAACGAGGCCAGTTCTTCTCCCGCGTGAATGATGTCCGTCAAGAGCCACAGCGCGCCTAAACCCCCGAGCATCCCGAGGTAAGGCGGCAAACCCGTCAGTTCATTGAACACCGGCACGAAGAGCAGGGCGCCAATCCCGGTCCCGAAGACAATGTTGCCCCTCGGAGCAATCGGAGCTTCGGCCGGCACAATCCGAGGAACCGCACTGGGGTCCTTCGGGTCGTCTTCCACAACTTGCGGCAGCAAAACAGCGGTGCACACCACGAGCGAGGCCAGGGACGGCAGCAGCAAGTTGAGGACAATGGGCAGGGTCGAGAGGTTGTCGTTGATCCACAGCATGGTGGTGGTCACGTCGCCAATGGGAGTCCAAACCCCACCCGCATTGGACGCGCACACGACCATGGCCCCAAACAGCAACCGCTCGTCCTTGGAAGGCACTAATTTCCGCAGCAACGACACCATGACGATGGTCACCTGTCGAAAAGGAGGCAGTTGGTATGCACACGGAAACCAGAAAGGAAGGACAGGATTTTGGATGAAAGAGTTATCGTTCGTGACAAGACGAAGGACACGCCGATATCGCATCCGAAACGATTGCACAACTGAAGAATATTACAAATGAGGAATGAGAATCAAAGAGTCATGCACCGTGAGGTTGTTGAGAATAGCGGAGAGGAAGAATGTCAGCACCGAGATGGACACAAAGAGTTCCTTTTTCTTGTCCGTTTCCAACAAAGTGGTCACCACTTTGAATCCCTGATGTGCGTCCATCACTTCCACAATGGTCGAGGCTGCCAAAATAAAGAAGCAAATGTCCGAGACTTCCGCCAATTTCTCAGTCAGTTGCCCCAGGACTTCAGGCATTGCAACGCCAGAATAGTCGGAGTAGATCACCCACATGATCCCGCTCATCAAGAGGCCAATCCCTGCTTTGTTGAACTCGAACACCTAATGATCACCATTGATTAGATTCAGCCCCGCAGGAATAGAGGAATGCAATGGAGCCATAGGAAACCCATGCAGGCGCTCGACAGTGCGGCATAGAAGGAAAGTATGCTTCACTTCCAAACAGTGTAAGGACTCTTGGCCTAGTAAATTTACCTCTTCGAAGATGATGCCAATGTAGCCCAGCGCAAAGGTAAACCACATGGCACTCTGCCAGTGCTCGTGCAAAAATTGCCCCTGTAGCGCTAGCACCACCCCTGACGCCACCACCGCAGCTATGCCTGTCCTCTTCAAGTCTTCTTCGCCTTGCTCCAACGCAATCTGTGTGTAATCACGGGCAGTTAGGCAAAGGTATCAGCTCAAGCGCAGGAAACAGCTCACTTGCAACTCAATTGTTGAGATGAGCGCATGCAATAATGATATATAACACACAGCTTTGAGGCCTACCGTGTATACATGAGAGATATTCCTTCTATTTCTTGCCGCACCTCGTTCAAGCGCTCGCGTTGGCGGTCGTAGATGCGCTCCAAGGTAGGCTTATAGCCGCCGGGCACGGCTTCAATCTGCCCGTCGCTCAACGTCAGAGCTTTGAGGGCCAGCTTGTCGTCTTGCTGCATCAAACTCACGATTTGCCCGACTGACACAACCCCGAACAGTTTCGAAGCATCGGTCAACCCAGGGGCGCCCACTCCAGCGCCGCTTTCTCCACTAGGTAACGCGCACTCCTCCCCCTCACAGGCTGCGGCCGAAATCACCAGATGCCGAATCCCTTTGTTGCGCATCACCGTAAGGGCTTCGTCTGCGGTAGTCTCAGGGTCTGCCGCCACGATCTTTGACGCTGGCGTCATGAACGTGCCAACTTCGGAGGCGAGCATGAGGGACGTGGCGTCAGCGCCGACCGCGGCCGCTGCAATCGCGGCGGCCTCGTCCTCCTGTTCGGACAAGGCCACTCGAAGGTAGTCGCGCTCCGTGAAGATGCCAGCAAAGTTTCCGTTTTCATCAAACACGAGAGCTGCGGTGCCACGACCAACCTATGCGTATAGAGGCCACAATGACAGAGATACAACTCAGAACTCCGACTCGTCAGGTTAAGGTGCACTGCGCCTTAGCTAGCGCCGAAAAATAAAAGTTGACACGAACAATATTAGTTTAGTCACCTCGAGCAACTCGCCAACAACATCGATCACAGGGTCATTTGTGACGGCGCGCACATAGGGCACCTGAGCAAGCATGGTCAACGATTTTATAAAGTGAGTGCTACTCGCCATCGCCAACGGTTAGCAAGAGGCCAGAGTTGATGAGGAGAGGTATCGGCACAAAACACACCGGTTTTAAACGCGTAACTTCTGACAGCACTCGACGCATAGTTTGACCGGCGAATCTCTTCTTGCGTCCAACTAGCGCTTGCGCTGAGCTTGCCGGACTGCAATTATACAACAATCACACAAGTTGTGTCAATACAGCGAAAAACGGAAGAAGATTTCTGAGGATGATTAACGACAAATATGTCGCTCGTCCTATCAACCTAAATAACCCAAGAGCTTTAAACCATATTCGTACATTGATGCGCCCATTGCGACCGGCGTCCGAGCTCCTATATGGCGGAGACAGATGCAGTTTACAGCGTGAGGACGAAAGATTCCAATGAACCTCTGCCATTGTGTATCTTTCCATCTCAAGGTATTCCTCACCAAGTACGCGACGCGGGATGGCAACCGCTCTGGAGTTTGAGGCAGGAGTCCATAGAGCTGAGACACATGATACATGCGCCAGGACAGCCACGCAGGTGAAGACGTGCATGACGGCGGACTTCGCTTCGTTCTATCCTCGCGCCAGAATGCCAGAATGAATTGTTTCTGTCCTTTTTTCGAACTCTCCCAGGAGGGGGAGGATTCGTGTTTGTGACTGTACAGGGCAGGGCGCAACCGAAAGGAGGAAAAGCAGGCAGGTAGGCGCACTGGGTGCACTTAGTTTTAACTCGAAGAGCTCTGTGGAATGGGCTGCGCCGTCCTCGTCCCCCGCGGCGGGCATATTTGAAAATTTTGTTCGCCTTCGAGTCTAGTTGTAGGCCGCCACTAACCACGAACCCACTGTGTTTAGAATTCTGCACGAAATGGAATTAACCGAAATTTTCAATCCCATACTTGAACGTCCCGTAAACGGTACGTATGCCGAATACTGGTTGTCCACGACGTTTGGGATTGGTCAATTTCTTCTTGCCTCGACAGCGAAAAATATTTCAGTTCCTTGGCAGACCAGTGCCTGCGCTGGCAGCTCCCACCTCGGCCGCGACTTTGCGCCTGTCGAGATGGTGAGAAATATGGCACTGTTACATACCTGGTGCATTATGGATATTTGGCGGCACCTTTCTCGGCATTTTTAAGTCCATCCCGTTAACGCTTCTTTCCCTTGTGTCCTGGTGCAATGTACGACCTCCGCCCACGCTCTCATCTCACGACGGCCTTTCTAGGCGGCGGAGGCGCTAAATCTTCTGCGGAAGGTACCAATATATTTCATTCTAACGTGCAGTATTTGTGCGCGACATGTCCTACCGCCCCTGTCCTCTCTTCTTACCCTCGTGTACATGTTCCACTGACTCCCACTGTCCTTAATTTCCGGCCCTTACACAACACAGATGCTGAAACCTTCTCAGGGCTTGGTCCTGAAAAGTCCCTCAAATGGGGGCAACTTAGTAAAGCTATGGCAAGACAAGAAGAATCTCTGCTACCGGGTCCGTTTGCCAATCCCGTCTTGCATGTTGACGTTACCTTTTTTACACTGAGTACCCATACGGAGCTGTAAGCCGTTTTCTCAATTATTTTGACTACGCTCATACCTTACAATTTACGACTGTAGGTTTTAACTCAGAAGGCAGACGATCCGTCTGCGTACAGCCAAGGCGACCTGGTAGAGATTCCGTTTATGAAAGTGGACTCGGTTGTTCCATCCGGCGAGGCAGTGCCCTTCACGTTGACCCTCGAATACCAAGGGGTCAGCAGACACGCACACTTATTACATTTCATGATTTCCAACGAGACAAGTACTTCAGATGTGTGATTAGACTACGCTTGATGCAAAGGAGCCTTGCGATGTCGTAGTTGCACTGATGTACCTCAGGGGAATGCCGTCCTGCTCCCTCCCCCCCTGTGTGTTGCCATTCTTCGAGAAGCAATCGCCACCCGCACCTTTCTCAACTGCGCTTGGCACTTGTTGACCTTTACTTTTCCCCCTCTCCTTCCTCTCCTGCTTGCTCAATTGAACCAGGGCCCTGACTTGGTGATTGAAACGGTGACCTTCGAAGAGCTTTCCATGCTGGCCGTGGGCTTTCAAGGTCTAGTTGAAGAGCCCTTGCCGCTGGTGGTGGGGGGCGCTCCGGGCGAGGCCCAAGACGATGCCGACAAAGCACCCGATGAAGTGGTGATGCTGCCGCCGCCTACCAACCCAGGCCGCCTCGTCTGCTGGAGGGTAAGCCAAAGAGAGCGTGTGACCAGAACCCCTTTCTCAATAGTATGGTGGTGGTTGTGGTGGTGGTGTTGTTTGACGCCCTTCTTTAAAGCTCATTGAGCGTTGAGTCTTTCTTGACGATGCGATCTCGCCGCCGGCCTCGTCTATCCTTACCCCTTGTTTGCTTTTTTTTTTTTTTTCGCTTGCTACTCGTTTCTCACGTCGTTTGCTTTGCCCCTCCTCTGTATTCAGGTGGTGACGCACCCTAAGTTCGACAGCTTCATTTTGCTGTGCATTATCATCAACTGCTTTTTCATGGCGGTGGAAGACCCGGTCAAGTACAAGAAGGACGGCCGGGACGCGGATGGCGAGTGGCCGGGACACGTGATGTACGTTGAATTAGCTCACGCCTTTCTCCTTTCCCTTTATTTTTTTGGTTTTGATTTCTTCGTGAAAACGAATGAGGGGGCGCGGTTGTTGACGTATGTTGGGGACCATTTTGCACCCCCTATCGCACTCCTAGGTGTCTCATTTCATCGTGACCTTCTTTCTCTTTGCTGTACTCCTTTTTTTCGATCGGGATTCCTCCTCCTTTTTTCGCAGGTACATGGACATGCCCTATGACGTGGTCTCGGTGGTGGGGCGCATCTTGCTGTGGATCTTCACCGTGGAATCCCTCACCAAGAACCTGGCCTACACCCCGTGGGGCTACTTTTTCGGCCCCGATGCCAACTGGAACCGCCTCGATTTCCTGGTGGTGATTGCGGGCTGGCTCGAAGAATACCCCGACTACTTGGGCGCCATGCCGTTCAACCTCAGCTTCCTCCGGCTCTTCCGGGTGTTCCGGCCACTACGCACGCTGGGCAAAATGGAAAGCATGAAGGCGCTGATCAACACCATGTTCCTGTGCTTCGACCCCCTGGTGGACGTGCTGAACTTGACCATTTTCATTTTCTTCGTCTTCTCGGTGCTCGGGATGGAGTTGTTCCAAGGCCAGGGCTCCCAGCGCTGCATCGACGACTCGAACTGGGACCAAATCACGCAAACGGGCACGTGGAGCATCATGTCCAACGACGTGACGGGCAACCTCGAAGACCGGCGCTGCGGCGGCGAGTTCACGTGCCCTTGGGTGTGCACTGACGCGGATGGCGTAGACTTCGAATGCGGCAAGTCGGACGCGGGCGCCGTCAAGTACGAATGCTACCACGTGGGCTACAACCCGTACGAAGGCGTCGTGAAGCAAAACCAAGCCGATGGCATCATTGGCTACGACAACTTGGGCCAGTCCATGCTTACGGTGTTCGTGTTCTGCACGGCGGAAGGCTGGGTGGATGGCATGTACCAGTACCAAGACTCCTTCAACTGGGCTGCCTCCACGATCTACCACACCTTGATGATGATGCTTGGGAACATGTTCTGCATGTCTCTTGCGCTTGCCATCATTGCGGACACCTTCGAAGAAGAAGCGGGCGCGGAAGACGACGACGAAGAGGAAGGAGGGAAAGACGGTGAGAAGAAGCTCAAGAAGGAAGGCAGCGACTCGTCCCTTGACGCGCCCGTGGTGGACGAAGATGGCGAAGAGATGGCACCGCGGCCCGACAACGCAGTGCTGGGCGTGCTTTACGATATCGCGTACAACAAGAAGTTCGATTTGTTCATCGTGTTCATGATTGTTCTCAACACCATCACGCTGGCGCTCGAGCACAGCCGCACGAAGTGCCTGCCACCGGTGGGCATTGATGCGAGTGATTCGGAGATGTACGGTGCGATGGCTGGCTCCCCACCGACCTGCATCGAGCAAGCTTGGGTGATGACCGACTCCTTGAACGACTTCTTGAGCGTGACCAACTACATCTTCGTGTTTACCTTTGCAGCAGAAGCGGCCATCAAGCTGCCTGGAATGGGTCCCAAGTTCTACTTCAAGGACCCGTTCAACACCTTTGACTTCGTGATTGTGGCGGTCTCCTTCCTCGAGATGGGCCTTGGTCTCAAGGGCATGACGGCGCTGCGGTGCTTCCGCCTCCTTCGCCTCTTCAAGATGGCCAAGTCCTGGGGTTCGCTTCGCGCTATTATCACCTCGCTCCTTGCTGTGGTGCCTGCGATGACTTCGCTTACGTTCATGCTGTTGCTGTACATGTTCATCGCCGCCGTCGCGGGCATGGGCCTTTTGGGCAAC
>Ga0307931_1002429_pt1 | contig 11926 bp, 10 predicted proteins | sample OrgLakmetageno47_FD_201816 | JGI IMG/M metagenome (GOLD analysis project Ga0307931, IMG submission 201816) | Saline water microbial communities from Organic Lake, Antarctica - #47 | ecosystem: Environmental > Aquatic > Non-marine Saline and Alkaline > Saline | place: Antarctica: Organic Lake... | reverse complement strand
CTACTGCTGTGACTGTAGCCGCCACTAGGCTGTAGCGCAGCTGAAGTGGCTCCTTCCTCGTCGTCCTCTTCAAGAATGCTGCTCGTTGAGGAAGATGAAGACGCAGCAGCGATGGCAGCTAGCGCGGCGCGCTCCTGATCCAACCACGCTTGAAACTTCTTGAAGCGCAGGCATTGGTGCAAGTCCTGGCCAAACGGAAGGTTGCCGGCGAGCATCGCGTACAAAATCACCCCCGCTGACCACATGTCGGCTTTGCAGCCGTCGTAGCCCTCTGACGGATCGTTGTTTACGCGATGATTGCTAGTGCCGCTCTCACGGCCGCTATGGCTATTGTTCTTACTGCTCTGGTGCCCACTACTGCTGCTGCTGTTTTGAGGGCCGGGCCCAGAAGACGCGTGGCCTTGGCTGCTGCTGCTGCTCGTGGTTTGGCCTGGGGGCAAGCCTAACACTTCAGGAGCCACGTAGAACGGAGACCCCACCACCGACCGGAGCTTGCGCAGGTTCAAGTTGCTGTTGGTGGTGCTGGACTGAGGTGAGGGAGGCGTTGGAAACCCTTGTCCGCTACTTCCTTGCAAAGAGTGCGGGTCCGCGTTCAGAGGGGATGCCACCAGGGGGGCTCCGCTGCTACCACGTGCCAATCCACCGGAGGAAGGCGTTGTAGGATAATTGATGACGCCACTACTGCTGCTGCTGCCTCGGTGGCCGCTGCTGTTGCTACTACTAGTGCTGCCGGGAGTGCCGGGAGAGGGCGGCAGCAGCCCTGTGGCCGTTGAAGGAGAAGGTGTCGGCGTGGACGGCAAAAAGGCATGCTCTTCTGCGTCCCGCACAATGGCCGAAAGGCCGAAGTCGGCAATTTTCAGCACTTCGCCGTCATCGTCAGCCAGTAGCAGGTTTTCAGGTTTCTGAGGAAGATAAAGGGGGAAAAGAAGAAGCAAAAAAAAGTAAGTCCAACCCCCAAACAAAGAAAGCAGATAAAAATGCACTGAGGACAAGAACACCAAGAAAGTAGGAAGCGATTGTCGAGATGGCGAGAGTGTAAGAAAACAAATGATGAACCTAGCGGCAGGCACCTAATCAAAGCGCTATTTTCTTGTTTGCTAACTATCCTGCGATACACGCGCAATTGCAAATGCAAGTGCAAGCACAAAACGCACCAAGTCCCGGTGGCAGACGCCCTGGTTGTGGCAGTGCGCGACGCCTTTCAACAGCTGCGCAAAGTAGGTGCGCACGCTAGACTCGTCGGCGCCCTCGTCCGGGGCAATCCGGTCGAAGAGTTCCCCGCCTTTCGCCAACTCCAGCACTAGGAACAGCGTGGTCTTGGAGTCGTGGAGCATTTCCAGGACGCCGTCCAGTTTCAACACGTTGGGGTGTGCCGAGAGCTGGGCCATGTGCCGGATTTCGCGAAACATGCGGCCCCGCGCCTTCAGGAAGTGCTCGTACTTTGGGGGCAGCTCTGGCACTACAATCGTGGTGCCGTCCACAACGGCGGTGCGACCAGACGTCGGGGGTGACGGAGGTGACGACGCGTTCGCCTCTGAATGGAAGCTGGGCTGAGCAGTAGATGAGCTGGCAGTATTGCCACTGTCTTGCGCCCACAAATGGTCGTGGCCCTCGAGCCCCCACACCGCCACGCACTTGGGCAAAGTCATTTCGCGGAGCAAGTCGCCGCGCTCCACGTCGTGGTAGGCCGCCACCAGCAAGCCGCTGCTGACGTGGCACAGCCACCACACGTGCCGTGCGCACAAGGGTTCGTAGACTTCGCCGCTGCTCGTGGTGATTGTGGTCGCGCTAGGGTTAGTAGTCGCGGTACATGTGATCGTCTCTTGGCTGCTTGGTGGGGAGGCTACGCGTGCCAAAGGTTCGCCTTTCACCAGAACTTTGCACTGTTTGGGATGTACATAGTGCAAAGGAAGACTTAAAGGCCAAAGAAAGATAAGTAAAAACGAGGAAGCGTAGCATACGGCGAAAGAGTGCTTCCCCTCCAAAGAAATAGGCGTGGGAAAGGGAGGGGAAGGTAGTATGAGGACAATCTCGACCCATCATTTCCACTAAACAAACCAAAAATAGTGAATTTCAGTGGCGCAGGCAAGGTCAAATGAGAAGCAGTATATATCTTCAATAGTAGCCTGGCGCGTACTTGCTTAAGGGTGGCCTTCCGCTCAAGTTTGTAGCCCAAGGGGTTCAGAATCTTTAATGCAAAGTGCTGGTTGGCTCCGCACCGCTCAGCTTCGTAAACGACGCCAGCCACGCCACCGCCCAGATAATTACCGAGCTCGTACCTGATTAAATTAGCATCGATTAGTTTAATCTCAGCGGAGCTCTTAAAGTTGTGCGTAAGCGACGAGTGATGTCAACGTGAGGCCCCCAGAACGGTTTCGCAACATTTCAAGATGGACGTAGGACACGGGTCGAACGAGTGGCATAAATACTCACAGCTTTTCATCGTTCATAGACCATATGCTCTGGCCATCAAAACGACTAATACGGGTCGCCGCTGAAGGATCTAGCGGCGGGCCCATAGTAGCTGATGGCTAGACTACACACGGGAAACTCGTAAGTAGCCGGTGGCCGGAAGGAAGAACGAACGCACGATGCACGATGCGAATGCACCGCACCAACAACAAAGCGAAGAAAGTTCTCTCTTTTTGGCTAAAGAAGCCCCGAAGATCGGGGCAAAAATCAGAAAAAGTTGGGAAAGTGGCAGTTTCGGGATGCGAAAATTTGGATTTTTTACTTCTTGTACCTGCTTGTACAGTAGTTTTGTGGTGTCGTGGTGTCGTAGTTGAGGTATCCTAGTAGTATCCAAGCTACAAGGGGTCCGAGGTCCAAGGGGTCCAGGCTTATCAACTTGGCAACGTAGTGTCGCAGTCATTTGAGTGAAGCGTGCATGTGCACACGAATTCTCGCCCTGCTGCTGTGGAGCACTTCACGCTCTGCTTCATTTTCGCTGCCTAGACCTGATCGTTTCGTCCGCACCGGTGTTGCCATGATGGCTGCCGAAAAGCAAAAGAGCTTTGAACCCAAGAAGGTCCTTAGGCTAGCACTCTTACCACCATGATATCTTGAAATTTAAATTTTTCGGTGCTGATTGCTACTAGCTAGAAGGTTCAAAGTAAGCCTAGATTTTACCCAAACCTAGCCAGAATTTATAATTGTTTGCACTATTTTAGCTAGCTAGCTCCACTAATACACCGTACCTATGCAATCCTAATTTTAAATGGATTTTGCTTGAAATCTTACCCTGCTAGAACAATCCCCTTCACTAATATATGGAATTGCGTTTCCCTCCGCTTGGCTTAGATTGTGATCTGCGGTGCGGGCTTGCACGGGAGCGCTCTAGCGTATTACCTCACAGTGAAAGCTGGACATTCAGACGTGACAGTGGTGGAGAAACACTCGGTGGCGGCCGCTGCCAGTGGCAAGGGCGGAGGTTTCCTAGCGCGAGACTGGGGCTCAGGTCCTACTGTGCAGCTACATGAGGTGCGGGATGAAACAAATGGTTTTGGGTGCGCCAGATTCATAATTAATAGCTGGCCTCTTTTTTCGGTGCACGATGCAGCCATTGCGACTATTTCCACATCATAATTGTTCAACTTCCTCAGTGACATTTTATACCTCCAGCTAGTCACCTACTTCGTATCTCTTGCGTACGTGGATTTGCGTGTGTGTGGATAGACTAGCTTCGCGCTGCACGCTGAATTGGCGCGCGACCTCGGCCTGGAATCGTACCGCATACTCCCTGTGCTTTCGGTGCAGCCGGGGAAACGCCCCAAGAAACAGAAGGGCAACGCGGGTGACTTGTGCCCCTGGTTGGACGGGCCCGGGGTGGCAGCCACCAGCGTGATGGACGATAGTGGGGGTGCGCAAGTGGCGCCCCACGAACTGTGCACCAAGCTCATGCAAGCCGCTCAGGAAGCTGGTGCCAAACTGGTGATTGGCAGTGTGGAAAGCGTGAGCAAACAGCCGGCTGCTTCAGCGAGCGACGCTGCTACTGACAGCAGCAGTGGCGGTAGCAGTGGTAGCAGCATTGGTGGTGGTAGTGGTGGTGGCCTAGAGGAAGTCACAGGTGTGGTGTTGGCGGATGGCACTACGGTGCCGGGGGATGCTGTTGTCGTGTGCATGGGGCCGTGGTCGAGCCGAGCTGCTGATTGGCTGGGCCTGGACGTGCCGATCACCGGGATCAAGTCCACGAGCGTGGTATTTCAGTCCGAGACAGAAGTGGAGCCCTTTGCGCTCTTTTGTGGCGAAGACGCGGCCACTGGTAAGACAACGGTTGAGGATAAGGGATACGTGGTGAAAAAGAGAAATTTGAAACTGTACCGCTGGAGTAAGGCTACACAATAGGAAGTTAGGTTCATTGAGCACAGGGCTTCAATTTGGAGTTGGGAAATTGCCCTGGCTGTATTAGCTTTGAGTGTGTAGTGAAAGATTCAATTGCTCTCGGCGTGCTTGAGTAAGTGCATGATCTTGTTTTATTGTGTTCCTCTCCGTTTTTAGGTACCCACTTGGAAGTGTACCCTCGAGCATCGGGCGAAGTGTACCTCTGCGGGATTGGCGGGTCTGAATACGTGTCTCCGGAGCAGCTGCGGGCGGGCTTGTATCCACCAGGCGACGTGCCTCCCGACCCTTCACGCGTGGCCGCCGCTGCCCAGGCGTTCAGCGCTCTCTCCACTCGGCTCACGGGCCCAGGTGGGCGGCAGCCGGACTTGACGCAGGCGTGCATGCGGCCCTGTGCCCCCGACGCGCTCCCCCTGATGGGGAAAGTCAACCACCTCAAGGGGGCGTACCTTTCGGCGGGCCACAACTGCTGGGGCATTCTGTGGGCCCCCGTGTCAGGCAAGGCCATGGCGGAGCTCTTGCTTGAAGGAGAAGCGAAATGCGTGAACCTGGCTCCCTTTGCTCCTGGGCGCTTCGGCCCCAACAAAGGAGCAGCGGCTACTGGGGGGCGTGGTCGGAAAAGGGGTACGACTGCTGTGGGGGAGCAGTGGTAAGTACATCCATCATTCGTTTGCAAGTGAGTGCTGCGATTCGGAAGTAAAAGAAATGAGGAGTATCGCTGAAGAAGCCCTAAATGCTAATGTGTTGATATTGTGACCCTGTAACGTGCCACGGGCGTAAGTGTTTGCTCTTTAATATATTGCCCCCTATGAAGATGTGCTGCCAATTAGTACGCAGCGTTTTGCAGGCCAATAAGGAGAATATGCTACAACTGAAGACTACTTTTGTCTTGCTTGTGTATAAGCTTACTCTAGAAGCCGATATATAGCGTACCGCTAAATGACTGTCGCAGTTCCTTTGGCCTTTTTAAAGGATACAGTGTTAGTGTGAGTATAAATCTAACAAAAAGTAGATGAACTCCGAGTGGCTTGAAGCCCATTAAGCTCAGGGTATACCTGTAATGGTAATTTCAGGCCTTGAGTTCCTGCGCTCTTGATCCCGTAAAAATCCTCGCGGACCCCGGGTGATGGTAATTGCATGGGTGCCACAGCAGGCATACGGAATCCTCCACGATAAATGAACTTCTTGCTTGGTTCTGGGTTTTTGGAACTCAATAACAAGCGCGTATCGGGTTTCATGTCTGCAATAGGAGTGGAATTCATACCGCTGTTGGTGCAGTTAATATCATTTGCATCGGCTTCAAGCTTTGAGGTCAGACTCAAATGCTTTCCTGGGCTTTTAAGCAGCTTATCTTGCGAAACTTTTCCTCGAGACTTGTCATCCTCAACTGTATTATTCATCAGGTTTCCATCGAGTGGAGCTTCTTTCCGACTTCGGGTCGGAAGAGGACGATCACATGCCACGCAAGTGGGCAATGCCTGAATTCGCCCAAAGCGAGTGTGTGCCAGCATGACCACAGTTGAATTCTTCGACAGTGCCGCATCCACCGTTTCCATTACTCGAGTCAAAAACTTGCGCCGAGCGCTCTCTCTAGGAGCTCCTGCTGCTTCGGGACGGGATACTGACGCCTCAAAATAGAGTTCTTTTCTTGTCTGTTCCATCAAGTCAGTCTGACGTTCTTCAACGCTGGCCTCAGTGTTTATTGGAATTTCCGGCTGCGGCCCTCGAAAGACACGCTCAAGGGCTTCGTGATTTGCTACGTCAGTTATATACTTCGCCATAGATGTCGCAAACGTGGCAACTAAATGAGGAGCTGTCTCAGGAAACGGTGGGCTAAAGTTCAGTCTGCATGCCAAGTCTTCGTAGTCGTTGCACATAGTAGCAATCGGCAACATCGAAGGTTTATAGAGTTGGTTCTGTTTTTGCAAGGTTTCTTCGAGGCCTCGCAAATCGAAACTTATAGCATCCAGGGCCCCTTGCATGCTCGCCTTATGCACGTTTAAATGAGCGTCCATATCAGAATGCAGCGCATTATTTTGGTCTTTCAGATCATGTGCAATTTTTGTGGCATATTTTTGGAGTTCAAAAGTATTCTTGCATGCGTCCTTATGCAGAATATGCAACTTGTCGATTTCCTGTAGAGCAGCACTTTGATCGCTGGCATTTCGCTTAACATCCTTATTTATTTCTTCGGACACATTTTCCTCAGCGGTCACTCGTCTTTCTAATGATTTCAATTGCGAATTGGCGTGAGTTAATCGGAGCTTAAGGGCTTCTGAGGCTTCCCGGGATTTGTCCTCCACAGCATTAGTCGATTCCTTGATATTTTGGTTCAATTTAGAGCACAGTGAAGCGTCAAGGTGCTTGAGCTCTAATGACATCTCTGACAATATTTTTCTTTTTACGTCTGAAGTCGCTTCCGCGGCGCTGCTCTTCAAACGCTTCTCGACTGTTTCGAGTTCCAGGTTTTTAATTTGCCTTATTGTATCAAGAATTGAAGCCATTTCTGCTTCCATTTTCTTTGTCTTTTGCTCCATTTGCCTTTGGATCATTTGCGTATGTATCACTACCCATTTTTTCCACTTCATGAATGCAAAGCGGTCCAACCTCTTCGTAGCACGATCCATCAAATTTGAAATACTTTTGATCGACGAACTTCTTTTCTCAGCAACAACCCGTGTCATTCTGGAGTATGTGTACCATTTGGAGAAACACTGTCGCAGATAAGCGCAGTAGATAATTTTTGCAGATCCCTCTAAGGCCTGAGTTCGGAGCATTAATTTCCCTTTAAGAGCTGAGATCCTTTTCCAATTCATCCAAGCATTGCGAACGAGTGAATTGGAAGTCATACGTAAACAACACTGTACTACCCTTGCTTGCTTCCTTCGAAGGCATCTTCGCTCCCTCTTCGTGAGCGCATCAAAATTCTCTTGTAGGGCTTCCAATTCGGTGGTCAGTTTTGCATTCTCGAAAGATAATTCTTCATTGTGAGCACGAACGGCATCAACAGCACGTGCTTGAGTCTCGTAACGCGCAGTGAGGCTGTCGTTGTGGGCTTGTGCACGCCGTGCCAGGGCTGAATCATGCGATTGCATGACACCTCTAGCTTCTCGAAAGCTTTCTTGCATCGATGCCATTAACTCACGTCTCGATTCGGCAGATACGTCGTTGAGAAACTTATGAAGGTCACTTTCAACACGCTGGTTGTTTGAAATTAGATCACGGTGCGTTAGAGCATTTGCTAAACTCAGTTCGACTTGTTTCATTGAGCACATGAGCTCGCGGACAGAGAGTGACATCGTGTGTTGATCCAAGTCTGTCCCTTGCTTAATGCAGTCATCCGGCGCTTGTATTTCAGTCTGATGCTCGAGAGCCTTGAGACGTTGCTCAAGTGTTTCCAAGCGCGCCTCCATAGCTAATTACTCAGCCAAGCGGCGCTAGTACAGTTGTGACTACAGTACAATTAAGTCGGCCGATCAACACGAGTAAATTTGAGTACATGTGCACAAGATTTTATCGAAGATTCCAGAAGCAGGGAGGGGGCTACGTATACTACTAAGTAGTACAGATTGTGAAAGGCACAATGTTGTCTTTTGGGCATCCATGAATTGTTTACGAATAGCATAGTGCACTGTTATGAAGAGGACATGGAGACACTACAACTCAAACTTTGGTCAATCTCACACAAAGTAGAAGTACATTGTGGCTATTCATGAATTTGCTGATGTGAAGAAGTCATATCTATACTCTTTGATATTTGATATTGCCTTGATTAATCGTGGCGGTGAGGATGACACAACAAAATAATTTCCGTTGAAATGAACTTAGGACGTAGTAGTGCAAAAAATGATTGCTGTTTCGACGATTACACTGATTCACGCGAAAGTCATGCAACCATGGATTGAAAAAATGATTCACTTGCGGCACATCAAGATTGATAGCAAAATATGGTTGCTGTTTCGACGATTACACTGATTCACGCGAAAGTCATGCAACCGTGTATTGAAAAATGATTCACTTGCGGCACCTCAAGATTGATAGTAAAGAACAACAGATGTGTAGGACTGCAATATACTTAGTTCTCGTACCAGTAAACTTTCTTCTTCACTTGTGACGATGTTCAAAGCCCGTATTAATGAAATCTTCACGATAGTTGAACTTTACAATTAAAGAAGCCAGTTTATCTTCTCAAGAGAAATAATATCAAATCACCAATCTAGATCTCGCGTGCATAGCCCCTGGCAAAAGACGAAGAGCGGGAGGTGCTTTACTTTTGTCACACTCAGACCTGATCGCTTTTGTGACATTAAATGCTTGAAAATAGTAGGGGCTACAGTAGTAACTTGTGGGTCTGAAGAACGCTTTCAGTTGCCTTTCAATTGCCATTTTCTAATCGTTCCTTATCTTTCGAGGGTCGCCTGGAAGATTACTATTTAGTGAACATCACAAGTTGAGCCATGGTTGCTTGGACTAGTCCTACGTGCCGAGCCATTATATGAATATAATTCTTCACCCAATCAATGGGATTCAAGATCAACCCTGCACGAGGAAATGTAATGCTTGAGCATTTTGTTAACATCATCCAAGTAAACTAGATCAGGTAAGAATTTTTACTCCTCAATTGAAAAGAAGTATCGACGCACAGCGCCAAAGTCACATATTGACGAATTCTTGAATCCTTTACTAAGGGAGTAGTAGAAATCTAGCTACGCTGAGTATCCGTTTGCTTAATAGAATCTTAGCATTTACCCTCTTAAAGCGTTCAAGAATCATTTTTCAGGAGGAGATGTAGAATTGGCGAAGTTTTCGATCTTGGTTCTGACCCCTCTTCCGCAATGATGCACCGGGAGTCCATTGCTTTTGAAGCCTTAATGAGCATTCGACCGCAAGTTATCTCGGAGAATCAATTCGGCCGAAGGAGTGTTACCCAGCCAGCAAGCGTCTGCCTCGGCCTCGAGTCACGGGCACTTGCACAATGCGATCAGCCCAACGGAGCATCCGATTGTGCTAGTAGCTGGCATAGTCCACGGCATTCAAGCATTGAAAGAAGCTCGCAGAAGTGGTGCGATGCCGAAAGCTATGATTAGGGTTGACACAACACACGCTGCGGGCATGGGTATTCGCATAAAGACAGGTGAAAGGAATTCCAATAGCCATTAGCCTGGTTCTCAGAATGACCCGAGCATTCCTGACGAAGGTTTCCTTACAATCCATGGGAATCATCTCCGCTGGTGAGCGCGGTTTATGCATCGGATTTCAAACTTTGTGGGGGACGTTGGACTGCATTCGAGCTTACTTCATACGTCTATTAATTCTACGAGCTTGCACATCCTACCATCGCGCTTCTTTCTGCAAGGAGGCAATAGAGACAGAAACCAAAGATGCTCCATCAAAGAGGGTCCATTGAAAAAAAGTAGAAGCAAAAAACAAATCTGGCACGAAAGCAATAGGGCCCAGCGGGGAATTGAACCCCGGACCTCCTCTACCCTAAAGAGGAATCATACCACTAGACCACTAGGCCACTATGGTGCGAGAAAAAATTGGCAATTTGAAGACATTACTATGGCTTTTTTTCCGGTTCATCCGTCGTCATCAAGTGAGTCAGACCTTGTCAACATTCCTCAAAATGCAACTTATTCCAGCGTGGCTAATGCAAACCGCAGTGGCATCGCAGTTTTACTTTTATGGTACTGTATGCTTGTTCGAAATGTAACCCTAGAGTGAACGTCAACTTAGCTACGACAACTGAATTCTTCTGTGTGACGAATTAAAGGAGAAAGAAGGATGATACTCACCACTCAGAATGAGACAGTGGTACTGACACAGCCCATCTTTCCAATTAGAGCAAGGATCTTTACTGTCCATTTATTCTACTTGAAAAGTTGAACATGAAAAATCATCGAGATGGCACCGTCATTATAGCTCCGTGCAATATACATTCTGCAGTGAGCAACACCTTCAAATGACACCTCGAAGCATTGACACCACTTACTACGTATGTAGGCTTATTCAATGCAGTCGACAGTCACTGGCTCTTTCAACCTCCCTCACACGTCCACACCAAATCCCCCTTTCCCCTGAACCTCAGGCCGGAAGCGCTTCACGCAAAACGGCTGGAACCGCGCGTCGGCGCTGTACACTCAGCCGGACCAGCTCACCAGTGCCGACCTTTCCTCCAAAGTCTTCGTGGTGACTGGCGCTACTAGCGGGCTAGGCAAAGACGTCGCCCAACTCCTAGGCGCCCAAGGCGCCACGGTCTATGTGGTCGTGCGTGGCGACTCCGCGAGGGCCGAAGAAGCAGCAGCCGCGGTGCGACAGGCATGCGGCAACGAACAGGTTCGAATGGGTGGTAGTTGTTTTTGTTCGTTTGTCGTATTCTTGAAAGGAGACGGAGAGAACAAAGTATTTGCATAGCTACGTGGTAACTATTAGTATTATAACAACTTACACCGCACCTTGGGGATAGGACGGTGCTAGTAGTCTACTTGAATCCCTCAATCTCGTTTATGAAAAGAAGCTCGATCGTTAGTGCTTCCACTGCTGCTCAATGCTCTAATATAATATATGCGGTGCTCGGTGCAACCCAAGGTGCACGGCTTGGTGGCGGACGTGTCTCTGGCGGCTGACGTGCGGCGTGTCTCGGCGGAGCTCGACGAGAAACTGGGGCCCAACCGCGGTGGGTGCGTAGGCGGCATAGTAATTAAGCTCTCGCGACGAATTTAATGTATAAAGACGCACAAAAGCGAGAGAAAGAATGAATCTTCAACTCTACCTTCACTTTCGTGGCGCTTTTGTGGGGCTCCTGGCCATCGCCACATCCACCTTTCTTGCACTCTTAATTACAGGGTTGGACGGCTTGGTTTGCAACGCGGGCGCTCTTCTCTCGACGCGGACCCTGACGAAGGAAGGCGAAGAAATCACGGTAAGTTGATTTATCATCGCCTAGGCTTCGCAGAAAAATACTTGGTGTGAAGAAACTCTACTTGTTATGCATAGCCCATACCCTGTTTCTCTCACATATGTCTTCTTCGTACTATGTTTTCACTAGGCTGGGCCTGTACTTTCAGTTACATTTCATCTATTTTTTTTCAACCCGTCGATTTTAATGTAGGTGGCCACACACTTGCTGCACGGGACTTACTTGCTTGCCAATGAACTTCGTCCCACTCTACAGCGTGCCACTGATCCACGTCAGTGGCCTATATTCTCTTCCAGCCTAACGCGTGTCTTCATCTCCGAAAGCATTATCGTTATCTAGGTCTAGACTGAGCGCGGCTGCAGCTAATTACAACCAAACATTACAGTGAAGTGGGCTGAAACAAACTCATCTTTCTTTTTGTTTTCCTTTTTATTTTTCCTCGTTTTCCTGCAGGCGTGGTGGTGGTGACGTCGGGTGGGATGTACACGCAGAAGTGGCCGGGCATGGCGGTCGCCGACTCCAGTGCAGACCCCAACGCGTACGAAGGCAACGCGGCCTACGCGTACGCGAAGCGAGGGCAAGTGCTGCTGGTGGACCAGTGGGCGAAGCAAGAAGCCCAGAAGCCGAAACCCATCAACTTCATGAGCGTGCACCCTGGCTGGTAAAAAT
>Ga0307931_1002427_pt1 | contig 11927 bp, 9 predicted proteins | sample OrgLakmetageno47_FD_201816 | JGI IMG/M metagenome (GOLD analysis project Ga0307931, IMG submission 201816) | Saline water microbial communities from Organic Lake, Antarctica - #47 | ecosystem: Environmental > Aquatic > Non-marine Saline and Alkaline > Saline | place: Antarctica: Organic Lake... | reverse complement strand
CGAAAGCGGCATGAACACGACCTTGAAGATACTTTTCGACAAGCTCGGGATTGACTCAAGCCACTACCGGCACAGTGGTCGGAACAGCAACGACGCGCATGCGAAACTGAAAATGCACTATCAGGTATAGTGCCTAGGTAGATTATTCATTTGCCTGTCGTATTTATGAAAAAAAAATGGCGGCTTTTTTTTTATACCTTTACTCGAATCAATCTTTATGATTTGATTTTGATTCAGGATGGAAAGCAACGTGGAAAGGAAATTGCCCGTCTCGTACACGATATTTACAAGTCAGACATTTACGATTTCGGATACACTTTGGGGTTCTAAGGGTTCTGAATCATGTCAAATTGTGAAATGAAGTCTCTATGAAGGTTTCCGTCTTTCAGTGATCTCAAGATTTGAGCGGATCGTGCATGACCTGCCAGGTTATTGTTATCGGTCTCAGCAAGCAAAAGATGCACGCAAGATGTTTCGCTCGATTCTAGATCTTCGTACGGAATCCTCTGATTTTTACCCTTCTTTTCGTTCGGAGACTACTATCTGAGTGTACAGTAGCTACTCCTCGGTTCAGAAAAAGCCGCGGCACCGTTTCTGTTAGAGTTGCTCTCATTGTTTCTCGGCAATTCACATGACAGTTCACGGCAGTTGACGAGCAGATTATTTGGTATGGTGTCGCGTGGACGGCGACAGGTGCAGGCGAGGGCCTCAGATTCGCCATGGGAATCGCATTGGTAAAGTTGTGAGGAGCGCAATCGAACCTCGATGCATGGAAGGGCAAGCTCATCCTAGTCTCGACAGCTCACCGTGCTGGGCGTTAGTTGCCAATCCTGCTCCAACAGCAGATGATTGCGATGCTTGATTTACAGGCAGATTTGACCTTTCCGGTGTTTATCAATCTCCCCCCTGCTTCGCATATAAAAATGAATCTTGATCAAGGCTTCGAGCTTTCTGCCTGGGGGAATGTATTACTCTTTTTGGCGCCATTGGAACCAAAATAAAAGCACGACCCCCCTCCTCATAACTCATAAGCAGTAGGCAGTAGGCAAAAGAACGATGAAGAACGAAGGCGCGTTTCCGTTTCCGGGAAATTTGTTATTCATAAAAACTCGCCGAAGATCCCCCCTACCCCCTACCTCTTCCCAATGGCCACTAGAAGAATTAGACATAGGCATTTACTTTGAGTTTGTGTACTGCGCATTGCTTACTATAGCTCATTACATCAAGATTACTTATGTGCGTTACTCAGCAGTCGAAAGGCGAAAGACGGCGATGAAGAAGTTTGTAAGTTGATGCATAGTTGATGTATATGAGCAGCGAATGAGTTTAAATGAGCACCGGAGGAGAAGTGAAGGCGAGGAGTAAGGATTGGGGAGTGCCGTTATCGTGTATCGAGTACTCTATGGTGGATCGTGCACGTGCATCATCGCGCATTCCGGCCTTGGACGGAAGTACCGTATACGCTCTCGAGTCCTCTTGGTGGTCTTGGTTTCTTCCAGTCGTTCTCGTTTCTTGACTTCTTAACTAGGCCTCCGGGAAAAAAGCTGAGCTTTCTTTTGAAGAATCTTGAGAAAAAAAAGCTCAAAAGAAGCTTCTCAACGGACAAATTTCGACCCAACGGATAAATATTCTCAATAGGGATATCGCCAATTCCCCCCTTGGTGGTGAAAATACGGCCAGAATACGGTAAAAATACGGCAAATACGTCCACAGATCCGTAGGAGCTTTTTTTTGGAGCTTTTTTTTGGATTTTACGAGCTTTTTTCCCGGAGACCTATTCTTGACAACAGTGAATGCTGGGCAATGGGGCCAACCATAGATATAGAGGCTCTTCTGGCGCAGGAGAGTGACGACGACGATCTTGACTTGGATGCGGTCGATCTTGAGGCGCTTTTGCGCAATGATTCCGATGGGGATGACGACGAGGACTTGGCCGCCCTTGTGCCTTCGCTTATCTTGGGGTCATTCGATCCAGGATCGCCTGGTGCGCCCGAGTACAATCTTGAAGATGCATACGAAGAAGACGGCAACGAGGCCTTGCAAGAATTGCTTCGCGAGGCCATTGATGAAGGAGACAATGGCCTTGACTATGAGGCTAGTGCTTTCGCCATTGATGATATAATAGCTGAAGCTGAACTTGACGACGAGGAAAGCAGCGAGGAACATGTGGCAAGCAAGCTAGCTTCGCATGCTGATGAACCTAGCAGGATTCAACCGCCACCGACCGCAACAGAGACTTGTACTGTGAATCCACTTCCAGCCAAATCCATAAGCAGGCCATCATTAGGGCTTTCGCCTCCAGCTACATCTGCTCCTCGACAGAGCGCCAAGAGCCGACTCGAAATGGCTGAAAACCGCGAGCAGCGGCTGTTAAAACTGGGAGTTTCGGAGACGCTTACGCCTCTGCAAGGGAAACGACGAGGGACTGCTAAAGTTGCTTCTGCTGTCGCTGACACAGCTTCAGGTGAGCGTCAAACCGATGGCCATTCGAGCGGAGTGGTCCTTAGCAACATGCAGGCCATCAGCCGGCAACTCGAAAAGAACTCAACGGTGCAATACCAGCTCAGCCCAGGGTTGCCCACTGCTGTGGCTACGCACTCCAAGTTTTTGGCCGTGGGCACAGACCGCTGCCTCGTGCTCCTCTTCGACCATTTCCAAGAAGTGCGCCAAATCCTCGGCAACACGAGCGACGCTGAGACCGACGGCGCGGTGACTTCGGTAGACATTTCGCCCAATGGCGAATGCCTTGTGAGCGGGTTGGCGAGTGGGAAGATTGTGCTGTGGGACCTCATAAAGGGTGCTGTCCTCAAAGCGCTGCCTGAAGCGCACGCGTCGCCAATTATGGCGGTGCGCTTTTACCATGAAAAGGACTCTTCCATTGTGTCTGTGGATACTCGTGGCTGCGTGAATAAGGTACTTTTTCAGAAGACGATGTGGTCTCAAACCTACAGCGTTCAGACGGAATGCTTGCTCGACGGTGCTGCAGGTCAGGTGCCGTGTATCTGTACCATGCCTTCGAGAGCACAATCTAGCGCGGACGAGACTGCGAGGCACTTTCAAGGCCAAAACGACCGCACCAGCGCTTCTGCTGGCACTGCGGCGGTTGCCAACGGAGAAAGTTTGCCGCAAGGGTTGATTTTAGTGGCGCTCAGCTCGGAGCGCAGTTCTTTTGTGGTGGCGGTGGAGCCCACGGTGGAAGTGGTGTTCAAGTGGGCGCGGCCGTCCGAAGTGCACGGCGAAGCATCCGCCTCGTGTTTGCCATGCCTCGCATGGGGATGGACGCTGGTCAAGGGCGGCGGTCCTAAAGTGCTCCCAGTGCTAGCGCGCGGATGGGGCCAGTCGATTGACCTGTTACAAGTAGTACCTGCGCATGGTGGCATGCTCGACCACGACAGCCCTGCTCCTAGTGGCGCCACTGCACCTCCGCCGTCCGGGCCTACGGGAGTGACATACGAGCCATTGACTAGCATCGAGACGTCGTGCACTGTTGTGGCGGTTGAATGGTTAGGGCCTCAGGTGATTGGGTACCTGTCGACTTCGCGCGAACTTCACATCATTGACACCTTATCCATGCAAGAGATGGAAGTCTGTGACGTTTCGTCCGTCAACCTTGTGTCGGCCACGTTTCTCCGAAACAACACTCTGCTGCCGCGAGATGGTGCATCGACTGAGCTCGAGCGAGGTACTGCCGAGTCGTTTTTGAACAGTTTCCGCGCGAGTGAAGGGAAAGTGTACATGCTTGGTAGGACAAGCCTCGGAACAGCACGGGTGCAGTCGTGGAGCCAAAGGATCGAAGCGCTCGTTGAGGTTTGATAAGTTGCTTGTGTTCGAACAAATTAACATTTTTGTTCCTTTCCTCTCGCTTCCCTGCCGGTACTATCAAATGCTTATATCATCAATATCCCACCCTTCTTACTCTAAGCATCCAATTTATGCCAATGCTATAGGACGGTGAGTGGCTTGAAGCGCTCGCCTTGTCGCTTGACCATTATGAAACGAGCGTGAAACCATTTGCCGAGTCATTGTCGCCTATCACGTCGTCATCGCAGCAGCGGGTAGTAACGGTGTCACCAGCCGCTGCCCAAATCGCGGAGCTACTGATGCGGTACCTTAAGCTTGCTGTAGAGAACGCCCCTTCGCCAAAAGCAAGCACAGCCGTGGAGCAGCGGCTGTCGCGCAGTCCCGCTACTGGTCGCCCAGGCCGCATTGATCTCGTCGCGTCGCACTTTCAAATGATCGCCGGGGTTTGCATTGAATTTTGCGTCTGCATTGAGCGGCTGGACCTTCTCTTTGGGGCCATTTTTGCGAAGTTCGTGAGCATCAATCAGGCTCGAGTTCTTCTTGACTTGCTTGAGCCGTATGTCTTGCAAGAAAAAATTACGTACTTGGCTCCCGAAGTCATGGCGGCGTTTGTCGACCACTTTCAGCACAAGCAAGACTTGTCCGCGGTGGAGCGTTGCCTCCTGCACATGGACGTCACGTTGCTCGACTTCAACAGCATTGTGACGTTGCTCCGAAAGCACAAACTGTACTCCGCCCTGATTTACGTGTACACGTCGGGGTTAGACGAGTACACGCCGCCGCTTGAACTCATGCTCGAGGGCGCAATGGAGTTGGCCAATCAAACGCAGGCACAGGTTGCACAGGGGACGGATGTTGCTGGCGATGCAAAGAACTCCAGCAAAAGCTTGAACCAGGCTGCGTTAGAAACCGTGAGCTACAAAGCGCTGCTGTTCTTGCATTACTGCTTGCAGGGCAAAGGCTTCCCTGCCAAAGTGCCCATTTGCCCAACGCGCGCCGCCGCCCTTCAGAAAGAATTGATGGAGTTCGTCCTCTTGCCCACACTTTCTGCGGGCACCCGCCGCCGCTTGCGCATTTCAGACGACGACGATGCGCCTCCAGCAACAACAGGTGCAGCAGCGACTGCAGACACTGCCAAAAGTACTGAATCTCAGCCCATCACCCGGCGTCCGTACCCTTATTTGCGTGCGCTCCTGGTGGTTGACGTGGCGTGTTGCCTGCAGGCGTTCGAGCTCGTCTTCGATTCTTTAGGCAGTGGCCCTATTGTCGATCCACTCAACTTCGTGAATGTGCTTGCCACCATCCTGGTGCCTGAGCTCGCCGCAGCTAGCGCTAGTGGCAACGACAGTGGTTTCAGTGATGATGGGTACAACAGGAACAGCGTCGCTGAAGCGCCTCCTGCAATTTACGCTGCGACGTCGTCTGTCTCCGAAGTGCCGAAGACCGTTGGCGCCGCTGATTTCTTGGAGTTCGTAGCCAAGTACATGGGGCGCGGGTTAGTGCGGCCACCGCCTTCCCTAGCCAACGCGTGCATTCAGCATTTGGCGTCGAACGAGACCACTTTGCCCTCCGCCGACGCCCACGAGCTCTTGGTTGCGGCGCTGCAAGGCCTCGGGGGCGCTCTCTCGCACAGCGTAAACGTCAAGGAGTTGCTCCCGCTGGTGACTGAAGCTGGGTTCAGCCGGGCTGCCGTGCTGCTGCACGTGGCTGCGTTGCACACGGGAACAACCAGTGCCGCAGAGCACTTCGGTGCTGCAGTGGCCGGTTATTTGGCCGACCCGGACGAGGTTTACAGGAAGCAAGTGTTTGGGTTCATTGGGCGCGAAGTGGAGCAGCAAGCGTTGCGCGTGTCGCATGCCCTCAGCCATGCCTCGTCAGCATCGCTCAACGGTGGGCCGGAAGACGCCACCGTCACCCGCGCCAAGGGCTTCCTTTCCGCCATGAAGTCCGCGACCATGGTGGAGTTGGCCGCCCTTGTCGATTTGGATTGCGCGTTGAGCGTGCGCCTCGCCCAGCAGCTCTTTGCCAACGACCACAAGCGGGTGCTGAAGGCCCTCTCGGTGGCGCCCCGGCAGCAGTACACGCTGCTCGGTGCCATGGTGCAAGTGAGTGGGCCGTCGAATTCCAACGGACACAATGGTGGAGAGGGCCTAGCAGGCAGGGACATGGGGATGGGAGGCGGGGGTGTCACCAGTAGCGGCAACAGTTCCAACAGCGGTGAACTCGACGAGTTGGCTGTGCCGTTGGATTTGAGCGACCTGAAGCTTTACGTGCAATTGATGGCCAAGTTTGAGCCTCAAGCCGTTTACTCGTACCTTTCCACGCACAACGACTACCCTTTTGATGAATGCATCCAGGTAGAACGCCTTTTGAATACAATCAATGGACTCTTACTCCTGGCTTTACACGTATTTAGCAAAAACTACTCAGTGCACAGTTCTTGAATTCATTATTGTGGCTTCGACCTTTCGTCTGATATACTGTGTACTGTGATTCGATGTCTTACCTCTCATATTACGTGTTCACGGTAGGTGTGCCGTGAGCATGCCATCACCGACGCCGAAGCTTATTTGCTAGAGCTCACAGGCGACATTTCGGGGGCGCTGGACTTGATTTTAAGGTCCATTGAAAAGGCACTGGGGCAGCTCAAAATGAAGTTGCGAACCATGTCCACTGCAGCGCTCGTTCAGAAGGGGATCGCAACTTTCCTTGCAGGCAGCAACAGCGACGTGATGAACACTGACCACGGCGAAGGGCAAGGCGGCAGTGCAGTGACTGCGAATGCGCGCGCAGTCTTCAGCGAATTGTCGGAAGGCGAAGGCGTCGAGCGCAACTTGCGCGTGGCGATTGAGGTGTGCGAACGAGCCACGGCGCGCGCGGCTGCGGACGCGGACTCGGACCCAGCTGTGGCGCACAACAGCTTGCATACCAGTGGCAGCGGTGGCAGCAGCAGTGGTCGCGGTGCAGGGCAAGGAGAGAGCGCGTCAGCCGACGAGCAGCGGCTGTGGAATTACTTGCTCGACCGGCTGTTGATGGCCAAGGCCACTCTGAAGCTCGGCGGCGAAGCATCCCACCACAAAGTTGTGCTCGAAAGCGTGCTGACGGAGGTGAGCGATTTCATGTATGAGCTCGGTTTCTTTTCGACTGATTTTTCATTTTTTTATGTCTCACAAATTATGTCATAACTTTCTACATAATTTAATTTTGGTGTATGTATATGTTTTCTTAGAATTATCGAGTCTACTCTATTCACCCTTCAAAAACAAATACTGCATAAATATTTTAACCAGGTTATGCAGCGCGCGTGGCACTCCATGTCCAAGTATGTACCTCTCGCCAAAATCGTGCGCAAAATCACCGACGACCACTCGGACACTCCTCTTGGGGACATGCGGGCCATCATCCTGTCGGTGCTCCGCACGTCGGCGTTCGAATCCACTCTGTATCAGTCGTCGGTGCAGGTGGTGGCTTCCGACATGCAAGGCCTCGCAGCCCGCCGGCGGGCGTTACTGGGCACGGGCCACGCAGTGAGGTGCGTGTGGGACCAGCGAGGGCATGGGGTCAGCCTCGCGGACGACCCTGCTGGGTGCGAAAGTCTCCTGGCGGGGGGTAATTCTAGTGGTACCAGCGGCGGCGGGGACCGCTCTCAAACGCCACAAAACGCACTGCTGACCATCGAGCGGGGTGGCATCGTTGCCAACGCTGTTCTTGGGAACGAAGAAAACCACGCGCCGAACTCAGCGCATACATCCGACGGAGGTGACGTGGAAGCTGACGCTGCAGCAGAAAAGGCCGCTGCTGCTCAAGCTGCCATGTTAAGAGCTGCTCGGTTAGAGCGGGCCGCGAAGCGCTTGAAGCCTAGCGTGTCGCTGCAGGATTCGGCGCTTGTCGGGAGCCCACCCACGCTGCTGAACGTGACTCCTTGCTTTGCCACGGCGCTCAACCAAAGTGCCAAGATTGACCGCTTACGGCCGGGCTCTTTACCAAAAGAAGCAATGCACCTCTCAGAATTTTGAATTGCGCTTGTGCATTCGTGAAGGAAGCTAAGCGAGAGTAGATAGCGTCCGTGTGGAGTGCGAAACAAACGAAGCAAGCAGACATGTATCATGTGGCTGCATGTACATAATGTTTAATTCCACTCGATATGAAGGATTCGTGAATTGGTAGCCCATGCCCATGGATAATTGGTAGTTGGAGTTAGCAGTTCTCGAAAGGGCCATTAATATTGAAATCATTAATTGCTACTTCACTTTACACACGCAAACAACACATACATGGGGAATGGGCATAAAGGCGGTATAGGTATCGGTATTCGGAAGTGACTAATTGGATTTGGATTGAGGTTTTACGGCGCTGAGCTGGTGCACGTGATCAGATTTGACGGAAATAAATAACCGCACAAGTGAATGCTACTTCAAATTGAAAGCCCGAAACAAAAGAAATGCACATCAAGTATGGCTTTGTGTCATTTGGGTTGTTACAGTTTGAGCCTCTGGCGTCTATCTTTACCTTCTTTGCATCTCTGAACTAATTTATTTGCATCTGGCCGTGTTTTTGCAATGGCCCGGTGATTTTTGTCTCTCTGGGGGCAAATTTGATCCTGTGGGCTATCATGAGTCCACGGCCTTGGCGCTTGGAGCTGATGGAACAAGGCGATCTCCACCGAAAGTACAGCGCAGTGTTCTTGTTTTTATGTACATTAATTCTCGTGATACGTCGGACTTGTCCTTTTGCTGTTTCTTTGAGGTCAGCCCACGTGCCTGCTCGTTGAGCGCATTCAGCAGGTGTCTCAAACCTCCATGTCAAATGGTTCGTCATCGCGGTCAGCTGCCGATTCGCGTTCCACCCGGCGCAGCTCGTCCCATTCACTGCTGCTCGACACGCCTACACTCCCTTTGCCTGCCCGCAATGCTCGAGCTGGATCCAACAGGCGCAGCTCATCTGGCTCTTGAAGGTTGTCGATGGCAGATCGCACTCCTCCTACTACGCTAGGCCGAGACTCCAGCGGCGAATTGCGGCTCGAAACACCAGCATTTGCCGTCTGCTGGTCTTCGCTGCTTCTCCTGGAGAGCTGGCTCGTCTGTTGCTGGGCGGCCAGGCTTAAGCTCGCCAAGCGTCCCTGAAGCTCAGCGCCGCCGAGCCCACTGCGCAGCGACGAAGAGTGCACCACCGCCGGCTCCAGCGCCGACGCGTTGTCTTCGACCGACCCCACCGAATGCGGTGACGCGTCACCGAGGTGCGAGCCACCCGGGCTGCCGCTCCAGAAAAGCCCGTTGCCGACGCCAGCAGCGAGCGACGCTGCGCGCGGACGGCGGCCACTCGCAGCAGCAGCAGCTGCCTGCGAAGAAGAGAGAGAAGACGAGTTGTGCGAGGACGCCAAAATCGCGAGGCCAGTGAGGGAGCTGCCGGACCCGTCTTCCGAAGGGCCGCTGCTGGCGCGACGGAGGCGCTGTTGGCTGCCATGGCCACCGCTGCCAGTGCTTGAGAGAGAGCCAAAGACTGTGCCCCGAAGCAGCGGCGGCGACGGAGAAGGCGACGACGACGAGGCACGTAAACGGTGAGACCCAAAGCCAGGGCCGCGCCCTGCATCGAGGGAAACCGCCACTTCGCTAGGTTTTGGAAAGGCCAGCGAATGGGTTGGCATTTGGACTGTGCGCGGACCTTGCGGCGTGGGCACAGCGGCCGCCTCGGTGGTCCCAGGTCCCGCGTCCACCGCTGCAGCGCTTGCTTCTAATCTTCTTGTGGCCGAAAGGGCCGGCGCAGTGTTTTCAGGTTCTACCTCATCGCCGAAGAAAAAGTCGCTGTTGACCACGTCTTCTACAACAACAGCAGCAGTTCCAGACGCTGCTTGAATGTTGGCGAACTCAACCCCAAGGGCAGTCGCTGCAGCCGGTGGCAGTTGCGGTTGCTGGTTCAAATCGCTTGTGCCGCCGCTGTGAGTGGGCGAGGAGCCATGAAGTGGGGAGTTGGAGTGGGTGGAATTGCGCGGCGACGAATTGGCGGACGTGTCGCTGTGGTGGTCGGGGTCCTCGAGGTGCGTGTTGAGCAAGAGGTCACCGAGCATCGAAGGCGCGTCACCGCCGCCACCCCCTGCATCACTTACAACTTCTGCACTGTCACCACCGCCACCAGCTGCTTCTGCACCAGCCAAATAGCTGGCCTCAAGCTTGGCTGCCTCGTCAGCACTGAACGCGCATTCCGCCTGCCGAGTCGAAGGAAAAAAGGACGAAGAGTGCGCGGTGGGTTGAACAACAGATGAGTGAAAACAGTGTCAAGCGGCACTCAATGCAAACAAGATGTACAACGAAAGGAAATAGACACATATAAAGGCGCAACTCAAAAGCTTAGAATTTACCGCTGCCGCGGCCTGTTGTTCAGCCGAGAGCGAGTCAGGAGAAAGGGGCGCTTCCTCACTGTAACCCAGCAGAGACGACGAGGGCACTCTCTCTAGGCTTGACACGCGGCCCCGCGTGCGCGCAGCTGGCTTGTAATGCGCGGGCGTAGGTATCCCTAGCCCTATAGGCCGTAAGGCCTCAAATGCAGCAGCCGTGTTGGCGGCGGTTGGAAACTCGACGAGGCTGCTGTTCGGCTGCTCCAGGGGACAGTCAGCCGAGGAGCCCAGAGCATTCGGTGTCTTTTCGGCTGGGCGCGGTGAGTGTAGTGGCGGTCCGGGAGGTTGCGGTGATGGAGGATGAATTACGAGAGGTGCTCTAGGCCTACCCGCCTCCAACGCTCCTAACACGCCACCCGTCGGGAGAGAGCTTGAGATGTTGCCCATAGTTGTCACATTCAGCGGTTCTTCACCAATGGCTAACCCATGGGGTAGGAGGACTGAAGGTTCCCTCTCCGGCAGGGAGGCGTTGGCGGAGGCGTTGTGTCGTTGCGAAGAGTCATTTGTTGTGCCGAAGGTTAAGCCGTTTTCCATGCTCTGGACGAGAAATCATTAAAAAAACAAGTGAATAACCACGACTACGACGCGTGCTCGGTTGATAGAAGCAAACAAAGTCTAAGTGGCATAGTTCATTGATATGAGCATGAAGGGTGGGTTTTGTATGCCATAAGAAGACTGGCGATGGTACCTTGTCCCAGGATGAAGGCCCAAGCGACAGCGCCGGCATTTCCGAAAAAACGAATGTAGGAGCTGGCATGGAGCCAAAAATCTAGAGGGGAATGTGCACATCAAAAATATTAAGTAAATGCGGGTAAAGGAAAGCAAAGGGTGCCCACATCACAGCCCTAAATCCTAACTGACTAGAACCCACCGGCTTGGCCGGCGGAGCAAAATCATCCTCAAATGCAGCCAGGTTTTCAGCTGCGCGGATCCGAGGATTCGAGCTCCGAGCTGACGGCCCGCCTACCATAGGATTCATTAGGAGGAAGACAGAATGTAAAGAAATGAAAAGTAGTGTAGAGTTCCCTCAATACCCCTTTGAACACTAAAGGAAGGATCCTCGACGTTCAAAAATCCTTTCATGTTGAATGGTTCTCCCCCAGTTTCTCTGCCCCCCCTGCACCCAATGACGTCAAATGTACGTGCGATTAGTATACTAACTGCCGTGAATTGAGATGGGGTTAGACGCCATTACTGCCGTTTCCATGCAATCGCGGAGTTTCTGCGACCCGCGTCGTGGATGTAACAGCAGCCCCAATCTCGAAGCTAATCAAATTTTTGCAGCTGGTCAATCAACTCCTCGAATAATGTATTAGGGAAATCGTAGATTTTTCTCGGTGTCGCCGTGAAAATAAGCAGAGCTTAAAGTTTTTTTGCGTTCAGCTTACGTATTTCAAAGGAGGCACTGAGAAGGAATTGGTTTTAGCCTTATCGGCTATATTCATTCATCCTCATACCTCTGGCACTCTATAGACTTTTCAACTCCGAACTTTGATGGCTAAAGCACAACTCAAGAGCGAAAGGCGTATTCTGCTTCTTTTTTTAATAGTACTTTTCGCCGCCTAATCATTTCCACGAGTGAGTCTCTATGGTAGTTTGATCATAATTGTTAGATTAGATTAGATTAGATTATACTCCCCCGGTGTAAAGAAAGACAAGGGCAGAAATAGCACGCTCTCAGAGGTGATCTGTATTTGCACTTGTGGCATGTATCTGCGCGTTCCAGAAGGCTCTA
>Ga0307931_1002421_pt1 | contig 11940 bp, 9 predicted proteins | sample OrgLakmetageno47_FD_201816 | JGI IMG/M metagenome (GOLD analysis project Ga0307931, IMG submission 201816) | Saline water microbial communities from Organic Lake, Antarctica - #47 | ecosystem: Environmental > Aquatic > Non-marine Saline and Alkaline > Saline | place: Antarctica: Organic Lake... | reverse complement strand
TAAGAAGCTAATCAGGCGCACATGCCCGAGTGACCATGGAAGTGGTGGTAGCGGTCCAAAGTGGCACGCTCCTCCATGCTCTGAGAGTGCAGCTCAAAAGAAGAGTTTCCGCCCGCAGAGGAGGGGTAGTTAGTATTTCGATTGAGCTCAATCATCATTCGTGAGGTCCTCGTAACTGCAAAATGGAATCACGAGGCTCCATGCTCTGAGAGTGCAGCTCAAAAGAAGAGTTTCCGCCCGCAGAGGAGGGGTAGTTAGTATTTCGATTGAGCTCAATCATCATTCGTGAGGTCCTCGTAACTGCAAAATGGAATCACGAGGACATCCGACATAGTTTACGGCTTTCGACAAAAAAAAGACCGGATTTCGACGTATCTCCGTGAAACGAATTAACTGACTATATTCCGAGGTCCAAAATCACTCATAGCGCTAAGAAATCGCACTGTAACTCAACTGGGTTGCTTTCAGGGAAATACCGAACGAGAACACTTCACCATGTAAAAGTAGCATCGAATTTGGGCATTTTGAGACAGGCCCCGAAGGGCCGGAATTAGATGACTAACAGGTACAGTAGAAAAGCAAAGCAGCGCAAACTAGACCTAAGAAGCTAATCAGGCGCACATGCCCGAGTGACCATGGAAGTGGTGGTAGCGGTCCAAAGTGGCACGCTCCTCCATGCTCTGAGAGTGCAGCTCAAAAGAAGAGTTTCCACCCTTTTGGGAGAAAAGTGAACAACTTACGACTCCTAGTTACTGAAGGTAGTCCCTACAATAAAACATCTGACGTATTTTCTCCAGAATATAAGGCAAATACGTCGCGACGTATTCGCTTTTCTTCTGACGTCATCACAAACACGTCATCAAATATACGCCTGTATACGGCGTTTGCCATGCACATAGTGGGAATATACTCTAATATAACGTAAATTACGGTACTGACGTATTGATTGATGTATTTGGGTCAAATATTTGACGTATTTTTGTAATGCCTAACTGAAGGAGCTAAGCTAGTAAGCTAGCTAATAGTAGCTAAAGCTCACAGTTGAACCAGGGAGTAAACTTCTTTGAAACACCTCCTAATTGTTAGCTGCTATCTTGCCGATAGTTTAATCAGCCATGATTCGAGCAGCAATCCTTTTCGTAAGTCTTCAAACTGCAACCGCACTGTTGTTAAGAACGCCACAGCCAGTAACTGCGCCTAGAGCAATTAGCCGGTGCACGCCACGCAGTGTTCCACCGCAGCGCTCCCTTCAAATCTGTTCGATGGAATCACCAAGTGACCCTGATTCGTTGTCTTTGGGTGCTGAAGCTAGGTCGAAGGAAAGCGCGTCTCGGATGAAAGCGAAGTTGCGCAACGAATCTCGTTTTCCGCTGAAACTGCCCTTGCTTGGCGTATCTGCAGTTCTTGGAGGCAAGGGCTTCACAGATGCACTGCTCATGATAACAAAAGTGTCGATCAAGATGCCTGGAGCAAGCTTGTCCGAAGAGTTCATGGGAGTCCCTGTTCTTGGCATTGACGTGGTGTGTGTTGCCGCTGGTTTATCCTTGGGTGTTTGGACCTGGAAAACAATGCAGTAAAATTTAGGGCATATGGCACGCGCTATAGACCCAAGCATAAGGGGGAATGAAGCATTGCGTGTTCCATGTTGGTGTGTGAAGTGTTGTCGATCGATTAATATGCGATTTCTATTCAGACCAACGCCCCCGCACGGAGCGTGGTTTTGGTGCGAGGCGCAGTAATTCCATTAATGCGCCCTACATCTTAATTTTCGCTTCGCATCTGCCCTTTTTCTTGGTTTTAAAGCAGCAGCCCCAACTTTTACTTCCGATTATAAACAAACTAATATTTCTCTACCTCTATACACCATATTGGCCTTAACACTTAACACACAACACCATAACTATTCCCCATTCACATTCACCGCACACTTCTGCACTTCGCACTAGATACCAAATTTTGTTGGAGTATGGGGCACCCCTGTAGTACACAGAGGGGGTTGGCCCGTCGACTGTGCATCTTGCTTGTATGCACTGATCTCTTATCCGCGTTAGCACCGAAACTTCAACAAATTTTCTCGAGGATAGGTCGGAGTGGAGATCGCGGACGTACTCGAAACCTATGCCTCCTTTCGAGAATTGATTCTACCGGGTTCATGAGAGTTAAGATGAACATTGCATTACGCAAAAGGACACTCAGCCCAGTCAGGCTTGTTCTTAAGGATTCATCAAAACGCAGCTTTATCAAATTTGTTGTTGTTTCTTTGCAATTGGGGAGTATAATCTAATCTAATCTAATCTAATCTAGTTGCAATTAGCAATTGAAAGCCAGAATAGGGCTGTGGAGAAGGACCCCGTATTCACTGAACTATTTCGCTAAGTACACAAGGGACGGCGAGGTAAGAAACTCCCACGGTCCTCAATGCGAGAACTGCCGTTTGTCGCCCTTGGGTTTTACGCCATAAGGATTCTCCGCGCTGAACGCGTGTCCGCTCGCTTTGGGGGCTTTCCCTGGCGCTTTGGAGTCACCTTTCCCGCCCCCCTTCCGGCCCTTGGGGCTGAAGTTGAGGTCGACCCGAGGCGGTGTGCTGAACCCAAATGCCGCAGCCACCCCTTGTAAGTCGAGCTCGTGCACATTGAAGATGTCCTTGAGGCCGTGCGACGCATACGCCATTAAATAGCTCCGGAACGCTTCCCGCCCCGACTTGTTTAAGTAGTAGTTCTTTTCAATCAGGCGCGTGAGCTGTGCATGCACGTTGGCTACTTTCGAGGCTGCAAATTCATACTCGTTGAGGGAGACTTTAGCCGCTCGGAGGTACTTGAGGAACCGGATTTCTTCGGGCAGTAAAAAGAGCAAAGCGCGCCCCACGCCACCGTTGCCGCGAGCTGTGCGCCCCACTCGGTGAATGTACTCGCGGGGGTCATCTGGGGGGTCATACTGGATGATCCAGTCGACCGCCGGAATGTCGAGCCCACGCGCGGCCACGTCCGTGCAGCACAAAATGCCTTCAGTCTGGCGGCAGAACTGGAAGAACGTAGTGGTCCGCTTTTGTTGCTTTTGCTTGCCGTGAATGTCCATCACCGGAATGTCGATGTAATTCAACAGCTCCGCGTGGTACTTCACCGAGTTGCAGCTCGAGAAGAAGACCATAATCTTTTTGTTGCGGTTCCGCTTCAGGAAGGTAAAGAGGAGCAAGAATCGTTTCTCGGACGCGCACACGATGTAGCCCTGCTCGAGCCCACCCACAGTGGCAACATCGTCGTCGTCGTCCACCCCAACGTACAAGGGCTTCCCGGCAATCGACAACCGCGCTAAGTCCTCCACTTTCTTGGTCTGCGTGGCGCTGAAGAGCACCGTTTGCCGCGTCTTGGGGAGGGTCTTGACGATTTGGTGCATTTCTTGCTCGAACCCCTGCTCCAGGATCCGGTCCGCCTCGTCGATCACCAGTATCTGCAAGTTTCGAAACACGAAGCCTTTGGTGTTCTGCAAGTGGTCGAGCAAGCGGCCAGGAGTGGCCACGAGGATGTTGACTCCCTTGACCAGGCGCTCGGCTTCGGCGCGCCGGTTGGCTCCGCCAATCACCAGGCCGTGGGTTTGCGAGTGCTTGGCGTGGCCGCACAGCTCCCGCAGCACCCCGTATATCTGCAGGCTCAACTCTCTAGTGGGCGAAATGATGACACAGCCGGTGCCGTTGCGGTTGGTGAACTGCACTTTGGAGAGGAGTTCGACTGCGGGCACCACGAAGGCTAGGGTTTTACCGCTCCCCGTCTTCGCAGCCCCTAGCAGGTCTTTTCCCGCCAGCAAAGGCGCCACAGATTTGTCCTGAATCTTCGTCATGAACTCAAAGCCCATCGTGGCGAGCGCAGACTGAGTACCCTCACTCAGGGGCAAGCTTTTGAAACGCGTGCCGCTCATCATCGCCGGCCGCGAGGGCTCATCCGAGGTAGCGACCGAAGCTTCAGTTTCTGTCAACGCCGCCTCGGACGTTGAGTCCTCGGCACCACCTTCAGTACTGTCCTCGGCCGCAGCCCCAGATTCGTCCTTCGATTCACGTTTGGCTTTCTTCTGCTTCTTTGAAGAGGGCTCCGCATGAGTTGTTTCAGGCGCTTCTGCTACTTCTGCTTCAGCGACCACGTCGGGTTTCCGCTTCTTCTTCTTTGCTGACAATGGCTTCTTCTCTTTCTTCTCCGTGGGGTCCATCACTGATTCAATTAATCTAGCAATAAACTTGTGTCAGGCAAATGCAAAGAGATCCTTTAGCACTTGATCTTAGGCTAAGCTGGTCCTACTATTGCGCGAGGCGCGGCGTTCTTCTCGTAGTAAGCGAAGAAAAAAAGTATTCAGCGATTTCGACAACGCTCTGTACTTACAGGGAAGACCAAATTGGTTCGTTACAGGGAATATTTTGAGTTGCCACTAGCCAACTAAGCGACTAAGACTACTGTATAGACTAAGAGTCATGATGGCCATATATTTCACAGCGCTAATGGAAAGGTTTCATGTAAATAGATCAACGAAGAGTTTATTTTTGACGGGCATCTCGGAAATGCTCGCACTGAATTGTGTCCGTCAGTCATGTCACGAACACAAAAAACCCTTGCGTGCTTTTTCTGACACGTTGCCATATGCTAGCATGTGCTTAACATAGGTTCGCATGCTTACACTATGGTCCAACATTTGTGACTTATGACATGGCGATAGCGTTTTATACGTACTGCTATAGATACATTAGTGGTTTCTGAAGCGCAGTGCAGCAGTAGGTGAGATCAACCATGATGTGCGCAGTGGAGAGTTTGATGGTTTGAAGGTTGAGCGACGACGAGGATAACACGAGGACATGCGAAGTGCCCAGTAACATATAGCGCGCCAGTTGCTTGAAACAGGAGTTCGGCAAAGTAGAGCATAAAGAGTGCAACATGATGACTTGTAGTACTCTCCCATTCATCAACGAACAACGCGGACGAGTAACAAAGAGATTGAACAAGGGCACAGAACACCATCGGGAAGTAAGGCATACAGAGCTACATTTTTGGCGATGTTTAAAAAGTAGTGACGAGTGAAGCAAAGTGTCTACACTCTGACACGATCTCAGACACTTCGACACGATATCAAACTGTACACATTCTGACTCTTCTTGCACTTTCCCTTCTAACGATCGCCTTGAATGCAGCTCCACTTTGAAGCATCCTGCGGCACATGCCATTGCGCATTTAGACCTTCTTCATGCCACCCTCTACTTCATTCACTTCCATTCAAACTTCCTTCACGCCCCCTCACGACATCCTCTTCAAGGTATCGAGAATCGAGAACGGTATCGACATAAAAACGCCTTCGTTGATCGTGGCGCGGGGTACCCGTGCCGCTGTCAGTCTCCACATCTCCATGTCACCCGGTAACTGCAGCGGAAATGGTGCATGACAGAAAAACGGGCAGAGACACAGGCACAAGGAGAGAACCATCTGCCATCTCGGCTGCAATGCAAGGCACTGCAGCGGTATGCAGAGGTTGGAATTGCGGAATCATGTTTTTCCCAGCGTAGGGGCATGGCCTTTTTTGCGATTTGGGCACTTAAGCGAACCCCGATGGGTCTTCGAATTCACTTTTGAGCGCGCTCTCCAACGCCCTGCCCCAAGTCATCCGTGGATAATTAGTCGGTCGTGAATGAATGCGATACCCAACCACCCCGATTCTTAAAGTAACTGTCGATGTTAAGAATGCCCAAACGACGGAAGAGGAGAAGACTCGCGGCCCCAACTGCAATGCTTAATGATTATTAATTACAATTGTATATCATAAAGTACAAAAAAGAATCAACAATCAATAAATAGAACAGTTCAGCACAGAGCCGCGTATCGATTAGACATCCAAAAAACAAAAGAAAACACGCACGACTGGGCCTAGTGACCTTTCGTAATATTTTATTTCTATCATTCGAAATCTGCGGTGCGACTTTCTTATTCATAGTTCTCTTCCTATGAAGACATAAAAATCTGGCCCGGGGTGGCTTCTGGCTATGGACTGGAGTGTTCTTAGTGAATTCACATCAACCCACGAGGAACAATTCGCATTGGGAAATTTCAGCTCCATTATAGCCCCTTTTTTTGTCCCTGCAAGTATATCGGAAACTCCCCCTTCTCCCTTTTGGAGAAGTTCGGAGTCTTCTGCGTTCTTCCCAAATCTGAGATCTGAGCGACCTCCTAATTAGGATTCAATCACGGCCTTCAGTTGAAGAGACCAGGTGCCGGTGGTTTCGCTTCTGCCTCATCTTCATCAGGAGCCACAGCAACTTTGCAGAGCGGGCAGCTGTTGTTGGCGAGGAGCCATTCATCAACGCAGGTCTTGTGGAAGCCGTGCTTGCAAGGAAGGACTCGAACTTCGTCCTGAGCTGCATACTCGTCCTGGCAGAAAATGCACATGGAGTCGTAGGCGCCGGGTGCTGACTCAGAGTGCACGCAGACTGGCAACGCATCGATCACACCCTGGGCCCTGAGTAAACGAAGAAACGAAATAGAACAGCCCAAGAATAGATCAGGTGCCATAAGAAACAGGAATATTTTTGAGGCTTTATGGTGAATGAGCAGGATTTGTTGAGACTGACCGAAACGCCCATCTTTCTGCCTTGACATCGCCAATTGCACGACCAAGAGCAATCAACTCATCATAATTGCCACCGTTGTCAACGGTCTCTTCGGTTTCTTCATCGTCGCCTTCTTCATCATCACTCGCTCCTGCCACTCCTTCCTCCTGTCGTTGCGCAGCCTGCTGCATTTCCTCGTCCGCACGCAGCAGCGCTTGCACAGCAACCAAGTCTGTGTCGCTCATCTCTGAAGACGCGCTCTGCAGCATTTCATACTGAAGAGCAAACGATGCCTCTGCCTCTTCTGCCATGAGCATCCGAGCTAAGTCCTCTGACTCCTGTGCCTCACGCGCCATTCGGTCTTCAGCTGATTCCTCGTCCTTTACTTCTTCTTCTTCTGCTTTGGGTGCCTCTGCCTCGGTCTCCTCAGTATCGGTTGAATCTACAGGTGTCTTTACTTCATGGCTTACATCTGGCAACGATGCTGAAGCAGGTGCCGTGGTGGTCACAGTGGCAGCTGAGGCTGGCGTAGAAAAGGGTGCCGCTACCGACGGCGATGCCCGAGGTGATGCGTCAGCAGTGCTGCAATTGATAGGCATGTCTGGCGTTTGAATAACTCCACGTTTCCTCTGCAATGCCGGTGCGTTGCCTGGGCCAGCATTGTTTTCGTTCGGGGTAGCCGGGTCCAAGAGAAGCTGCGACATCGGGAATTACCTGAAAGTTGTTGTCGACACGTGTGAGTTTTAAACTGGCAGGCATCACGCGCAATAATCAAACAGGAGATGCGGGATTTTTTTTACGGTTGGCAGGGGATATATATATAACTCATGCTCTCCTAGCACACCGTGGTACTTTTACGGTGGCAGGGAACTCTGCTTGACCTGTCGTCCGAACACTATGACCCAAAAAAGTTTAACGACTAGCTAGCTGCTCTAATATATTTTCCTCAAGAGGGTGAACGTGAACGTGAACAGCGAACAGCGAACAGGAGTCAGCAACGCACCTCGCAACACATGATACATCATCAACACAGCTTAAAACTTGAAACAGCGATCTAATCGTAATATTAGCTAGCCAGAGACAACACAGCAACGAATATACTGATTTATGATATCATTGCACAAGCAAGCGACCTAGTCTGTTTCATTTCTCCTGATTCAGCTCGACTTGCCACGTGCGAGATTCTTCGGTGCTCGTATTTGGTGCATACTAGATCATACATACCTCCAGTAGCGCTTTGGCAAATTCAATTAGCTACAAGGACAACTTCGTGGAGACGATATCAATAAACGTCGTCAAAACTATCAACAGGCTTAAGTTACTCGCGTATTACGTATTTTACTACTGCTCTAACCAATTGGCCATAATTTGACTGGAATGGCTACTACTAGTCAATCACTGATGGCTTCGGCTCCAATAGTTCCCGTGACCGCACTGCAATTTGCTGACTCTGAACGCTTGCTCTTGGTGGGCCAAGGAGCGTGGGTTAGTACCTTTGAAGTGAGTAGCGGTGCTCTTGTGTCCAAGTTTATGGCACTACCTCGTGCAGTGGTCCATGGATTTTCTATCGGTTCTTCTGGAGAAGCGCTTGTGTTCGGTCAACGCCGTGTACGAGAGCTCGTCTGTGGGGCTCGTGAAGAAGGAGAAGGAATTCGCGTGATGGAGGGGCGTCTTTTACCGCTGCTCGACGATTTCGTGAAAGATGCACTATCACTTGCCCCACAGTCCAGAGGAGCTGGCGGGCCTGGCATTGCAGTAGGCTTTGCTCACAATTTCGTGGAGCTGTGGTGCTGGGGGCTTGGCGATGTCCCCGCAACTCGACTGCTAAAAGTGGTCTGCTCAGAGCAGCTGGTGCTACATTCCATGGCGCTGCATGCATCAATGGGCGGCGGTGCATTGCAAGTAGCTGCAGGCACTGTGATGAACGAGCTGCTTCTTTGGAACATGGAATTAAATGCAGCGGCAGTGCAGGAGGAGCACTGGTGGTCAGCAGCAAACGGAACTGAGTTTCCAGTGGCTCATCGACTACAGGGCCACGAAGGTGGAGTCTTTTGCGTGCGGTGGTCGCTGGAAGGAAATTCGATCTGCAGTTGCTCCGATGACCGCACTGTGCGGTTTTGGCGAAGGAATCAAGAGGGCAGTGGCACCGGTGCTGTTTGGGACTTGGTGTGGACTGGTTGGGGTCACAGTGCACGGGTGTGGGACTTGTGCTGGAGTCGCGATGGCACCACTGCTGTCAGCTGTGGCGAGGACACCACTGCGCGAGTATGGCGCGTCGAGGATGGCAAGTGCCAATCGGTTCTATCCAACCACGCCGGGCGTAATTTGTGGAGGCTGGCGATGAACGACTCAGCCACACTGGTAGCAACTGGTGGCAACGATTGCTGTCCGAAGCTCAATTCACTTGTTCCTTCCGCTCCGAAAACAATCGTGTTGGCGCTGCCTTTCTCTGCTGCGGTTCCAGAGAAAGAAGACGATGATGCTGCTGATGAGGATGACGTCGAGGGCTCACCTGATGCCAAACGCTCCAAACCTGTGAAGAAGAAAAAGAAGAAGAAAAAGGCTAAGCTTACGGCAGATCCGATTGTGGGCATCCACTGTGTGTCACCAGGCCTTGCCCTCGCAGCACAAGCAAGTGGTGCCCTTTGGCGCATGTCTCACCACCAGAGCTCACGTGTCACCATCGTGCCCCTCCCCCGCGTTGGCTCTGGAGTTGAGGACAATGCGTCAGTCTCTGGAGCAGCGTGGAGTGCGTGTGCAGTCGGTGGCAACATTTTCGCTGCAGGAACGCCTCAAGGCCAAATTAAAGTCTATGAACTTGACGAGAAGTGCGAAGTGGCAACAGAAAAGTACACGTGGGATGGCAGTAGCAGTCACCAGCGGTTGCTTGGCCTTTGGTTCTGTGGCAACAAACTCATTTCCACAACGCCGAACGCGCAATTGCGAGTCTGGTCTTGGGAAAGCCACTCCTCAGGCCTCGAAGAGTCTTGTAGCTCCTTGGCTCCAGTCCATGAACGATCGCTGAAGCTGTCAGCTGCGGCTTCTGTAGCGTCGGTTTGTTTGATTCAAACTCCTGTACCCTATCTTGCGGTGGGCGATTCGCGAGGTCACCTCTCACTCTTTGCAATGAGCAATGCACCAGCAGACCCAACTTGCGATGAATTGCCAGAGAGTGTGCTTCGCCGTACCCACGGCACACATCAGGTGTCACACCTCCTTCTCAGAGGTGAATACCTTTACTCCTGTGGCTTCGACGGATGGGTGCACACCTACAAAGTAGTGGCACGCGAGCGAGAAGAGCAAAGCTGCCTGAAGCTCGTAGCATCGCAGCCGGCGGGTCCCATCTCGAGCGTGACAGAGTTGTCCTTGAGTGGTGATGGTGGTCGGATGGTAGTTGCTGGATTTCACGGCCCTCATTTTATTGTAGCAGACTTATCAGACAATTTCGAAATATTTCGCGTGGACTGTGGTGGCAGCAAGCGCCCATTCACTTGCCAACTCCAATCAGAGCCTCAGTCAAGCTTGGTGATTCCTTGGTTAGTTTGGGCTAACACAGGTGCTGAAGCTATTGAAGTTTGGAGCCAAGGCGGCAACCAGCATCCGCCAAAGAGCCTTGGTGGGTCTTTCCACGGACGCGAGCTCACTTGTGCTGCGTTTTGTGGGTCGAGACTGAAGTCAGATGGGACCACTTCGATCCGTGTGTTAACAGGGGCCCAAGACTGCCTCACCAAACTCGTTGAATTTGACCAAAAGGACCAAAAAGCTCGCGTTGTGCAGCATATGGCACCGCATCCAACCGCAGTACGCGCCGTGGCCTGCAGTCAATGGCTCCCTTCCTGCCGGACATCTCTGATGGTGTCAGGTGGCGGTAAATTGGCCCTCAAATTTTGGCGCTTGTGGCATGACTATGAAGGTAGCAGAGAAGACGAAGCCGTGCCTTGCCACTTGCTAGCGTCGCTCGAAAACGACGCCTCAAGCAGCCAAGACCATCGTGTGCTGAGTGTCGCTGCCTTACCATGGTTGCCTCTCGCATCATTAACAAGTGAAGTGGGCCCAAAAGTCGAGGCTTCCAGCGAAGAAATGGTGCATCTTGTGGCGACCGGAGATTCCGAGGGGCGACTTTCGGTGTACTTTGTTTCTGAAGCAGGCGCTGTGGCGCGCCTTGGAATGGTTCACCAGCGCAGCGGCCCAATTCTTTCCCTCGCCCTCTCAAGACTTTCGGGTAGCGACTCCGTTCTATGTGTAGCGGGATCTACGAGCGGCGAAGTTGCTGCGTGGGATCTTTCACATTTGCTTGTTTCGCGGTCAACTACCGTTGCCGCCGCTGATGCTGCATATCCTCTTATGAAAGCATCGCTGCCGCCATTAGAGGGCACAGATTCTGGCTCCGTTCCATGCTTATTCCGCGTTGGCGCTCACCAGTGCGGCTCAAATGCAATCAGCGTGAAATGGCACCACACGGCGGCGAACGAAACGCCCACCTCTCAAGGAGTGCCAGAGCAGTGCACTTCTGTATTGTGTGTGGTGAGCGGTGGGGACGACCAGGCATTGAGCGTCACTCGGATTGGCTTCCATCGAGGCCCAGCATCGTCTGGTAGCAATGACCTTCTTGAAGTTTGTGCAGCAGCTTGCGAGCGCATTGAAGGCGCTTCTGGATCCGCTCTCAAAGGCGTTAGCTTCGCGAGTCAAACTTCAAGCAAGGAGTCCGCAATCGTTTCGGTGGGATACGACCAGCGCTTGGCTGTTTGGAGCCTACAAGCGAACCAGCCGCCTCTTGGACCCCTCTTGCCATCGCCTAAAGGGGCAGCGACACCAAGTGATGAAACCACGTGCGCTGTGTCTGTTGCGAAGGGCGGTGCCACAGAAAGCAAAAGCCTGAAGTGGCTGTCTGCGGAGCTCACGGACGTTTCAGATGTCGGTGGCCTGGCAGTGTCGGGGGATGGCAACAAAGCATTGGTGTTTGGGCAGGGCGCACAGCTCTTTGACTTGCACCTTTAACGGCCCTTCTTTGTGGTGTAGATGGAATTGGCATGGGCGTGTGCTTCTTGAAATGTGATATGTTCCTATTGGGCTCTTAATGGCAGAAATCCGGCTTGTATCCTTCAAGGTTTAAATTTTATTCGCCAAGCGGGTCGTAGATATATAGCAAATGCCGTTCTTCATCTGAAATAATCTTCTTTAATAATCAAAAGTTTAATTCCCCTATATCTGTATTCCTTATCTTTGATTCACTTTGCATAGAGAGTAATATGAGACGCCCGATGAACCAAGTCTGAAAGTATGAGAGGCACGAAATCCTTTTTGTACTGTATTAGGACAATTTTCTGCCCAGTTTTTGCGCCAAACACCCCTCATCGGCTCATCAT
>Ga0307931_1002419_pt1 | contig 11942 bp, 14 predicted proteins | sample OrgLakmetageno47_FD_201816 | JGI IMG/M metagenome (GOLD analysis project Ga0307931, IMG submission 201816) | Saline water microbial communities from Organic Lake, Antarctica - #47 | ecosystem: Environmental > Aquatic > Non-marine Saline and Alkaline > Saline | place: Antarctica: Organic Lake... | reverse complement strand
GGCGCTTTTGCTCCCACACCTGTTGCAGTTGAAATCATCGACATAAGACACAAAAATGCACCAGCTACGACACATGCACAAACCCATGAGTGAGAAGTGGTGTATTGAAGTGACGAAAGGCTGGAAACGAAAACAAGCTCACTTGCCTCGTCGCGGCGGGTTACAGCACCGGACGAACCGCCACCTGCGGTAGCTCCGGGCCGCCCCGTCGCCAGAAACAGAGAAGGCTTGGCGCCAGCACCTACGGCTTGGTGTTCGCTACTACCTACACCTCCACCGCCACCACCGCCTCCAATTCCACCGTTGAAGCCACCGACCATGGGCACTCCACCGCGCTGGCTCGGCTGCGACGGCGCGTGCAACTGAAAGTTGTTGTTGGGCGGGTCGCGAAAGCTCGGCAGGGAGAACTGCTGCTGCTGCTGCTGCTGCTGTGGAGAGTTTCCATGCCGGGAAGACGGCATCGCACCACCTCCACCTGGGTAAATTGGCTGCTGTTGCTGTTGCTGTTGCAGATGCTGCGGCAATTGTTGTGGAGGTGGCGCGCCATAACCAGGGTCACGGCGACTCATGGGCGGCGGCACGTAACCAACTCGACCTGTGCCCTGAGCGAGGTCGTTTTCTTTTCCCGAAAACGTCGCGGCGTACCTGTGCGAGTGTGTGTTATGGGTCGTAGATTTATAAGAAAACCTCTTAACCAGTGGAGTGCGAGACCGCGTCAAGAGCATTGCTCTTCTTTTTTTTCACAGGGCGAAGTTGATGGCGCAAGAAACGCTGACAATCAAAACTAGATTTAATTTGATGTGACTTACGGGTTCGAGGACTGCTTTTCGTCAACATGGTACTCGCCCTCGCGCACAGGGCCGCCGAACGAAATGTTGGAGCCACCGCCTGGTGGACGCTGATGGAAGAAGAAGGGTGACTAGCAGCGATGAAGCATTAATGTAATGACTCGACTCATAGGAACATGCCGTAAAAACTATCATTAGATGGGCAGAAGTTGGTGCACTACCTGTCCCCGCCCTCCTCTGGCCGTGAAACCATCGTAGGTATTCCCCGGAAAGTCCATTTTTGCGTTTAGTTTCAACTGCCGTATTCACGTACAGGGAGGATCTACACATCTATACAGTACAGTGCAAGAGCTGGATACAGGGTAGTGGACAGTTTATCACTTTTCCATCAAGTAGTAGTCTCAAGTCTATGGTACTATGGTACTTAGGTACTTGGTGCTTAGATTGTAGGTCTAGGTTTGTGATCTATCTATGGATGTATCTGGCTAGCTTCCTGGGATATAGAGGGATGTCCAGCAGCCTGTTGCCTATGGCCAATGCAGAACCAAACGCCGCGCTGTCGCGCTTCTTTATAAAAAACTACCAGTAGCAGCAACCACTAGACATCAGATCTACGAGCTATTCACTATTCTAGAAAAGGAAATTCGCCACCAAACACCCGGGAGGTGACTGCTGAGCCGTTTAATTGCGTTTATCATACTCGACTGAAAATGTACAAATACCTTGGGGGTCTGGGGATGGGGAGTAGGGGAGTAGGAGTAGGAGTAGGGAGTAAGGAGTAGAATAAAATGTAAATGCCATGGACTATGATGACTATGGCTATGACCCGGACACCTCAAGGTAGTAGATGGTATCTTCCAAAACCAAATATTATTGTTTTCCTTATCAAACCAGTAATAATTTTATTCGAGGCAGAGACAGGTGACAGGGAAGCGCAGAAGCAGGCTTAGGCCTACTTCGGTCCTCCCGGAATAATAGATAACAGCTATATTCTATCTACAATTGGATCAGGCTTCCAGAAGGCCCATTTCAGCCATACGTCTACCGATAGAATAAATCAAAAATAGGACCAGATTTGCGGCGTCGCTACAGCAAAATATAGATAAATAGAATCATACTTAGAGCTAACGTTCGCTATGATACGGGCACCTTAAAGACTTTGCTTTCGTTGCCAGCGCCCCGCAGGAGAGCAAGAATTTCCGAGTCCTGTTTGCTTGGGCTCGTTCCAACCAAAGTCTCGGCCAAATCAACCTTAAACGAGAACACATGAGGATAGGAATAGGTGAAGCACAAGTGAAAGATGGAGCTTAGTAGTAATAATCAGGACTTAATGATGGAAAAAGCGTTATGATGGCATGATGGAGCTATACGTGCTCTGATCTGTTAAGTGTCGTCTTGAGACCCAGCGCTTCCACTTTCTGGCCTTCGATATCAAAAAATGTGTGAAAGCATAGCATGGTATCCATAGATTACTCACCGGAGTGCGGCCGTTGAAGTCAGCGCGCCGAGGGTCAGCGCCGGCCTCCAAAAGCGCCGTCACAAGGGATGCCGACTTGAGGTTGGCCGCGGCAAAGAGCGGGGTGGAGCCTTCGAGGTCGGCAGCGTTGGGATCGGCCCCTACTGCCGCGAGTGCTTTCACCTGCGAAAATAAATCGAAAATGAATGAATCAAGAAAGGACAGGGAGTGTGGCACCATTACGGTGTGATTAATATATGAGATTAGGATGGTTTGAAACGAAAGGAAGGCTTTAAAAAATCGAGACTCTCTATTCTCTCAAGATACAGAGATACATGTGCGCGTGCGCAAAGGAGTACCGTGGCGACGGCTTCGGATTCGGGCTTGGCAAACGCAGCGAAGTGCAAGGGTGAGCTGCCGCGGTTGTTCGCGACTTGCACTGACTCTCCGGCACCGTGCGCTAGCAAGAGTGCCACGCATGCGGAAGCTTGCTGCGGGGCTCGAGCAGCCATGTGCAAACAAGTGCTGCCAAAACTGTTCGCGTCCGTGGCAGTCGCACCTTTCGCCAAGAGGAGTGCCATCACCTCCTGTAGTACAATCAAAGAATATTATTAGCCCGTTTACCTGTGCCTCTCGCTATGCATAATTGTGGTGAATGCTATCGATTTCGTGTGAAAACAGGATGACTACCTTCGCGCCAGCGCCAGATGCAGCAGCAAGAAGAGTCGTTTGATTCGCGTCGGTGCGCGCGTTCAAAAAGTCGGACACGGCCGTAGCCTCGTCATCATCTCCTCCTGCAGCCTTTACATCAGCAACGTAAGATGCCATCAATAATTCAACAAGACCAGGCGCATTTGCTTCGCACGCTGAGTGGGCTGCTGTGCTTCCCTCAAAATAGCCCAAGGCCTTGGCACCCTGCTTGAGTGCCGCCTCGGCACCTGACTTGTTGCCTTGCGATGCGCTCTCAAAGAGGCTAGCATTAGCCGGAACGTTGGTCTGATAGCTCCCCGTCCGATAAAGAGGCACCCGCGGACCTGGAGCACTCGCATACAATGCCATGTTCCTTTGACTTTTCTGCTTGCCACCTGTTGACTTATCCTAGCACCGTTAGAAATGTGAAACAAACAACCTTCGATGGCACATAAGTACATGTCCAAAGCATCTTCCAGCAGGCTTCTTCGAAGAGTCCATATATATGAGTTTATCTCCTCCCCTGTATTTATCACATCCTTCCGAAACGGAGCACGAGAACACGAGAAGCAACGGCCGAGCAAGAATGCAACAACAACGCATGAAGCATTGGAAGAAAAGATGAAAGAGGAGCAGCCAAGAAGGGAACCGACACTGGAATACTAGTGGGATTGTGATGCAACTATTGCTGCTATTACTGCCAGATAGATTATCATTAAGTGTGATTGATTGGAATCGGACCAAGCAAGCAAGTTAAGTGAGCATACTGTACTGTAGGCAGCTCCAGAATTCAACCCCATTTGAAAATGATGCAGGGCTTAGGACTTTTTATTGTTAAATTCTAAGTAAATACTTCGAAGTCTTCTATCTAGTTGGCACTCGAGGAGATTGGTTCCTCTGATGGCCGGGATAATCAGCACTCATGACACTAATCCAAGAGCTAAGTTCAAGAGTAAAACTGTTGTCACCAAGGCAAACGCAGCTTTTCTTGGACAGCTGCCGCCTATAAAAGTGCACAGCTTGCGACCTAGTGACCCAGTTGATGGCCCACGCGGTCTATTTCAGCAATATGATCCTATTATTGCAAGAACCATCAATGATCGGGGTGTTGGAGGCCACCACGAATCTTTTTTAAATAAACTCGACGAAGGATTTCATTCAGGCGTGAACTTTATTCAACGGGAAGCAGAGGAATATGTCAAAGCTGTAGGTGAAACAGTTGATGCGGCTGCACATGCTGTCGAGGAAGCAGCTGGCACCGTGGGTGAGGCTATGACAAATATGGCTGGGAATATACATGATGTCATTACTCGCAAAAGCTCATCGATAAAGTACGCTCCTGGTGAAGAACCACACGACGACTATCCAGAGACATGTTTGTTTATTAGGAAACTTAAGACTGGCATGCACTTTGAATTGTTTGGTAGAGGTAGCAAAAAGCAGCACTGTGCTTTGCTTCTAAGCACTGATAACAGTGCGCTTCAGTGGCAAGCTGGCTCGAAAAACATATCCTATCGTTTCGAAGACCTCGTAAAAGTGGATACGCTTGAAAACACTGACTCTTTCAGACGCGCAGCCCGGGCCCGTATCAATGAACCTCGAGACTCAGAATCTTGCTGGTTCACACTCGTCTTTCGCGATGTTACAGCGCCCCGAATTCAGGCTAGTAAGCGAGCGAAAGCATCCTCGGTGTTGCCATCAGATCTTGAGACAAATTTTGCTTTTGTTGAGTTGAGTGCAAATACCCCGAACGATCGGGATTATGCAGTAAGAGGCTTCGAACTCATGAGGCTTCATCACAGGCATCACAAAAGTACCCATGGAAATCTCAAGGGCAAGTCAAGCACTCCTTTGTCTCGGATCATGAAATTCACTCATCACCTGTACCGACCGCACCACGATTCGAATTGCCCCCCTGCGCGATGGCATGATGGAACCATCGTTGAGGTGGCCTTTGATCTGTCTTTCGATGTAATCGTGTCTCAGCGACAGATTGAGGGGACAAGCAATATGGCGACAAAAAGCCGACTTGATATGCCATGTTCAGTATTCCAGGAAGGTATGTTCGTGCGGGCCAGGGTCATATCGTTTGAAGGCACTCAAGATGGAGGCTTATATCAGCTGGTATACAAAGATGGTCCGTATTACTGTGACGAAGAGCCTACGGGCGATTTGATTTTATTGAAGATGCTCCCACAAGGGGCTTTAGCTACGGATGTCGTGCTCGTCAATGTGAATCCGACGTTCATTAGCGTGGACTTGGATGACAACTTCAAAAGCGAGCCACCATTTTTCTTGTTGGGCATTAGTTTTCTCCAAATTATCATATTTTTGTATTATGTCTTCACCGAAAGCAGCGGTGTTGCCGATGCGACTTCTCCAATTGCAGGCCCCGAAGAACTCTGGATGAAAGCTGTTGGCCCCTTCCCTTTATGCAGCGATCTCCGTAGTGAGGTTTGGCGACTGGTGAGTTACCAGTTGGTTCACGCGGGCATCCAACACATTGGCTTCAACATGGTGATGCAGCTCATCTTCGGCCTGCCTTTAAACATGGTGCATGGATCAATACGTTTTGGCTTCATTTACCAGCTTGGTGTTATCGGCGGCGCCCTCGCTTTTGCTGTTGTTGATGGGGCGCACGGAGCAGTGGTAGGCTGCTCAGGTGGCGTGTACTGCATATTCGGCATGCATCTGGCAGAGGTTATCATGAACGGAGACGCGGACAACAAGGGCGTCTTGAACAAGTAATTGGCGTGCATGATTTATTTGCGTTGTTGATTTGATTTGATACTCTATTAATTTCCCCTTGCAAGTGATGAACGCATTGCTATCTACTCTACTCGTAGGTGGACTCGCCTTTTAATCATATCGGCAATCTTGGCTGCCGACGGTGTAGCATATGTGTACTCAAGGAGTTCGTCCACAAGCTATTCAGCTCACATTGGAGGGATAATTGTCGGTCTCCTCGCTGGAGTCGTCGTCCTTGAAAATCTGGAGGTGACGTGGGCTGAAAGAAACGTCATCATTCCTGGTTCAGGAACGCTTCTCTGTGCATTCCTTTTCCTGTCAGCTATCTGGTATTTGCTGCACAGCCCACCGGAGTCCCTCATATTCAGCTATGAGCCATCCCACGAACCTTGCTGCTGGGCGCTTATGCGCTGTGAAACACTCGAGGCAGCAGACTACAGCAACTTCAACTGCCGTGCCCGTTACGATGCTCCTACACTTGCTTGGGCATACGACATCGTGTATGATGGAGTTACGCAAGAAACTTGCGCCGATTATACTTCAGCGGCTATCGCGGCTCGCGGGTCCTCCATGTGATAGACCTCATATATAAGGGATAACGGCGGGGCCTTCTGCCCGATTTGCATTTGCCCATACCCATACTTAATCGAAACACGAAACACCGAGCTGGCGCTGGCAGTTCGAGCCTAGTTATAGCCATAATTCACCGTATATGCTTTATGGCCTTCCTTCGATTTGCAATTCGCCTTAGTCCAAATCCCGAGATGAATATATATAAGTGGCTCTCAGTGGAACTTGTTTCTAAATAAGATTTATTTCCATATTCTTATATGTAGAAATCTAGGCTCACGTTCCATACACGAATAAATTAGATAAAAAGTAATGAGTAATAAGACAACCTTCCTTCTGTAGTAGATGGATAAAATTTTCCAGAACCCTCGTGTATTTAATTTAATGCCCTTCTTAATGCGCAATAACAACTTCTGCGTGTTTTGAAAGATTACTTGCTATACAAATTAAGCAGTAGCTGGCTGTAAACCTTTTTCTTCATCTGAACGCTTCCATGGTAAAAGACCTCGCATAGCGCGCGCCACTGTGCTGCAAGTGTGCAACCAAAGGGCGTCTAACCCTACCCGCAACGCGAGTGTTGCTATGGCAGCTGCTAACAGCGCAGCTCGGCAAGTGAGAAACACCGATCCACCGCTGCCGTTGCGTGGAGCTCTTGTGACTAACCTCTTGCTCGTGATGGGAATCGTTGCAGTGGTCGTTGCTTCGGCAGAAGTGCTACTAGTTCTGCTGCTGCTGCTACCGTGCAGGTTCGCCGAGCTCCAGGGTACCAGTGCGCGCCGCAAATGGCTGCCCCCAACGGTGGCCACCACCCGCTGCCAGTTGCGCGCCCTTTGCGTAGGAGACCTCCCCTTGGGGGAGGGATAGGCCCCGAACAGCGCGGTGCCTCCCGGCCAATCTGCCGCCGCGCGGCCCGCCGGGATCTCGTCCAGGGCGGCTGGAGCAGCAGTAGCAGTTATGGTAGCGGTAGCTGGAATATCTGAATCAGCAGAGCGACCATCAAGACAAGAGGAAGAAGAGCCTTCCCGAAGGGTTTCCTTGAGCTTGCTTGTTGCAGTGGTCACGGCAGTGCGGGCAGTTGGAGACACGGGTTTGAAAGGATTGAGTTCAGCGGCGACCATTGAGAACGCACGGTTGATGAGCGCCTGTAAGAAAGTGGAATCGAAAGAATGCAAACGAAAGAAGTGCTATAAAAAGGCGAAATTAATTGAAATGATCAGAGGTCGCCCACGCGCGCGTATATGTACGAACACATGCACAACCAAAATGAGACATCAAGCAAAATGATAGGAGCAAAGAAATACATCTGCCCAAGCGTATCAAGACACACCCAGAGTGAGAAGTAAGTGTCGCCCACTTGCTAGCACCCAACCCACATAAACGCTCACACGCCCATTACCTTGGTCTTCAGCTGAGAGTGCACCAGGCGCCGCAGCGCTTTACCATCCTGAGGTTCCAACAGCAGATCCGTCAAAGGCTTCACAAACGCAGACGAATCTCCTTCTCCTGGCGACGAAGATGAGGCTGTAACCTCTTCAGCTTCTTCTTGAGTTGTGCTCTTCGTTGGGTCACTGAGCAGAGCAGACAGCCGATCCCACTTCAAATCGCCGGTGGATTCATCCACGAAAGCAGCGGAGAGGGCGGTGACGCCTGCGGGAGTTGTGGGCGCGAGCACCTATACACGCATATTCGAGAGATAGAGATAATTAATTGATAGAAATACATGAACAACACTTGATAAAATGTCTAAATATAAAAATGACAAAGAAGCGAGCACGGCTGTAACGAGAAACCAAACGCTAAAGGAGGGAGGGGGGGGCTAGAGGTAGAGGGCATCCACCCTCAAATTCTTACCCGCCGTGCCGCATGCGGATAAGCCGCTTCTACGGCGTTCGTTGATGCTTCCATTTTGGTTTTGCCTCCAGACGAGGACGGAGCATTTGCATTCACTAGCTCCTCTTGGGGAGAAGAAGAGGAAGACGAGGCGAGAGCTACTGCTGTCTCGAGTGCTTCTACCGACGCTGCGTTTTCCTGCTGGTTCTCACTGCTTCCGCTGCTGCCTTTCAGTGCAAATCCGTCTAAAGTAATGACTGCGCGGACAATGAAGACCATCCAAGCTGGCAAGACAAACTTGTAATCGAGCGCTAGGACCGACAAATCGGCGGTGAGCTCCGAAAAACTGCGCGCGCTGCGGCGGCCCTTTTCCAAGGAAAAGGAAAAGCCGAAATACGGAGAGAGAGAAAGAAGAAGTAGGGATTAAGAGAAATCGAGGGACAGGAAAACGGGGAAGTGAGGTATAATTCGAAATGGAAAACATAGTACAACTGACGCTAAAACTTCAAAGAGAAGAAAAGTACACCCTTTGCATACCTCTCCGCGCTTGGTCATGGCGCTGCGGAATTCTTGTCGGAATTCGTCTTCGGGGCACTTGGCCCAAGCCCCCGGCCCTAAGCCGCTGGTGGGTTGGCCCGTCTTGGGGTTCACCTTACATGTAGGTAGGAAGAGAGAGAGGAGGTGGAGATGGTGGATGTAACAAGGAAAGAACGAAGCAGAGGGAACGAGAAAAAATAATTACAGAGAGTACGTTGGCGAAGTAAATTACGTATTGTGCTTCATTTTTTCATTTTCCTCACACATACAGTACTAAAATGTGACATTCTCACCCATCTACAGGGTTGGTCTGGCACGATGCCAATGAGCCGGTAGGCGTCGATCAAACCATCCCAATCCTCCGCCAACAAGCACAGAATTGCCCGCGCCATGGCGTCGCGCTGAGGCGCCGTCGTGGACGTGACCTTGTTGATTGGATGGCGTAAAAAGGGAGGGGACATACCACGGTGAACAACAATGATGGGAGCAAACATGAGCGAATTGCACGTGAGCACTTTGATAGAATGAAAGCAAAACGAAGGCACGCAGAGGCTACGAAGTAAACCTTTAAACGCCTCCATAACTGCCTACCACTCCTTTTACGACTGTACTACTTTACTCGTGCTTGTACCAGCCCGAAGTCGAGGAGGGCTAAGCGGCCGTCTTTTGTCCAGAGCATGTTGCCGTAGTGGGGGTCCGCGTGGACCACCTATACCATATTCGAGCATTAAAGAAACCAAAAAAAAGGAAGAAGGAGGAGCAAGGAGGGAAAGATGAGTCAAAGAACGTGTCCATTCCTCACAAAGGGTTCGGAGACACGAAAAAGAAACCAGAAAGTGTTGTTTGCATAAATCATCTTTCCGTTGTTTGCTAGTACAATCACATCATCATGTGACATATCCGACTCACCCCAGTCCCTAGCAATTGCGCAAAGCACGCGTCGAGCCCCGCGGCCACCATGAGCTTCTGGTCTTCCAGCGGCAAATTCGGCAGCTTTTCGCCGTCGACCCACTCCATCGTCAAGACGCGCCGAGCGGAGAGGAGGGGCGCAGAGCGGGGCACCTGCGTGGATGGAGAATAGGAAGGAAGGCAAATGGAAAAATGAGAAAGGGGTGGATTGGGGATGACAGAGCAAGGAATTGACCAAGAGAAAGCAGACATTGGACGAGAAGTGAAAGGAGTGACTTTAGGTGGAACAGCTCGGATGCTTGACAAGAGCACTGTCCCACCAAAACTTCCGCCATAACTTTCTACTTACTCTCCTCTTCTGCCTCGTCTATGCATAGTTGCACCACATTATCTACATCATTTTTGTGTATTTTGCTTACCGTCACGTAAGGCAAATGGGCGTGTGCTTCCGCAAAAAGTTTCAAATTTTTGGCTTCGCGCCGCAGGTCCACCTCTGAAAAGAGCCCTGAGGCCACCTTGTTTTGGAAGGGCGGGGGGGGGGGAGGGGGGACAACATGCAACAAGAGAAGAGATAACGTTCGAGAATACCTTGTTAGACTTTTGATATTATCAGTCTACCATACAAATCTTCCAAATTTCAACCGCTCGCGTGATAGGCAGCCCGACTCACCTCATTAGAAATCGCTGGAATGTCAGTGGTGCTGCCCCAATACTGCCGCAGCAGCTCTAACATAATACGAAGAGTGTGCACGTCGCGCGCAATTTGGTCCACTACCCCTGGGCGGCGCACCTAATATTGTATGTATTTGTATGACGAACAAGGAACGAAAAAAAATAATTATGCGGCACTTGCGACACGAAATTGACTAGGGTTAAATGTTGTGAGCAGGAGATATGGCGTAGATGGAACTGTATGAAGTCAGCTTTTATCCTGCACCCCTTCAAGCCAAATTTGTTTTTGGTGCGCTGCCCGTCAGTTACATACCTTCACAGCAACTGTGGCGCCCTCGTGCGTAGTCGCCTGATAAACCTGCGCCAGAGAGGCCGCGGCCAACGGTGATTCGGACAAGTGAGCAAACAGTGTCGACGGTGATGCTCCATCTGCGCTGCTGCCATCACTGCCAGTGGTGCTTATAGTGTCATCGTTAGCACTAGTGGGCTGCGCTAGAAGATTACTGCCGCTAGCTGAAGGACTAGCTTGCTCTGGCGCTAGTACGCCCGGCCAGTTCAAATCTTCGCGAATCATGGCCATGGCAACAGCGTCGGAAAAAGGCTTGTTCCCGTCCTGTTATGGAAACGACGCCAAAAGGACATATATATAGAGAGCGCACAGAGATTCTTGTTGAAAGTTGGGATAGCATTAACTTCTGTCAGCGCTGCACTCCTAAGTGGCTGAGGAGCTAGCTAGATAACAAGCTAGTGTACTACCTGAAGGACACCGAGTGCTGCGGCTGCCTCAGCTCCTACGAGATCTTCACGAGTCGCCAGCGTTTGCGCAACTTTCACAAACACCACTCCGAGGCTAGAGACCTGGCCACACATGCATTGATTTCAATGTAAGTCTCTTCTCAATGATTAGATATGGCGGCGAATTGACGTAAGATAGCCATTCAGAAAACCGCAGAGCTGTTGAACTAGTAAAGATAGGAAAACCTTCTATCCGCCCATCCCACTCTCATTCCCTTGCTTTATTTCTAGAGATACCTCGCGCCGAAGAACGTCGCCTCGTGCTTCAGACCCAGGCCTAAATTTCTCTTCCCAGATCCAAGCGGCAGCAACGCGAGCTCCTGCAGCTGCTACCGTAGCAAGGCGCCCCGCAACCTCTAACGGCCTCGCTTCGAAATACGCATCAATGACCTAGAATACAACATACGTGAGTACGGCATATGCCAAGTGAACGGACATAAAATGTTTTATGAAACTTTTTATCGTATGTACATGTCAACTTTAAGAAGACTTTGGCTTTTCGAATCTAATCAGCTGGTGCATTCATGGTATGATACGTCTTCAACCTATGCGATTGTCCCGCAGGAGAGGAACAAGAAAGGAGCGCAATGGCAGAGTACAAACCTCCATTTTATCCGCAAATGAAAGATTCTCAGCAACCATTGTGGACTCTAGTGGTGATTCCCAGCGCTGGCCTGACTCGTCAACTGCACTCTCCAGGATCGATCTGCCTGTAGAAGCATTCGGCGGCTCAACGAGGGCTGGCGCACTTCTCGTGCGCATATTTACAAGCGATGGCCGAGCAGCGGTAAATGCAACAGGAGGAGCTATGAAAGCAGATGATCTCGCTAAAAAGGCTAACGAGGCCTTAGCCACTAGGCCACGTGCCATCGTTATGGAGCTGTCCTGTAGGCTTCAGTACGCGGAGCTAGCTAGACTTCAAAGAAGATTGACATGCGCATGTACGT